>Ga0335074_10000076_pt1 | contig 183349 bp, 155 predicted proteins | sample Lox_Sample_23_FD_206715 | JGI IMG/M metagenome (GOLD analysis project Ga0335074, IMG submission 206715) | Soil microbial communities from Loxahatchee National Wildlife Refuge, Florida, United States - Lox_Sample_2.3 | ecosystem: Environmental > Terrestrial > Soil > Wetlands | place: USA...
CGTCGTCGTCCCGCCCGTGCCGACGAACACAGCGCTCCCGACGATCAGCGGCACTGCCGAAGAAGGCCAGACGCTCACGGCAAGCAACGGGACGTGGACCGGCAGCCCGACCTCCTACGCCTACCAGTGGCAGGACTGCAACACCTCCGGCGAAGGCTGCACCAACATCGGCGGCGCCACCTCCTCCACCTACAAGCTCACCGCCAGCGACGTCGGCCACACCATCCGCGCCGTCATCACGGCCGCCAACGCGGGCGGCTCCACCAAAGCCACCTCCCCTGCCACCAGCACCGTGACGCCGCCGGCGCCCACCAACACAGCGCCCCCCACGATCAGCGGCACTGCCGAAGAAGGCCAAACCCTCACCGCGAACACCGGGACCTGGACCAGCAACCCCACCTCCTACGCCTACCAGTGGCAGGACTGCAACACCTCCGGCGAAGCCTGCACCAGCATCAGCAAAGCCACCTCCTCCACCTACAAGCTCACCGCCAGCGACGTCGGCCACACCATCCGCGTGGTCGTCACAGCCACGAACTCCGGCGGATCGACCCCGGCCAGCTCGACGGCCACGAACGTCGTCGTCCCGCCCGTGCCGACGAACACAGCGCTCCCGACGATCAGCGGCACTGCCGAAGAAGGCCAGACGCTCACGGCAAGCAACGGGACGTGGACCGGCAGCCCGACCTCCTACGCCTACCAGTGGCAGGACTGCAACACCTCCGGCGAAGGCTGCACCAACATCGGCGGCGCCACCTCCTCCACCTACAAGCTCACCGCCAGCGACGTCGGCCACACCATCCGCGCCGTCATCACGGCCGCCAACGCGGGCGGCTCCACCAAAGCCACCTCCCCTGCCACCAGCACCGTGACGCCGCCGGCGCCCACCAACACAGCGCCCCCCACGATCAGCGGCACTGCCGAAGAAGGCCAAACCCTCACCGCGAACACCGGGACCTGGACCAGCAACCCCACCTCCTACGCCTACCAGTGGCAGGACTGCAACACCTCCGGCGAAGCGTGCACCAGCATCAGCAAAGCCACCTCCTCCACCTACAAGCTCACCGCCAGCGACGTCGGCCACACCATCCGCGTGGCGGTCACGGCCACCAACGCCGGCGGCTCCTCCAAAGCCAGCTCCGCCGCGACAGCCGTCGTCGTCCCGCCCGTGCCGACGAACACAGCGCTCCCGACGATCAGCGGCACTGCCGAAGAAGGCCAGACGCTCACGGCAAGCAACGGGACGTGGACCGGCAGCCCGACCTCCTACGCCTACCAGTGGCAGGACTGCAACACCTCCGGCGAAGGCTGCACCAACATCGGCGGCGCCACCTCCTCCACCTACAAGCTCACCGCCAGCGACGTCGGCCACACCATCCGCGCCGTCATCACGGCCACCAACGCCGGCGGATCGACGCCGGCCACCTCAGCGGCGACGAGTGTGGTCGTGACGGTGCAGGCTCCGGTCAACCACGTCCTACCCACAATCACCGGCATCACAGAGGAAGGCCAGACCCTGACAGCGACGACCGGGGTCTGGACTGGCAGCCCGAGTTCCTACGCCTACCAATGGGAGGACTGCAGCACCTCCGGCGAAGCGTGCACCAGCATCAGCAAAGCCACCGCCAGCACCTACAAGCTCACCTCCAGCGACGTAGGCCACACCATCCGTGTCATCGTCACGGCCACCAACGGCGGCGGCAGCACACCGGCGACCTCGGAAAGGACCACGGTCGTCGAAGGCACGCCCGCATACAGAACCTTCTACATCAGCTACGAAGGCGGCAGCGAATCGAATGGCGGCGAATCGGAAAGCTCGCCCTGGAAGCGCGCACCGGGCATGCAGGGCTTCGAACACGCCTACACCCACCACGCCGGCGATCACTTCATCTTCAAGGGCGGCGTGACGTGGCCGAACAAAGTGTTCCCGCTCGACCCAACCGGGGAAGGCACATCCTCGAGCGAGGACGTCTATGGAGCCAAGGAAACGTGGTACGCGGGCTCCAGCTACTCCCGTCCCGTATTCAACGCCGAAGACAAGGAAATTGGCGGCCACGACGGCGACGACAACTTCTTCTTCGACCTGAGCGCCGGCGGCGAACACCGCAACTACATCACCGTCGAAGGCATCCACTTCAAGGGCTTCAACGCCGAAAACCCATCGGGCGGCTATGGCACGTGCGCGGCGATCTACTTCTACGACGGCACGCACGACACGGTGAACAACATCCTCTTCAACGAATCGCCGGTCGGGGACTTCATTGAAGAATGGGGCAGCGGCGCCAACAAAACCAGCGAAGAAGCCCGCTGTGCAGCGGTTGCCAGCGACCTTGAAAGCGAATACTTCGGCAAGGATGAATCGACGGTCGAGAACAGCACGATCGAAGGGCTGCCCGCCGAAGGCGATGAGCCTGGGGGCAACTTCTTCGAAGGCATCCGCGCGGTGCCGATCCTCAAGAACAACGTGATCAAGGGGCTCACCCAGGGTACGTTCCCGCCCCAGGGTGGCGGCATCATCGAGGGCAATCGGATCGAAGACTGTGGCTATCCGGCATTCCCGCTGAAATACAAAGGCAACCTGCACTCCAACGCAATCGAGTTCATCAGCGCCGGCCTGTCGGTCGACTATGAACACCCGTACTACATCTACAACAATGTGATCCGTGGGACGGGGGACAGTGGCAGCGAAGGTGGGACCGCTGAGTGCGAAGCGGACAGCATGGAAGGCGGCACGTACTACTTCTGGAACAACGTCGTCACGCACACGTTGGGCAATCCGGTGCTACTCGGCAACGCCGAAGGTCTCGGCGGCCCAGCGAAAGACGCCGACGGCTTCCTCTGGAACAACAGCTTCGAAGGGTCCGGTTCGGGTGGGGGCGGATGCGTGCGGGGCGACAACAGCTCCGAGTGGAAAGAAATCCAGCTCGAGAACAACTTCTGCGCCTCGACATACAGCAAATTCGGGGAAAGCAACATCTCGGCGAAAACGCTCACCGAAAAGGACAACCTGGTCGTCGCGCCATCCGAACTCACGTCCAAGCACTACGGCACTGCGGAAGCGGCCTTCCCCTTCGCGCCGATGAGCGAAGAAGCGCCGGGCGCCGGACGGGGCGAAGACCTGTCTTCCCGGTGCGCGGGCCAGATGACGAGCCTCTGCGCCGGCACGACGTATGGCGGCGAGCATGAAGCTCCTCCGGCGCGCGGCCTCAAATGGGACGTAGGCGCCTACGAACTGGAATAGCCGGGTGGAACGGCCTGTTGCTGTAGACGGCGGGCCGTGCTCGCGGCCAAGTCTTGGAGTACTCTCCCAAGCGTGCCGAGCCGCACCCCCGACGTTCACGGCGCGCAGCGCTCATACAGCACGCAATTGCACGGAGCGCTGTCTCATGCTCGTGAGGCATACGGCCTGTACCGCCTACACACAGAGGATGTTTCCTCACGCGTAGCCGCACGGCTCGCAGAGATGCAAGCGGTCACGCAGCTGCTGGAGGAGGCGCTGGGCGCGCCGTTGAGCGGCCGGCGCATCCTCGACGTCGGCGCCGGCCAGGGCCTTTTCCACATGGCGTTCTTCAGTCGTGAAAACGATGTGACGGGCATCGATCTCGAGGTCATCGCCCAGGGCATGGACCTCAGGTCGTACGCGCACATGTGGCGCGCGAACGGTCCACGGCGGACGATCAAGACCGTCGGGCGCAAGGTCTTGCGCATCGACCGCCACTATCGCCGTGAGGTGGAGCGCCAGCTGGGACTAAGGCGCTTTCCGCGGGCGGACGTGTTGCAGATGGATGCCACGGCGATGTCGTTTGCGGACGAATCGTTCGAGGTGGTCCATTCCCGGTCGGTGCTTCACCACCTCCCCGATCCCGCGCAGGGTGTGCGGGAGCTCGCGCGCGTGCTTCGCCCTGGAGGCGTCGCGTACATCTCGCTGCATCCCTACACGAGCCATACAGGCTCGCTCGATCCCCGCGTGATGCGGGGCGAGGGTGGGCTTCCGCTGTGGCCGCACCTGCGTCCCTCAACCGAAGGCATGGTGCTGCAGAACGCGTTCCTCAACAAGCTGCGCCTGACCGAGTGGCGGACCTTGTTCGCCGAGCTGATGCCCGGCGCGCACGTTCACGGGCTGTGCTCGCAAGACGAAGCGCGCCTACGGGATGCGGCGGCTCGTCTTCAATCCGAAGGCGAGCTCACGGCCTACACGCTCGACGAGCTGCTCACGGGCAACCTCGTGGTCGTCTGGCGCAAGGAGTAGCCCGCGGACGCCACCCCTCAAGCCGCGCGACATCCGCCAGACGCCGTTGCGCTCACCCCAGCCGCAGCGTGATCCAAGCCTGGACAGCGGCTGAGCTGCCACTGAGCGCAGCGTCGACGCGAACGCGCAGCGAATGTCCGCGAGCGCGGCCCAGCAGGCTACGTGCGAGTGGGCTGAGCCGCAGCGTGACGACCCGCCGCTTGTCGTAGGGCAGGGTGTAGCTAGCGCTCGCGAGCACGACCCGTCGCAGCATGACGCTCGCATGCGCGTCTGCGCGGCGCCCACCGCGCTTGCGCAAGAACAATGACAGCGAGACGGTGCCGCGGCAAGCGCTCGCAGGCGCTCCGCCGTCGCACCACAGCACCAGGCGGGTCACGCCACCCCGCACCTGCGCACGCGGCGTTGCGAGGGACAGCTGTCGCTGCGCGCATCCACCAGCGCCCTGACACACGCCCGAAGCGCCGGCGCTCGCGCCCGTGGAGGATGCCGCCGAAGAAGATCCGCCGCCGGAAGGCTCGGTCGACCCGCCGGGACTCTGCACTTTTTCGCTGAAAGGCCCGGGTTCCTTTTCGCCGGTTGAACCCTTTTCTTCTGAGCCCTTTTCTTCTGAGCCGGGTTCTTCGTTGGGCGGCGGTTCCGCGCCACGATATTGGTATGCGCCGATGTCCCATTTGTCGCTCAACGGACGCCGCAGGGCGGTGCGTGCGCCCGCACACGTCGTGTCTTCGCACAGACCCGTGAGCATGCCCGAGCACTGCGAACCGAGGTTTTCGCCCTGGTCGATGCCGACCGCTTCGCTGTCGGCTGGCGCGAAGGGGAACGTTTCGTTGGCGCTGTTGTAGTGCTTGGCAGCAAGCGCCGAGGGCGCGACGATCAGATTGGCTCGTTCCGTCAGCGTTTTCGCTTCGATCTTGCTCGAGCCCTCTCCCGGTTCACCGAACTTGCCGTACGTCGACGCACAGAGGTTGTTCTCGAGCTGGATTTCTTTCCATTCGGAGCTGCCGTCGCCCCGCACGCACCCCCCGCCACCAGAACCGGAACCTTCGAGACTGTTGTTCCAGATGAACGCGTCAGCGTCTTTCGCCGCGCCGCCGAGGCCTTCGGCGTTGCCGAACAGCAGCGGATTGCCCAGCGTGTGCGTGACGACGTTGTTCCACACGTAGTAGGTGCCGCCTTCCATGCTGTCGGTTTCACACTCCGCAGAGCCACCTTCACCGCCGCTGTCCCCAGTCCCACGGATGACGTTGTCGTAGATGTAGTATGGGCGCGAATAATCCACGGATAGCCCAGCGCTGATGAACTCGATCGCGTTGGAGTGCAGCGCGCCTTTGTATTTCAGCGGGAATGCCGGGTAGCCGCAGTCTTCGATCCTGTTGCCCTCGATCACGCCGCCGCCCTGGGGTGGGAACATGCCCTGCGTGAGCCCCTTGATGACGTTGTTCTTGATGATCGGCACGGCGCGGATGCCTTCAAAGAAGTTCCCTCCAGGTTCATCACCTTCGGCGGGCAGCCCTTCGATGGTGCTGTTCTCGACCACCGATTCATCCTTGCCGTAGTACGCGCTTTCGAGGTCGCTCCCGACGGCCGCGCAGCGTGCTTCTTCGCTGGTTTTGTTGGCGCCGTTGACCCATTCTTCGATAAAATCTCCTACTGGCGATTCGTTGAAGAGGATGTTGTCAACAGTGTCATGGGTACCGTCAAAGAAGTAGATCCCCGCACACGTCCCGTACTTGCCGGATGGGTTTTCTGCGTTGAAGCCCTTGAAGTGGATGTCTTCGATGGTGATGTAGTTACGGGACTCGTCACCAGCGCTCAGGTCGAAGAAGAAGTTGTCGTCGCCGTCATGGCCGCCCATTTCCTTGCCTTCAGCGTCGAATACGGGCCGTGAGTAGCTGGAGCCCGTGTACCACGTTTCCTCGGCCCCGTAGTAGTCCTCGCTGGACGACGTCCCTTCGCCGGTGGGGTCAAGCGGGAATACGCTGTTCGGCCACGTCACGCCGCCCTTGAAGATGAAGTGATCGCCGGACTCGTGCGAGTAAGCATGTTCGAAGCCCTGCATCCCCGGTGCGCGCTTCCAAGGCGAGCTTTCCGAGGTGCCGCTGTTTGCTTCGCTCCCATCTTCGAAGTCGATGAAGAAGGTGCGATACGAGGCAGCGTCGTCCGCGCGCGACGCCACAGCAGACGCGGCAGGGGTCGCGGTGGCTGTCCGTCGATCGCTCCTCGCCAGCAGCACAGCGGCCAGCAGAAACATCCCCAGCAGCGCCGCACGGCTAGCGTACGACTTCACGCCGGCGCGTTTCTTTCCCCCGAACATGCTCGGAGGAGCATAGCGGCCCCCCGCGCGGGGATGCGCGGATCAGCGGGACGGTGGCGGGCGCATCATGCGCGCTGCATCCCGTGCCGGGCCGGCGTCAGCTCGCGGACGTGACCCGCGCCGGAAGGCGCAGCACCACAGCGCTCAGCGCAAGCAGCGTGAAGGCCACGAAAGTGCCTTGGATGAACGAAAATGCGTCGTAGAAGAACATCGCGGTGGCAAACGTCGCCAGCGAGGCAGCGAGCGCGACCGGGAGCCACCCCTCGCGCGCATCGCCTTCCAGCTTCGCGCGGATCGCCAGCCTGCGGATGGCGCGGGCGAAGAGCCACGTCCACCCGAGCACACCAAGCAGACCGGTCTCCAACAGCGTCCCGAGCCACTGGTCGTCGAGGATGATCGCGTTGTCGGCGATTTCTGCCCTGCCGGTGATCCGGGTGCCGTACCCCTGTCCCAACAGGGGGTCGTACGCGGAGAATTCGTGCAGCTCTGGCCCGATGCGCGACAAGCGGTTCGAGTATTCGACTTTTCCGCCTGCCGCAACGAAGGTTTCGCTCTGTTGCGCCACCACGCCGCCCTTCGGAAAGAAGCCCCCGACGATCCCGCCCAGCGCGCCCGGCGCAGCGACGTGCACGACCACAGCCAGCGGGATGAGAGCTGGCCAGAAGCGGATCGTCTGACGCGGGCGCAGCCACAGAAACACCGCTACCGCGACGACGAGCCCGATCACCCCCGTCCGCGAGCCACCCGCAAAATCGCCGAGCACCAGCAGCACGAGCGCGACCCACCAGATTCGCTGGCGCCGGCTGATCGCGAGGTAGACCGCCAGCGGCATCAGCATCGCCATCGTCGCAGCCAACTCGATCGGATCGCCGGCAGACGCTGTCGCCCGGAGCGCCCCGTCGCGTTCCACTGCGCCCACCGCAGCGGCTGGGATGTAGTCGAACACAGGCAGTATGAAGTGCAGGTGGTTGAAGACGTTGAACGTGGTCTCCCTCTGCACGACGGCGGCAAAACCGACGAAGGAGGCACCCGATACGAGCACCGCGATCACACGCTCGACGGCTGCTCGGGTGCTCAGCACGCTGACGACCAGATACAAGAAGAGCACCAGGAGGGCGAACAGCCAGAGCGCCTTGACGACGAAGCTCGACACCGACCCGACGCGCCCAGGGTTGACGAGATCCGAAGCCAGGGTGGCGCCGACGATCGCGATCAGTGGGCCCTCGAAGCCCGTCGCGCGAGCCCGCACGCGAGGATCCACCAGTAGCGAGATGAGCCACCCGATTATCAGCAGCCCGAGCACCACGCGGTAGGGCTCGAGCTGGAATGGCAGCCCGTGGGGCAACACGTAGCGACCGTCGCTGGGTATCAACAGTGCGACGAGCCCGATCACCGCGACGAGCGCGGTCCAGCTCCTGGCCAGTCGGGTGATCCAGATCAGGAGGGCGACGGCCAAGAGCGCCGCTGCCATCGGCTCTGCTTGGCCCGCGCCGGCGACGACATCAGCGGCCAACAGCGCGAGCAGCGCCCCGATTGCAATGACGGACGAGGGCAGGCGGTATGCGCCGACCATCGCTACCGCTCCAGCTGGGGGCGCTGCCGAGTCACCACTCGTAGTCGCCGCTCTTCACGGGCTCGCGATAGACGCCCGCATCTCCCCCATTCGTGCTCGCGTCTTCGTGGTGTGGCTGAGGCGCCTCGGGCATCTGCGGCACCTCGGGCATCTGCGGCGACGCCGCCGTCCGTGCGCGCTGCAGCTCCAGCTCCTTGGCAGCGCGCGAGCGGAGGTTCTCTTTGAGGAACACCATCGAGATGAAGCCGATCAGCACCGCGACGAACACGAGAATCGGAACACTGAGCTTGTGTCCTTCGGCGAGTTTCGCTTTGGTGCCCGACGCGACGATCGAAAGCTGAACGCGTTGACTCGCCGGGATTCGCTCCGCCGCCTGCTGGCGCGCCACATAGCTCCGGAAGATCACGGCGGCTCCGGCGGCCAGCCGCATCGCGTCGCTCGAGCTCGGTGCGCTCGCCACAAGATTCACGAACGGGAGACCACTGCTGGTCCCGAGATCCAAGGCTTCTGAGGCCTTCACGGTTCCGCTCGTCCCCAGCTGCTGGCGAATTTCCGCCTGCACTTGATTGCCGTTCGCCAGCGTCGCGTAGACGGGGGACAGCTGGGCGAGGTTTCCGGGGACCGAGTTGACGCCCTGCCCGTACGGGTATCCCGCCTGCGTGATCAAAAGCTGCGATTCACTCTGCCACACTTCCGCGCCGCGCGGCGTCAAGGAGGGCGCACCGTTGGAGATCCCGGGTTTGCCGTATGCCAGCACCGCGAGGATCACGGCGAACAGCACCCCGACGCCGAGCAGCCGCTTGGAGCGCCACAGGACCGCCAGGAAGAGCGCGAGATCCATCTCAGATCAGCCCCTGCGCCCTGAGATTCAGATACGCCACCGCCGCCTGCGTGCGGTTCGCCACCCCGAGCTTGCCGTAGGCAGAGGACAGGTGAAACTTGATCGCGTACGTGCTGAGGTCGAGTCGCTGCGCGATCTCGTTGTTGGTGAGCCCCATGGTTGCAAGCTCGATCACGTCGACTTCGCGCTGCGTGAGCGCCGGGGACCGCGTCGCGCCAGCGTCGGCGCCGGCCGGAGCAGCCTCGGCGGGCGCTCCTTGCTCGGTGGGCTCCACGGTCGGCGTTCGTCGGCTCACACTGGCAGTATTGGTCGCAGTCGCGGCCCGTGGTATGGCCGGAAGACGAGTTCGGCAACTAGCCGATCGGCTAGTTGCCGACCAGCGCGTCCACCGCCGGCGCAGCGTCTGCCTGTGGCGTGTCGAGCACGGTCGCAAACGGAGGCGGGCTCAACCCAAGCAGCGCGCGGATCGCCGCCGACGAGGCGGCCCGACGGCTGGTGCGATCCTCGCCTGCCCCAGCGCTCAGCGCGCGCATCAGGTGGCCGAGCACCAGCGCGAAGAGGATCATGTGACGCCTCACGCCAGTCACGTTCTTGGAGAGGTACTGGCGGCGGGCGTAAGCTTCCTGCGCGACCAGGCGCTCGCTGCGCGGGGCACTGCCGCGTGCAGCGTGGAGGATGGTCATGCTTGGCAGGTGGCGCACCTGCCAGCCGTCACGCCGCAAGCGCAGGCACAAGTCGGGCTCCTCGCAGTAGAGGAAGTAGCGCTCGTCCATCCCGCCCACCGCGGCGATCGCCTCGCTCCTGGCGAGCATGAACGAACCCGAGGTCCAGTCGCATGGCGTCTCGCGCTCGTACGCCAGCGGATCGAGCTCACGTTCACCGAGCCACGATGCGCGCACCGGATACCGCTCAGATCCAAGCGCCTGAAACAGGCAACGAGTAGCGCTCGGAAAGCGCCGGATCGTCGGATGCACAGTACCGGCTGAGTTGAGCTGGCGGCAGCCGGCGAGCCCCAGACGCGGATCGGCTTCCATCCGGTCCAACAGCTCCCCGAAGGTGCCCTCGACGATCTCCGTGTCGGGGTTGAGCAGCAGCACGAAGGGCGCAGACACGCTCTCCAAGCCGCGGTTGTTGCCATACGCGAATCCCCGATTGGCTGACCTGACAACGCGGGCGCCGACGAATTCACGCTCGACGAGCTCGGCAGAGCCATCCGAGGACTCGTTGTCCACAACCACCACATCCAGCTTTACACCGCCCGCGTGGGCGTACAGCGAACGCAGGCATGGCTCCAGCCAGCTCGCAGAGTTGTGAGAGACGATGACCACCGCGAGCTCGCGCACCGCACCTGTGTTTAGCAACCGCCCAGGGGGCGGGCACACCCCCACCCGGCTAGGCATGGGCTTGCTCCCTATACATGTGGAGGTGGCGGGTGTTGGGGGCCGCGGCCTAGCATTGCGCGAGCATGGGCGACGGGGCAGCTCTCACGTACGTTGCGATCACCCCTGCGCGGGACGAGGAGACAAACCTCCGACGCGTGGCTGAGGCTCTCATCGCCCAGAGCGTGCGACCGCTCAAGTGGATCATCGTTGAGAACGGCTCCACCGACGGGACGCTCGAGCTCGCGCGCGGCCTCGCGGAGGCACACTCGTGGATCGAGCTCACAACGATCGAGCCCTCGCCTGGCTACAAGCGAACCATGGCCGAGGTGGCCTTCCAAGCGGGCGTGGACGCGCTCGCCGGCACGGGCGACCTGGTTGCCAAGATCGACGCCGACGTGTCGTTCGACGCCGACTACTTCAAGGGCGTGCTCGCCGCGTTCGAAAGCGATCCGACGCTCGGAATCGCGAGCGGGGCCTGCCGCGAGCTGCACGGAGGCACGTGGGAGGAGCTGACGCTGCTCGGCGATCACTGCTGGGGACCGTCGCGCACCTACCGGCGCCCTTGCCTGGAAGCTGTGTTGCCCCTCGAGGGCGCGCTGTTCACGCTGATCGACGAGACCAAGGCGCGCCTCGCTGGCTTTGCGACGCGCACGCTCGTCGACCTACACTTCTATCACCACCGCCCGGAGGCCACCAACGACGTCAGCCTGTGGGGACACTGGCGTCGCCAGGGAGTCGGCTCCTACGTGCTGGGGTACCGCCCCACCTACCTGCTCGTACGATGTGGCTACCGTGCGCGGCGCCAACCCACGGCGGTTGCGCTGATCGTGGGCTATCTGAGCGCCTTCTGGCACCGGACGCCTCAATATCACGACCGGCGCGTCATTCACGCGATTCGTGAGCAGCAGCGCGCGCGTCAGTTCCTTGCCACGGTGCGTAGCGCGCGCAGCGCCAGCCGCTGAGGTCTCGCCAGCGGTCGCCCACGGCGCACAGCCACCCCTTTGCTTGGGAGGCCCGCATGCCCAAGGGCCCTTCACCTAGCCGGATGGCTAGGTGAAGGGCCAACTTTGCGGCAAACTTCTGTTCAAAGGGACGTTGGGCTCACACGCCGGCTGGCCTACTCTCCCAAGCCGCATGTACGGGGGTCCTCACGATTGTGCCTCAGCGCAAGCTGCGACGGAGGCCGAGCCGCCGACGCTGGTCTATGTCGTCGGGGCGCGGCCGAACTTCGTCAAGATGGCTCCAGTCGTCTACGAGATGCGTGCCCGCGCGCCCGAGCTGCGCCACGTGCTGGTACACACCGGCCAACACTACGACGCCGAGATGTCGCGGATCTTCTTCGAGGAGCTCGGCCTGGGCGAGCCCGACTACCTGCTCGGCGTGGGCTCCGCCAGCCACGGCGTGCAGACGGCGCGCGCGCTGGAGGGCCTGGAGGAGGTCATGGCCGAGCTGCGACCGCGCGCGGTGGTCGTGCCCGGCGACGTCAACTCCACGCTCGCCGCCGCGCTGGCGGCGGCCAAGCTCGACATCCCGATCGCCCACCTGGAGGCGGGACTGCGCAGCTTCGATCGCACGATGCCCGAGGAGGTCAACCGCGTGCTCGTCGACCAGCTCTCGCGCTGGTGCTTCATCCACAGCCCCGAGGCGGCCAGCAACCTCGTGCGCGAGGGGATCGAGGAGGAGCGCGTGCGCTTCGTCGGCAACACGATGATCGACACGCTCGTCTCGCTGCGCTCGCGAATCGACGGCTCGCGCATTCACGCCGAGCTCGGCTTGGAGCGTGGGCGCTACCTGCTGGTCACCCTGCATCGTCCCGCGCTCGTCGACGGGCCGCTGCTCGGCGAGGTGATGAGCGCGCTCGCCGCGCTCGCTGACGAGCTGCCGGTCGTGTTCCCGATGCATCCGCGTACGCGCGCGCGCCTCGCCGGCGAGCTGCCGGCAGCAGGCGGCTTGAGGCTCGTGGACCCTGTCGGCTATGTGGACTTCCTGGCCCTGGAGCACGGCGCGCGCGGCGTGCTCACTGACTCCGGCGGAGTGCAGGAGGAGACGACCTTCCTGCGCGTCCCGTGCTTCACGCTGCGCGAGAACACCGAGCGCCCGATCACGATCACGCAGGGCAGCAACCGGCTGCTGGGACTGGACCCGCAGGCGATCACCCGCATTCCGCGCTGGCTCGAACGTGCGTCAGGGCCGCCGGACGCCCCGCAGGGCTGGGACGGCAAGGCCTCGCAGCGCGTCGCCGAGGCGCTGCTAGCCGATCTGTGCCAGGACTCGCCGACAGCAGCCGCCGGCGGCGAGCCGCTGGAGCTGGCGCTGGACGCGGCGTCGTGAGCATGCGCGGCGCTCAAGTCTTGCGAGGCCCCGCGTGAACGAGTACTGCCAACGGGCGCTCGACTACCTCAGCCACGAGTACGACGGGCAACGCGCGTGGTTCTCGTGGCGTTCGCGCGCCGGCGCGGACGGCCAGGTGCTGCACGACTTCCAAGCGCCGTGGTCGCTGCGCTACACGGTCAACACCTACCTCGGTCTCGCCGCAGCCGAGCGCCACGCCGGCGAGATCGCGTGGCTCGGGCCGGTGCGCGAGCGCCTCGCGCAGTTCCTCTCGGGCTTCGAGCCCGAGCTCGTCAACTGCGGCGATCGCGGGCTGCTGCTGGTGGCGCTCGCGGACTGCGACCCCTCCCACCCGGCAGTGGAGCGCTCGCTCGATCAGCTGGAGCGAGCGATCGCCCGCGGCGATGCCGCCCAGCGCCTGGACCTGCAGCAACTGGCGTGGATGCTGTGGGGTGCCGCCAGGTGGTCGACGAGCGAGCGCGCAAGCCGACTCGCCGATCAGCTCTTCGCGCTGATCGAGCGCCGCTTCGTGCACCCCGACACGGGCATGCCGCGCCACAGCACGCACCGCTACCGCGCGCACACGGTCTCATTCGGGAGCGTCGTGTACTTCCTGCGCGCGATGCACGAGTACGGACAGGCGTGCGGCAGCGAGCGGGCGAGCGAGCTGTTCACGACGTGCCTGCGCCGGGTGCTGGCGATCCAGGGACAGGACGGCGCGTGGCCGTGGATGCTCGACGTGCGCAGCGCACAGCCGGTCGACGTGTACCCGATCTTCACCGTGCACCAGGACAGCATGGCGATGCTGTTCCTGTTCCCCGCGCGCGAATACGGGCTCGAGGGCATCGAGGAGGCGATCGAGCGCAGCTTCCGCTGGAACCTCGGCTGCAACGAGCTGCACAGCTCGATCGTGCTCGAGCAGCCCTACGCCTGGTTCTATCGCTCGATCGAGCGCGCCGAGCGCTGGCCACGCGCCCGGCGTTACCTGCGCGGGCTGCGCGGACCCGTCCGCGAGCCTGCGAAGCTCCGCGCGCGCGTGCGCTTCAACCGCGAATGCCGCTCCTACCATCCCGGCTGGATCCTGTATGCGTGGTCGGCGTACGCTGAGGCGCCTTCGCTTCCAGCCGCGAGCGAGCGCCAGGGAGCTGTGGGCGAGGATCAGCTGCGGGCGCTGCGATGAAGGTCTGGATCGACATCGAGAACCCGCCGCAGGTGCAGTACCTGCTTCCTTTCCACCACGCCTTTGGGGACGCCGGCATCGAGACGGCGCTCACCACGCGCAACTACGGCAGCACCGTGGAGATGCTGGAACGCGCGGGGGTGCCCGCGCCTGCCTTCGGCGAGCGCGTCGGGCCTGGAAAGCTCGCGAAGCTGGCGGCGGCGTGGACGCGAGCGCACGCGCTACGCGCGTTCTTCGCCGACACGGGGAGGCCCGACGCCGTGCTCGCGGCCTCGCGCGCGTCGGCGATCGCCGCGCGCACGATGGGCATCCCGAGCTTCTTGATCGGCGACTACGAGCACGCCAACATGGGCGTGTTCTGGTTCACCGGCTCGAAGATCCTGCACCCGCGCGTGATCGACGCCGAGGCGCTGCGCCGGCGTGGCCTGCGTCGCGACCAGCTGCTCGCCTTCGACGGCATCAAGGAGGATCTGACGTTCGCCGAGGTGAACGTGGACGCGATCGAGGCGCACGAGCTCCCAGCGGCCCCCGCGGGCGCGGTGCGCGTCCTCTTCCGCCCGCCGTCGGAGACGAGCCACTACTACAAAGCCGCCTCCAGCAGCTTCGCCAGGCAGACGCTCGCGCACCTGGCCGCAGGGGACGCCTTCGTGGTGCTCTCTCCGCGCGAGGACTCCCAGCGGCGCATGCTGGAGGGCCTGCCGTGGCGACACGAGCCGCTGGTGCTCGAGCGTGCGGTGCCGTTCGTGTCGCTGCTGAAGAGCGTCGACATGGTGGTGTGCTCGGGCGGCACGATGCTGCGGGAGGCCGCCTACCTGGGCATACCCGCGTATGGGATCTTCCAGGGCCGGATCGGGGCTGTAGACCGCTGGCTGCAGGAGATCGGACGCGTGAAGCTGCTGCTCGACGAGCGTGATCTGCCCCACATCGAGCTCGTCGCGCGTGGTCCGTTGCAGCGGCTGGACAGCAATCCACAGCTGCTCGGGCAGCTCGTGGCGCTGATCGCCACCGCCGCCGGCCACACGCCGGCGCACACCAGCGTCGCCGCCTGAGGGCGCGCGCCCGGCGCGGCTCGCGGGGGTCGAGCGCTGCGGCGCAGCCCAAGGGCGCGCCCGGCGCAGCTCGCGGCGCCTGGCGCGCCTCAGCCGGCGAACGCCCGCACTGCGCCTGCGACCTGCGCGACTTCCGCCTCGCTCATCGCCGGGTGCATCGGCAGCGAGACGATCCGCTGCGCCAACGACTCGGCCACCGGCAGCGACGGGGCCTGCGTGCCGGCCGGGGCGTACGCGGCGGTGCGGTGGATCGGCACGGGATAGTGGATGGCCGTCGCAATCCCCGCCGCCGCCAGGTGTTCGCGCAGGCGCTCACGCTCGTCGCTGCACACGACGAACTGGTGGAAGACGTGATCGCCGCCTTGCGCGGGCGGCGCGAACAGCTCGACCGGGCAGTCGCTCAGCGCGTCGGCAAGCGCTGCGCCGACGCGGCGACGACCGGCGTTCCAGTCCTCCAACCGGCGCAGCTTCACGCGCAGGATCGCCGCCTGCAGCGCGTCCAGTCGCGCGGTCGTGCCGATCAGCTCGTGGTGGTAGCGCGTGCGCTCGCCGTGGGCGCGCAACAGCCTGACGCGCTCCGCCAGGCGCTCATCGCTCGTCACCACCGCGCCGCCGTCGCCCCACGCGCCGAGGTTCTTGGCCGGATAGAACGAGAAACAGCCGGCGTCACCGATCGCGCCGGCGCGCCGGGCGCCCAGCAGCGCCCCGTGTGCCTGACAGGCGTCCTCGATTACGCTCAGGCCGTGATCGCGTGCGACCGCGACAATCGCCGCCAGCTCGGCGGTTCGCCCGTACAGGTGGACGGGGATCACGCAGCGAGTGCGCGGCCCAACCGCTTCGCGCACCGCCTCCGGCGTGATCAGCGCGGTCCGCTCGTCGACGTCGAGGAAGCGCGGGCTGGCGCCCGCGAGCGACACCGCCTCGGCGGTGGCGATGAACGAGTTGGCCGGCACGAGCACCTCGTCGCCCGGCCCGATCTCCAGCGCGCGCAGCGTCAGCGCCAGCGCCTCGGTGCCGGAGGACACGCCGATCGCGTGGGCCGTGCCGCAGTAGTCGGCATACTCCGCCTCGAACGCCTCGACCTCCGGCCCCAGCGTGAACGCCGCCTTGCCCGCGACCCGCGCGACGGTCTCCAGCAGCTCCTCCAACAGCGCCGGGTCGGCGTTGTCGAGTCGAGTGAGCGGAATCTCGCGACCGGCGATCGAGGGCTCTAGCTTCACGTGACGGCAACCATACAGGCTCGCCGGCGCAGCACAATGGAGCGCGAGACGAAGGCGCGGCGCATCCGGGCAGGCGACCGGAGCGGCGCATCCCGCGCAGGGGGCGCGATGCAATGCCTGGAAGCCCGCAGGAGGCGGTCCCTACCCGCATCCTTGGGCGATAAACCCGGACAGCGAAAAAAATCATTCGGTAAATGCGACTTCCGCCTGGAAGCGCTATCATCCGCGGACGCCCAGTCGGGATCAGGGCGAGGAAGGGCGCTCCGCCTGGGGGGACCGGAACGGATGCGCAACGGACGGCGCTTTCGAGGCGAGCCAAAACATAGGAGAAGCACGTGATAGACGAACGGAATTGCTACCACGGTCAGGGTGCTACGCGAATGGTCACCAAGGGGCTTGTCGTAGTGACCGACAACGCGATGATGGTCGGCGCGATTCGCGCCGGGCTCGGCGAGGGCCAGGCATTCCAGCTACTCGGATACGTGGATCCGCGTAGGGCCACCGCGACGGGCATCAGGGAAACCGGCGCCCACGTCGTGCTGATCGACGAAAGCGAACACCACGAGCAGGCGATCGCGCTGATCCGCGCCATCAGGGAGGAAGACGAGGAGATCGCGATCGTCTTCCTGGCGATGCAGATGGCTGACGTGGCGCTCGAACACGCCTTCGAGGCCGGCGCCGGCAGTGCAATCTCGAAGTCGATTCATCCCAGCGCGCTTGCCGTGTTCCTGGAGGAGGCGTTGAGCGGCCACATCGTGCACTCGCCGGCCGCCGTCAACGCGCGCAGCCACGCACCCGCGCTGCATGCCGCCGTAGCGCAATCGCCGCTCACGAGCCGCGAGCTCGGAATCCTGCGCTTGGTCGCCGCCGGCGCCACCAATCACGAGATCGCGCAAGAGCTGTGGATCACCCGCCAGACGGTCAAGTTCCATCTGGCCAACGTCTACCGCAAGCTGGGCGTGAGCAACCGCACCGAGGCCTGCCACTACGCGCACGTCAACGGCATGATGGCGGTTGCGCCGGCCGGCGAGGGAGCATCGATCGCCGGCGCAGGCGACTACGCGGCGCCGCGCAGGGAGTACGCGAGCACCTAGCTGCCCGCCGTGCCGGCTAGGCTATGGCGCAGTGGACGTCAAGCGCGGTCAAGGAATTCCCGAGCCCTGCCGTTACGTAACCGATGACCGAGGAAATCCGCGAGATCATTAGCAATCACGGTCGCCTGCCGGTGGACATAAGCACCCTGGCCCCGGACGCCGACCTCTACCAGGCGGGCTTGAGCTCCCACGCGAGCGTGAACGTGATGCTGGCGCTCGAGGATCACTTCGACATCGAGTTCCCCGACCACATGCTCACGGCCAGCGTCTTCGAGAGCATCGTCGCGATCGAAGCGGCGGTGAGCACGCTGCGCTCCGAGGCGACGCTGTCGTGAGCGTGGCCCTCGATCGCAGCCAGGCGTTCCTCGACAGCGTCTGTCAAATCGCCGACGAGGTAGCCGCGCCGCACGCGGACGAGGTCGACCGCGAGGCGCGCTTCCCCAGCGAGACGATCGAGGCGCTGCGCGGGGCGCAGGCGCTGTCGGCGTTCGTGCCGCGCGAGCTCGGTGGCGCGGGCCTGCCACTGGAGGCGATCGCCGCTGCGTGCTTTCAGCTCGGCCGCCGCTGCGGCTCCAGCGCGATGGTCTTCGCCATGCACCAGATCCAGCTGATCACGATCGTGCGCCACCTGCAGGGCGCGCCGTGGTTCGAGCGCTACCTGCGCCGCGTGGCCGACGAGCAGCGGCTGATCGCCTCGATCACCTCCGAGGTCGGCACCGGCGGCGACATGAGCCGCTCGATCGCCCCGCTGACGCCCGCCGCCGAGGGAACCTCCACGTTCGAGAAGCAGGCGCCGACGGTCAGCTACGGCGCGCACTGCGACGACCTGTTCGTGACGCTGCGCCGCAGCCCGGACGCCGAGCAGACCGACCAGGCGGTGGCCCTGATCCACAGCGAGCAGGCGCAGCTGGAGCCGACCGGCACGTGGGACCCGCTGGGGATGCGCGGCACGTGCTCGCCGGGCTATCGCGTGCACGCGACGCTCAGCGACGAGCAGGTGCTGCCGGCGGCGTTCGGGAAGATGATGGCCGAGTCGATGGTGCCCCTCTCGCACATCCTGTGGTCGCAGCTGTGGCTGGGGATCGCCACCGACGCGTTCGACCGCGCGCGCGCGTTCGTGCGCGCCCAGGCCAAGCAGAAGCCCGGCGAGACCCCGCCGGCTGCGCTGCGCCTGTCGCACCTGATGAGCGAGCTCTCGCTGCTGCGCGCGGAGGTCGCCTCGGGGCTGGAGGAGTACGTGGAGATCGCCGACGAGCCGGGGCGCGAGCGGCTGTCGACGATGGCCTGCGCGCTGCGCTTCAACAACCTCAAGATCGCCGCCTCCGAACAGGCTCCCCGCGTCTGCCAGGGCGCGCTCTCGGTGTGCGGGATCGTGGGCTTCAAGAACGACACGCCGTTCAGCGTCGGGCGCCACCTGCGCGACACGATGTCGGCGTGCCTGATGATCGCCAACGAGCGCATCCATCAGACCAACGCCAGCTTGCTGCTGATCGCCAAGGACGTCTGATGCCGGGGCCGCGGCCGGCCAGCCCCGACCAGGAGGCGCTGCTGCGCGAGCTCGTCGCGCGCCGCCTGCTGATCGAAACCGGCGTGCCCGGCGTCTACGGCCGCGGCGGAGACTTCGAGCAAGTGCGCGAGCGGCTTGCCGCGCTGGTCGGCCGCGCGGTCGCCGGCGAGCAACCCGAGCACATGCGCTTCCCGCCCGTGTTGCCGCGCAGAGAGCTCGAGCGTATCGATTATCTAAAATCGTTCCCACATCTGGCTGGCACGATCTTCGCCTTCGAGGGCGACGAAGCGCAGGCGGCGGAGCTCTCCCAACGCGCCAGCCAGCACGAGGATTGGAGCGGGATGCTGCACGCGACCGACCTCGTGCTCACCCCGGCCGCCTGCTATCCGGTGTATCCGGCGATCGCCGCCCGCGGCGCGCTGGCTCCCGGCGGCCTGACGGTCGACGCCGGCGGCGCGTACGTGTTCCGCCGCGAGCCCTCGCACGACCCCGCGCGCCTGCAGATGTTCCACCAGCGCGAGCTCGTGCGCCTCGGCGAGCCCGACGTCGTGCGCGCGTGGCGCGACGCGTGGCGCGAGCGCGCGCTGCAGCTGCTCGGCGAGCTCGGCCTGCAGGTGCAGCTCGACCTCGCGTCCGACCCGTTCTTCGGGCGCACCGGGCGCATGCTGTCGGCCAACCAGCGCGAGCAGGAGCTGAAGTTCGAGGTGCTCACGCAGATCGCCGGGCCCGAGCCGACCGCCGTGGCGTCGTTCAACTACCACCAGGACCACTTCGCGTCCGTGTACGGCATCGAGCTCGCCGACGGCACGCCCGCGCACACGGCGTGCCTCGGCTTCGGGCTCGAGCGGATCACGATCGCGCTGCTGGCCACGCACGGGTTGGACATCCGCGCGTGGCCCGACGAGGTGCGCGCGCGGCTGTGGTGAGCCAGGTGCACGGCGCCGATGGATGCGTGAGCCTGCTGGGGCTCGACCCGGAGGGCTACGAGCGACACGCGCTGCACGGAGCGGGGCGCTCGTACGGGGAAACGAACTGCTACACCGACATCCTCATCGAGCTGCTGCACGCTCGCGGCGACGAGCCGCTCGCGGCGCTCGGCTGCACCCTGCGGATGGACTTCGAGGGCGACCAGTGGACGTTCTTCAAGCCGTTCCCGCAAGACCTCGAGCTGCTGTTCGGGATCGACGTGCACGAGATGCAGCCCTACCGCCCGCTGCCCGAGCAGGCGGCCGAGCAGCTCGCCGCAGGGCGCACGCTGATCGTCGAGCTCGACTCCTGGCATCTGCCCGACACGCACGCCACGGCCTACCGCCGCGAGCACGTGAAGAGCTCGGTGGTGGTCGAGAGCATCGACCCTGGCGCGCAGCGCCTGCGCTACTTCCACGGCACCGGGCTCTACGAGCTGGGCGGCGAGGACTACCGCGGCGTGTTCCGCCTCGGACGCGCGTTCTCCGAGGACGTGCTGCCCCCCTACACCGAGCTCGTGCGCTTCGACGCCGGCCCGCGCCTGCGCGGGCCGCAGCTGCGCGAGGCCGCGCGCGTCCTGCTGCGCGAACACCTCGCGCACCGTCCGGCGAGCAACCCGTTCACGCGCTTTGCCGCGCAGTTGGAGCGCGACCTGCCGCGCCTGCTGGCCGGGGACGCGAACGACTACCACGCGTACGCGTTCGCCACCGTGCGCATGGCCGGCTCCGCGTTCGAGGTCGCCCGCTCGCAGGCGCAGTGGCTGCTGGAGGACGACGCCCGCGCGGCCTGTGAGGCGCTGCAGCAGATCGTCGATGGCTGCAAGGCGCTGTCGTTCAAGCTCGCACGCCGCCGGCCGTTCGACCTCGAGCCGGCGCTGTCCGCGCCGGCACAGGCGTGGGAGCAGGCGATGGAGCTGCTCGATGGCGCGCTCCGTTGAAGCGTCCGGCGCGCACCGCGCTGCGGCGCGCGCACGTGTGGAGGGCGAGCAGGAGCAGGCGCTGTCGAGCGGCTGGCGGGCGGCCAGCGCGCCGGTGGACGCGCCCGTCGCGGTGAGCGCGCTCGATCGGCTGGACTGGCTTCCCGCGCGCATCCCCGGCACGGCCGCCGGCGCGCTGGCCGACGCGGGACTGTGGCGTGCGGGAGAGCCACACGACTTCGACGCGGAGGACTGGTGGTTTCGCACGACGTTCGCCGCCGCTCCGCCCGCCCCCGGCGAGCGGGTGAGCCTGTGCCTGGACGGCATCGCGACGGTCGCCGAGGTGTACCTCAACGGCGAGCTGCTCCTGGACAGCGACTCGATGTTCGCCGCCCACACGCTGGACGTCGGCGAGCGCCTGGCGGGCGGCGCGCCCGGCCTGGACGGGCACGCGGATGGCGACGCGCCGCGCCACGAGCTCGCGATCCGCTGCCGCGCGCTCGCGCCGCTGCTCGCCGCGCCCAGGCGCCCCCGCGCGCGCTGGCGCACGCGCCTCGTGGCCGAGCGCAACCTGCGCTTCTTTCGCACGATGCTGCTCGGGCGCGCGCCCGGCTTCGCGCCCGGCCCGGCGGCGGTCGGCCCGTGGCGAGCGGTCAGCCTGCGCCGCCATCGGCGCGTGCTCGTCGAAGAGCTCGCGTTGCGCGCACGCGTCGACGGCGCCGACGGCGTGCTGTCGGTGCGCGCGCAGCTGCAGACGCTCGACGGCGCGCATCCGCGCGCGGTGAGCGTCGAGCTGGACGGCCCGTCGGGCACGCACCGGGCGGCGCTCGCGCTGAGCGGCCCCGCCGGCGCGCCGCGCGCAAGCGGCGAGCTGGTCGTGCCGGCGGTCGCGCGCTGGTGGCCGCACACCCACGGCGAGCCGGCGCTGCATGACGTGCGCCTGCTCGTCGATTGCGCCGGCGAGCAGCTCGCGGTCGACGCCGGGCGCACGGGCTTTCGCGCGCTTGCTTGCGGCGCCCACCCCGCGCACGAGCTCGAGCGCGACGGGCTCGACCTGCACGTCAACGGCGTGCGCGTGTTCGCGCGCGGGGCGATCTGGACGCCGCTGGACATCGTCGGGATGAGCCCGCCCGCGGCGGCGCTGCGCGAGCAGCTCGAACGGGTGCGCGACGCCGGCATGAACATGCTGCGCCTGCCCGGCACCGGCGCGTATGAGACGCGCGCCTTTCACGACCTGTGCGATGAGCTGGGAATCCTCGTGTGGCAGGACTTCATGTTCGCCAACTTCGACTACCCGCTCGCGCACCAGCCGTTCCGGGAGAGCGTGGTGCGCGAGGCCACGCAAGTCCTCGACGCGCTCGGCGGGCGCCCCAGCGTGGCGGTCGTGTGCGGCAACAGCGAAGTCGAGCAGCAGGTGGCGATGCTCGGGCTCGAGCCGGCGCTCGGACGCGGCGAGCTGTTCGGCGAGCTGCTGCCGGGCCTGCTCGCGCGGAGCGCGCTCGACGCCGTGTACGTGCCCTCGGCGCCGTGCGGCGGCGATCTGCCGTTCCGCCCCGATCGCGGCGTCGCCAACTACTACGGCGTGGGCGGCTACCGCCGTCCGCTCGAGGACGCGCGGCGCGCGGGCGTGCGCTTCGCCGCCGAGTGCCTGGCGTTCGCCAACGTGCCGAGCGCAGGCCCCAGCGAGCCCGTCCCCCAGGACGTGGGCGCCGACTGGGACTTCGCGGACGTGCGCGACCACTACCTGGGCCTGCTGTTCGACGTCGATCCCGCCGCGCTGCGCGCGCGCGACCCGGAGCGCTACCTGGAGCTCTCGCGCGCGGTGAGCGGCGAGGTGATGGCGGAGGTGTTCGGCGAGTGGCGGCGCGGCGCCTCGCCGTGCGGCGGCGGGCTCGTGCTGTGGCTGCGCGATCTGCTCGCGGGCTCGGGCTGGGGCGTGCTCGACTGCCGCGGCGTGCCCAAGCTCGCCTACCACCAGCTCGCGCGGGCGCTCGCGCCGGTGGCGGTGTGGACGATCGACGAGGGTCTCGGCGGGGTCGTCGCGCACGTCGCCAACGACCGCCCGCAAGCGCTCAGCGCGTCGCTGCGCGTGGCGCTGTACCGCGGCGGCGAGCTGCGCGTCGAGCAGGCGCTCGCCCCCGTCGAGCTCGCGCCGCACAGTCACGGCGAATGGAACGTGGAGAGCGTGATCGGACGCTTCGTCGACGCCTCCTGGGCCTACCGCTTCGGCCCTCCCGCACAGGACGCGATCGTGGTCAGCTTGGAGCGCGACGGCGAGGACGCGGCGGCGGACGGCGCGCGGCTGCAGCACGCCGGCGAGCGCGACGGCGCGCGCGTGATCTCCCAGGCGGTGCGCTTCCCGGCGGGACGCCCGCTCACGCGCGAGTCGCCCGAGCAGCTCGGGCTGCAGGCGCGCTGCAGCGCGCTCCCCGGCGCCGAGGTGCAGCTGGAGTTGAGCAGCCGGCGGCTCGCCTACGGCGTGCGCATCGACGCCCCGGGGTTGCAGGCGAGCGATAGCGGCTTCTTCATCGAGCCGGCGGGCACGCGCACGGTCACGCTGCGTTCGCGCGCGGGCGCGCCTGCACCCGAGATGCTGCGCATACGCGCGTTGAACATGCAGGCACACCTGGAGCTCGCGCTGCCGGGGCCGACGGCGTGAGCGCCCCACACGGCATGAGCGCCCCGGCTCCCTCGCACGCGTTCTACCTGCAGCCCGCGGGCGGCTCCGCCGCGTGCTTCGCCGTCCTGCACCCGGCGCAGGGCGCCCCACAGCCGAGCGCTGTCATCCTGTGCCCGCCGTTCGGCTGGGAGGACATGTGTAGCTACCGCGTGCGTCGCGAATGGGCCGAGCAGCTGGCGCGCGCAGGGCACACGGCGCTGCGCATGGACCTCCCCGGCAGCGGCGACAGCGCCGGCGGACCCGGCGATCCCAGCCAGCTCGACTCGTGGACGCAGGCGATCGACGCGGCGGCGCGCTGGCTGGGCGGCACGCAGGGCGCACAGCGGGTGGCGGCGATCGGCATCGGGCTCGGCGCCGTGGCGTGCCTGCGGGCGGCAGCGCACGGCGCGCCGCTGCAGGAGCTCGCGCTGTGGGCGCTGCCGGCCAGCGGGCGCGCCCTCGTGCGCGAGCTGCGCGCGTTCGCGCGTCTGGAGTTCGCCAGCGCGCTCGCCGACGGCGAGCAGGTCCCCGACGCGGCGTCCGCCGACGCCGCCGCGGTGGTCGCCAACGGCTACCTGCTGAGCCCCGAAACCGTGCGCGACCTCGAGCATCTCGACCTCACCAGGCTCGAGCTCCGCGCGTCCCAGCGCGTGCTGCTGCTCGGACGTGACGGGCTGAAGGTCGATCGCTCGCTCGCGCAGGCGCTCGAAGGCACGGGCGCCACCGTGCGGGTCGCCGACGGGCCGGGGTTCGGGGCGATGACGGCCGAGCCCCAGGACGCGCGCCCACCGCTCGCGGTGTTCGAGCTCGTGAGCAGCTGGCTGGCCGAAGGCGCCGCGCACGAGGACGCCGGCCTGTCGCCGCCCGCCGGCCCGTCGCCGCCCGCAGGCGCGTCGCCGCCCGCAGGCGGGGCGCCGGCGGCGCGCGAGGAGCTGCTGCTCGACTGCGGCGGCGTCGCCGTGCGCGAGCGCCCGCTGGAGCTCGAGGGCCCGAGCGGTCGGCTGTTCGGCGTGCTCGCCGAGCCGCTCGCAGGGCGCAGGGAGCTCACCGCGCTGCTGCTGAACGCGGGTCCCCAGCGCCGCACCGGGCCGAACCGCATGTGGGTGGAGATCGCGCGGCGCTGGGCGGCCAACGGCGTGCCGGTGCTGCGGCTGGACGCGGACGGGATCGGCGACGCGGACGGCGATGCTGCGGAGCTCGGACAGGTGACGGCGTTCTACAGGCCGCGGTACGTCGAGCAGGCGTGCGCGGCGCTCGCGGCGCTGGCCGAGCTGGGGCTGCCCGAGCGCTTCATCACGCTCGGCCTGTGCTCGGGTGCCTACTGGGGGGCGCAGGCGGCGCTGGCGGACGAGCGCGTGGTGTCGGTGGTCATGCTCAACCCGCGCACGCTGGTGTTCGACGAATGGCGGCACGCGAAGCGGCGCACGCGCGTGCTCGCCCGGCGCGCGTTGATGCCCGCCACCTGGCGCAAGGTGGCGCGCGGCGAGATCAAGCTGCGCAAGCACATGGAAACCGGGCGCACGCTGCTGCAGCGAGCCGCCGGCGCGCCGCTGCGCGCGCGCCGGCACATGCTCGCCCCGCGCGCAGGCGGTTCGCCCGCGGACGGCGAGGCGCAGCCACGGCGGGCGGCGGCACACACGCCGATCGAAGACCTGTTCGATGCGCTCCGCGACCGCCACCAGCGTGGCCTGTTGATGTTCACCGGCCAGGAGGTGCTGCGCACGGAACTGACGGAGACGGGCGTGCTCGAACGCATGGAGCGCTGGCCGAACCTCGAGCTCGCGCTGATGGGCAGCTCAGCCGACACGCACACGCTCACCCCGCTGTGGCTGCAGCGCGAGGTGCACGCGCTCGTCGATCGCGTGCTCGCGCAGGAGCTGGAGCGCCTGGCGGATTGAGCGCAGCGCGCGCACTGTGCGCCGCCGCATCCTCCGATCTTGCCGACAGCAAGGTCTCAGTGGGAGAGCAATGTCGTAGCCTTATCAGGAGTCAACTCCATGGAAGAGGGCCTCTTTCGTGGAATGAAATGCGCTCCCTGGGCTCGAAGATCAGCGAGGGTCAACCGTCAGAAGGCCACCGCGCCCATGCGCGCGCTGCCGGGACGTCCGGCAATTGTGGCCACGCGCGAGGACCTCGAGTCCTCCGCGTCCGCGAACCTCGTGCCGGCCGCGCTGCTGCTGTGGGCGCTGTCCGGCCAGCCGGAAGTTTTGCGGCTAGCCCGTGCGTGCGGGGCGTGCCACGTAGTACAGCTCTGACGCCGACGCGCCCGTCTCCCCTTCGCCAACGGGCTCGCCGGAGAGCTCTCGGCACTCGAGGAGCTCGAACCCCTCCTGCGCGAACTGGCGCTGCTGGGCGTCGCGCGAGATGTAGTAGTGCAGCAGCGAGAAGTCGTGCGCCTCGTCCACGAGTATCGCGTAGTCGCGCTCGCGCCGTTGCATGTGCGCCAGCCGCCGGTGGTTGCGCACGCGACGCGGCATCCGGAGCGCGCTGCGTGCGAGCGCGCGCGGGCTGATGCCGTCCACGTGCGTCGGCCGCGCGATGGCCGGCGCATGGGCGAGGTTGTGGGAGGAGACGATGAACACGCCGTCCCCCACGAGCAGGCGGTGCACCTCGCGCAGCAGGCGGCGGCGCTCGCTGTCACCGAGCACGTCGATCACGTTGAACGGCGCGAGCACCGCGTCCAGGGAGCCGCTGGCAAAGCGCGACAGGTCACGCAGGTCGCCGACGGTGAACGCGACGCCGGGGTAGGCGCGCCGGCAGTAGTCGATCATCGCGGGCGAGATGTCCACCGCCTGCAGCTCGCGCGCGCGCTCGCGCAGGTGGCCGGTCAGCCGGCCGGCGCCGCAGCCCAGCTCGAGCACGCGACCGGACAGCTGGCGGCGGTGGCGCTCGAGCAGGATCGTCTCGGCGGGGCGCAGCTCATGGGTGGCGTAGAGCGCGACGAAGTCGCCGCGCTCCCACACGCCTGCGTTCAGGTGGGCTTGTTCGTCCGTCATCGTCACCCGCTTGAGGATCGCCTGATTCTGCCCGATGATGAGGCTATGACCGAGGAGATCCGCCAGATCATCAAGCAACACGGTCGCCTCCCCGGCGCGGACGCGCTGGCGGTGGACGCGGACCTGTACGAGGCGGGGATGAGCTCGCACGCGGGCATCGACGTGATGCTCGCGCTGGAGAACCACTTCGACGTGGAGTTCCCCGACCGCATGCTCACACGCAGCGTGTTCGAAAGCATCGCCAGCATCGAGGCGGCGCTGACGGAGCTGCGCGCCGAGTCGCACGTCGGCTGAGCGGCAGCTCAGGTGGTGCGCACGATCAGCACCGAGCAGGGGGCGTGGTGGGAGATCTTGTTGGGGACCGAGCCCAAGAGGAAGCGACGGGCGCCCGTCATGCCCTTGTTGCCCACGATGATCAGGTCCGCTTCGCGCTCCTCGGCTACGTCCACGATCGCGTCTGCGGGGTCTCCCTGGCACGCGTAGGTGTTCACCGGCACCCCCGCCTCACGCGCCACCGCCGCCGCCTTCTCGAGCGTCGCGTCGACGTCCTCGCGGGGGTTGATCGCCCACTGGATGTCCTCCGGCGCCTGGCGGCGTTCCTCGTGCAAGCGCTGCGCGGGCACCGCCCCGTAGGCGCTCACCAGCTCGAGCGTCGCGCCGACCGACTTGGCGAGGTCAACGGCCTGCAGGACGGCCTGCGCGGCTGTGTCGGAGCCGTCCGTTCCCACGACTATCAATTTGAACATTGCTTTCCTCTCATCGGTCCGCGCCGCTCGAAGCTCCGTTGACGCGCCGATCATATCCGTGCGGCGCACACCGCGCCGGGTAGGAGCCGAACGACGCATGATCGACCTGCACTGTCACCTGCTGCCCGGCCTGGACGACGGGCCGCGGGGCATGCCTGAAGCGCTCGCGCTCGCTCGGCGGGCGGCCGCCGCCGGCACCAGCACGATCGTCGCCACACCGCACATCAATCACCACTGGCGGGTCGATCCGCTCGCGCTGGCGGGCCGCGCGGCCGCGCTGCGCGACGCGCTCGCGCAGGCTGGCATCGCGCTGGAGATCGCCACCGGCGGCGAGATCGCGATCACCCGGATGGCCGATCTGCGCGCGCAGGAGATCGACGCCCTGCGCCTGGGCGACGGGCCGTGCCTGCTGCTCGAGTGCCCGCTCGAGCCCATGCCCTGGGACTTCGACGCGGTGCTGTTGAAAATGCGCGAGCGCGGCGAGACGATCCTGCTGGCGCACCCCGAGCGCTGCCCGCTCTTCCAGCGCGAACCCCAGCGTCTGGTGCGGCTGGTCGAGCACGGGCTGCTGTGCTCGATCACTGCAGGCTCGATGTGGGGGCAGTTCGGGCGCCGCGTGCGCGAGTTCACGATCGAGCTGCTGCGCGCCGGGCTGGTGCACGACGTGGCCTCCGACGCGCACGACAGCGAGCACAGGCCCCCTGGGCTGGGAGACGCGTTCGCCTCGGCCGAACGCGAGCTGCCGGGCATCGGCGCCCAGGCCGACTGGCTCTCGCGGCTGGCGCCGGCGGCGATCCTCGCGGGCGAGCGCCTGCCGGCGCGGCCCGCGTGAGCGCTGGGCGATTGAGTCGAGCCTCCGCGCGGCGCAGGCGAGCACGTGCGCGGCAGCGACGCTGACGTCAGCCCGTGCGATGGCGCACAGGCCGCGCCAGCGCTCGCGCGAGCGTGCCCGGCGGCGAGTTGCGCAACGGCAGGTACAAGCGGCGCGACTTCAGCGCGAACGCCAGCCGGCCGTCGAGCGAGGTGATGCTTTCGCGCGCCAGCTCGAACGGACGCCAGCCACCGCGTCCCTCGCACGTGACCGCCAGCTCGTAGCCCGCCCTCGCCGCCGCATCGGGGCAGGATGGAGAATATCCGCACTTGGGGTAGGCAAACGTTCTCACCTGCCTGCCCAACAGCTGCTCGAGTGCGTCCTTCGAGCTGCGCATCTCAGCTAGCGCCTGGCGCCCGTCGGCGGTGGACAGATCGCAGTGGGTGTTGGTGTGAGAGCCGATCTCCACGCGCGCGGCGGACGCCAGCTCGCGCAGCTGTTGCGCGTCCATCAGCCGCACGCCGGCCTGCGCGGGCATCGCGAAGTGCGCGCTCCCGAGCAGTCCGGGGCACACGAAGATGCTCGCCGGCAGCTCGAGCTCGACCAGCAGCGGCGCCAGCAGCTCGAGGTTGTCGCACGTCCCGTCGTCGAACGTCAGCGCACACACCCCTTCGGGCGGCGTGCCGTGCCGCAGGTGGGCGCCGATCTGCGCGAGCGACACGAAGCGGTAGCCGCGGCCGCGCAACGCCTGCACCTGCTCGCGAAAGCGCGCCGGATCGAGCATCAGGTTGTAGGGGTCAAGGGCACGGGGGAAGCGCCCGAGACCGTGGTAGGCAAGCACCAGCGCCGGGCGCATCCCCGGCAGGCGAGCTCGGCGATCGCCGTCGGCGCTACTCATCGCGCGCGACCTGGAGGCGCGACCGGGAGGACCGCCACCGTGCGCCCGCGCAGGCGATCGGCCAGGCCCCCGAGCACGGCGAAGTCGTCGGGGTAGACGACGCGCTCGAACAGCAGCAGCGCAGCGAAGTACACGGCGATCCCCAGCGGGATGGCTACGACGAGCGTGTCGTGGAACGCCGCCATCGCGATCGCGGACAGCGCGCTGCCGAGCAGCGGCCCGGCGATCATCCGTCTGATGTGCAATCTTCCGTGCAGGCGCTTCGAGAGCAGCACGAGCGTCGCCGATACGAGCACCTCGGACACGGACGTCCCCAGCGCGGCGCCGTACAGCGAGAAGCGGGGGATCGCGACCAGGTTCCACAGGACGTTCTCCACCAGCACGCACACGTAGGTCGTGCCGACGATCCGCTTGACGTCCTGGGAGTAGATCAGCGCGGTGCTCAGCCCGCTGATCGGGGCCAGCATGATCGTGGGCGCGAGCAGGATCACAGCGTCAGCCGCGCGGTGAAATTCAGCGCCGTACAGGAGCGCTACAAGTGGGGCGGCGAGGATCGCCGCCCCCACCGCCAGCGGCACGGTGAGCGACAGCACGAGCTTGATCGCCCGTTCATAGACGAACCCCACCGGAGGCTCGCTGGTCGGGCTGAGCCGCGACATCGTGGGAATGACCGCCGTGTTCACCGCCCACGTGACGAACGCCGTCGTTTCCAGCAGGCGATACGCCGCGCCGTACTGACCCACTTCGGTGGAGCTCTTGAACAGCTCCAACATCGTCGTGTCGATCCGCGAGAGCAGCAGCAGCGCGATCGTCCCGAGACCGATCGGCAGGGCTTCGCGGGCGACCCGCAGCGAGGCGCGCCAGTCGAAGCGCAGCCGCGGGCGGGAGATGCGCGTGCACAACAGCCACGCGGCGGACGCCGCCGCCAGCGCCGCGCCGACGCAGTAGATGGCGGCCACCGCCTCCACGCCCCGTCCGAGGAACAGCGCCGCCGCGGCCGCACCCGTGGTCAGCCAGCGCTGCGTGATCAACACGACGGGGATGAAGCCCACGCGTTCGTATGCGAGGAAGGCAGCGAACGAGACCCCGAGCACCCAATCCCCGACGAACCCCAGGCCCATGAACAGGACGACCAGCGCGGTGTGCTCGTCCATCCCCGCCAGCACACCGATGCCGACCGCCGCCAGCAACGGCGGCACGCTCAACATCAGCTTCGAGAACAGGACGTCCGAGTAGTAGCGCTCGAGCTGGCTGTGGTCGCGGGAGACCGCGCGCGTGAGCACCACCTCCTGTCCGAACTGGCCGAAGGTGACGGCGATCCCGGCGAAGGAGATGCCGAAGGCGAGCACCCCGAACTGGCTGGCGCCGGCCTTGCGCGCGACGAGCACGTACAGCGCCGCGGTGGCGATCTTCGAGCCGATGTCCGCGATCGCGCGGAAGCTCGCGTTGACGAGAATCCGCGACGAGCGCCCGCCCTGCGCGAGCGGCTGGCCGTCGGGCTCGCCGGCGGGGGCCGAGGCGTCCTTCACCTGTCCATCGCGTGAGCGCACGCCGGCGGGCAAGGGACTCCTCATGAGCACCACAGTATGGGCGATGCACCCGCGGCCTCCCGCGAGGCGCCCGCTCTCCTCAGGCGCTCGTGCGCTCGCCGGCGACCAGCCGCAGCGCGGCGAACACGCGACCCGCGACCCGCTCGGGCGCGAACCGCTCGCGCGCGAGCCGCCGTCCCGCCTCCCCCGTACGCCGGGCGAGCGCGGGGTCGCGCAGGTAGGCAGCGATCGCGCCGGCGAGCGTGGCCGGATCGCCCTCGTCGACGAGCGTGCCCGTCACGCCGTCCAGCACCCCCTCCGGCGTGCCCCCGCCGCGCGTGGCGACCACCGGCCTGCCGACCCAGCTCGCCTCGAGCATCGCCCCGGAGAGGCCCTCCAGCCCATACCCGCTGGCGTCGCGGTATGTGGCGTTGACGTACACAGCGAGCTGGCCGAGCACCGCGCCCACGTCCTCGACGAAGCCCATCAGGTGCACGCGCTCGGCGATGCCCAGCTCGCGCGCCAACGCGCTCAGCTCCTGCGCGTAGCCGGGATATGCGGCCAGCGGCTCGCCCGCGAGCAGCACGCGCAGCCGTGGGAACTCAGCCGTCAGCAGCCCCGCGGCCGCGAGGAGGTGGTGCTGTCCCTTGTACGGGGCGAGCGCCGCCAGCGTGCCGATCGCCGGCTGCTCCCCCTCGGGGGGGCGGTAAGGCTCATCGGGCATGCGCACCGGCGGGCCGACCACGTCGAGCAGCCGCCGGGCGCGCAGCGGCGTGAGCGGCGCGAGCGCCGCCTCGCTGACGGCGATCACCCCGTTGACGGCCACCGCCAGCGGACGCGCGAGCGACGCATCGTAGGAGAAGTCGACCTTCTGCCAGACGATCGGCACGCCGCCCAGGCGGGCGCCCGCCACCGCCAGCATCGCCGCCTTGATGCCCACCGCGAGCACCACCTGCGGGCGTGTCTGGGCGAGCAGGGCGAGCAGCGAGCGGGTGAAGCGCGCCGCCTGGGGGCCGGTGGGGCGCTGCTCATAGCCGCGCGCCCGCCACGTCGGCACGCCCAGCTCCGCCAGGCGCGCCGGTAGCTCGCCGGCGCTCAGCACCAGCGCCAGCGCCTCCACGTCCGCCGGACGGTGGCGCAGCAGCTCGGCGAGCGAGAGCTCCGCCCCGCCGAGCCGGCCCGATGAGGCGACCGCCAGGACCCTCACGCGGGTTCCACCGCAGTGCACACGCGCGGCGCATCGTATCGACCGCCGCGGTGGCCGCCAGGCGCGCGGCTTGACACAGGCGCGACGGCGGCTCCGGCTCAGCGGGCGCCAGCCAGCGGCGACGGCGGCCCTGGCTCAGCGGGCGCCAGCCAGCGGCGACGGCGGCTCTGGCTCAGCGGGCGCCAGCCAGCGGCGACGGCGCCTCCTGATACACCTGCACCATGCACGATCAGAGCTCCGAGGATGACGCCGTGCCGCGTTCGCTGTCGGTCGTGGTCCCCACCCACCAGCGCCTGGCGGCGCTCGCGCGCCTCTTGCGCCCGCTGCTCGTCGACCCCGCGGTATCCGAGCTCGTGGTGGCGGTGGACGGATCTGACGACGGGTCTGTGGAGTGGCTGCGCGAACAGGCGCGCGAGGACCCCCGCATCGTTGTCCTGGATCTCCCCCACCGCGGCCTCGCCGCCACTCGTCAGGCCGGCATCGAGGCCGCCACCGGCGAGCTTGTGTTGCTGCTCGACGACGACGTGATCGCGGAGCCCGGCCTGGCCGGCGGTCACGTCCGCAACCACGCCGACGGCGCCCGCCGGCTCGTGCTCGGCTACATGCCCAACGACTGGCGCTCGCAGCCGCCCGGGCGCCGCGGCATCGCCTATCTCTACAGCCGTGACTACGAGCGGCGCCGCGCCCGCTGGGAAAGCGACCCAGGCTTCGTGCTGCGGGGCCTGTGGGCCGGGAACCTCTCGATGCCGCGGGAGGAGCTCGTGCGCGTGGGCATGGGCACGCGCGCCCTCAAGCGCGGCGAGGAGGATCGCGAGTTCGGCGTGCGCTGCCTGAAGGCCGGCATCGAAGGGCGCTTCGACCCGAGCCTGCGCGCGCAGCACGAGTTCGAACGCACACTGCCCCAGTATCGGCGGGCGTGCCGGCTGGCGGGTCAGTACCGGCGGCTGATGTTCGCCGAGCACGGGGACGTCCTCGGCGAGGACCTGGAGTTGGGGCACTCGCTGCCGGGGCCGTTGAAGGCGCTGCTGCCGCGGCTTGCCAGCGAACCCGTGTTCAAGCCGCTCGCGGCCCTGCTCACGGCGCTCTTTCACGTCGGCGTGCTGCTGCGCTCGCTGCGGCTCGAAGCATTTGCCGCACGCGGGCTCGGCTCGCTGGAGACCCAGCGCGGAGCGCTCGAGAGCACCGTCTCGTAGACGTCCACCGTCTGATCGACCATCCGCTCGAGCCCGAACAGCTCGCGGTGGCGGGCCAGCGAGGCCGCGCTCATCTGCCGGCGTCGCTCGGGGTCGGTCAGCAGCACGACGAGCCCGTGCGCGAGCGCCGCGGGGTCTTCTGGCGTGACCAGCACGCCGGTGTCGACGCCCACCGCCTCCGAGACGCCGCCCACGTGCGTGGCGACCTGCGGCACCCCGCAGGCGAGCGCCTCGAGCACGCCGATCGGCAGCGACTCCCAACCCGATGACAGCGCGTACAGGTCGGCGCACTTCAGGTAGCGGGCGGCGCAGTCGCGGAAGGGGGCCATCAGGAAGCGCTCGTCTTCGGCCAGCCCGAGCTGGAGCGCGAGCCGATGCAGCTTGGCGCGCTCGGCGCCGTTGCCGATCAGCGCCGCGCGCGCGTCGGGCACGCGCCGGAACAGCTCGGGCAGCGCGCGCAGGAACACGTCCACGCGCTTCTGCGGGCGCAGCGAGGCGACGAGCACGACCAGCGGATGCCCCTGCTTGAACGCGCGCAGCTGGTTGTCGGCGGGCACGTCCGGACAGGGCTCGCTGGCGTTGGCGACCAGGTGATGGTGTTCGCCGCGGCCGACCCGCAGCCTGATCGCCGCCCGTCGCTCATACGAGCTCACGTCGATGAACGCCGAGGTGAGTGGTGCCAGCGCCTGCTCGATGTTCAGCCCCACCATCGAGCGCGCGCGCGCGGGGTTGCCGAGAAAGGTGAAGCAGTGCGGCGTGTACACAACCGGCGGGCCGCCGGCAAGGCGCGCCAGGCGCGCCAGGACGCCCGCCTGGGCCGAGTGCGCGTGCAGCAGATCGAAATGGCGCTCGCTCACGATCGCGCGCAGGCCGCGCAGCGCGGAGGCGTTCTCGCGCAGCGACGCGTAGCCGGGCGAGATCGGCAGCCGGTGCACGCGGATCGAGTCCGGGATGTGCTCATAGATGCGCGACTCCAACGGGCCCACCAGCTCGACCTCCCAGCCGCGCGCACCCACGCGCGAGGCCAGCTGCAGCACGTTCTCGGCGGCGCCCCCGTCCGGGGCCTTGAATGCCATCAGCAGCCTCGGCACCGCGCGAGCCTAGCAACAGCGCAGCGCGGGGAATCGCGCGCCGGTGCGCCGGTGCGCCGCCGCGCCGCAGCGACCGCACAGCCGGTTGCTATCGTCACGCAGCGAAGATCGCGTGCGCGGAGCCGGTCCCACGAACTCCTCTCCCCTCCCGCGCGCCGTGTATCTGCGCGTGGACAGCGAGGTCGTCTTCGGCGTCTATCACGCCGCGCTCGGCGCGCAGACGCGCAGCCCCGTGCTGATCTGCCCGCCGTTCGGGTGGAGCGAGGTGTGCTCCTACCGCGCGCGCCGCGCGTGGGCGCAAGACCTGGCCGCCCGTGGGCACGCGACGCTGCGCATCGACCTGCCGTCAACCGGCGACAGCACCGGCACGAGCGATGACCCGCAGCGCCTGCAGGCGTGGAGCGACGCGGTGAGCAGCGCGGCGGCGTGGCTCGGCGAGCAGGCGAGCGTCGCGGCGGTCGCGGCGATCGGCATCGGGCTGGGCGGACAGCTGATCTGCCGGGCGGCCGCCGCCGGCGCGCCGATCGAGCAGGCGGTGCTGTGGAGCACCCCCGCGCAGGGCAAGGCGCTGCTGCGCGAGCTGCGCACGTTCGCGCGCCTGGAGAGCACGCAGGTGGCGCTGGCGCAGAGCGAGGAAGCCCGGCCGTCGCCGCCGGCGGCGAACGCACGCGACGCTGAACCGTCGCCTGCCGCCGCGACCGTGCTGGAAGCAGGGGGCTTCGCGCTCAGCGAAGAGACCGCCGGCGCGCTCGCGGCGCTCGACCTCGCGCAGCTCTCGTTCACAGCCGGGCGCCCGCGACGGGCGCTGCTGCTCGGTCGCGAAGGCATCGACACGGACCCGCGGCTGTGCGAGCACCTGCGCGCGAGCGGCGTCGAGGTCGCGCTCGACGCCGGCGAGGGCTACGGCTCGATGATGGCCGAGCCACAGGAGGCGCGCCCGCCGCGCGACACCTTCGCGCGGGTGGCAGCCTGGCTGGCAGAGGCGCCCGCCGCCGGCTCGCGGGCAGGCGGCATCGGCGACGCTGGCTCGCGGACAGCCGGCGCCAGCGCCGGCGAGCACGCCGAGAGCCCGGAGGCGGTCGCCGGCACCGCCGCACCGTCGTCGCACCCGGCGCGCCCCGCCGCAAGCGAGGTGCCCGAGCTCGAGCTGACGCTCGCGGGCGCGCGCGTGCGCGAGCGGGCGATCTCGGTGGAGCAGCCGTTCGGACGCCTGTTCGGCATTCTCGCCGAGCCGCTGGACGCTCCCCCCGCGCCGCTCACCGCGGTGCTGCTGAACGCGGGCGCCATCCGTCGCATCGGCCCGAACCGCATGTGGGTGGAGATCGCCCGGCGCTGGGCGGCGCGCGGCGTGCCCTCGCTGCGCCTGGACGTGGAGGGCATCGGCGACGCGGACGGCGACGCCGCCCGCTACCGCGACGTGGCCGAGCTGTACGTGCCCGAGCTCGTCGATCAGGTGCGCGCCGCGCTGGACGCGCTCGAACAGGCCGGCCTCGCCACGCCCTTCGTGCTCACGGGCCTGTGCTCGGGCGCGTACTGGTCCTTTCACGCGGCGCTGGCGGACACGCGCGTGACGGCTGCGCTGATGCTGAACCCCCAGGTCCTCTTCTGGGATGACGCGCAGGTCTCGCAGGAGACCGTGCGCGAGCTGCGCAAAGCGTTCCTGCGCCGATCCTCGTGGGCGCGCGCGCTGCGCGGCGGCTCCTCGGTGACGCGCGCGGGCGAGCTGCTGCGCGCGCTCCCCACCGGCATCGCGGTGCTGGCGCGGCGGCGCCTCGCCGGCCAGCGCATGGCGGCACCCGGCGACGAGGCGCTGCAGGAGGCGCTGCGCCAGCTCGATCGCGCCGGCCAGCGCGCGCTGTTCGTGTTCTCCGGGCAGGAGCCGCTGTATGAAGAGCTCGCGCGCGGCGGCGGCGTCGAGCGCCTGCAGCGCTGGCCGCAGGTCGAGCTCGTGAGGATTCCAGGACACGACCACACGCTCAGGCCGCCGGCGGCGCGGCGCGGCGCTTGCGCGGCGCTCGACCGCGCGCTCGAGCGCGAGCTCGCGTCGCTTTAGCTGCGATCCTGGCCGCCCGTGCCCCGCGTGCTTCTAGCCTTCGAGCCACCCGACGGGGGCGTGCCCGAAAACGTCGCCCAGCTCGCCGTCGGGCTCTCCCGGCACGGCTGGGAGGCAGAGGTCGCCGGCCCGCACGAGGCGGCGCCGTACGACGCGCTCGAAGCGGCCGGCGTGAGCGTGCACCGCCTGGCGCTCGCCCGCGACCACGCGCGCCTCGGCGCGCAGGCGCGCGCGCTGCGCGAGCTCTCGCGCCTGCTGGCGCGCGGCGACTTCGACCTGCTCCACACCCACGCCTCCCAAGCCGGCGTGCTCGGCCGGGTGGCGGCGCTCGCGCGCGGCACGCCGTCGCTGTACAGCCCCCACTGCTTCGCGTTCGCCTCCGGCCTGCCGCTGGGCTGGCGGGTCGCCGCCGCCGCCGTCGAGCGCGGGCTCGGACGCGCGGGGGGCTCGCTGCTGTGCGTGTGCGAGCACGAGCGGCTGCTCGCCTTGCGTGCACGCGTCGTCACGCCCGAGCGCGCGTACGTGGTCCACAACGGCTGCGAGGCGCCCCCACCGGCGCTCGCGCCCGACCCGGCGCTGCGCGCACTGGCGGCGCGCGGGCCCGTCGCCGGCGCCGTCGCCGCGCTGCGCGAGCAAAAGCGCCTGGACCTGCTGATCGAAGCGGCGCCGCTCGTGCTCGCCAGGGCGCCCGACGCGACGATCGCGATCGTCGGCAACGGGCCGCTGCACGGCCAGCTGCAAGCGCAGGCCGCGCGCCTGGGCCTCGACGGCGACGAACGCTTCGCCCTGCTGGCGTTCCACGCGCCCGCCGCGCGCGCGCTGCGGGCGCTGGACGTGTACGTGCTGCCTTCGGCGTGGGAGTCGTTCCCCATCGGCGTGCTCGAGGCGCTGGCCTGCGGCGTGCCGCAGGTGGTCAGCGACGTCGGCGGCAACAGCGAGGCGGTGAGCGAGCAGACCGGTGTGCTCGTGGCCCCGAACGACCCGGTGGCGCTCGCCGAGGCGATCGCGGAGCTGCTGCTCGACCCCCAGCGCCGGGCAGCCGCCGCGGAGGCCTCCCGCCGGCGCCACGCCGAGCGCTTCGGCGTGGCGCGCATGGTGGCTGAGACCGCCCACGTCTACGAGGCCGTGCTCGACGGCGCGCGCGCTCACGCCGCGACGGGCCGGCGGCGCTCCGGCTGAACGGCCGGCGGCGGCTGCCGGCGCGCGCTCAGGCCGCCACCGGCCGGCGGCGCTCCGGCTGAACGGCCGGCGGCGGCTCGGGCTCCGCGCCCCGGCGGCGCTGGCGCACCCCCGCGACGGTTCCACCCAGCATCGCCAGGTCCTTCATCGCCACCACCGCGAGGATCCGCCACCAGTGGCGCGCCGCGAGCCCCGTCCGGTGCGCGCGCACGATCGGCAGCGACGCGTAGGTGGCGGCGCCCGCGCACAGCGTCAGGCGCCCGCGGCGCCCCGTGCACAGGCCCAGCACGACCGCAAACGCCCACGCCAGCCCGCGCGCCACGGCGCGCGGCTGCACGCCGAGCATCGCTTCCCCCGCGGCGTAGCGCCAGTACATTTGCGCGTTCTCCCGCCACGTGCGCCGCCCGCGCCAGGCGACGATCGCGTCGGGGGCGAGCGTCGAGTAGGCGTCCACGTACACGACCGCCGCGCTGAACGCTACGTCCTCACCCCAGCCGACGTTCTCCGGGAATCCGCCGGCGTGCTCCCAGCAGGAGCGCCGGAAGGCCATCGAACGGCCGGTGGCGCGATCGATCCGAAACCGCCGCCCGAACAGGCTCAGCCACGCGCGCGTCGCCGGCGACAGCCGACCGCTCAGCTCCGCGACGTCCGGGTACAGCGTGACGGCGACCGCGTGCTCGAAGGGGGTCGCGTGATCCACGGTGTAGGTCCCGGCCACGAAGTCGCAGCGCTCCAGCCCGTGCGCGAGCGCGGCCAGCCAGCCGGGAACGGGACGGCAGCCGGCGTCGGTGACGGCGATGCGATCGTTCGCGGCTGCGACGATGCCCCGGTTGCGCCCCGCTGAGATGCCGGCGCCGGGGACGTGCATGAGCCGCAGCGGCAGGCCACGTTCGCGCCAGTAGTCGATCAGCTCCGCCGTCCCGTCGGTGGAGCCCGCGTCGACGATCACGATCTCCTGCGCCGGGAGATGCTGGGCGGCGAGCGCCGGCAGCAGTTCCGCCAGCCCGAGGCGATCGTCCAGCACCGTCACGACGATCGACATGCCCGAGCTCATGCGCGGCCACCTTAGCCCTTTACTCCCTCGCCGGGCTAGTCGATGATTGTCCTGATGACCGAGCTCGTCGCCAGGCTGCCTGCGCGCGTGCCGACCGTGGCCACGCGCACCGCCCTGCTTTCGCTGGCCGCGGTCGCGCTCGGGACGCTGTCCTTCGGGATGGCCGTGCTGCTCGGCGGCCTGGACATCTCGATCTGGCTCGCGGTGGCGGGCGGGCTGGCGCTCGTGGGCTTCGCGCTGCTGGCGATCCGCAGCTACGACACGGCGGTCGTGATCGGGCTCTTGAGCATGGGCTTCGTGCGCTATCAGCCCGCCCCGACCGACGCCGCGTTCGCCGTGATCATGGTCGTGGCGGGGGCGACCGGGCGCTTCCGGCTCGCGCGTGTGCCCCTGGTGATCCGCTGGCTGGTCGGCCTCTTGCTGATCGTCAACGTGTTCTCGTTCATCGACGTGGTGGAACCGAAGGAAGCGTTCCAGTTCTTCTTCATCACGGCCTACCTGCTGGTTTTCTCCGTGTGGTACGCGGGCTATCTCGACTCCGCCAAGCGCGCGCGGACGCTCGTCATCGTCTGGATTGGCGTCGGCGTCGTCTCCGCGGTGCTGTCGGTTGCCGCCCTGTATGCCCACATCCCGTTCAGGTCGCTGATCCTCAGCGAAGTGGACGGCGGCGAGCGGGCGGCGGGGTTCTTCAAGGACCCCAACGTGTTCGGGCCGTTCCTCGTGCCGATCGCGGTGATCCTGCTCGAGCAGCAGATCACGCGTCGCACGCCGCGCCTGCTGAACCTCCGCGGCGTGACGTGCTGGCTGCTGCTCGCCACGCTCACGCTCGGGGTGCTCTTCTCCTACTCGCGCGCGGCGTGGGGCAACTACGCGATCGCGGTGGCGGTGATGCTGATCTGCGCGAGCATCCGCAGGCGCGGCGCGCGACGCGCGATGAAGGCCATGATCGCGCTGCTCGCCACGGCTGCGGTGGCGCTTGTCGCGCTCAGCGCCACGGGATCGATCGCGTTCCTCGAGCACCGCGCCCAGCTGCAGAGCTACGACACCGAGCGCTTCGCCGCCCAGGATTACGGCTGGGACCTCGGCTGGTCGCACCCGTTCGGCATCGGGCCGGGGCAGTTCCATTTCTACTACCCCGTGGAAACCCACTCGACGTTCGTGCGCACCTTCTCAGAGCAGGGCTTTCCCGGCCTGCTGCTGTGGGTCGCGATCCTGCTGACCACGCTGGTGATCGCGCTGCGCAACGTGCGCGAGGGCCGCGACACCTTCGGGATCGGCTCCTCCGCCCTGCTCGGCGCGTGGTGCGGGCTGATCTTCAACAGCGCGGTGGTAGACACCCTGCACTGGCGACATCTGTGGCTCGTCGCCGCCCTGATCTGGGCCAGCACCCTGCGGCGACCCGCCACCAGCACCCTGCAGCGATCCGCCATTCCCTGAGCTCCGCAGGAGTCCAGGGCGGCCAGACCCGCTCAAGCGACGCCGAGCTGGAGCCGAAGTGGATGGTGGATGAATCGAACACTGCGCTCACTGGCGGCCGTTGCGACGCTCGCAGCCACCCTCGCCTCAGCCCAGCCGGCAGCGGCCGAATCGCCGGCCGCCGGGACGCCCAAATTCGTCTTGCGGATGACGCCCGAATTCAACCGCTTCGTGGAAGAACCCACGCCGGAATTCGTGTCGTGGATGAACCAGAGCTTCTGGCGCACCGAGGTCTTCACCCCGTATTTCGACAACAAGACGAGCTGGTATCCCCACGGCTGGGTGTACAAGGACCTGTACGCGATCTACCCCACGAGCAGCGAGGCCACGGAACATCCGGAATGGATCCTGCGCGGCGCCGACGGCGAACCGATGTACATCCCCTGGGGCTGCTCGGGCGGCACCTGCCCGCAGTACGCCGGCGACGTCGGCGACCCGAGCTTCCGCCACGCGTGGATCGCCGAAGCCAAGGCGGAGCTCGAACACGGCTACGCCGGCCTGTGGATCGACGACGTCAACCTCGAATTCCGCGTCAGCAACGGCAACGGCGAACAGGTCGCGCCGATCGACCCCAACACGGGACAGGCGATGACCGAAACCGCCTGGCGCGAATACGTGGACACGTTTCTCGAAGAAATCCGCCAGGCGCTCCCGCGGACTGAACTGCTGGAGAACTCGATCTGGTACGCCGGCGGCGGCGAACGCTGGCAGAACCCGCTCGTGCAGCGCCAGATCGCGACCGCCAACTACATCAACCTCGAGCGGGGCGTCAACGACCCCGGCCTCACCGGCGGCAACGGCATGTGGTCGCTGAAGACCTTCCTGTCGTTCGTCGACCACGTGCACTCACAGGGCAAGGGCGTGATCCTCGACGGCGACAGCAACACCCCGGAAGGCCGCGAATACTCGCTGGCGGCCTACTACCTGATCTCCAGCGGCAACGACGGCATCGGCAACGGCGCGATGACACCCGAAAACTGGTGGGCCCCCTACGACGAGGACCTCGGCACCCCCGAAGGCCCGCGCAGCGAATGGGAAGGGCTGCTGCGCCGCGACTACAGCGACGGGGTCGCGCTCGTCAACGAACCCCAGGCGCCGACCCGCACGGTCACGCTCCCCGCGCGCATGTACAACACCGAAGGCGCCGCCGTCACCAGCGTCACGCTCGGCCCGTCGGAGGGCGCGGTGCTGCGCTACGTCGAAGCGCCCAGCCCCAAGACCAGCCGGGAAGGCGCCGGCAAGAAGACGCCGGGCTCCGGCGAAGCGCCCTCCCTGACCGTGCGGCTGAGCGAGCGCTCGGGCAAGCGCGGGCGGACGGTCACGCTCGCCGGTCACGCGTCCGCGCCCGGCGCCGGCGGCGTGCAGCTCGACGTCGAGCGCCTGCTCCACGGGCGCTGGGTCCAGAGCAGCGCGCTCACTGCGCCGCTCGGACGGGCCGGGCACTTCAGCGCCAAGCTCTCGCACCTGCCCCCAGGCCGCTATCAGGCCGAAGCCACCGTGACCACGGCCGCCGCCGGCACAGCCAGCTCCGCGCCGGTGGGCTTCGCGGTCGCGAGCTCCACCGCCGTCGACGCGCGGCTCGCTCGCCGTGGCGCCAAGCACGCTCACAGCGCCCGCCGCAGCGCCGATGCAGCTCACAGCGCCCGCCGCGGCGCGACGCACGCCCACAGCGCCTGACGCGTGCGCGCTGACTTGCAAAAGGCCGGCCCGCGGCCTTCTATGCTTTAGCAGCCGCTGCCTGCTGCCGATTGGGGAGTAGCAATGAATCCTCCGCGCCCCGACGCCGCACCAAACTCCGAACTGCACCTCTTGCGCACGCCGAGCGCCCACAACGACCAGCCCCGCCCGCAGGCTGGCGGCACGGGCGAGGATCCGGTCGAGGTCACGCGCTATGTGGAGTCGCTGCGCCGCAGCCGCTGGCTGATCGCGGCGATCGTCGTGGTGGTCACCGGGGCGGTGATCGCGATCTCGCTCGCGCTGCCGAAGGTCTACGAAGCGAGCGCCAACATCGTCATCAACAGCACCGCCGGCGTGGCCGTCAGCAGCTCGACCGAAGCCGTCGAGCGCGAACTGGCGACGATCGCCACGCTCGCGACCACCACCCCCGTGCTCCGCGAAGCGGCGAAAGCGGTGCCCGGCGAGACCGTGTCGAACCTCGAACGGCACGTCTCCTCCTCGGTGGACTCCAGCGCCAACATCATCCATCTGAAGGTCAGCGCCAGCTCCGGCCACGCGGCCGCGACGCTCGCCGACGCCGTCGCCCAGGCGTTCCTGAGCCAGCGCGCCAGCACGCAGCGCGCGGCCGCCACCAGCGCGCTGAGCACGCTGGACAAGGAAATCGAAGCGCTGCGCGCCAGCGGCTCCTCGAGCCCGATCGTGGCCGCCCAGTTGAACGCGCTGGAGACGCGCGCCGGCGAGCTGGAAAGCGCCCGCGCGAGCTCCGGCGCAGAACTGCAGCTCGTGCAGCCGGCCACCGTGCCCTCGGGTGCGAGCTCGCCGCGGCCGACGCGCAACGCCGTGATCGCGCTGTTCGCGTCGCTGTTCCTCGGCGTGCTGGTCGCGCTCGGCCGCGAGCAGCTGACCCCGCGGGTGAGCAGCCAGCGCGAACTCGGCCAGCTGCTCGAGCTGCCGGTGCTCGCCGGCATCCCCTACGTCGGGCGCCGCGTCAACGCGCGCTCCGCGCGCGCCGAGCACGAGACTTATCAGACCCTCGCCGCCGCGCTGCAGCTCGCGCTGCCGCCGGGACCCCGGCCGCACGTGATCCTCGTCACGAGCGCCGCGCAAGGCGAAGGCAAGACCACGGTGTCCGCGCGACTCGCGCGCATCCTCGCGCACGCAGGCCAGCGCACGCTCGTGGTCTCAGGCGACCTGCGCGCGCCGCGGCTCGACGAGCTCTTCGCGGTCGGCGACCGGCCTGGGCTGCGCCGCCTGTTGGCAGCGAGCCCCGCCGACACCGTGTCAGCCGCGGAGGTGCAGCGTCTGATCGTCCCGGTCGACGGCGAGGCCGACCAGAGCACGCGCGGCCTGCTCGACGTGCTGCCCGCCGGCGACCTCCACGCCGCGGCCGCAACGCCCGCGCGCGACGCCTCCTCACTGCCCCGCGCGAGCGCCGTGGAGTCGCTGCTCGCGGCGCTGCGCGAGAGCTCCTACGCGTACGTGCTGATCGACTCGCCGCCGCTGCTGGGGATCGCGGACGCCCAGCTGTTCGCGCGCTTCTCAGACGAGCTGCTCGTGATCGGACGCCTGAACCAGCTGACGATCTCCAACGTGATCGACCTGCGCGAAGCCCTCTCCCGCGTCAAGGCGAGCCCCGTCGGCTTGGTGGTGATCGGCACGCGTCCGGCGGAGTCCCCCTACTATGCCGGGACACCGTATGCCCTGGCATCGTCCTGAGCGACGCAGCCTGCAAGCGAGGGCAGCGCAGCCGCCGGCCACCCAGCTCACACGAGCTTGGTGATGGCCACGATCATGCCCACCAGGACGAAGAACACGATCGCCACCTGCATCCACACCCACATCCGCGGCACGCGCCCAGCCTACTTCGCCGCAGTCGCGGGCGCGTGACCCGGCGCCTGCCAATGGCCTTCCTGCTCGCCCTCGTGGCGCTGTGCGCGCTCGTGCCGGGGACGCTCGCTGCGGGCGCACAGGGCGCTGCTGGCCAGACGAACGCCGCCTCGCTGGCCGTGGGCATCAACATCGACTTCAACCTCGCCTCCTCCGCCGCCGAAATACGTCACGAAATCGCCCTCGCGCAATCGCTGCATGCGCAGATCGTCAGGGTGACCGTGCCGTGGTACGCGTTCGAGCCGCTCGGCCCGCAGCAGATCGAACCAGGCCCGCTGGCCGCGCTCGACCGGCTCGTCGAAGACGCCCACGCCGCGGGGATCGGCGTGATCTTCACCGTGTACGAGACCCCCTGTTGGGCTTCGTCGGCGCCGCCCTCGCTGCTGCGCCGATGCTCGCCGCGCCGGGGGAGCACAGCTCACGCCTGGCCGCCACAGGACCCCGCCACGTATGCCGCGTTCGTCGCGTTTCTCGCACAGCGCTACGGCGGCTCGGCGCTGACGGCGATCGAGATCTGGAACGAGCCCGACCAGAGCAACCAGGAGTACTTCGCGGGGCCGGAAAAAGTGATTCGCTACGCAGCCGTCCTGCGCGCCGCCTATCCCGCGATCAAGCAGGCCAACAGCCACGTGCTCGTGCTCGGGGGCTCGCTCGTGGGCCCGCGGGGGCTGTTCCTGAAAGACCTGTACGCCGCCGGCATCAAGGGCTACTACGACGCGCTCGCGGTGCACTTCTACACGCTCACGGTGGCCTCGCTGCGCGCGTTTCGCGAAGTGCAGCTGGCCGCCGGGGACACCACCCCGCTGTGGCTCGACGAGTTCGGCTGGAGCAGCTGCTACCCGCACCGGCGCATCGAGCAGGAACAGGCGTGCGTGACCGCGCCCGTCCAGGCCGCCAACCTCGCGAGCACGATCCACGCCATCGCCCGCCTGCCCTACGTGGCAGCCGCGGTCGTCTACAAGCTGCAGGACTCCACGGGCGAACAGTTCGGCGTGCTCAGCTCCAGCGGCGCCCGCAAGCCGTCGTTTGCGGCGCTCGCGCAGGCGTTCGCCGATCCGCTCGCACCGCTGGCGCCGGTCACGCTGCGCCTGACGCGAGCCGGCGGCCGGGTGCTGGCGGGCGGCTCCGGCCCGGTGGGCGAATACATGCAGCTGCAGGCGTTCGTCGGCGGGCGGCTGCGCTACAGCGCGATCTTCGTCCTCAATCGCTTCGACCGCTATGCCATTCACCTGCCGGCGGTCCTCGGCACGCGCAACCTGCGCGTGAAGGTCTACCCGTACGGCGCCGGGGCCGCCTACGCCGCGTCGGCCGGCGTTTGACTCACTCGGCGTCGTGGAACAGCGCGGTCAGCGTGAGCGCCAGGATCTTCAGGTCCAGGCCGAGCGACCAGTGCGCGATGTAGTAGTTGTCCCACTCCACCCGCTCGGCCAGCGAGGTCTGCCCCCGCAGCCCGTGCACTTGAGCCCAGCCGGTGATCCCCGACTTGACGCGGTGACGATCGCCGTAGCGCGCGATGTCCTGGCGGAACAGCTCCACGAACTCGGGGCGCTCCGGGCGCGGGCCGACGATGCTCATCTCGCCTTTGAGCACGTTGAACAGCTGCGGCAGCTCGTCGATCGAGGCCCGGCGCAGGAAGCGCCCGACGCTCGTGCGGCGGTCCTCCCCCTCGACCCCGCCGGGCGCGACGTCGCCGGCCAGCAGGAAGTCGAGTGCGCCGCCGCCCTGCTCGGCGAGCAGCGCGTCCTCGTCGGGCAGGCGCATCGAGCGCAGCTTGTACAGGCTGAAGATCTTGCCGTCGCGCCCGACCCGGCTCTGCTTGAAGAACACAGGCCCCGGCGAGCTGATGCGGACCGCGAGGGCCGCGCACAGCAGCAGCGGCGCGCACACGATCAGCGTGAGCGAAGCGAGCACGCGGTCGAACACGTGCTTGAGCGCGAACTGCACACCCTTGGGGTTGACCGCGGAGAACGACAGCAGGGGCAGGCCGCCCACCGTGTCGTAGCCGACGCGATCGTTGATCGTGTCGAACATCCGCGGCACCACGGAGACTTCCACGCCCAGCTCCTGGCAGTGCTGGACCAGCCGGCTCACGCGCGCGTCAGCAGCCGTCGAGAACGCCACGATCAGGTTCGTCGCGCCCGTGCGTCTCACCGTCTCGTCCACGTCGTCGATGGTCCCCAGGATGGGTAGGTCACGCCCGCCCACCTCGACCACCGAGCGTGGTTCCTCGTCGAGGAAGCCGACGGGCGCCAGCCCGTACTCGGGCCGGCCGTCCAGCCGCCGCGCGACCTGCGCGCCCACGATGCCGGCGCCCAGGATCAGCACCGGCTTGCCCACCAGTCGCCGCGAGCGCGCCCAGCGTTGCGCCCACGCCAGCGCCACCCGCCCGACGCCGGCCAGCAGCAGCGTGAACACGAACGCGCGCAGCCACTGCGACTGCGCGGGCATCTCCCCGTTGGCGAGCTTGCCCCCCACCGCGACCGCCATCGCCGCCACCGAGATCGCGCCCACCGCCGGAACGATGCCGTCGAGCACCAGCGTGCGCATGCGCGTGCGGTACAGGCCGCGCACGTAGAACAGCACCAGCACGAGCGGCGGCAGCGCGAGCAGCGGCGCCTCCTGCGCACCGGGGTGCAGCACGGAGTGCACGGAGCCGAGCGCCAGCGCCACGGCGAGCAGCCCGGCGAGCAGGTCGACCGTCGGGCGCAGCGCACCCCAGCCGTGGCCCTCCAGCGCCCACTGCAGGGGCCCGTGGAAGGTCGCGCTGCGCGCCGGCTTCGGCGCGGGCGCATCGTGCGCCAGCTCGCCGCGCAGCGAGACCGCCGAGGAGGTCTGCTGGGTGATGTGCGTTCGATCCATGAGCTCGGGCTTCCTGTCCCCTACGGGTCCTTGTGCCTTACTTGACTACTCGGGTCGCCGCTCGCTTCCCTTTAGCCGCCGCCTCCGCGCGGCGGGTGGGAGAGACGCAAGGTGAGCGCGCCCGTCAAGCCCAGCGCGAGCAGCGCGAGCAGCATGTACAGGAAGTCGGCCGTGGAGATTCCCAGCGGCTGCGAGCTGGCTGCGTCCGCCAGCGTCCTCGCCGGCGCCGTCCTGGTGGCGCTTGGCGGCGGTACGCTGCGCGCATGCGGCGCTGCGGCGCCCGCGCCGGTGTGGGCGTGCGCCGGGGGACCGCCGTGCGCCGCCCCACCGGCCTGCCGGCCGGAGCTCGCGCCGCCGCTGGGTGCCGCCAATTCGCCTGCCACAGCGGAGGAGCCGGCGCCGCCCGCGCCGCCGGAGCTGTTGGGGCCGCCGATCAACGTCGAGCCGAGGATCGCCTGTTCGCCCTCTCCCGGGCCGCCGTAGCCGCTCAGCAGCGGGTTGCTCGCGGCGGCCGCGGGGGCGGCCGTCAATGCTGTGGTCACGAACAGCGTGGTGATCGTGACGATCACGCGATGGCAGATCATGCGTTTGCGTCCGGGTTCCAGGCACCCCGTCTAGACAACACTGATTGGTCGATGCCACGCCCCCGGGATTGCGCCAGCACCCGATCTCCGTGGCCTGGTGCGAGCGCACGACCACTTGATCGGGACATCCTTCGGCATCCATGAACACGCTAGCGGACACAGGCACCGCTTTCGACACTTGGGGCCGCGTGCACGGACGCTTGCCGTGCGCTTTCAGGAGAATTGCTGAGCTTTGGCGACGATTAGCCGGTTGAGTGCGTACACGTCGATCGTGCGCCCCGCGCGCACCACGCGCAGCGCTTCGCCCACGAGCTGGTCGCGGGGAGCGAGCCGCTCGGCGCGCTCGAGCAGCCCCAGCGCGCGCGCGCGTTCGCGCTGCTGCGAGGCGATCGCCCCGCGCTCGAGCGTCGCGTACGCGTCGCCCGGCGTGCGCGCGAGCGCCAGCCGGAACTGCCCATCGGCGCGTGCCAGTTCGCCGTAGCGCAGCGCGATGCTGCCCGCGACCGCGTACGCCTCTTCGCTGAGCGGGTTCAGCCGGGCGGCGTCGCGCAGACGGGCGTACGCCGTCTGCGGCGCCGTGGTCCAAACATGCGCGGCGCTCTGCACCTCCAGCTGGCTGAGCCACGGTGCCGCCAGCGACGCCGCTGCGGCGAGCGCCAGGGGAACCGCGGCCAGCGCCAAGGCGCGCCGGCGGCGGGAGCGCACGCGGCCCCGCCCGCCGGGTGCTGCCGCCGGCGCACGCTGCTCGACGCGAGGCGCCGCACGCGTCCCATCGGCCCGCTCCTGCGCCTGCCCACGGCGGGGCGCGAGCGCGCACGCCAGCCCGAGCAGCGCGAACGCGGGGGCGCCGAGGCCGGCGAACTCCCAAAACCAGTCGAACGAGCCATGCACCACCCAGTAGCCGAAGCCCGCGAGCGCCGCCACCGCCACGTAGCGGCCGAGCGGGTCGGCGCCGCGCGCGGCGCGCGCGACGGCCACCAGCGCCGCGCCGAGGCCGACGAGCGCGAGCAGCGCGCCGAGCAGGCCGGTCTCGGCGAGCGTGCGCAGCTCGACGCTGTGGGGGTAGCGGGGGGTCTCTTCGGAGCGGCCGTGCGCGAGGTACTGCTGTTGGAAGTTGTCCGCGCCGATGCCCAGCAGCGGGTGGGCGACGAATTCGTCGAGCGCCACGCGATAGAAGTCGTAGCGGTTGCTGCCGAGGCCGCTGATCAGGCGCGACCCCGTCTGCTTGTCTTCGCCGTAGCCGCCCTTGAAGCTGTGCCACGCGCTTTCCACGCGGCTGACGGGGTTGCCGGCGACGGCGAGGCCACCGACCACGACCACCGCCAGCACCGCCAGCGCCAGCGCCCGCGTGCCCCTGGCGAGCGCCGCGCGCGTGCGCGCGGACAGGCGCGCGCGGCGCGCGCCGTCCGCGCCCGACGGGACGCCATCCCACGCCGCGCCGCCATCCAGCGCCGCGCCCCCCGCCACCACCAGCCCCACCGCCACCGCCGCCGCCAGGCTCGCTGCGACGGCGGCGTGGACGTGCGCGGCGGTCACGTCGCCGCTCGCGGTCAGGTCGTCGCCCACGCGCAGCACCGCGGGCGCCGCCGCCGCCACGCCGAGCGCGACGGGCACGAGCAGCGCGAACGTGCGCGTGCGCTCGCCAACCAGCGCGAACACCAGCACGAGCATCACCGGCGTCGCGTACAGCGAGCCGCGGCTCTGGCTGAGCAGCGCGACGGACGCCAGCAGCACCGCGCCGCCGGCCAGCGCGCCGCGCAGCGCCCACGGCAGGCGCGGCGAGCGCGCCAGCAGCAGCGCCGGCCAGAAGGCCATCAGCCACTGCGCGGCGTTGGCGTTGGCGTAGCCGCTGGGGTAGGTCAGGCGCCCGCCGGGGAGCATCGCGCGCAGGCTCGCCGTGGAGGCGCCGCCGAGGCGCAGCTCGGCGTGCACCGCGAGCACGACCAGCGCGAGCGTCCACGCGCCCAGCAGCAGCGCCGCCGTCGCGCCGCGCTGGCGCCAGCAGGCGAACAGCGCGAACACCAGCAGGTACAGCAGCGTGCGGTCGGCGCCTTCCCACGCTGCGCCCGGCACCGCCGCCCACAGGATCGACAGGAAGCTGAGCGCCGTGTACGCCGCCAGGCAGCCCACGGCGATGCGCACCGCCGGCGGGACCTCCCGCCAGCGCACCCGCACCGCCGCCAGCGCGATGCCCAGCAGCGCGAGCACGATCAGGGCGCCGGGCGCCCAGTGGGTGAGCGGATATCCGGCCTGGCTGGTGGCCCACACGACGAACAGCACGAGCGCGGCCAGCGCGGGCACCGTCGCCGGCGCCTCGCGCAACGACGCCGTCAGCTTGGCACTCACCGCCATCGCGCCAACGATAATCCCCGGCGTGGAGGACTCCGCCGCGCTGGTCAGCTTCTACGAGGACGCGTACACGCTCAGCGGCGAGCAGGGGGCGCTGTACTCGCGCTGGCGCGCGCTGGGGGCGGTCGGCAAGGCCGAGCACGTGATCGAGCTGTGCACGCGCGTCGGCCTGGCGGGGGGCGGGCATCCGCTCACCACGCTCGACGTGGGCTGCGGCGACGGCGCGCTGCTGTGCGAGCTGCGCCGCCGCGGCTTCGGCGGGGCGCTCGCCGGCGTGGAGATCACGCACGCGGCGGTCGAGATCGCGCGCGCGCGGCCGGAGATCGAATCCGTCGCGCTGTACGACGGCCGGCGCCTGCCGTTCGCGGACGCCACCTACGAGCTGGGCGTGCTCTCACACGTGCTCGAGCACGTGCCGGAGCCGGCTGCGCTGCTCGCGGAGGTCGCACGCGTGTGCCGCGCTGTCGTCGTCGAGGTGCCGCTCGAGGCCAACCTCTCGGCCGGGCGCGCGCGCAAGCGCGAGCACGCCGCGGAGGTCGGTCACCTGCAGCGCTTCAGTCGCGCCGGCGCCCGCGAGATCGTCGCACGCGCGGGCCTGTGCGTCGCGGGCGAGCTCGAGGACCCGCTGCCGCTCGCCGTGCACCGCTTCTTCGCCGCCGGCAGGCGCGGGCGGGCGCTCGCAGGCGCGAAGTGGGCCGTGCGCGCCGGCACGCATCGCCTGTGCCCGCCGCTCGCGCGCGGGCTGTTCACCGTGCACTACGCGTGCCTGTGCCTGCCGCCGGGCGGGTAGCCGCCGAAAACAGCAGCGCGAGCACGTTGCCCATCAGCTCGTCGGGCACCGCCTGCGGGTCGGCGAGCTTCTGGCGCGCGATGCCGTCGGCGAGCGCGTCGATCGCCAGCGCCAGCTGCTCCGCAGGCAGCTCCAGCTCGAGCTCGAACTCGCGCACGCCGTCGGCGATCAGCTGCGTGATCACGCGGCGCATCTGCGCGAAGCGCTCGGCCACCTTCGGGCGTACCTGCGGGTCGCGCACGCCGTACGCCCAGAACTCCATGAACAGCAGCAGCAGGTCCGGCTCGCGATCGATCATCGTCATCCACTGGCGCGCGCCGCCCGTGGCGCGCTCGGCGATCGACGCCCGCGCGCGCACCGCCTGCGCGATCTCGCGCGCGTGCTCGTCGATCTCCCGCTCCATCAGCACCAGGAACAGGTCCTCCTTGCCGTCGAAGTTGGAGTACAGCGCGCCCGTCGAGAAGCCCGCCTGCGCGGCGATCTCATCGACCGACGCGCCGTGGAAGCCGTGGCGCGCGAACACGCTGCGCGCCGCCGCCAGCAGGCGCTCACGCGTGTGCGCACGGCTCTGCTCGCGGGTCATGCGCGTCTCCATGCGTGAATCGTACTTGACGGAACGCGCACTATTTCGATAACGTTCATTATCCGATTCTGACAACCGGAGCGAGAGGAACGACCAGATGGCGACTGCCACGAGCTCGACGCAAGCCGACACCACCAACGTCGCCAGCCTGCCCGCTGACGCGATCTCCTACGAGGACCTGTACGCGCGCTGGGAGCGCGGCAACTGGTCGGCGACCGAGCTCGACTTCTCCGAGGACGCGCGCCAGTGGCGCGAGGACTTCACCGAGTTCGAGCGCACCGCCGCGATCTGGAACTACTGCCTGTTCTTCTGGGGCGAGGACGCGGTCGCGGACAACCTGTCCCCGTACATCGACGCCGCGCCGCGCGAGGAGCAGAAGTACTTCCTCACCACCCAGCAGGTGGACGAGGCGCGCCACGCGGTGTTCTTCAAGCGCTTCATGCACGAGGTGTGTGGGATCGGCGACGGCTCCATGACCAGCGGCCTGCAGGCCGTCAAGCCACAGCTGACGCCCGGCTTTCGCAAGATCTTCGGCCGCCTCGACCGCATGGCCGACGAACTGCGCGCCGACCGCTCGCCCGCCAAACTGGCCGCCGCGGTCACCCTCTACCACCTGGTCGTCGAGGCCTCGCTCGCGCAGCCCGGCCAGCACTTCATCTGCTCGTACTTGGAGCGCCGCGACCAGCTGCCGGCGTTCCGCGAGGGGATGGAGAAAATCGCCGCCGACGAGCAGCGCCACATCGGCTTCGGCGTCAAGCTGCTCGCGGACCTCAAGCGCGAAGACCCCGTCGGCGTGCCTAAGGCGGTCGCCCATCTGCTGCACGACGTCACCCGCTACACCGCACAGGTGCTCATGCCCCCCGGCTGGGACGAAACCTACATCACCGTGTTCGGCTCCACCTACGACGAGGTGGGCGTCGAAGGGATCACCTCTTTGACCACCAAGCTGCGCTCGGCCGGCTTGTCGGTGGACTCGCTGCCCGGACCCGCGCTGCTGCCGCCGGGCCTCACGCCACTGGAACTCACCCAGCGCGGCCGCGCGCTCGCCAAGGCGGGCGTGCTCGGCGTGCGCGAGGGCCCCACCAAGCGCGACCCCGAAACCGTCGCCCTGCTGTTCGACACCATCCGCCGCCAGGTCAACCCCAGCCACGGCCTGCGCCAGCCGATGGCCATCCAGTGGGAGTTCTCCGACCCCGACATCCCCACCTGGCACCTCGTGGTCAACAACGGCTCGAGCACCGTGAGCGAGGGAGCAGCGCCACGCCCCGACCTGCGCCTGCGGGTCTCGTGGCAGGACTTCGTCGACATCGTCGGCGAGCGCCTGGACCCGCTGCGCGCGCTCGCCACCGGGCGGCTGCGCCCGCGCAGTAACCCGCTCGCCTTCAGACGCCTGGCGAAGGTCTTTCCGCGCGCATAACATCTGCTGCCGGCATGGTTGTCCGAGCAGCGGCGTGATCGCCGTCGTCCATCTCGTGTGGGGCCCCTTCGGGCCGGGCGCGCTGCGTGGCTTTCTCGACTCCTATCGCCGCCACCCCCCCGGCTGCGATCACGAGCTCGTGGTGCTCTTCAACGGCGTGGATCGCGGGCAGCTGGACGAGCTGCGCGGGGAGTTGAACGGGGTTGAGCACACGGCGTTCGAGCTGCCCCAGCCCGTCCAGGACCTCGCCGCCTACGCGTGGGCGGCCGAGCACCTGTCCCATGAGCGCCTGTGCTTTCTCAACTCGCACTGCCGGGCGCTCGCCGGCGACTGGCTGGCCAAGCTCGACAGCGCGCTCGACGAGCCGCGCGTTGGGCTCGCCGGCGCCACCGGCTCGTGGGCCAGCTTCCGCTCCGCCGTGCTCAACGGGCTCGGCCTGCCCAATCCCTATCAGCACGTCCGCGAACCGCCGCGCGCGCTGCGCCGCGAGCTGTGGTGCGAGATCGAGCGCGAGCTCGAACAAGCCGAGCCGAGCCGCGCCGCCGCCGGCCCGCGTGACCCGCGCCAGCACCGCCTGCTCAACCGCGTGAAGTCCGCGCGCGAGCTGCCCGAGCACCTGCTGCTGTTCCCCGGCTTCCCCGCCCACCACCTGCGCACCAACGCCTTCATCGCCGAGCGCGCCACGTTCACCTCCCTGAGCACGCCTCGCCTGACCCGCAAGATGGACGCGCTCGTGCTCGAGTCCGGCCGTCGCAGCTACACCCGCCAGATCCACGCGCGCGGCCTGCGCACGCTCGTCGTCGCGCGCGACGGCCGCACCTTCGACCACCCTCAGTGGCCGGCCAGCCGCACCTTCTGGCAGGCCCGCCAGGAAGGGCTGCTGATGGCGGACAACCGCACCGCCGTGTACGACAGCGGCGGCCTCGAGCGCCGCACGCTGCTCTCGGCGCGCGCGTGGGGGTCGCTTGCCGAGCCACTGGCGCCGGCGGCGGTCCCAGCGGCGGCGGCGGGCAACTTGCCCTAGCCGGCGATCTAGATCGCCCTCACGCCGGCGCGCACGAGCTCACGCGCCAGCGCCCGCTCAGCGTGTTCGAAGGCTGGCACAAGTCGCTCTATCTCCCCGGAAGCCAGGCCATTGCTGGCGGCGAGCTCGCGCCACGGCTCGGTCGCGTCCAGGAGCTCGCCGAGCACCCCAAGCGCCTCACGCTGTGAGAGGCCGAAGAGCTCGGCAACCTCCATCGCGCTACCGATGCTTGCAAGCGTGCTCCGCTCGTCGATCGCAGTCTGGAGCCGCTTGGTCTCGCCTTCGGGGTTGGGGTTCAGGTCGAACGCCGGGGCCAGCGACCAGCCTGCGCTGCTCGTACGGAGGAATCCGTGGTTTCGCAGGTGATCGTCGGTGTTCGAGATCAGCACCGTGAGGACGATCCTGCGCCATAGCTCCCGCAGATCCTCCGCCGAACGAGCAGAGCGCTCTTCGATCGCCTGCGCGATTTCCAGATAGCTTCCCTGTTCGCCATCACGGGCGCCAAGCATCGTCATCGCACTCACGTACCCGACCCGCCGTCCAGCGTGACGGTCAAAGCGACGCACCACCAGCACCGGGCGCTCGACGATCGAAAGCAGCTCGTATGACGGCACCTTGACTCCGGCACGCTCGGCGAGGCCAAGGGCGACGGCCTCCCATCGGATCACGTCCCACCCGTCGCGCACGGGGGATGGGAACTTCGCTATCGAGAGCGCCCCTCGAGCATCGATCACGTGAGCCTTTGGACGGGCACCGCCAAGCGAGCTCGCTCCGTGCAGGAGGAGCCTGAGATCCTCAGCGCTTGGCTCGTCGCGTTCGAGCTCCTCTGCGGCATGCAGCAGGCGCGGCAGATCCACGAGGTGAGGGACCCCCCGGTCGTCGGGAGAGAGGTACTCGTCGTCGTGGGCTCCCTGAAAGCGCAGCGCACCCTGACGCAGATCGTCACGGACGCCGAGCAGGTAGTCGATCTCCGCGAGGCTGCGTGGCGCACGCGCCTCCTCGTGGGCGCTGTGTTGCTCGGCGCGCTGGACGAGTCCACGCCCCCATCCATCCGGTGCGCAGTCGCTGAACGCACCGAACAGCGCCTGGCCAACCGCGGTTTGCTGCTGGCCCTCGTGGCCGCCGAGCGCCGGGTCGAGCTCGTAGCTGCCAGCGCGACCAAGGTACTCGGGCAAATAGGAGAAGGTTGCCGATTCGCTGCGACCATGTCGGTGGGTCCATAGGCGCCCGGCGAGCACGTCCTTGCCGGCAAGCTGAACGCTCACTCGGATCGGCTGCTCAACCATCTCCGCTCAACCGCCTTGGCCTGACGCGCTCCGGCAGCGCCTGCTCGGCCCGCAGACGTCCGATGTCGCTGTTCAGAGGGTCGAGCGCGTCGGTCATGAGCTCTGCAACTCCCAGCGCACGCAGGATTCGCAGCAGGTTCTCGACGCTCACGCCTCCGTCGCCGGCCTCCAGCCTGCGGACAACGCCACGGGACACCCCGGCTCGCTCTGCGAGCTGGGCTTGGGTCACGCCGCGCAGACGTCGCCACCGCGACACGCTGTCCGAGACGCCCCGCATTGCACGGCGGACGGGCAGGGGAACAGGAGCGTCTTTTCGACTTTTCGGGTCCATATACGAAGCATTATAGCTATTAGAGATCTATATATCGACCAATAACTGCCTGTCCCAATCCCTTTAGCCCGGCGAGAACTCGCGCTCAGCGGCGGCGGAGTCGCCGGACGCAGACGACGCTTCGCCGGATCCGCCACTGGATTCGCCGCCAGCAGCGTTCGAGGCTCGTTCGGCCGCGGGGCGTTCCGCGGATGCAGGGTCGCCGCCACCGGCTTCGAGCGCGGTGCCATCGGCTGATGCTGAGGCGTGGGACGCGCGGGACGCGGCCGAGCGCGCCGTTGGGGGCGCGACCGCAGCGCTGGCGACCGCCGCGCTGGCCACTGCCGAGCCTTCTGGCGCGAGCGCCTGCTCGGGCCCGAACTCGCGGTTGGCCCTGGCGGCGGGCGTCAGCAGGGCGGCGGCCGGTTGGGCCGCGGGCAGAGCTGTCATGGGCTGCACGCCCAACCCGGCGCCAGCCGCATCAAGCCCACCGCCGGCGGGCGCAGCGGCCGCGGCACGCGCACGGCTGGCGCCGGTCGGCCGCCTGTGGCGCGGGGCCGCGCGGTGCGCGCCTTCGAGCGCCACGCACCCCGCCCCCACGCTCAACGCGAGCAGGCAGCCCGCGGCGAGCTTCGCGCTGAACGGGCCGGCGCCGAGCAGCCAGCCTCCACCGGCCGCGCCGCCAGCACCCGCGGCTCCGGCCCCCGCGCCTGCGGCGCCCGCCGCACCCGCGCCGGCGGCGCCGCCGCCGCCGACTCGCGCACCGGCGCCGCCAACGCCCGCACCGCCACCCGCGCTGCCCCCGGCTCCCGCGCCCACCGCGCCGGCATGGGCTGACTCGCCGACGTGCGCGAGCACGGCGGCAACCGCGCCACCCGGCAGGAACACGGGCGGCAGCGCCGCCGCGAGGCCGCGCAGCGAGACGACGTAGGCACGGCACGCGGGACACTGGCTGCTGTGTGCGAGCGCCAGCTGGTGGCGCTCGCCGGCGGGGTCGAGGACGCCGAAGGCGAGCGCGCGCATCAGCGAGCCCTGCTCCTCGCACCAGCCGCCGGCGGCGATCGTGTGCACGAGCGCGCCGACCTTCGCGGCGACGCCGGGGCGGCCGGGCCCGCGTCCCTCCATCAGCTTGCGCATGCGCGCCTCGCTGACGCCCATGCGCGTGGCGGCCTGGGCGCGCGAGAGGCCGTGCAGGTAGCAGAGCGTGGCGGCCTGGCGCTCGCGGGCGTCCAGCCGGCCGCGCAGGCCCTCGAAAAGTTGGCGCAAGCGGACACGGTCGTCGAGCTCGGCGGCGAGGTCGCGCTCGCTCCGGCCAGCCTCCAGCTCGGCGTGCTGGTGAGCGGGCGCGTGCTGGTGAGCAGGCTGGCGGTTGTCGACGCGCGCGCGAGCACGGTGCTCGTCGAGCGCCCGCCGGTGGGTGACCACCGTCAGCCACCCCCGCGGGCTGGCGATCTCCCGGCCCTCCAGCAGAGCCATGTACAGGCCCTGCCAGGCAATGGCGTAGCAGCTCTCCAGGTCCCCCTGGTCGAGGCTCACGCCGCTCGCCCGCAGACGCCCGCGCACGCTCGCGAGCACCTCGCCGCGCAGCCCCTCGAACTGCTCCCGCAGCATCCGCTCGGCACGGTGGCGGCGGAGGCTGAGGGGACTCATGGGCGGAGGTTATGTAGCGCCCACGTGCCTGTCCAGTTCGCCGATGTGGGCGATCTGGGCGAGGCTGACCTCGCGCATGTCGTGTCCTTGGCGCGCCGCGCGGTGCCAGGCGACGGTCAGGCCGAGCGCCGCGTCGAGGTCGCAGGACGCCTGCCACCGAAGCTCGCGTTCGGCGTCCGCGGAGTCGAGCGCCAGGTGCTGGGCCTCCGGCGGGTTGACGCCCTGGTCGAGCTCCCAGGCGAGCTCCCCCTCCCACAGCTCCGCCAGCCGCGCCACGACCCAGCTCACGGGCCGTTCGTCGTGTGCGGGCGGCCCGAAGTTCCACGCCCGCGCCGCGCCGGGCTCACCGAGCGACAGCGCCTCGGCGAGGCGCAGGTAGCCGGCGAGCGGGCTGAGGACGTGCTGCCACGGGCGCACCGCGTGCGGGTTGCGCACGCGCAGCGCCGTCCCGTCCTGCACCGCCCTGACCGCGTCGGGGACGAGCCGGTCCTCGCCCCAGTCGCCGCCGCCGATGACGTTGCCCGCGCGCGCGGTCGCCAGCAGCGGGCCGTCGCCGGAGAAGAACGATCGGCGATAGGCGCTCGTCACGAGCTCCGCGCATGCCTTGGAGCTCGAGTACGGATCGGCGCCGCCGAGCGGGTCGTCCTCGGCGAAGCGGTGGGTGCGCTGGCCGGGGTTCTCGTAGCACTTGTCGGAGGTGACGACCACCACCGCCTGCACGTCCTCGCCGGCCTGGCGGACGGCCTCGAGCACGTTGACGGTGCCCATGACGTTGAGCTCGTACGTGAGCGCGGGCTCGCGCAGCGAGCGCCTGACCATCGGCTGGGCGGCGAGGTGCAGGACGACCTCCGGCCGTGCGCCGGCCACGGCCTCGCGCACCGCGCGCGCGTCGCGCACGTCGAGGGCGTGCGCGCGCATGTGCTCGCCGACGCCGGCGAGCTCGTACAGGGACGGGCGCGTGGGCACGCCCGTCGCCAGCCCGGTGAGCTCTGCCCCCAGCGACTGCAGCCACAGCGACAGCCACGCGCCCTTGAAGCCGGTGTGGCCGGTCACCAGCACCCGCCGGCGCGCCCAGAAGTCGAGGTCGATGTGCACGAGTGCGGCTATCTTCACGCAATCTCCTCGCCCGCTGCCCCCTCCCCGTCGCCCCCCGTGCTTCCTCCCGTGCCACAACGCGCCGAGATCCTCGGCATCCCGCTGGCGATCTCCGACTACGAGCACGTGCTCGACTGGATGGAGGCGGTGATCGCCGCGGACGCGCGCGCGTCCGTGACGGCGGCGGCGGTGAACCTGGTGATGGCCGCGCGCGAGGACGCGGACACGCGCGCGGCGGTGCTCGGCGCGACGCTCGCGGTGCCCGACGGGCAGCCGCTGGTGTGGGCGCTGCACGCGCTCGGCCACGCGCGCGCGACGCGCGTGTACGGGCCGGACCTGATGGCGCGCTTCTGCGCCCGCGCGGCGCAGGCGGGCACGCCGATGTACCTGTACGGCGGGCGCACGCCGGAGGCGCTCGCGTTGCTGCAAGCACGCCTGCGCGAGCGCTTCCCCGCCCTGCGCATCGTGGGCGGCTTCTCGCCGCCGTTTCGCGAGCTCACAGCTGAGGAGGAGCAGCGCGTGGTGGACGACATCCACGCGTGCGGCGCGCAGGTCGTGTGGGTGGGCACCGGCCAGCCCAAGCAGGAGCGCTGGATGGCGCGCATGCGCCCGCGGCTGCGCACCCCGCTGCTGGTGGGCGTGGGCGCGGCGTTCGACTTCCACGCGGGGCTCGTGCCGCAGGCGCCGGCGTGGATGCAGCGCAACGGCCTGGAGTGGACCTACCGGCTCGCGCGCGAGCCGCGGCGCCTGTGGCCACGCTACGCGCGCTACAACCCGCGCTTCATCGCTGCGTTCACGGCGCAGTATGTGCGCAACCGGCGGGGCGCTCGCGGTTTTCAAGGTCGATGATCCACGTGCACGAACGCGTGCTGGCAGCCCCCGGCGCACGGATATCCTCTTCGCCTTAGATGGGCACCTCGCAGAGCACTGCCGACGTCTCCGTCGTCGGCCTCGGCCGCGTCGGCCTGCCGCTGGCCTTGTCGTTCGCCGACCGCGGCCTGCGCGTGATCGGCATCGACAACGACCCGGCGCGGCTGGAGGCGGTGCGCGACGGGCGCATGCCGTTCGCGGAGACGGGCGCGCAGGAGCTGCTCGAGCGCGTGCTATCGGATCCCGCCCACGGGCGCCTGACGCTGTCCGAGCGCGTGGCGGATGCCGCTGACGCGCGCCACATCGTGATCACGTTGGGCACGCCGTCGTTCGCGCACATTGAGATCGACATGCGCGACATCCGCTCCGCGCTCGACGACCTGCTGGGTGTGCTCGCGCCGGGGCACTCGGTGATCCTGCGCTCGACGGTGGCGCCGGGGACGACGGAGTTCGTGGCCGGCTACCTGGCCAAGCACCGCGGCTTTGAGATCGGCGAGGAGGTGATGGTGGCGCACGCCCCGGAGCGCATCGCGGCGGGGCGCTTCCTGGAGGAGATCGACACGCTGCCGTGCATCATCGGTGGCGTCGGCGCGCGCTCGGGCGAGGCGGTGGCGGAGCTGTTCTCGGTGTTCGACGCGCCGATCGTGCAGACGACGGCGGTGCAGGCGGAGCTGGCGAAGATCTGGACGAACATCTTGCGCTACACGAACTTCGCGCTGCCGAACTTGTTGATGATGGACTGCGAGCGCTACGCGGCGAACGTGTTTGAGGTGATCGATTTGATCAACCGCGACTATCCGCGCGGCGGCATCGCCCAGCCGGGCCTGACGGCGGGCACGTGCCTGCGCAAGGACTTCACGTTCTCGGAGGAGCGCTCGCCGGCGCCGGGCATGCTGCTGGCGGTCTCACGTGTGAACGAGTCGGTGCCCCTGTTCCTGCTGGAGGGCGCGAAGCGGCGGCTGGGCTCGCTGGCGAACCACAAGGTGGCGGTGCTGGGGCTGGCGTTCAAGGCGGACACGGACGACGAGCGCGACTCGCTGGCGCACAAGCTGATCCGTCTGCTCGAGCGTGAGCTGGCGGACGTGGCTGTTCACGATCCTTGTGTGGCGACGCCGACGGCGTCGTTGGAGGACGCGATCGCGGGGGCGGCGATGGTGGTCGTGGCGGCCAACCACTCGGAGTTTCGCGAGGCGCGTGCGCTGGCGGCGATCGCGGAGCGCGCGGGCGGCGACTGTCTGGTGGTGGACCCGTGGAACTGCTGGGGCGCCGGGCAGGTGTTCGCGTACGCGTCGGAGCTGCTCGCGCTGAAGCCAACCCACCCGGCGCGCGGATGAGCGGCGTCGTGCGATGAGCCGCGTGCTGGTGACCGGCGGCGCGGGGACGATCGGCGCGGCGGTCGTGCGGCGGCTGCTCGCCGACCCCGCGTACGAGGTGCGGGTGTCCGACCAGCGCGCGGCGCCGCAGTGGATGCGCGAGGGCTGCGAGGTGCACACCGGCGATCTGCGCGCGCCCCAGCAGGCGCGGATGGCGACCCACGGCTGCAGCCATGTGATCCATCTGGCGGCGATCGTCGGCGGCATCGCCAACTTCCACAAGCTCCCGCACACGCTGACGGAGGTCAACAACGCGCTGTACAACGCGGTCGTGCGCGCGGCGCTGGACGTGGAGGTGGAGCGCTTCGTGTACGTGTCCTCCTCGATGGTGTTTGAGCGCGCCGAGCTGTTCCCGACGCCCGAGGAGCACCTGCCCCAATGCCCGGTGCCGCTGTCGGCGTACGGCTTCTCGAAGCTCACCGGCGAGGTGTACTGCCGCGCGGCGCACGACGAGCACGGCCTGCCGTACACGATCTGCCGCCCCTTCAACGCGTACGGCCCCGGCGAGCTGCCGGACGCCGAACCGGGCATCGCGCACGCCGTGCCGGACCTGATCGAGAAGGTGCTCTCCGGCCAGCGCCCGCTGCAGATCTTCGGCTCGGGCGAGCAGACGCGCACGCTGACCCACGTGGACGACATCGCCGACGGCGTCGTCACCGCGATGAGCTCGCCGAAGGGCTTGAACGAGGACTTCAACATCTCCGCCGCGCGCGAGCTGACGGTCGCTGAGATCGCGCGCATCGTGTGGGAAACGTGCGGCGAGCACCCGGACGCGTTCGAGCTCGAGCACCTGCCGACGTTCGCGGTCGACGTGCAGCGCCGCTGGCCGTCGGTGGAGAAGGCCAGGCGGCTGCTCGGCTGGGAGGCGAAGATCGGCGTGGAGGACGGCATCGCGGCGACCGTGCGCTGGCTGCGCGGGCGGGGCGACGCGCCGTGGCGTGCGCACCAGGACCCCCCGAGCGGGGCGCACCGGAACGGGAACGCCGAGGCCGCCGCGCCCAGCCCGATCGCCGCCGGCCGCTAGGCTCCCGCGCCGCCGATCGCTAGGCTCCCGCGCTCTATGAACGACAGACCATCTGCACTGATCACCGGCGTGACCGGCCAGGACGGCTCCTACCTGGCGGAGCTGCTGCTGGAGAAGGGCTACGACGTCCACGGCATGGTGCGCCGCGCCTCGACCGAGAAGTTCGAGCGCATCGAGCACATCCGCGACCGCATCACGCTGCACCAGGGCGACCTGCTCGACCAGCGCTCGCTGGTGGACGCGCTCCGCGCGGCCAAGCCGGCAGAGATCTACAACCTCGCGGCGATGTCCTTTGTCGCCGTCTCCTGGATCCAGCCGACGCTGACCGCCGAGTTCACCGGCGTGGGTGTCACGCGCATGCTCGAGGCGATGCGCGAAGTGTGCCCCGAGGCGCGCTTCTACCAGGCCTCCTCGAGCGAGATGTTCGGCAAGGTGCTCGAGGTCCCGCAGACGGAGACCACGCCGTTCTACCCGCGTTCACCTTATGGCGTGGCGAAGGCGTACGGACACTTCATTACCGTCAATTATCGCGAGTCATATGACTTGCACGCTACGTCGGGAATACTTTTCAACCACGAGTCGAGTCGCAGGGGTTTGGAGTTCGTAACCCGCAAGATCACGTGGCACGCGGCGGCAATTAAGCACGGTGTGACAAACGAGCTGCGCCTGGGAAACCTCGACGCGGAACGCGACTGGGGCTACGCGAAGGACTACGTGGAAGCGATGTGGCTGATGCTCCAACGCGACATCCCCGCGGACTACGTGATCGCCACCGGCAAAGCGCATTCGGTGCGTGAATGCTGCGAGGTGGCCTTCGATGAGGCGGGGCTGGGCGACTTCGCGCAGTACGTGACGATTGACCCCGCGTTCGTGCGCCCGGCGGAGGTGGACCACTTGATCGGCGACGCGAGCAAGGCCGAGCGCGAGCTCGGCTGGAAGCCGCGCACGAGCTTCGAGGAGCTGATCCGCCTGATGACGCGCGCGGACGTCGAGCTGCTCGCCTCGCGCTGATCCGATGGGCGTCCCGCTGTTCGATACCGCGACGCCGATCGCCGGCCTGCGCGAGCAGCTGAGGCAGGCGGCCGAGCGCGTGCTGGACTCGGGCCGCTACATCCTCGGTCCCGAGGTCGATGCGTTCGAGCGCGAGTTCGCGGCCTACTGCGGCGTCGTCCACGCGGTGGGCGTGGCGAACGGCACGGAGGCGATCACGATCGCGCTGCGCGCGATGGGCGTCGGGCCGGGCGACGAGGTCGTCGTCCCCTCGTTCACGTTCTACGCCTCCGCGGAGGCGATCCCCGCGACGGGCGCCACGCCCGTGTTCTGCGACATCGACCCTGAGACATATTGCGTGACCGCCGAGACCGTGCGCGCGGCGCTCACGCCACGCACGCGCGCGGTGATCGCCGTGCACCTGTTCGGCAACGTGGCCCCGGTCGCGGAGATCGAGGCGCTCGGCGTGCCGGTGCTGGAGGACGCCGCCCAGGCCGCCGGCTCGCTGGCCGGCGGAGGCAAGCGCCCGGGCGCGCTCGGCACGGCGGCCACGTTCTCGTTCTTCCCCTCCAAGAACCTCGGCTGCTTCGGCGACGGCGGCCTGATCACCACGGGCGACGAGCAGGTCGCCGAGCACGCCCGCACGCTGCGCTTCCACGGCTCCCGCGACAAGGTCACCTACGAGCAGCTCGGCTACAACTCCCGCCTGGACGAGCTCCAGGCGGCGCTGCTGCGCGTGCAGCTGCCGCACCTCGACGCGTGGTCGCACGGGCGCCGGCAGGCGGGCGCGCACTACGAGGAGGCCGGGCTCGGCGAGCTGGTCGCGCTCCCGCGCCCGACGGTCGGCTCCGCGCCGGCTTGGCATCTGTACGTGGTCGCCCACGAGCAGGTGGAGCGCCTGGAAGCGGGGCTGGCGGTCGCCGGCATCGGCCACAAGGGCTACTACCGCACCCCCGTGCACCGCCAGGCGCCGATGCGCCAGTGGGCGCCCACCACTGCGCTGCCTGGCACCGAGCACGCCGCGCGCACGCACCTGGCGATCCCCATGAGCCCGGCGCTCAGCCGTGAGCAGGCCGGGGAGGTCGTGGCCGGCGTCCGCTCGGCGCTCGCCTAACGCCAACGCCCGTCGCATCGCTGTAGGCGCCCGCTCGGCGCTCGCCTACCGCCAGCGTTCGAGCATGTCCTCCTCACCGACTTCGCGCACGACGCGCGCGGGCACCCCCATGACGACCGCACGCGCGGGGACGTCGCGCGTGACCACCGCGCCGGCGGCGATGAACGCCTCCTCGCCGACCTCCACCCCTGGCGTCAGCACCGCGGCGCCGCCCACGCGGCACGCGCGACGCAGGATCGCGCCACGGATCGGCTCGTCCGGCCCGTGGCGGGCCATCGTGTGGTCGTTGGTCGTGAGCACGCCGGGACCCACGAACACGTCGTCCTCGATCACCGTGAAAGCCGTCAGGTACACGTTCGTCTGCACGCGCACGCGCTCGCCCACGCGCACGTCGTTGTCGACCACGCTTCCGCGGCCGATCACCGAGCCCGCACCGATGCTCGTGCGCTCGCGCACGAACGTCTGGTCGCCGAGGATCGCCTCCTCGCCGACGCTCGCGCCCGCGAACACGACCGCGCCGGTGCCCACGCTCGCGCGCGCGCCCAGCTCCAGCGCGCGCACCTCGCCGGCGGCGCTCGAATGGCGCGCGAGCCGCGGGCGCTTGCCCAGCACCGCGTGGTCCTCGATCGAGCAGCCGGCGCCGATCACCGTGCCCTCGTGCACCACCACGTACGCACCGAACGACACGCCCTCGCCGACCTGCACGCCGGCGGCGAGCAGCGGCGCCGGCACGGCCGCTGCCTCCTGGCTGCCCTCAGCAGTGGCGTCGGCGAAGCTGTGACTCACAGTCTCACAGTCTCACAGCCGGACTACGTTGGCGGTGCTCGACGCGCGCGTGACGCCGCGCAGATCCACCACCAGGTGCGCGCGCTGCGCGATCAGCTCGTTGTCCACGCCCGGATGCGCGGTCACGATCAGCGCCAGGTCCGCGTCGGCCACCGCGTCCTCGAGCGGCGTGCTCGCGAGCCCGAGCTCGGACAGGCTGGGCACGTGCGGGTCGTGGTAGAGGACCTCCGCGCCGAGCCCTTGCAGCAGCGCGATGATCTTCAGCGCAGGCGACTCGCGCACATCGCCCACGCCTGGCTTGTAGCTGACCCCCACGACCGTCACGCGCGCGCCTTTCACCGACATGCCGGTTTCGTTCAGCGCCCGCTGCACCTTCGCCACGCAGTGGTAGGGCATCTGCTGGTTGACCTTGCCGGCGAGCTCGATGAACTCCGTCGCCATGTCGAACTCGCGCGCGCGCCAGCTCAGGTAGAAGGGGTCGACCGGCAGGCAGTGCCCGCCCATGCCGGGACCCGGCTCGAAGCGCATGAAGCCGTACGGCTTCGTCGCGGCGGCGTCGACGACCTCCCAGATGTCGATCCCCATGCGGTCGGTCAGCATCGCCAGTTCGTTGACCAGCGCGATGTTCACGGAGCGGAAGATGTTCTCCAGCAGCTTCGTCAGCTCCGCGGCCTCGGGGCTCGACACGCGTATCACCCGGTCGCACACGATGCTGTACAGCTCCCGTGCGCGCTCCGCGCACGCGTCGGTCAGCCCACCCACCACCTTGGGGGTGTTGCGCAGCGTGTAGTCCGTGCGGCCGGGGTCCACGCGCTCGGGCGAGAACGCGAGGTGGAAGTCCGTCCCCGCCTTCAGCCCCGACTCCTCCAGCAACGGCGCCACGCGCTCGCGTGTCGTGCCGGGATACGTGGTCGACTCGAGCACCACCAGCTGTCCGGCCTGCAGGATTCCCGCCAGCGCGCGCGTCGAGTCCAGCAGCGGCATGAGGTCCGGCTCACGGTTGGCCGTCAGCGGCGTGGGCACGCACACCAGCACCGCGTCCGCCCGCTCCAGCCGCGCGTAGCGGGTGTCCGCGTTGATCCGCTCCGCGTGTTCGCGCAACAGCTCCGAGGGCACGTCCTCGATGTAGGACTCGCCCGCGTGGATCGCCTCCACCTTGCGCGCGTCCACGTCCACGGCGATCACCTCGCAGCCCGACTCCGCGAACGCCACGGCGAGCGGCAAGCCCACGTAACCCAGCCCGATCACACCCACGGAGGTCATTCAGTCGGGCAGTGTAGGGGACTCAGGTGGCGGCGGCTGTGGCCTGCAACGAGCGCACGTCGGCGCGGACCATCCGCTCGATCAAGTCGGCGAAGCCCACACGTGGCTCCCACCCAAGCTGCGCGCGCGCCTTCGTCGGGTCGCCCACGCTCGGCGCCGCCTCCGGCGGACGCACCAGCCCGCCGTCCACGCGCACGTAGCGCTCGGCGTCCAGCCCCACGCACGCGAACGCTATCTGCGCCAGCTCCCGTACCGTGTGCGCCACACCGCTGGCGAGCACGTAGTCGTCCGGGTGCTCCTGCTGGAGCATCAGCCACGCCCCGTGCATGATGTCGCCGGCGAACGACCAGTCGCGTACGGCGTCCAGCGCGCCGAGCGTCAGCTCCTCCTGATAGCCGAGGCTGATCGCCGCCGCCGCGCGGGTGACCTTGCGCGAGACGAACCGCTCTGGCCGGCGCTCGGACTCGTGGTTGAACGTGATCCCCGAGCTCGCATGCAGCCCGTCGTGCGCACGCAGCACGCCCAGCAGTTGATGCGCTGACAGCTTGGCGATCGCATACGGGTTCGTAGGTCTGCACGGCGTGTCCTCGCGCTGGGGACTCTCGCTCGTTTCGCCGAAGATCGCCCCGGAGGCCGACACGAACACCCGCATGCTGCGATCGACGTCCCGCACAGCCTCGAGGATCGCCGCGCACGAGCCGATGATCGCGCGCATCGTCTCCTCCGGATGCCCCCATGAGGCAGGCACGAACGACGGCGCCGCCAGATGGTAGATCTCGCGCGGGCGCACCTCGTCGATCGCCGTCCGCAGCGTGTCCGGCGCGAGCAGGTCGCCGTGCACGAGCTGTATCCGCCGGCGCAGGTGCTCACTGCACCCGAGCGAGCAGCCCGGCTCCTCCCGCATCACACCCGTCACCGCATAGCCCTTCTCCAGCAGCAGCTCCGCCAGGAACGAACCGTCCTGGCCGGTGATACCGGTGATGAGCGCGCTGCTGGCGGTTGACACGAGCGCAGCTTAAGCCCCGCCGTACACCGCCGCCAGCGCGCGCGCCACCGCCTCCGGGGCGCACACCACGCGCACCCGCTCGCGGCCACGCTCGCCAAGCAGCCGATCCCCCGCCAGACGTTCGATCGCCTGCGCCAGCGCGGCGGGGTCCTCGGGCGCCACGAGCGCCTCCGCGTCCACCAGCTCGGGGAGCGCGCCCACGCGGCTGGCAACCAGCGGCAGCCCCGCGGCCATCGCCTCCGCCGCCGCCAGCCCAAACGACTCTCCCGAGCGCGACGGAACGAGCGCGATCGACGCCCCCGCGCGCAGCCTCGCCAGGGTGGCGTCGTCGACCCGGCCGACAAAGCTGACGTCCCCCGCGCCCGCCTGCTCGACCAGGGCCGCGCGCTCCGGGCCGTCTCCGGCCACCACCAGCGGCACGCCCGCCATCCTGCACGCGTGGATCGCCACGTCCACGCCCTTCTCCGGCGCCAGGCGCGCGACGACCAGCGCGTACGCGCCCATGCCGGCGTCACCCGCGGTGGACGTCCCTGGATCAGCGGCGGTTGGCGCCGCCACGGCGGGCGACACCGCCGGACCGGCGAGCGCCGGCTGGGAGTCGCCGCTGGGCGCCTGCGCCAACGCGCGCAGCGGCGGCGCCAGCACGTGCACCCGCTCCCACGGCAGCGGCGCCCCCAGCTCCCGCAGGCGCTCGCGGGCGAACGCGCTGGGGACGATCACCGCGTCCGCCTGCGCCACCAGCCGCCGTTGCCAGAGCGCCAGCGAGGCTCCGTACGCGAGCGCCTCCGGCACGCTGGCGCGGCAGTTCAGCCGCACGCCGGGGAGCGTGTTGCGCGCGTGGCAGCGCGTGCACTCGGCGCCGCGCGTGTAACACACGCCGGTGGCGCACACCAGGCGGTACTGGTGCAGGTGGAGCACAACCCGTGCGCCCGCCGCGCGCGCAGCGGCCAGCGCACGCCAGCCGAGCGTCGGCTGCAGGTTGTGCGCGTGCAGCACGCGCGCGCCGCTGAGGCGCACCGCGGCGGCGACTTCGCGGGGCTCGAGCCCGCCGCGCAGCAAGCCGAGCGCAGCACGCGTGCGCCCCACCCGCGCGGAGTCGCGCGCGAGCAGCTCCGCCGGCTCGCCCAGGTGCTCGCGCACGAGCCACAGCAGATCGTCCACCGCGCGCTCCTCGCCGCCGGTGGTGCGATAGCGGTTGTGCAGGAACAGGACCATGCTGGCGCCAAACCTAGACTCTCTGCCAGCCGTGGCCCCGCCAGCCTCCATCGTGATCCCCACCCGCGAGCGCCTTCCCTACCTGGAGGTCGCGCTCGACTCGCTCGCCCGTGAAGCCGCCCGGCTGGGTGCGGAGGTGCTGGTGGTGGACGACGCCGGCGAGTCACAGAGTGCCCGCGCGCTGGCTGCGCGCTTTGGCGCGCGCTATCAGCCGCACCCGCGCCCGCAGGGGCTGAACGTCGCGCGCAACACCGGCGTGGAGCACTCGAGCGGCGGGCTCGTCGTGTTCGTCGACGACGACGTGCGCGTCAGCGCCGGGTGGCTCGACGCGCTGCTGCGCGCCGCGCGCGAGCACCCGCAGGTGGATGTCTTCACCGGCCCCATCCAAGCGCGCCTGAACGGTCCGGGTGGGTGGGGTTCTCGTTCTTGCGGGCGCGAGCGCCCGCCGATCACCACGCTCGAGCTCGGCAGCGCCGACACCGACGCACAGTTCGCGTGGGGCGCGAACATGGCGATCCGCCGCAGCGCGCTCGCGCGCGTGGGGCCGTTCGACGTGTCGCTCGAGCACGGCGGCGACGAGCAGGAGTGGCAGGAACGCCTGCGCGCGCGTACGCCCGGCGCGCGCGTGCTGTACGTGGCGGGGGCCGCCGTCGAGCACCGCCGTGTGGGCGCCGACGCGCGCCTGCGCTCGCTCGCGCGCGGGTCCTACGCGCGCGGGCTGGCAGCGCGGCGCTTCGACGCGCGCCGCGGGCGCGCGCCTTCGCTCACGCGCGAGCTCGCCACGCTCGCCGGCTGCGCGGGGCATGTCCTGCGCTACCGCTGCCCTGCCGGCCTGACGATGGTCGCCCACAGCGCGGGCCGCCTGCGCGAAGGGCTGCACGAACGCACGGCCACCCGTCGCACCGGCGCCGCCGGCGCGGCCGCCCGTCGCACCGCCGCCGCCGGCGCGGCCGCGGGCACCGGCGCCGGCCAGCCCCATGCGCGCGCCGGCGAGGACTTCCTGTCGGGCGCCAGCGGCACGGTCGGCGGCTTTGACGCGCTGCTGCGCGACGCCCGCGACGCGAGCATCGACGCGTACGAAGCCCTCAGCGCCAGACGCCTGCGCCTGGGGCTCGCGGCCCGCCACGCGCCGCCGCTGCGGCGGGTGCTCGCGTTGAGCGTGCAGCGCCCCGAGCGGCTGCAGCTCGCACAGGCGGTCGACGCCGAGCTGTTGCGCTCGCGCCACGACGTCGAGCTGTGCAGCTGCCCGCCGGAAGGGCGGGGAAAGTTCGAGAGCCTCAACCGGCTGCTCGATGCACGGGAGGGTGGGACTCCAGTCACGGACTACGACTGGCTGGTGGTGGTCGACGACGACGTCGAGCTGCCGCGCGGCTTCCTCGACTGCTTCCTGTTCCTGTGCGAGCGCTTCTCGCTCGCGCTCGCGCAGCCCGCCCACCGCCTGTGCTCGCACGCAGCTTGGCGGGTCACCCGCCGGCGGGCGCGCAGCGTCGTGCGCGAGACGGCGTTCGTCGAGATCGGCCCCGTGACGGCGTTTGCCGCGCGCACGTTCGCGGTGCTGCTGCCGTTCCCCGAGCTGCGCATGGGCTGGGGCCTGGACGTCCACTGGGCGGCGCTCGCCCGCGCGCACGGCTGGCGGTGCGGCGTCGTCGACGCCGTCCCCATCCGCCACCTCGCCGCCCCCGCCGCAGCGGCCTACGCGCGCGAGGACGCCGTCGCGGAGGCGCGCGCGTTCCTGGCCGAACGTCCCTACCTGAGCGCGCGCGAGGCGGAACGCACGCTCACCACCCATCGCAGCTGGCGAGCGACTCCGAAGTGAGCGACGCGGAACGCACTCCCGCGCGCGTGGTGGTCGTGGCCGAGTTCTATCCCAGCCAGCGCGACCCCGTGCTCGGCGTGTGGGCGCACCGCCAGGCGCTCGCCGCACGCGACGCCGGCGCGCAGCTGCGCGTGCTCGTGCTGCACCGGCTGGTGCCGCCCCGCGCCACGCTCGCCGCCGGCCCCGCCGGCGCGCCGTCGTTCGCGCGCGCTGCGCGCGCGCTCGCCGAACGCGTGCGCGAGCCGCGCCGGCAGACGCGCGACGGGCTGGCCGTCACGTACGTCCCATACGTCTCCCCACCGCGCGACCGCCACTACCCGGCCTGGGGGGCGTGGGCGGCGCCGGCGCTGGGGCTCGCGCTGCGTGTGCTCGCGCGCTCCTTCCCGTTCGAATTGGTCCACGCGCACAACGCCGTGCCGGCCGGCGACGCGGTTCGCCGGGCGCGTCTCAGGCAGCCGCTGATCGTGTCCGTGCACGGGGGCGACGTGCTGCACACCGCCCGGCGCGACCGCGCCGGGGCCGACGCAGTCGCCAGGAGCTTGGGTGCGGCGGCGCTCGTGCTTGCCAACAGCCACGGCATCGCCGAGCTCGCCCTGGGCCACGGCGCACGCGAGGCCCGCGTGGTGCATCTCGGCGCCGACCTGCCATCCGCTGTGCGTGGCGGAAGGAGTGGGAGCCCACCCGCTCCACCCACTCCACCCGCTCCACCCGCTCCACTCGCTCCACCAACCGCAACCGCGCCGCCGACGCTCGTCACCGTCGCGCACCTGGTGGCGCGCAAGCGCCACGCCGACGTGCTGCGCGCGCTGGCCGTGCTCGGCCCGCGCCATCCCACGCTGCGCTATGCGGTGATCGGCGACGGCCCCGAGCGGGTCGCCCTGGAAGGGCTCGCAGCCCGCCTCGGCGTCGCCGGGCGCGTCGACTTCCACGGCCAGCTGCCCCCCACGGAGGCGATCGAGCTGGCGCGCGGCTGCACGCTGTTCGTGATGCCCTCCACCGAGGAGGCGTTCGGCGTCGCCTACGTCGAGGCGATGGCCGCCGGCGTGCCCGCCATCGGCTGCCGTGGCGAGCCCGGCCCGGAGGAGATCGCGGCGGCGGGCGACGGCTTCCTGCTCGTGCCGCCCGGCGACATCGAGCGGCTCACGCAGCGCATCGACGAGCTCCTGTCCGACCCCCACCGGCTGCGCGAGGCCGGACAGCGCGCGCGCGCCACGGTGGCGGCGCACTTCACCTGGGAGCGTTGCGGGCAGGACACGCTCGCCGCCTACCGCGACGTGCTCGCGCAGCACCGCATGACGCAGCACCGCGTGACGCAGCACCGCGTGACGCAGCACCGCGTGAGGATCAACGGGCCGCGCGCGTGAGGCCGGTCGTGAACCCCGTGGCGAAGCCCGTCCTGTTCGTCGCCGGCCACGCGCCCGCCTACCGCGTGGGTGCGCTTGCGCGCCTGCACGAGCGCGAGGGCATCGAGCTCGCGCTGTTCGGCGGGCGCTCCACCCACGGGGGAATGCCAACGCCCGCGAAGCTGCCGGTCCCGCACGTGCACGTGCGTCCCCACCAGCTCGCCGCGCTCGCCGCCAGCGGTCGCTACCGCGCGGTCGTCTGCCCCACCGGCGGGCGTCTCGCGCCGCTGGCCACGTGGGCCGGCGCACGTCGGGCGCGCGTGCCGGTGATCCTGTGGGCGTCCCTGTGGGCGCACCCGCGCAGCGCAGCGCACGCGCTCACCTACCTGCCGCTCGCGCGCCTGTACCGCTCCGCCGACGCCGTCGTCACCTACGGGCCGCACGTCAGCGCGTACGTCAGCGCGCGCGGGGCGCGCAACGTGTACGTGGCGGCGCAGTCCGTCGACAACCAGTTCTGGCGCGCGCGCGTGTCCGGCGCGCCGCAAGAGCCGGGCTGGCCCGCAGGGGCCGCTGTCAGGTTCCTGTTCGTCGGCCGAGCGGCGCCCGAAAAGGGATTGGGCGTGCTGGCGGACGCGTGGCGCGCGGCAGGCAGCGCGCTCGCCGACAGCGGTGCCGCGCTCGCCGATGCCGATGCCGAGCTCGCCGATGCCGATGCCGCGCTCGCCGGCGCTGACGCCGCGCCCGCGGACGCAGGCGCCGCGCTCGTGCTCGCCGGCGTGACACGCGGCTCGCCGCTGCTCGGCGGGCTCGACGCAGACGCCGGTGCCCGACCGCGCGCGCCGGTCGCGTGCCTCGGCACGCTCGATCCGCCGCGCCTGCGCGACGTGTACGGGGCCTGCCACGTGCTGGTCGTGCCGTCGGTGCGCACCCGCACCTTTCGCGAGCCGTGGGGGTTGGTTGTGAACGAGGCCATGAACCAGGGGCTCGCTGTGATCGCCACCGACGCTGTGGGCGCCGCCGCCGGCGGCCTGGTGGAGCATGGCGAGAACGGGCTGATCGTGCGCGCCGGCGACAGTCACGCCCTCGCGGAGGCGATCATGCGGCTGGCGGCAGACGCGCAGCTGCGGGCACGCATGGGCGCAGCGGGGGCGCAGGACGTGCTCGCCTACAGCTACGACGCGTGGGCGGAGGGCTTCTCGCGGGCGCTGTCCAGCCTGGGCGTCTCCCGCGGGCACTGGTAGCGTTGGGCGCCGCAGCTATGAGCCTCGCCCGCCTGCAGAGCCGATCGAGCGCCCCCCTGCGGACTCGACCGGCCGGCGTGCGCGCTGGCGCGCTTGCCGCGCTGCTCGCGCTCGCGCTGCTCACCATCGCTGCATCCGCGCGGGCGGACATCGGCGAAAGGATCATCCTGCGCTGCACGCACAACGAATCGCTGAGCGGCTTCAGCCAGAGCGACTACAAGAAAGCGCTCGAAGAGCTGGAAGCGGACACCGTCGAGTACGGCAGCTGCTCGTCGCGCATCCGCGAAGCCGAGCTGGCGGCGGCGGCGGCGGGCCGCGGCGGCGGCGGTGGCGCCAGCGGCCTGGGCGCGGCAGCGGCACCGCTCGCCGCCACGCCCGCCGAGCAGCGGGCGATCGTGCACGCCCAGCACGCCGGCTCTGAACCTGTGCAGCTGGGCAGCGGCCAGGTGGTGCACCCGGGCGTGGTCCACGTGGACGTCGCCTCCGCGCTGAGCGCGCTGCCCACGCCGGTGCTCACGATCCTCGCGTTCCTGCTCGCCGGCCTGCTGCTGGTGGCGGGAGGGGCGCTGCGCAAGCGTGCCCGTGGCCGCGCCGACTGAGCTCGCGTCGGCGCCCGGCGCCCGCCAGCCGCGCGCCCCGGCGCCCGCCCCCGACGCAGCGGCGCCGCAAGCTGCCGGCTCCCGCCTGGCCGGCGCTTGGCAGCGGCTGTGGTGGACGGCGCTCGCGGTTGCGGCGCTCTTCTGCTGGATCACGTTCTACGCCAAGGGCGGGCTGAAACTCGGGCCGATGACCTCCATCGAGATGGTGCTCACGGTGGGCGCCGGCCTGCTGATCGGCGCCAGCGTGATCGTGGCGCCCGCGCGTGGGCGCGTGCACGGGTTGTGGCCGGCTGCGCTGCTGCTCGGATTCGCGATGCTCACGGCGCTGTCGATCGTGTGGTCGGTGCAGCCGGACAGCAGCTGGCAGGACTCCGGGCGGATGCTCGCGTACGCGGGCGTGTTCTGCGCCGGCGTCGCGCTCGCGCACGTCGCGCCCACGCGCTGGCCGGCGCTGCTCGGCGGCTTGACGCTGGCGGCGACGATCGTGTGCGGCTACGCGGCGCTGACGAAGGTCTTCCCCGACAGCCTCGACCCGTCCAACAGCTTCGCCCGCCTGAACGAACCGTACGGCTACTGGAACGCGGTCGGCCTGAGCGCCGCGCTGGGCGTGCTCTGCTGCCTGTGGCTGGGCGCCCGCCGTGACGGCCACGCGCTGCTGCGCGCGCTCGCCTACCCCGCCGTCTGCCTGGCGCTGGTGACGCTCGCGCTCGCCTACTCGCGCGGCGCGCTCGCGGCGCTCGCGCTCGGGCTGGCGCTGTGGTTCTGCGTGGTGCCGTTGCGGCTGCGCAGCGCCGCGCTGTTGCTCGTCGGCGGGCTGGGGGCGGCGGTGGTCGTCGGGTGGGACTTCTCGCGCCATGCGCTCAGCTCCGAAGGCGTGCCGCTCGCCGAACGCACCAGCGCCGGGCACGAGCTGGGCGCGCTGCTGGCGGCGATGCTCGTGCTGCTCGCGCTCGCGGGGGTGGCGATCGGCTTCACCACCGCGCGCCGCGCACCCTCGCCGTTCGTGCGCCGGCGCGCCGGCGCCGTCCTGCTGGCGGCGCTGGTGCTCGCGCTGGTGGCGTTCGCCGGCGCGCTGGCGCACAGCCAGCGCGGCTTCACGGGCACGATCGCGCACGACTTCCACGCGCTCACCGACCCCAACGCAAAACCGCCCCCCAACACGCCGGGACGGCTCACCGCGGTGGCGAGCGTGCGCGCGCGCTACTGGAAGGAGGCGCTGCAGGTGTTCGACGCGCACCCGCTGCTCGGCGTGGGCGCCGAAGGCTTCGCCATCGCCCATCTGCGCTACGAAACACAGACGCTGGAAGTCCGCCACGCGCACGGCTTCGTCGTGCAGACGCTCGCCGACCTCGGCCTCGTCGGCCTGGCGCTGGCGCTCGCGCTGCTGCTCACGTGGATGGCCGCCGCCGGCCGCGCGACGCACCCGTTCAACCGTCGCTGGACGCGTTGGCGGGCGTGGCGCCAGCTGCGCTCCGGGCAGCGCCCCGGCTGGCGGCGCCTGCACGAGCCAGCGCTCACCCGCTACACCCCCGAGCGGGTCGGCATGCTGGCGATGCTCTGCCTGGTGGTCACGTTCGGCGTGCACTCGTTCGTCGACTGGACGTGGTACGTGCCCGGCGACGCCTGCGTGGCGTTGCTGTGCGCCGGCTGGCTCGCCGGCCGCGGCGAGCTCGTGGCCGAGCCGCACCGGCGGACGCGCCCCTCGCGCGCCGGCTACGTGCGCGTGACGCTGGCCGCGCTGGTGGTCGTGGCGGCGCTGCTGGCCGCGTGGTCGGAGTGGCAGCCGCAACGTGCGGAAGAAGCCAACCAGCAGGCGCTCGCGCTGCTCGCGCACAGCCCGAGCAGCGCGCTGGCGGCCGCCGAGAGCGCCGTCTCGCGCGACCCGCTGTCGGTTGAAGCGCTGTTCACGCTGTCCACCGTCCAGCGCGTCGCCGGCGAGCGCCAGCGCGCGCGAGCCACGCTCGAACGGGCCGTCCGGCTGCAGCCGTCCAACCCGCAAACGTGGCTGGAACTCGGCCGCTTCCAGCTGACCGGCGATCCTGCTGCCGCGGTCAAAGCTCTGCAGGCGGCCATCTACCTCGATCCCGAGTCCGTCTCCCCGGAAGCGATCGCGGCGGGCAACCGCGCGGCGATCGAAGTGCACAACGACTACATCCAGGCGCTCGAAGCGCAGGCGCGCCTGCGGAGCGCGGCCAGCCAGAGCGCGGCCCACCCGAGCACGGCCCACCCGAGCACGGCCCGCCGGGGCGCCGGCGCGGTGCGCGGGGCGCGGCTCAAAACCGCGCGCGGATCGCGCTCGCCAGCAGCACACGGCCTGCTCCGGGAGCTCCGGCGGCTGGGTGGACTTCGAGCGACGCGAAGCCGAACCCGTCCAGCAGCTCCGTGAGCGTCTCGCGGCTGTAGAAGCGCAGGTGATCGCCGAGCGGGTCGAAGTGCGCGGCGAAGGCGCGCTTGGAGAGCGCCAGACGTGCGAGCGCCACGCGCCCGTGGGCCGGCGTGCTCACCAGCAGGCGCCCGCCCGAGCGCAGCACCCGCCGGACTTCCGACAGCCACACGGCGGTGTCGGCCACGTGCTCGATCACCTCGCCCGCCCACACCACGTCGAAGCTCGCATCCGCGAGCTCCCACCCTCCTGCGGCGGGCACGATGCGCAGGTCGAGCTCGGGATCGCGCGCCCGCGCGCGCCGCAGCGGCTCCTCGGCGACGTCCACGCCCACCGCGTCGGCGCCCGCGCGCACGAGCTCGGTCGTGAAGCGCCCTTCGCCGCAGCCGACGTCCAGCACCCGCTCGCCGGCGTGCACGTGTGCGAGCAGGAAGCGCCTGCGCAGGGCGAAGTCGGATGGCTCCAGCCCTTCCGGCAGCTGCCGCCAGAGCTGCTCGTGATAATCGCGCCCCGTCATGCAGCAAGCGTGTCAAACCTGTTCATCCGTCGGCGAAGCGAATAGTGTTGGCGCCAATGCACGGCCCTCGGGGACTGCGTGACGGTGCAAGGCTGACGTGAGGGTCGCGTTCGACAGCCGCCCGGTCGCCGATCCGGAGGGCGTGGGACGCTATTCGCGCCGCCTGCTGGCGGCGCTCGGCGAGACCGCCGCGGCGAGCGACCAGCTCGTGCAGGCGCACCGTCCCTCTGCGCTCGCCGCCGCGCGCAACGCGGACGTCTTCCACGCGCCGTGGATCGACGGCGCGATGCTGCACAGCCCCTGCCCGATGGTCGTCACCATCCACGACCTCGCCGCGCTCAAGCGCCGCAGCGAGCGCCTGCGCTGCGGCGGCCTGCACCTGCGCATGCGCAGGCTGGCGCTCCAGCGCGCGGTCCAGGTGATCGTCCCCAACGAGCTCGTCGCCACCGAAGCCGTCGCCGAGCTGGGCCTCGTGCGCGAGCGCGTGACGGTGGTGCCCACGAGCCCCGACGGCGACTGGCATGACGTCGCCCGCGCCACCTGGGGCGTCTACGCACGCGCCGTCGCCGCGACGAAGGCCGCGAGCGCGCGTCCCGCTGCTCGCCTGGGGGCGAGGACGCGCTCGTCGCTGCTGCGACCTCAGTAGGCCCCGCGCCGTGAGAGCACGGCGGGGATCGTCTTCAGCAGGATCGTGAGGTCGAGCGCCAGCGACCAGTTCTCGAGGTAGATGAAGTCGAGGTGCACGAGGTCGTCGAAGTCCAGCTCCGAGCGGCCGGAGACCTGCCACAGGCCGGTGATGCCGGGCAGCACGAGATAGCGCTTGCGGTGCCAGTCCTCGAGCATCGCGTAGTCGCGTTCGGGCAGCGGGCGCGGGCCGACGAGCGACATCTCGCCGCGCAGCACGTTCACCAGCTGCGGCAGCTCGTCGAGCGAGAAGCGCCGCAGCAAGCGTCCCACGGGCGTCAGGCGCGGGTCCTCGCGGATCTTGAACAGCGCGCCCGAGGCCTCGTTCAGCGCTTCGAGGTCCGCCTGCGACTGCTCGGCGTCGCTGTGCATCGTGCGGAACTTCAAGCACGCAAACGGGCGCTGGCCGATGCCGCGGCGCATCGAGCGGTACACCACCGGCCCGCGCGAGCTCAAGCGCACGGCCAGCACGATCGCCAACAGCAGCGGGCTGAGGAAGACCAGCAGCAGCGTCGCGCCGACGATGTCGAACGTGCGCTTGAGCGCGAAGTCGACGCCTTCGAACACCGGCGGCCCGAGTTCGAACAGCGGCACCGACTGGCCGGGCACGAACTCCGCGCGGTGGATCAGGATCTCCATCGTCGACGGCGCGATGCGCACGCGCACGCCCGCGCGGTGGCACTGGTCGACGAGCTCCACCGCGTCGTCCTGCGGGAAGTCCGGGTCGGCGATGATCACCTCGTCGACGCGCTGCTCGCCCAGCACCCGCCGGAGGTCCGCCAGCGTGCCCAGCGAGCGCAGGCCGTCGACCTCGAGCGCGTCCGGGCCGAGGAAGCCCACGAGCTCGCTCGTCGCGTGCAGCGCCCGCGACAGCGCGCCGGCGACGTCGGCGACGTGCCCGCCGCTGCCCACGAGCACCGTCCGGCGCTGGTAGCCGGCGCTGCGCAGCACTGCCGCGGTGACGTGCTCGTAGGCCGCGCGCAGCGAGCCGATGTAGAAGATCGCGAACGCGAGCGAGCCGTAGAACAGGTAGTAGCTGGAGAAGCGTTCGCCGCTGACGACCGCGAAGATCAGCGCGACGAACGCCACCTGGAAGAGCGAGCCGACGATTCGCGAGAGCCCAGGGCGCAGCGCGCGCTGGGCGTACAGGCCCGAGCGCGCGAACAGCAGCGCGGTCAGGAGGTAGGCGAACGCCAGGAACTGGCGCGTCTCGTGGTAGGCGTCGGCGCTCTGCACGCGGCCGTGCAGCGCTTCCTTGAGCACCAGCGCGGTGAAGATCGCGAGCGCCACGCCGGCGAAGTCGAGGGCGAGCAGCGAGGTCACGCGCGCGAGCCGCCACAGCGTGGACATGCGCATCAGCAGCGACAGCGCCGGCGGGCGCTTGCTGCGGATGTCGCGGTCGGAGCGCTCGACGCGTCGCGCGGCCACCGACAGCGCCAGGCTCGGCGCCGGCGCGCGCAGCGAACGGCGCGGCGGGACCGGCGTGCGCGGCACGCTCGGCGTGGGCGACGGAGCCGAGGCCTCCGACATGCGCGGTCCCATCTCGCTGCTCACAACACCGCACACTCGCAGATGTAGCGGCCGCGCAGCAGGCTCAGCGGCGCGCTGCACGTGCGGTTGCGCGCCCGCACGCTGGAGCGCCGCGGCGAGCGCGGCGTCCTACGCAGCACCGCCACCGATCAGCAGCTCGACGCCGGACTGCTCGATCGTGCGCTGCAGGCCCTCGCGCAGCGGCACCTGCGGCGACCAGCCGAGCAGCTCGCGCGCCAGCTCGATGTTCGGCTTGCGCTGCTTGGGGTCGTCGACGGGCAGCGCCTCGAACACGATCTCCGAGCTCGACCCCGTGAGCTCCTTGATCGTCTCCGCCAGCTCCAGCAGCGTGAACTCGTCCGGGTTGCCGATGTTCACGGGGTTGTGGTAGCCGGACTCGGCGAGCGCGATCATGCCGGCGATCAGGTCGGACACGTAGCAGAACGAGCGCGTCTGGCTGCCGTTGCCGAACACCGTGATCGAGCGGTTGTCCAGCGCCTGGCGCAAGAACGTGGGGATCGCGCGGCCGTCGTGGGGGCGCATGCGGCTGCCGTAGGTGTTCTTTGCCATGACGCCGCTGCCGGCCCAGAAGTTTTCGAACCCCGGAACTGAGAAGTCGTATACGAGTGGTGTGGCTGCAACCTCCTCAACCGCAGTGACTCTTGCCCACACGATGTCTCCGGTGACACGGGCGTTCAGTCTCTGGCTGACGCCGCCGTCCCACTCCAGGACATTCCATGGCGACACGTGGGAGAGCGTTACCGTCCAGAATGGATACGTGCGCTCACCCGTCTTATGGCGCATACGTGTCTTATAGCGGCCGACTGATGGTACGAGCCCGAAGCGCGCAAGCGCTACCACGAGGTCGTCCTTCAGCTCAGTGCTGACGGTTACGAAGGCATGGCGGATGCCCTCGTCCATCCGCTGCCCTGAGTGGACACCGTCCCCCTCGCGGTATCCCTCCAGGAACCACTTCAACCGGCTCAGAGGCAGCCCCAGGACCCATCCGGGGATCCGCTTGCGGTTGTTGTCGAAGCCCAGGTGATCCATGAGCCGCAGCAGCAGCTTGGAGTGGACGAAGATGGACGCCGCGCGCGCAGCGCTCGCGGGCGCGCACACGACGTGCAGGCCGAGCTCTCGTTCGATGATCTCCCGAGCCCGGCCGAGCACCCGCTCATCGCAGGAGATCGTGAGGAACCCGTTCTTCGTGCTCTCGTGCCGTGAGCCCTCCGCCACCCACAGCCCGAGCAGCCACAGCAGCGAGTCGGTGATCTCGATCGTGGCCGGCAGTGAGACGGAGCGTCCTGCGTGGCGCTGACGAACTCGGGCACCCGACGGCAGCTCGTCGACGATCCGCCACAGCACCGGCAGCGGCACACGATTGGTCCGGCGCATCCTGATGAGCTTCGTCCATGCGCCGTTGCGCCAATTCGGGCCACTGTTCCGCCGCTGGGAGACGAGGATGCCGAAGAGTTCGCTGCGCCTTGCCCACACGCGCTCGCCAAAACCATCAGCTTCGACCGCGAGGTCCCACTGATCGGCCTCCGCGCGGCGCCACACGTCGAGCATGCTCACCTCCCGGCGGTCGCGCTCGGGGACCTCGATCCGTCTCGCAATCGCGATTCGCTCCCCTGGTTCCAGCTCGTCTACCGGGCGTGGCAAGGGCTCCCCGTCGGGACCCTCGACGAAGACGGAATGATCGCCAGTGACCCGAATCGAGCGTCCGTAGCGCGTTCGCACCTCGTAGCAGCGCGCTTCGGTCGGATGCGCGATCAGATGTGTCGCGGACGCGGCGAGCTGCCGCCCGCCCTGACCGAACGCCGGCACGGTATAGCCGTCGAGCGGGTATTCGAGCGCAGGCTGCATGGTCTGCGGGCCTGCGCTGTGGCCGATAGGCGCTCGGGAGGGCACGTACCCGGCGGCAAAGGCGTACGGCAGCAGCCGCGCTGCCGCTTGCTCGGCGGTTTCCCGTCGAAGTTCCGTTCCGTCGTCGTACAGCACTTGCTCGTCGGCGAGGATCGAATTGAAAATGCGGATGATCGCCGTGTCCACGCCCTGCTGGCGGTGGTAGGCCATCGTCAGCGCCTCCGCGTAGCGCTTCGCCTCGTCGTACACGCCGCGCGGGCCGATCGGGTTGACGTGGCCCCAGTAGGTCTCAGACTGCGGGTGTTCGAGCGGGTCGCCGTACACCTCGCTGGTGGAGGCGATCAAGAAGCGCGCGCGCTTGGCCTTCGCCAGGCCGAGCGTGTGGTGGGTGCCGTAGGAGCCGACCTTCAGCGTGTGCAGCGGCAGGCGCAGGTAGTCGATCGGCGAGGCCGGCGAGGCGAGGTGGTAGACGAAGTCGACCGGCTCGGCGACGAAGTACGGGTCGATGATGTCCACGTTCAGGTGCTCGAAGCGCTCGGGGTCGCGGATGTGCGCGATGTTCGCCAGCGAGCCGGTCTCCAGGTTGTCCACGCAGATCACGCGGTGCCCGCGCGCGAGCAGCGCGTCGCACAGGTGCGATCCCAAGAAGCCGGCGCCGCCGGTGACCAGGCACGTGGACACTGAGGCGCAGAGCTTAGTCGCTGGCGCGCCGGGGCGACCGGCCGGCCGGCGCGCACCGGGCGCCACGGGAGCCGCAGGCGCAACGGGGCGCGGGACTATCCTTTGCGCATGGCCACCGCCGAGGAGCGCGCCGCCGAGGAGCGGTTGACCGTCGCGCCGATCATCGGCCCCGACGACCCGCGCCGCTTCACCGACTCGGGCATCGAGGTCGCGGAGCTGTACACCGACGCGGACGTCCCGGCGGAGCTCGAGCTGGGCGAGCCGGGCGAGTTCCCGTACACGCGCGGCGTGCACCGCGAGATGTACCGCAAGCAGACGTGGACCATGCGCCAGTACGCGGGCTACGCGTCCGCCAGGGAGTCCAACGAGCGCTACCGCTACCTGCTGTCGAAGGGCACCACCGGCCTGTCGATGGCCTTCGACCTGCCCACGCAGCTGGGCCTCGACTCCGACAACCCGCGCTGCCAGGGCGAGGTGGGGCGCACGGGGGTGGCGATCGACACGATCGAGGACATGCGCACGGCCTTCGACGGCATCCCGCTCGACCGGGTGTCGACGTCGATGACGATCAACGCGCCCGCCGCGTGCCTGCTGTTGCTGTACGAGCTCGTGGGCGAGGAGCAGGGCGTGCCCTCAGAGAAGCTGCGCGGCACCACGCAGAACGACGTGCTCAAGGAGTACATCGCGCGCGGCAACTACATCTACCCGCCCGCGGCCACGATGCGCCTGACGACCGACCTCTTCCAATACTGCCACGAGCGCGTGCCGCGCTGGAACACGATCTCGATCTCCGGCTACCACTTCCGCGAGAAGGGCTGCTCGGCCGTGCAGGAGGTCGCGTTCACGCTGTCCTCGGGGATCGCCTACGTGCAGGCGGCGATCGAGGCGGGACTGGACGTCGACGAGTTCGCGCCGCGCCTGGCGTTCTTCTTCAACGGCCACAACAACGTCTTCCAGGAGGTCGCCAAGTTCCGCGCGGCGCGGCGCATGTGGGCGCACATCATGCGCGAGCGCTTCGGCGCCACCAACCCGAAGGCGACGATGCTGCGCTTCCACACGCAGACCGGGGGCGTCACGCTGACGGCGCAGCAGCCGGAGAACAACATCGTGCGCGTGGCGCTGCAGGGCTTCGCGGCCGTGTGCGGCGGCACGCAGTCGCTGCACACCAACGGCTTCGACGAGGCGCTGGCGCTGCCCACCGAGCGCGCCGCCAAAATAGCGGTGCGCACGCAGCAGATCCTCGCGCACGAGTCGGGCGCGGCGGACACGGTGGACCCGTTCGCTGGCTCCTACTTCGTGGAGGCGCTCACCGACGAGCTCGAACAACGCGCGCTGTCGCTGATCGCGAAGGTCGACGCGCTCGGCGGCTCGGTGAACGCGATCGAGTTCATCACCAAGGAGATCGACGAGTCCGCGTGGGGCTACCAGGAGCGCTACCGCATCGGCCAGGACATCGTGGTGGGCGTGAACGCCTACCAGGAGGAGGACCTGGAGGTCCCCGAGCTGCTGCGCGTGGACCCCGAGTCGGAGCGCGAACAACTCGCGCGTTTGAAGCTATTCAAGGAGGATCGCGACCAGGCGCTCGTCGCTCACCGGCTGGACGAGCTGCGCGCAGTCGCCCGCGGCAGCGAGAACCTGCTGCCGGCCATCCGCCAGGCGCTGAAGGACCGCTGCTCGCTGGGCGAGGTGTGCGGGGCGATGCAGGACGTGTTCGGCAAATACCAACCCACGTTCTAAACGCGTGCGATCGGAGGTCGGCTGTGGCAAGTGAGGGAAGCGCGGCGGGCGGCGAACAGCCGGACCCGCGGACGAAGCTCATGCAGGAAGTCGCCGACGAGATGGACGCCATCGAAACGGACTTCGGCGACGCCTACCAGATCGGCCGCGTGATCACGATCGTGGAGGTCATCAGGCCGAACGGCGACGTCGGCCTGCGCGTGCGCGCCGGGCAGTATCCGTGGGTGGCGCTGGGGATGCTGCGCTTCGCCGAGAAGGTCATCGAAGGCCAGATCGGCGCCGCCGAGTAAGCCGCTCTGGATGCGGCGGACGAACCGTCCAGCGCGCCAGGCTGCACAGTGGGCGCTCAGCGCGAGGCGCAAGCCGCCTCCCCCACAGACGGTTTAGGGTGCGGGTCTCATGCCAACCACACCCCTTGCCGTCTCCTTCTACGAAGTCGTTCTCGCCGTTCACATCATGGCCGTCGTGATCGCCTTCGGCGTCACGTTCGCCTACCCCGTCATGTTCGCCGTCGCCGCCCGCCACGACCCGCGCGCGCTGCCGCTGCTGCACCGCATCGAGTACACGATCGAGCGCGTGCTCGTCAATCCCGGGCTGCTGCTCGTGCTCCTCGCCGGCATCTACCTCGCCAGCAAGGGGCACTTCTGGAGCGACTTCTTCGTGCAGTGGGGGCTCGGCGCCGCGATCGTCATCGGCGCGCTCGTCGGCTCCGTCATGATCCCCACCGCCAAACGCGCCGAGCAGGTGGCCGCGCGCGATCTCGCCGCCGTGGGCGCCGGCACCGTGGGCGCCGCCGCCGCGGGCGCGGGCGCCGCTGGGGCGAGCGCCGCGGGCGCGGGCACCGGTGCGAGCGGCGCGGGCGCGAGCTTGGGGGGCGAGGTCACGATGAGCGACGAGTACCGCGCGCTCGTGCGGCGGCTGACCGTCGTCGGCTCGTCGCTCAGCGCGCTCGTGCTCGTCACCATCCTGTTCATGGCGCTGCAGCTGGGAAGCTGACGCAGCCGCGGGCCCGAGCAGCCGCGCCCAGTTCGGTCCCGAGCGGATGGAGCCGGAGATCGGGAGAGCGTAGCACGCGTGCTACATTGGCTGTGTGGCACGGGAGATAACTCAGCGAGAGCTGCGCAACGAGAGCGGCGAGATCATGCGCGAGCTCGACCGCGGCGCATCCTTCGTGGTCACGCGCAACGGCGTCCCCGTCGGCGAGCTGGCTCCCGCGCGCCGGCGGCAGTTCGTATCCGCCGCCACCGTGCTCGAGGCCTTCGCCGGCGCCGCGCCCATCGACTCGGCCCGCTTCCGTGCGGACGTCGATCGACTGCTCGACCAGGACATCGCGCCGCGTGCCTGACCAGCCACGGCGGCGAGGGCTGCTGGACACGTCCGTCGTCATCGACCTGGGAGGTCTCGACCCTGACGCCCTGCCAGGGGAGCTCGCGATCTCCGCGATCACCCTCGCCGAGCTCGCTGCCGGTCCGCACGCCACAACCGACACCGACGAACGGGCGCGCCGGCAGGAACGCCTGCAACGCGCCGAAGCCACGTTCGAGCCGCTTCCGTTCGACACGGATGCCGCGCGGGCGTACGGCCGCGTGTACGCGGCCGTCACCGCCGCCGGCCGTCGCGCGCGCGGGCGGCGCGCGCTGGACGTGCCGATCGCTGCCATCGCGCTGTCCAAGCAGCTGCCTCTGTACACGTGCAACCCGGATGATTTCGAGGGGTTGGCTCACCTGATCGACGTGGTCTCCGTCGGCCCCCGCGAGCGCCCGGTACCCTGAAAACATGAGCAACGGATACCGCGTAGCCGTCGTCGGCGCCACCGGCCAGGTGGGCACGCTCATGCTCCAGCTGCTGCGCGAGCGCCGCTTCCCCGCCAGCGAGCTCGTGGCGTTCGCCTCCGAGCGCTCCGCCGGGCGCGTGCTCGCCGGCGCCGGGCCGGGGGGCGAGGATCTCACCGTCCAGGCGCTCTCCGACGACGCGATCCAGGGCTTCGACATCGCGCTGTTCTCCGCCGGCGGCCCCACCTCCGGCGAGTGGGCGCCCAGGTTCGTGGCCGCGGGCGCGACCGTCATCGACAACTCCTCACGCTGGCGCATGCAGGACGACGTGCCGCTCGTCGTCAGCGAGGTCAACCCCCACGCGCTGGACGCCCACCGCGGGATCATCGCCAACCCCAACTGCTCCACCATGCAGATGGTCGTCGCGCTCAAGCCCATCCACGACGCCGCCGGCATCGAGCGGCTCGTGATCAGCACCTACCAGGCGGTCTCCGGCACCGGCAAGGCGGCCGTCGATGAGCTGCTCGACCAGTCGCACGCGCTGCTGCACCAGTCGGACATCCAGCCGCCCAGCGCGTACGCCCACCAGATCGCCTTCAACGCGCTCCCCCACGCCGGCAGCTTCGCCGCCGGCGAGGACCACACCGACGAGGAGCTCAAGCTGATCAACGAGACGCGCAAGATCCTCGAAGACCCCGCCATCCGCGTGTCCGCCACCTGCGTGCGCGTGCCCGTCGTCAACGGCCACTCCGAGGCCGTCAACGTGCAGACGCGCGAGCCGCTGTCGCCCGAGCGCGCGCGCGAGCTGCTCGCCGCCGCCCCCGGCGTGACCGTGCTCGACGACCCGGCCGCCGCGCTCTACCCGCTCGCCATCGACGCCTCCGGCCACGACGGCGTGTTCGTCGGGCGCATCCGCCGCGACCGCGGCCACGAGCGCGCGCTCGACCTGTGGATCGTCGCCGACAACCTGCGCAAGGGCGCCGCCACCAACGCGGTCGAGCTCGCCGAGCTGATCGTCGAGCGCGGGCTCGTGCGCGCGCAGGGGACGCCCGCCGCCGCATAGGGAGGACTGGCCGGCGATCGCTCGAATCTTGGGGCGATGGTCTCATCGGAGGTGCAGCGCACGCTGGTCAAGTCGCCGCCCGAGCTGTGGGCCGAGCTGAGCGACGCCGAGTCGCTCGCGCGCCACCTGCGCGAGCTCGGCGAGGTCCGCATCGTGCGCACGGAGCCCGAGAGCACCGTCGAGTGGGCCGCCGAGGAGGTCACGGGCAGCGTGTCCATCAAGCCGTCCGGCTGGGGGACCAAGGTCACGCTCAGCGCGCGCCGCCAGCTCAGCAGCGCGCAGGCGCCGGCGCCGGCCGCTGCGCCCGCGGGTGCCGAGGTAGAGCCGGCGCCTCAGACGGAGCCGGCGCCCCAGGCGCCGGAGGTCGAGACGGAGCTGGACGCCGCGTCGACACCGCGGCGCGGCTTCTTCGCGCGGCTGTTCGGCCGCCGTCGCGCCAAGGGAACGAATCGGGCCGAGCCCCAGCAATCGGACGCGTTCGCTGCGGTCACGCAGGCCCTGGCGCCGGAGACGGTTGCAACACACCATCCCTTCGCAGCGCCGGAGCCGCCGAGCGACATCTCCGCCGAGCTGGCGAGCGCCGAACTGATGGCCGCCGAGGAGCTTGCAGCCGAGGAAATCGCGGTGGTGCTGACGGCCGTGCTGGATCGCTTGGGCGCGGCGCACCACCGGCCGTTCTCGCGCGCGTAGCGACCGCTCGACCGTCTCGCGGCGGGCGCGGCGGCTGTTGTCACATGACCCGCGAGCTGCCGGAGCGCAGCGGGCAGTAGCCCCACGCGCCGCTTGCTTGTGGGCCGCCACGGCGCACCCAGATGCCCGCGCCGTTCTTCAGCGTGACGCACGGGTCCTCTAAGCTCGGCAGCGCTTCGCCGCGGCTGAGGTACGCGTAGGCGCGGCCCACCCTGTCGGGGTTGGGATAGCTGCTGGGCACGTGCAGCCCGGCGATCCGCGCCAGCGCGAGCATCCCGGGGTAGGAGTATTCGATTTCGCTCTGCTGCTCTGAGACCCACACCTCGCGCACCCCGTCTCGCCGCAGCGTGCGCAGCAGGCTGAGCATCTTGCCCGCGGTCTGCGGCGGGCCGATCCAGAAGCCGTAGTTGGAGTAGAGCGTCAGCCTTCCCGGCTGCTGCTCGTAGGTGGCGTTTTCCGATCCAGTCGCCACCGGGCTTCCGAGGCCGAAGCTGACACCCAGCGTGTTGGCGAGCGCGACGAGCGCCAGCGCGCCCGCCGCCACCAGCCGCCTGCGCGCTCGAAGATTGGATATCCACCCGCCGGCGAGCACCGCGAAGTACGCCTCCATGGGGAGCGCGTAGCGGGGGTCGTGCACGTAGGTCGCGGTGAGGATCAGCCAGGAGACGAGCGTGCCGGCCACGAGCTCGGGGGCGACTGCGCTGACGGGGCGCCGGCGAGCGAACCCGACCAGAGCCCAGGTCAAGCCGGCCAGCGCGAACGCGAACAGCGGCACGAGCAGCTGCCAGTTGACGATGCTCCAGAAGTACCACGCGAGGTTCGCGCCGGACAGGCGCGGCGGGGCGATGCCCGGGAAGATCTTCAGCGTCGACAGGTGGCTGGAGGAGCCGAGGGCCTCGTTCCCCAGCGCGTGGATCGTGGGCAGCTCGTACAGGTACCAGGGCAGGGTGACGACGAGCGCGACCGCGGCGAAGACGGCGGCTCCGCGCCACGCGCTGCGCCCGCCGCGGATCAGCGCCACCAGCACGACGCCCGCGAGGAAGTACACGAACGTCTCCTTGCTCAGCATGCCCAGGCCGACCGCGAGCCCAGCGAGCGCCGACACCCCCAGCCGCGAGAAGCGTTCGCTGGCAAGGATCGCCCAAAGCGAGACCGCCACCATCGCCGCCTCGGGCGCGTCGAGCATGAACTCGTGGAACTCTTCGATGATCAGCGGCGAGCCGAGCGCGAACACGACGGCCAGCAGCCCGGCGGTCGAGCCGAAGGCCAGGCGCCCGACCTGATAGCAGCCGAGCGCCAGCAGCGCCACGAACACGAGGTCCTGCGCGATGATCGGCGGCGCAACGTCCACGCCGCCGGCGAACACCCCCAGGGCGCCCACCAGGAAGGTGAGCGGCGGGTATGGCGCCGCGGCCGTCAGCGCCCTGCCGAGGCGGCCCGACCCCAGCGCTTCGTATGCCGCGATCGCCGAGCTGAGATGGCTGCCCGAGTCGTACACGGGGATGCTGCGGTCCTGGCTCAGCCACCAGCAGGCGACGCCCAGGAACGCGAGCACGAGGCCGAGCGACGCCCACGCCGGCGCCGACCATTCGGGCAGGGCGATCCCCCCGGCCCCGCTGCGCCTGATCACGGGCCGGCGAAGGATCTCGGCGTCTATGGCCATCGTCACCCCAGGCTAACTTTGCGCCCGCACGATCTCAAACATTCGAACGCTTTGTCTCCAACCCCTGCGCCGGCCGCGTCCGGCGCCGAGTTGGCGGGCCGCTCCTGCCACGCCTGAGCGCTGGCGCGCGGATAACATCCTGCGCCCGATGGCAACCAGCTCCCACGACCGCCAGACAGACGCCGCGCTGCTTGCGGCCACGACCAGCGGCCACCGCAAGCCCCCGCGCCAGAAGGCGCCGGAGACCTACGAGGAGAAGCTCGCGCAGCTGCAGGAGCTGCGCGAGGCGGCGATCCACTCCTCCCCGGAGGCCGAGGCCAAGCAGCACGAACGCGGCAAGCACACGGCGCGCGAGCGCGTGGAGAAGCTGCTCGACCCCGGCTCCTTCCAGGAGCTCGACACGTTCGTGCGCCACCGCACGTACGACTTCGACATGCAGAAGAACCGGCCGTGGGGCGACGCGGTGGTGACCGGGCACGGCACCATCGACGGGCGCACCGTGTGCGTGTTCAGCCAGGACTTCACCGTCTTCGGCGGCTCGCTGGGCGAGGTGATGGGCGAGAAGATGTGCAAGGTCATGGACCTGGCGGCGAAGATCGGCTGCCCGGTGATCGGCATCAACGACTCCGGCGGCGCGCGCATCCAGGAGGGCGTCGTCTCGCTCGGCTCCTACGGCGACGTGTTCCTGCGCAACGTGCGCTGCTCGGGCGTCATCCCCCAGATCAGCCTCGTGATGGGGCCGTGCGCGGGCGGCGCGGTGTACTCGCCGGCGATCACCGACTTCATCTTCATGGTCAAGGAGACCTCGCACATGTTCATCACCGGGCCCGACGTGATCAAGACGGTCACCGGCGAGGAAGTCGGCTTCGAGGAGCTCGGCGGGGCGATGTCGCACAACAGCAAGTCCGGCGTCGCGCAGTTCGCCTCAGACGACGAGGACGCGTGCCTGGAGGACTGCCGCTACCTGCTCAGCTTCCTGCCGCAGAACAACCTGCAGTCAACGCCGCGCGTGCAGCCCACCGACGACCCCGAGCGCATGGACCCGGAGCTCGACCACGTGGTCCCCGACAACCCCAACAAGCCCTACGACATGCGCGACGTCGTCAAGCTGATCGTCGACGACGAGGAGTTCTTCGAGGTGCACGAGCACTACGCCAAGAACATCGTCTGCGGCTTCTCGCGCCTGGACGGCTACGCGGTGGGCATCGTCGGCAACCAGCCCAACCAGCTCGCCGGCGTGCTCGACATCGCCGCCTCCGAGAAGGCCGCGCGCTTCGTGCGCACCTGCGACGCGTTCAACATCCCGCTGCTCACCTTCTGCGACGTGCCCGGCTTCCTCCCCGGCACCGCCCAGGAGTGGGGCGGCATCATCCGCCACGGCGCCAAGCTGCTGTACGCGTTCGCCGAGGCCACCGTGCCGAAGGTCACGATCATCACCCGCAAGGCCTACGGCGGCGCCTACGACGTGATGTCCTCCAAGCACCTCGGCGCGGACTTCAACTTCGCCTGGCCCACCTCCGAGGTCGCGGTCATGGGGCCGGAGGGCGCCGTCAACATCATCTACCGCCGCGACATCGCCGCCAGCCCCACGCCCGAGGAGCGGCGCAAGAAGCTGATGGAGGACTACAAGGCGCGCTTTGCCAACCCCTACACGGCTGCCGAGCGCGGCTACATCGACGACGTGCTCGTGCCGCACGAGACGCGGCCGCGGCTGATCGTCGCGCTGCGCACGCTCCAGGGCAAGCGCGAGCCGGGGCCCAAGCGCAAGCACGGGAACATCCCGCTGTGAAGCTGATCGCGCCGAACGCCTCCCCCGAGGAGGCCGCGGCGATCGTGGCGGCGCTCGAGCGCTTCATGCGGGCAACCGCATCCCCGCCTCCCACCGACGCCGCTGCGACGCTCGACGCCTGGCACGAGGCGGCAAGCCTGGAAGCTGTCTCCCGCGACCCCTGGGAGACCATCGCCGACTCCGCGCTCGGCGGCCACTGGATAAACCCCTAAAACCCGCTAGGCTTTAGCCCAATAGCTTTTCGCCGGTAGCCGGCCATCGACGACAGCACCCGGGCGGGGCGCCCGGGCCAGGAGGTTTTCGCACCCATGGAGCCAGGTTCCATCTCTGCGCAGCGCGGCACGCTGGAGGACCCGGAGGTCCTGCAGAACGTGCCCGGCCACGTGATCCCGATCCTCGAGCGCGAGTTCGACGACTTCAAGACCGAGGCCGGCAGGTTCCTGGCGGGAGACATTCCTGAAGACGAGTTCATCAAGTTTCGCCTCAAGCAGGGCGTGTACGGGCAGCGCCAGCCGGACGTGCAGATGATCCGCGTGAAGCTGCCGTTCGGCGGCATCACCCCCGAGCAGCTGGAGGCGTTCGCGGACGTGGTCGAAAAGTACGTGCCGCTGAACAAGGGGCACATCACCACCCGCCAGAACATCCAGATGCACCACATCCCGCTGCCCGAAGCCGAGCTGGCGATCCGCGAGCTGGGCGAGGCGGGGCTGTCCAGCCGCGAGGGCTGCGGCAACACCGTGAGGAACGTCACCGGCGACCCGTGGGCGGGCGTGGCGGCGGACGAGCTGTTCGACATGACGCCCTACGCGGGCGCGTACGTGCGCTACTTCGTGCGCCACCCCACCACGCAGGCGATGCCGCGCAAGATCAAGACGGCGTTCGACGGCAGCCCCCAGGGCCGCGCGATCGCCGAGATCCACGACATCGCCTTCCGCGCGCGCACGAAGACGATCGACGGCCAGGCCGTGCGTGGCGCGCAGATGCTGGTCGGCGGCGGCACCTCGATCATGCCGCGCACCGCACCCGTCCTCTACGACTTCGTGGGGCTGGACGACGGCGAGTACCTGAAGCTCTCGGAGGCCGTGTTCAGGATCTTCGACCGCCAGGACTGGCTGCGCGTCAACCGGGCGCGGGCGCGCATCAAGGTGTTCGTGGACAAGTTCGGCATCGACGAGCTGCGCCGCCAGGTGGAGGAGGAGCTGGAAGGCGACTGGGTGGCCGAACGCGACTTCTCGGTCGAGCACCGCCTGTTCAACGACGACGAGCGCGAGTCCGCGCCCGCGCCGCCGCAGGGCTACGGCAGCCCCAACGGCGACATCTCCGAGTTCGAGCGCTGGCGGCGGGCCAACGTGCAAGCGCAGAAGCAAGACGGCTTCGTGACGGTCGAGGTGAAGGTCACGCGCGGCGACCTCACGCCCGAGCAGTTCCGCGGCCTGGCGCAGATCGTGCGCGCATACGCAGGCGGCTACGCGCGCACGACCGTGCAGCAGAACCTGCTGCTGCGCTGGGTGCGCCACGAGAGCGCCTACGACGTGTGGCGCGCGCTCGGCGAGCTCGGCCTGGGCGACGCGGGCACACGGGAGATCAACGACGTGGTCTCCTGCCCCGGCACCGACTCGTGCAAGCTCGGCATCACCAGCTCGATGGGCCTCAACCAGGCGGTGCAGGAGCGCATCGAGCAGATGCGGATCAGCGACCCGCTGACGCGCCAGATCCACATCAAGATGAGCGGCTGCCCCAACGGCTGCGCGCAGCACCACGTGGCGGACATCGGCTTCTACGGCGCGTCGATCAAAGTCGGCGAGCACCAGATCCCCGCGTACATCCCCCACGTGGGCGGCGTCTACGAAGGCGCGCCGGTGGCCTTCGGCCAGCGCCTGAAGCTGCGCCTGCCGGCCAAGCGCATACCGGAGGCGATCGAACGCTGGCTGCGCCACTACGAGGCCAACCGCCAGGACGGCGAGGCGTGGGGGGCGTTCGCGCAGCGCGTCGGCACGGGCGAGCTGGAGGGCCTGGTCAAGGAGCTGTCGCTGCCCGTGGACTTCGGGCTGGAGACGATGAACGAATTCATCGACTGGAACCGCAACGTGCCCTTCGAAGTACAGCGGGGCGAGGGCGAGTGCGCGGTATAGATCCGGCGGACCTCAAGGCGATGCGGAAGCGAGACGACGACAACAAATGGCACCACTAGAGACCCACATAGAGTCAGTGACCTCCAACCTCGACCCCGGCCTCAGCCTCACGCACACGCTGCGCGAGGCCGCGCGCCACGGTGAGCGCGCAGTCCTGCTGTGCTCCTTCCAGAAGGAGGAGTCGGTGCTGCTCGACGAGCTGCTGCGTCTCAATGAGGAGATGACCCCGACCGCCCCCGGCAAGGCGGTGCGGATCGTGACGATCGACACGGGCGTCCTGTTTGCAGAGACGCTACAGACGTGGCGCGCGTTCGAGCAGCGCTTCGGCGTGCAGATCGAGGTGCAGGACGCGAGCAATCCACAGAATCCGTGGAGCGGTCCCGAGCACTGCTGCTCAGTGGCAAAGGTGGCGGCGCTGGAGAGCGCGCTGGCCGGCGCCGAGGGGTGGATCACGGGCATCCGCCGCGAGCAGGGCCCCACGCGCGCGAACACCGAGCTGATCGAACGCGACCACAAGCGCGACCTGTGGAAGTACAACCCGCTGGCCAACTGGACCGACAAGGACATCTGGCGGCGCATCCACGAGCGCGACCTGCCCTACCACCCGCTGCACGACCAGGGCTACGAGTCGATCGGCTGCGCCCCGTGCACGCAGCCGGGCGCCGGCCGCGAGGGCCGCTGGGCGGGCACGTCGAAGACCGAGTGCGGCCTCCACGTCGATGGATAGCTGCGCTGTACGGCGTCCTCGCTCGCTCGTGTGCGAAGCACACTTCGCTCACTGCGTCCTTGTACAGCTTGCCCTCCATCGCCGTGGTCGTGAGGTCCCGAGATGAGCGTGGCCACGCGCCCCCAGCTGAGCCACCTGCGCGCGCTGGAGTCGGAGGCGATCCACGTGATGCGCGAGGTGGCCGCGGAATTCGAGCGTCCGGTGCTGCTGTTCAGCGGCGGCAAGGACTCGATCGTGCTGCTGCGCCTGGCGGAGAAGGCGTTTCGCCCCGCGCCGTTCCCGTTCCCGCTGATGCACGTGGACACCGGGCACAACTTCCCCGAGGTGATCGAGTACCGCGACCGGCGCGTGGCGGAGCTCGGCGAGCGGCTGATCGTGGCGAGCGTGCAGGAGTCGATCGACACGGGCCGCGTGGTCGAGGAGACGGGGCCGCGCGCGTCGCGCAACCAGCTGCAGACGGTGACGCTGCTGGACGCTATCGCCGCGCACGACTTCGACGCGGCGTTCGGCGGCGCGCGCCGCGACGAGGAGCGCGCGCGGGCGAAGGAGCGCGTGTTCTCGTTCCGCGACGACTTCGGCCAGTGGGACCCCAAGAACCAGCGCCCGGAGCTGTGGAACCTGTACAACGGGCGCATCAAGAAGGGCGAGCACGTGCGCGTGTTCCCGCTGTCCAACTGGACGGAGCTCGACGTGTGGGAGTACATCGACCAGGAGCGCCTGGAGGTGCCCTCGATCTACTTCGCGCACGAGCGCCCGGTGTTCCAGCGCGACGGCATGCTGTACGCGTGGCGCGAGGGCACGGAGCTGATCGACGGCGAGGAGGTGTTCCCCGAGACGGTGCGCTACCGCACCGTGGGCGACATGAGCTGTACCGGCGGCGTGCGCTCGACGGCGGCGACGCTGGAGGAGGTCGTGCTGGAGATCGCCGCCACGCGCATCACCGAGCGCGGCGAGACGCGCGCCGATGACCGCGTCTCGGAGGCTGCCATGGAGGACCGCAAGAAGGCCGGATACTTCTAGGCCGATGACCCTCGATCTGCTGCGCTTCACGACGGCGGGCTCCGTCGACGACGGCAAGAGCACGCTGATCGGGCGGCTGCTGTTCGACTCCAAGCAGGTGTTCGAGGATCAGCTCGCGCACGTGGCGCAGGTGTCAGAGCGCCGTGGCGGCGAGGGCGCGCTGGACCTGGCGCTGCTGACGGACGGCCTGCGCGCGGAGCGCGAGCAGGGGATCACGATCGACGTCGCCTACCGCTACTTCGCCACCGCCGAGCGCCGCTTCATCATCGCCGACTGCCCAGGGCACCGCCAGTACACCCGCAACATGGTCACCGGCGCGTCCACCGCGGATGTGGCGGTCGTGCTGATCGACGCGCGCAAGGGGCTGCTCGAGCAGTCCAAGCGCCACGCGTTCCTCAGCGCGCTGCTGGGCATCCCGCAGATGGTGGTGGCGATCAACAAGATGGACCTCGTGGGCTACGCGCAGGCCCGCTATGAGGAGATCGTGCGGGAGTTCGAGGAGTTCGCGCGCAAGCTCAAAGGCGGCAAGAACCCGCGGCAGACCGAGACCACCTACCTGCCGATGTCGGCGCTGAACGGCGACAACGTGGTGGAGCGCTCGGCGCTGATGCCCTGGTACGACGGCCCGCCGCTGCTGGAGCTGCTGGAGCAGGTGGAGGTGGCCTACGACCACCCCCACGAGAAGCCGGCGCGCTTCCCCGTGCAGTGGGTCGTGCGGCCGGCGAACGGCGGCGGCGACTACCGCGGCTACTCCGGGCAGCTGGCAAGCGGCGCGCTGCGCCTGGGCGACGAGGTCGCGGTGCTGCCGTCGGGGGCGCGCACGCGGATCGCGGGCATCGACACCTACGACGGCGAGCTGGAGGAGGCGACGGCGCCGATGTCGCTGACGCTGCGCCTGGAGGACGAGCTCGACGTCTCGCGTGGCGAGCTCATCTGCCACCCCGAGGAGGCGCCCACGGTCGCGCGCGAGCTGCAAGCGGACATCTGCTGGATGGCCGAGCAGGCGCTGCAGCCGGGCTCCCGCTACGTGCTCAAGCACACCACGCGCGCCGCCACCGCGGTCGTGGACGCGATCGACGACATCCTGGACGTGCACACGCTCGAGCGCACCGCCGCACCCGAGTCGCTCGAGCTCAACGACATCGCCCGCGTGCGCCTGCGCACGAGCGCGCCGCTCGTGTTCGACCCCTACGCGGCCAACCGCCGCACGGGCAGCTTCATCCTGATCGACGAGGCGAGCAACGGCACGGTCGGCGCGGGGATGATCATGGCGCAGGCGGCCTGACTCAGCGGGGCGGGCGCGGGCTGCGCTCGCGATAGGCGCGAACCTTCGTGCGGTTGCCGCAGACGGCCATCTCACACCACACGCCTGAGCGATTGCGCGAGCGGTCGTAGAACGCCCACGCGCAGGCGGCGGCGCGGCAGGCCTTCACGCGCCGCCAGCTCCCGTCCGCCATCGCCCGCGCGACGGGTACGAGTAGACGCGCGAGCGCGCCGTCCACCCCGTCTGCGCTCGGCGCGAGGTCCACCGCGCCGCCACCCGCGAAATGGACGCCAAGCTCGCCCCGGCGAGCGGCACGCTCGAGGCGACAGCCCGCCAGCTCCAGCTCGCGCGCCCCGTATTCCGCGTCGTCCGCTGCGTGCTCGCCGTGCGCGCAGCCGTTGTTGGCGAGCATCAGCGTGCGCAGCGCCTCGCGCAGCTCGACCGCGTTGCCCAGCTCGCGATCACCCGCGCTCGGCGCGGGAGCGCTGGTGAGCGCGTGCCCGGCAAGCCACGCGTCGAGCGCGGACGGGCTGTGGAGCTCGTCCGCGCCGCGATCCACGTCGAGGGTGTTCACGAAGTCGATCACCAAATCCAGTCCGTAGGGCGTCTCCCACGTGCTCACGATGAAACCAGTGTCTTTCTATGGTAGGTTACCAACACCGTCTAACCAGTTTTGGAGGTGTCAAAGGTCATGGTATCCCAACGTAGCGCTCTCGCCGACACGCAGAGCCTTTCCCGGAACTCGCATCACCCCGCCGCGCGGACACTCGAACCCGGTCCGCTGACGATGCTGGCGGCGAGAATGTGCGCCGGCAGGCTGAACCGAGCGCTGATCGCCGGCGGTGACCCGGCCAGCTCTCGCCGGCTCGCCGCGCGCGCTCTGCAGCTGACCTCGCCAAGCTCGCGCATAGCGCTTGCCGACAATCTCGACCGCCTGCTGTGGAACGCGCAGGTCTCGCACGGGCGCTGGCATGTGCGGCCCAACCGGCAGGCTGTGTGCGCCAACGCATCCGCACTGGGAGCGCTGGCAGGCCTGCTCGTCAGCCCTACGCCGCTGTATGCGCGCGGCGTGGCGGCGCTGGAGGAGCTGTTGAGCGATGGGATCGGGCCGGTCTACCGCGGCGACGCGCAGGCACTGGCACACAGGCTGGAAGAGTGTCGCGCGTTGCTGACGGGCGCTGCTTGACCGCGGACCCTCGCTAAGCTTCCGCGGCCGGTGTTCAGCAAGGTCCTGATAGCCAACCGCGGCGAGATCGCCGTCCGCATCGCCCGCGCGCTCGACGAGCTGGGCGTGGCGAGCGTGGCCGTGTACAGCGAGCTCGACCGCGACGCGCCGCACGTCAGGCGTGCGGACGAGGCGTACAACCTCGGCGACGGGCCCGCGGCGGACAACTACCTGAACGTGGAGAAGATCCTCGACGCCGCCGCGCGGGCGGGCGCGGAGGCGATCCACCCCGGCTACGGCTTCCTCGCCGAGAACGCGCCGTTCGCCGCGACGTGCGAGGCCGCGGGCGTCGTGTTCATCGGCCCCCCCGCCAGCGCGATCGAGGCGATGGGCTCCAAGACCCGCGCGCGTGAGCTGATGCAGGCGGCGGGCGTGCCGATCGTGCCGGGGACCACCGAGCCCGTGGAGACGGTCGCCGACGCCCTGCGCATCGCCAAGCGGGACGTCGGCTTCCCCGTCGCGGTGAAGGCTGCCGGCGGCGGCGGCGGCAAGGGCTTCCGCGTGGCGCTGTCCGAGGAGGAGCTCGAGGCGGCGTTCGCGGGCTCCAGCCGCGAAGGCGAGAAGTTCTTCTCCGACCCCACCGTCTACCTCGAGCGCTACCTGCCCGACCCGCGCCATGTCGAGGTGCAGGTGCTGGCCGACCGCCACGGCAACGTCATCCACCTGGGCGAGCGCGACTGCTCGATCCAGCGCCGCCACCAGAAGGTGATCGAGGAGTCCCCGGCGCCCGAATGGGTGGTCGACCCGCAGCTGCGCGAGCGCATCGGCCAGATCGGCGTGAACGCGGCCAAGGCCGTGGACTACGTCGGCGCGGGCACGATCGAGGGCTTGTTCACCACCGGCGAGGGCACGAAGGACGAGCCGGAGTACTTCTTCCTGGAGATGAACACGCGCGTGCAGGTCGAGCACTGCGTGACGGAGATGACCACCGGCATCGACATCGTCAAGGAGGGCATCAAAGCCGCTGCCGGCGAGGAACTGTCCTACGCACAGACGGATGTCGAGCTGCGCGGACACGCGATCGAGTGCCGCATCAACGCCGAGGACGCCTCCAAGAACTTCGCCCCCGCGCCCGGCAGGATCGGCGCCTACCGCGAGCCCAGCGGCCCCGGCGTGCGCGTGGACTCGGGCGTGGAGGCAGGTGGAGAAGTCTCGCCGATGTACGACCCGATGGTCGCCAAGCTGATCGTGTGGGACGCCGACCGCCAGCAGGCCACCGCGCGCATGCTGCGCGCGCTGTCCGAATACGAGATCGAGGGGCTGAAGACGCTGATCCCGTTCCACCAGGCCCTGCTCGCCACCGAGCAGTGGGCGCGCGGCGAGACGTGCAGGGATCTGCTGGAGGACAAGAAGTGGCTGAAGGCGCTCCCGTATCCCGCGCCAGCCGCACCGCCGGAGGAGGACGAGGCGGAGAAGGTCGAGCAGACCTACGCGGTGGAGGTCTCGGGCCAGCGCTTTGACGTGCGCGTGGTGGGTCCGCCGTTTGCCGGCGGCGGCAGCGGCGCGGCGGCGACGAACGGCGCGTCAGCCGGCGCCACGGCACCCGGCGCGCGCAAGGCGCCCAAGCGCGGCGAGCGCAAGTCCTCCAGCGGCGGCGGGCCGGACACCCTTGCTTCGCCCCTGCAGGGCAACATGTGGAAGGTCCTCGTGAAGCAAGGCGATGAGGTCCTGGAGGGCCAGCTCCTGTGCATCATCGAGGCGATGAAGATGGAGAACGAGATCACCGCGCACAAGGCCGGCACGATCGTCGATCTGCCGATCAGCGAGGGAGCGCCGATCCAGGCGGGCGCGCCGATCGCCACGATCGAGAGCGCACAGGCCGACCGCTAGCACGCGAAGTCACGGCGACAGTGCCGCCGCGAGCAAGCGTTCGTGCGCGCGCACCCACTCGTGGATCTCCCCGAGGATCTGCCGCGCGTCGTGCCGCGGTGCCCAATCACTGCATCGCCCGAGCACGCCGCAGTCGGAGACGTACAGCGGCACGTCCCCGGCCCTGGTCGCTCTGCCGGCCGCCATGCGCAGACGGTTGCCGGTGATCTCCTCGCACAACGCCGTGGTCTCACGCAGAGACAGGCTCACGTCGACGCCCCCACCGACGTTCACCACCAACCCCGCCCAGTGCTCCGGCCGCGCCAGCTGGTCGTTCACCAGCTCTGCGAGATCGGCGACGTGCAGCAGGTCGCGCACCTGCAGGCCGGTGCCGCCGAAACCGATGTACGCGAGCGGGCGCTTGAAGTGGTGAGCGAGCACCCAGTGGGTGAACACCCCTTGATCGACCTTCCCCATCTGCCACGGCCCGGCGATCACCCCGCAGCGATCGACCACCGTGTGCAGCCCGAAGCACTCCGCGTACTCGACCACTAGCAGCTCACCGGCGAGCTTGCTCGCTCCGTAGAGCGTGCGTGCCCCACCCAGGGGGAAAGACTCGGCGATGCCACGAGCGGAAACCCCTGCGACCGGCTGCTCGTCGGCGAGCTCGAAGCGCGTATCGGTCTGACGCAGATTGAGGGCCCTCAGCGCCGCGACCGGGTACACGCGGCTCGTGGACATGAACAGCACCTGTGCGCGCTGGCGCGCGGCGGCCTCGAGGCAGTGATAGGCCCCCAGCAGGTTGGTGCGCATCAAGAACCCTGTCGCGCCGTCCACACCCGCCATCACCGACGGCTCTGCTGAGCACTCCACCAGCGCGTCGAAGTCACCGGCCGCCCGCAGGTCCTCCGGTTCGCGCACGTCGCCGTGCACGAAGCGCACACCGTGCTCGCGCAGGCGCGGGATGTTGAGCTCCGAGCCGCGACGATGGAGATTGTCGAACGCGACCACCTTCCAGTCCGGTTGCGACGTCGCCAGCCTGACCGCGAGATTCGAGCCGACGAAGCCGGCGCCCCCGGTGATCAGGACGGTACGCACGCTCACGGCAGCCGCTCACTAACGCGCGAGCCACAGCGACCGCAGGTCGAGCCCGGCGCCGGTGCTCGCCACGACCGCGAACGGAGCCGCGCTCGCAGGCACCTGGACTGCGACCGTTCCGGCGCCATGCCCCACAGGCGCCTCCAGCTGCCCGTCTGTGGGCGCGAGCGCCAGCCGCACGCCGAGCCGCCCGCCCGGCAGCACGCTCGCCCCCAGCGACGCGCGACCGAGCATCGTGCCTCGCTCGTAGGTCGCGACCGTGAGCGCGTCCGGCCTTCCCGGTGCGGGCGTCACCTGCACCGCCCACCGGGCCCCGCCCCCACCGTCGAGCTCGAGCTCGACGCGTCCGGGGTGCGCGTGTTCGAGGCTCACCTCGATCGCGCCGCGCGGGCGCACCGCTCGCGTCGTCACGACTTCGCTGAGCGGGGCTGGCGTGCGCACGAGCTGCAGCTCATCGGCCGCGAAGGAGCACCAGAACCCGCCTCCCCGATGTATGCGAAAGCTCGCGCCGGACGCCGCGAACGGACCGAAGCAGTCACGCATCCAAGCGGCCCGTTCCGGGCCGGGGCGGCGCACCAGCAGACCCTGCGGCAGCAGCGGCGATTCCATGTAGCGTGCGGCTATCACTTCGTCGAGCTTCCACAGGTAGTTTTCCTCCCACTTGCCGTTCGCCGAGGTGTAGCCGTTGCCTTCGAGCGAGAAGTACGCTACGGCGTCGAAGCGGCGGTCGAGCAGCGCGTGCACCAGGTACAGAGGCTGCTCGCCGCCGGCGAGCAGGTCGGCGAAGTTGTAGTAGTTGGGGTACAGCGGACCGCCGTCGGGCACGTTCAGGTCGGCGTACAGCGGCGTGTACAGCGTGTGGTCTCTGGCGTAAGCAAGCAGTTCGGGGGGAACCGACTGCCATTGTTCAGCGGCCTCCAACGCGGGGATGCTGACGTCGGCGCTCGCTGCCGCACTTCGCACCGGTTGGAGCTGCACCAGCACGAACAGCGCGGCGACGCACCCTCCGGCCACCGCGGCGGACCCGGCGCGCCGCTGCGCCAGCCGCCAGCCGCCTGCGGCGAGCAGGCCGAGCGCCCACACCACGCCGATCAGCTGATTGGTTTCCGTGCCCTGCTTGCGCATGAAGTAGAGCGCCAACGCAAAGCCGAATACCACGTACGCGACCAGCAGCAGCATGCGCCGGCCGGTCGGGTCCGGCGCGACTAGGAGCCGCCGCAGCCGAGCCCGCTCGGCATGCGCACCCGCCCGTACGCGCTCGCTGCGCCGAGCTCGCAACCCCGCGCGCACCACGCTCGCCAGCCAGCAGGCGAGCACGAAGCCGCCCGCCAGCGCCGTGCACTGCAAGCCTTTGATGAAGTTCGCGTGATAGCTGAACTCGTCGGACTGGCGCGTCGCGAGCTCGAAGTTGATGAAGAACTCCCAGCCGTTGGTGAGGAGGTTCAGCACGGCCAGGAGCAGCAGGTTCACACCGCACAGCAGCGCGGTGAACAGCACCGCCGCCCGGCGGTCCAAGCACGAGCGCAGCGCGAGCGCGAGCACCCACGCCGTGGCCGGCGCGACCACCGCCACGGTCGTCTGCTTGGCCCAGAGCGCCGCTGAGAGCAGCATGACGGCGCCCACAACGCGTCGCCGCGACGGCCTCGGGCCGAAGTCCGCGACGGCGATCAGCCCGAACAGCGCCAACGCCCACGCAAACTGGTCGGCTCGCGCTTCGTCCAGGACCGGGAGCTTCACGCTGGATACGCACCAGTAGGCGATGCAGCCGATCCCACCGGCGCCGAGCACGGACACGACGCGCGGGGTCCCCGCCGTGCGGGCATACCCGACGCGCGCGACGAGGATGACGAGCGAGACGCTGGCGAGGATCACGACGACGAGCGCCCAGCCGTTCCACAGGAACACGTGATCGAACACGCTTACGATCGCCGGGAACAGTGGGGTGTAGATCTGGCCCGTGTACCCATGCGCCGGGTTCTGGTAGAGCGTGTGCCCGAGGTACAGCTCCTCCGCGTCGCTGTTCACCGTGGTCGCCCATCCGAGGTCGGGGTAGCGCAGCGCGAGCAGTCTGATCAGCGACACCGCGATGCCGAGCGCGACCGGCACGCCGAACAGCAGGGGCGCGAGGACCGCCGCCATGCGCGCAAGGCGCGCCCGGCGAGCCTTGCCGGCGACGCCGCCGGTTCCCTCCGCCGCGGGACGTAGTGTGGACAGTGAGGATGCGGACATCGCGCTGGCAAAGATGCTCGCACGCGCCCGCCGGCGCGACCGCGCGTCGAGCGACCGTGCGCGCGGTCGGCCGCCCCTGCGCGCACGCGCCGGGGCGGCGTCTCCGCGAAATGTCTCTCACACGCTCCTGTGCAGCCGCGGGTCCGACCAGCCAGAGACGATCGTGCTCGACGCGACGGGTCGCATCGCGCAGCTCAACCTGCGGCATCGTCAGCCTAATGAGAAACACCGCTTGAGAAAGCGGTACGCCCTCACCACAATCCTTGCCTCATACATAAGTCGCGGCACTCATTCTGACGGCAGCTCGTCTCTGCCGTTTTTGGTGTCGATATCCGTCGCTCTGGAGTTGTCGTCGGGATGGCGCACAATGCAGGGAGAGAGGAGTCTGTTCCATGAGGGGAGTTCCCCAGGTGAGCTCTGGCGCTGTCGGCGGCGCCCGCACGAACGTCAGAGCAGGAGGAGCTGGTTCCATTACCGTGCGCAGGTTGACATCGGTCGTCTCGGTCGCGCTGGTGGCGCTGCTGGCGCTGGGCGCCGGCTCGGCGTTCGCGGCCGGCCGTACGTGGATCAAATCCCTCGAAGCGCCGTTCGCTGGTTTCGATTCGCCATACGGCCTTGCGGCCAGCGAAGGTAATGAACACCTGTTCATCGGCAATGAAGGCTCTGGCGAAATCGATGTCTACAGCGCGACTACCGGTTCCTTCGAAGCGGAATTCCTAGCCGCTCCGAGTACGGCCAAGGTGCGCGAGCTGGCGGTGGACGACTCCTCCAGCGCCTCGAAAGGCGACCTATACGTCACGGCTTCCGAAGAAAGCAAGGTCATCGAGTACAGCTACGACGCGACCACCAAAAAAGCGACGAAGGTCAGGGAAATTACGGAAAAGCTGGATATCCCACACGCCGTCGCGGTCAACTCGAGCGGCGACGTGTTCGTCGCGAACTACGCCGAAGGCGAACACGAAAAAGGCTTCGTCAACGAGTACGGTCCGGAAGGAACGCTGATCAAAGAAAAGCTGATCACCAAAGTCACGCAACCCGAAGCCCTCGCCGTGAGCTCCACCGGCATCGTCTACGTGGCCGCCGACGGAGGCCTTTACTCGTATGAAGAAAGCACCGGGAAATGCCTGCACCTGAAGTCCAGCAAATGCGAACCGTTTACGTTGGAAGGTACGAAGGTGACCGGCGTGACGATCAGCTCCGAAGGAGACGTGTACGCCGCACCGGAAAACTTTGGCGAACTTTTCGAGTTCGAAGCCGACGGGACCCAGGTCGAACGGTTCGAGAATGAACATAAGATCGGCTCCTCGCCGCATGGGATCGTCGTGCTTGGGAGTAGCGTGTTCGTCGCCGACGGCGGCGGTCAATTCGATCCCACGGGCGAGGTGAGCGAATACACGAACGCGGCTCGCAAAGAATTTACGCTCAAGATCAAGGTCACAGGCGAAGGCGGGGCTGTGTTCGGATACAGCGCCGGCAAGGGGCAGATTCTCGATTGTGAAAAGACCAGTGGGATCTGCGAAGCGCAGGTCAGGGAAACGGCCCAGATCACCTTGGAACGGCGCAACGGCGGCAAATTCTCGAAATGGTCCGGGGCGAGTTGTGTGGAAGGTTCTCAGACGGGCGAAGAATGCCGCTTTGAAATGTCGAAGGCTGCGCTCGAAGTGACGGCGGAATTCGCGGGCGCTCTCACAGAATCCCCGGTCGCGGTCACAGTCAAAGGTCACGGTGAAGTCATCGGCGCCGCGATCAAATGCACGGAAGGCGCCTCGGCGGCGGCGTGTGAAGAAAAACAGGCGGAAGCTAGCACGGTCAAACTGACCGAGAAAGCGCAAACGGGCTGGGAATTCGTGAAATGGTCGCTGTCCGGAGGCGGCCTGACCGAATGCGAAGGCGGCGACACGGGTAGCGAATGCAAGTTCGAGATGCCCAAAGAAGCGGTGGCGGTCACGGCCGAATTCGCGCCCGAAGTCCCGCTCGCGGAATTCCCGATCAAAGTCAAAGTGATCGGCGAAGGCGAAGTCAACGGCAAGACGATCAAGAGCTGCACTGAAAGCGGCGGTCCGGCGTGTGAAGAAACGCGCACGGAAACAGAACCGGTCGAATTGACCGGCACGAGCACGAAACCCAACTGGAGGTTTGCCGGCTGGGCGCAGGGTAACCCGCTCTGTGAAGGCGGGAACACCCAGGGCACGTGCAAGTTCGAAATGCTCAAGGAACCCGTCGAACTGATCGCCGTGTTCGAAGAACTTTTCCCGTTGACCGTAGAAGTCGAAGGCCACGGCAAGGTCACGGGCCCGGGGATCTCCTGTGAAACGGGCGACACGGGGGCGTGCCTCGTCTACGAGCCGGAACCGGAAGTGGTCCTGCTTGAAGAGATGCCAGCCAAACCGGGGTGGAAGTTCGCCGGCTGGGAAGGCTGCACTTCCGAACCGGATGGCAAGTGTGAAGTCTTCATGGCCGGCGCTGCCCAGACGGTCAAGGCAATGTGGATCGAAGCCAAGGCCCCGCTCGAAGTCAAAGTCGAAGGCGAGGGCGAAGTGACCGACGCCGAACTCGGCATCGCGTGCAAAACCGGCGACACGGGGACATGTAGCAGCGACGTGCCGCTTGGCGAAAAAGTGAAGCTGACCGAGAGTGGCGCGGCCCACTGGAAGTTCAAGGAATGGTCGATATCCGGGGCGGCCTGCACGGGCTCGAACACGTCGACTGTGTGCGAATTCGAAATGCCCGAAACTGCGGTCAAAGTCACGAGCCTCAACGAAGAAACCCACGTCGCCCCGCTCACCGTGTGGGTGACCGGCAACGGCAAGGTGACGTCGGGTACGGCCGGCGCAAACGGTAAATCGATCGCGTGCTCGGGGCCGGAAAGCACGGGTACGTGCATCGAAGAATTCGAAGGCAAGGTCACGCTCACCGCGGCGGCGGAAGCGGGCGCTACGTTCGCTGGCTGGCTCGGGTGCAAGCACACGGGCACGGACACGTGCGAAGTCGACGTGACTGCGGCCAGCGAAGTGACGGCGGTGTTCGTAGAAAGCGGGAAGGAAGGCAAAGCGGGCGAAAACCCGGTCGTCAAAGCGTTCTCCGGCGACGAACACGGTTGTAAGGATGGCGGCCTGGAAGTCAAAGTGGGCGCCAGCACGACCTACGTCTGCAACGGCGAAAGAGGCGAAAGGGGCCTTCCCGGCGAACAGGGTTCAACCGGCCCGGCAGGCAAGGAAGGCGCTGCCGGCAAGGAAGGCGCGACTGGCGCTCAGGGTGCCACCGGCGGTCAAGGTGCCACCGGCGCTCAGGGTGCCACCGGTCCGCAAGGGCCCGCCGGCAAGGTCGAGCTCGTGACGTGCACGAAGGGCAAGAAGGGCAAGCAGACGTGCACCACGAAGCTCGTATCCGGCACGGTCAAGTTCACGGCCACCGGCACCTCGGCGCACGCGACGCTCTCGCGCAACGGCACGGTGTTCGCGGTCGGGGCGGCACGCACTGCGCGCGGCCGCGTCAGCCTGCGACTCACGCCGCTGCGCAGGCTGCGTCCCGGGCGCTACACGCTGACGCTGGTCAGCGGGTCTGGGCGCCACGAGACGATCAGCACGCGGTCGTTCACGCTGAGCTAGCGCCACCCCTGGGCTAGCCCCACACCCAAAGACCTCGGGGCGCGTACTGCGCGCCCCGAGGTCTTCCCGCCGCTAACGGCGCGCGGCTGTCTCCGACTTCTTGCCTTGCGTGACGCGAGCCTGTAGCGTCGCTGGCGATGACGGCTCACTCATGCTCGCCCCCCCACTTATGCTTCCCCCACACCTTAGACGCGGCTGGCATCGATGCTTAGCCACGCCTTGGCAGGCGGGCACGGTCAGCCCGCTGGGCGGGAGCCGCTGCGCCTGTCGGTCGTCATGCCGGCACACGACGAGGCGGCGGCAATCGGTGAGACGCTCACGCGCCTCGCGGCCGTGCTCACCTCAGAGCGCATCCCGCACGAGATCCTCGTTGTAGACGATGCGAGCAGCGACGAGACGGTCGCCGTCGTGCGCCGCGCCTCGACGCTCAACCCATCGGTCCGTTGCATCCGCTCGCACCTGCCGCCGGGGTTCGGCCACGCGGTGCGCGCAGGACTCGACCACTACACCGGCGACGCGGTCGCAATCTTCATGGCTGACGGCTCTGACTCGCCGGCCGATCTCGTCCGCTACCACCGCGTGCTCATGGAAGGGCACGAGTGCGCGTTTGGTTCGCGCTTCATCAGAGGCGGAGGGGTGAGCGGCTATCCGCTGCACAAGCTCGTCGCCAACCGGGTCGTGAACGCGGCGATTCGGCTGCTGTTCCGTCACGGCTACAACGACACGACCAACGCCTTCAAGGCGTACCGCCGCGAGGTCGTAGACAACATCCAGCCGCTGCTGGCCAACCACTTCAACCTCACTGTGGAGATGCCGCTGAAGGCGATCGCGCGCGGGCACACGTTCGCGATCGTGCCGATCTCCTGGACCGGCCGCAAGCAGGGCATGTCGAAGCTGCGCCTGCAGGAGATGGGCAGCCGCTACGCGTTCATCGTCCTGTACGTCCTGCTCGAGCGCCATCTCAGCCGCGGCGACTACCGCAAGCCCGACGCCACCGACGGCGACAGCTGGGACGAGCGTGAGCACCGCGCGCTGCCGAGCATGCGGGTGCCCGCGTGAGCGTCCCGCCTTCCGCCATCGCGAGCAAGCTGAGGCGGTGGGTGGGACCGGTCGTCTCGCTCGTGTCGCTCACCGCGGTCGTCTGGTGGGCGCTGGGACAGCACACGCCGGCGTGGCCGCGCGGCGCATCCCGGATCGGGCTGCTCGGCGTCGCGGTGCTCGCCTACGCGGCCGTGACGGCCCTGCGCGGCGTGCGCTGGCACGCGATCCTGCAAGGCGCGGGGGTCCCCGCGCCGATGGCCGACGCGCAGGCGCTCGTGGTCGTCGGCTACATGGGCAACACGGTGCTGCCCGCGCGCGGCGGCGAGCTCCTGCGCATGTACTTCATGGGCGAGCGCACGGGCAGCTCGCGAATCTCGATCCTCGGCACGATCCTCGCCGAGCGCACGCTCGACGTGCTCGCGCTGTCGGGGATGCTGGTCGGGCTCGCCCTGGCCACGGCTGCGAGCACGCACAGCCTGCTCACGCTTTGGCTAGCCGTCGCCGGCGCGCTGCTCGTGCTCGCCGTCGCGCTGGCGATGCTGAGACGAGCGAGCCGCGCCGGGCGCCTGGGGTCCAGGTTGGCCTCGTTCACGTTAGCCAGCCGCAACCTGTTCAGCGCCCAGGGCGCAATGCTGGTCGCGCTCACGGTCCCGGTGTGGGCTGGCGAGGGGTGCATCTACTGGCTCGTGGGCCGGGCGCTCGACATGCGCCTGGGATTGCTCGCCTGCGGGTTCCTGGTGGCGATCTCGAGCCTCGCTGCAGCGATCCCGGCGGCCCCAGGCTACGTCGGGACCTACGACGCATCGATCCAGTTCGGGTTGCGCGCGCTGCACTGGCACGGCGGGCAGGCGGTGGGCTTCGGACTCCTGGTACGCCTGGTGATCTTCGTGCCGATCACCGTCTTGGGGCTGGGTCTCGTGGTCTTCCGCTACGGCGGGCGCGCCTCGTTGTCGCCGCTGCGGCGCATCGGCGCTCGCACCGCCGTGGACGTCGCCAGGGCAGAGCGCCTGGCGGTGGAGCCGGAGGTGGTGAAATGAGTACGCCGGTGGCGATCGTCACCGGCTCCGGTGGCCTGATCGGCTCGGAGTCGGTGCGCTACTTCGCGCAGCAGGGCTTCGACGTGGTGGGCATCGACAACGACATGCGCGCCTACTTCTTCGGCGCGGGCGCGTCGACGGCCGCCAACACCGAAAGCCTGGCGGCCGAGCTCGGAGGTGCGTTCCGGGCGCTGAGGCTCGACATCCGCGATCGCGAAGGCGTGGATCGCGTGTTTGCCGAGCACGCCCCGCGCGTCGAGCTGGTCGTGCACACCGCCGCCCAGCCCTCCCACGACTGGGCCGCGTCGGAGCCGCACACGGACTTCACGGTGAACGCCAACGGCACGCTCAACCTGCTGGAGGCGGCACGGCAGCACGCGCCCGATGCGACGTTCGTGTTCACCTCCACCAACAAGGTCTACGGCGACGCCCCCAACGACCTGCCGCTGGTGGAGCTGGACACGCGCCTGGAGCTGCCCGAGGAGCATCGCTGGTATGCGGGGATCGGCTTGGAGATGTCGATCGACCGCTGCACCCACAGCCTCTTCGGCGTCAGCAAGGCAGCGTCCGATCTGCTCGTCCAGGAGTACGGCCGCTACTTCCACATGCCCACGGTGTGCTTCCGCGGCGGCTGCCTGACGGGGCCCCAGCACGCCGGCGCCCAGCTGCACGGGTTCCTGGCCTACCTGATGCGCTGCACGGTGACCGGCGAGACGTACACGGTGTTCGGCTACGGCGGCAAGCAGGTGCGCGACAACATCCACTCGGCCGACGTGGTACGCGCCTTCCACGCCTTTCATCGAAGGCCGTTGCCGGGCGCCGTGTACAACCTCGGCGGGGGCCGCGAGAGCAACGTGTCGATGCTCGAGGCGATCGCGTTGTGCGAGGAGATCGCCAGGCGCAAGCTCGACTGGACCTACTCCCCGCAGGCGCGCATCGGCGACCATCGCTGGTGGATCAGCGACCTGGCCGCCTTCAAGCGCGATCACCCGCAGTGGCGGCTGACGAGCGATGTGCGCGGGATCCTGTGCGAGATCCACGATCGCAACGTCGAGCGCTGGAGCGCTCGACGCGCCGCGCTCGCGGCCTGACGCGCGCCACGCGCGCTCGCCGCCGGCGCGATCCGCACCGGGATCTCACGGCGGAGACCAGCACGAGGGCGGATCAGCGCCCGCCCGCATCGACGATCGCACCCGCGTTTTGGGCGTGCAGCTGCCGCTGCGCCGCGCCGCGCCGCCCGGCCGGCAGCTCCGCCGCGAGCCCCTGTGCGGTGAGCGCCTGCAGGTAGTGGGCATCCTCGTCGAGCAGCGCCAGCGCCCGGTCGCGGTCGAGCACCGGGCCATGGCCGGGCACGACGTGCTCGACGCATGAGAGCAGGTCGCGCAGCAGCTCGAGGGTGGCCAGGTAAGCGTCGGGCTCCCCGCCGTCGTTCAGGGTCGGTATCTCCGCTTGCGAGAGGTAGTCCCCGGCCACCAGCACTCGCGCCCAAGGGACGAGCACGGCCATGCCGTCCGGCGTGTGCCCGGCGGCCGCGTGCAACTCGAGCTCGCGCTCGCCCAGCTCACAGCGCCCGGGTACGGGCAGTGCCTGGACCGCGCCGAGCGCGAGCGGGCGCGGTCGCTCGATGAGCAGCTCTTCGTCGAACGCGCGCAGCTCGCGCTGGACTTCGCCCGGCGAGCCGCGCAGCCGCTCGGCGGTGCTCTCGGCACAGCCCAGTGCCAGGCCCGGGAACGCAAGGCGCCCGAGCAGGTGATCCCAGTCGCCGTGGGTCGCCAGCAGCCCGCTCGGGGCCGGGAAGCCGGCCTGCTCGATCAGCGCCGCCAGCGCGTCGAGCTCGTGCGGCAGCACGGGCGAGTCGATCACGAAGCTCTCGCCGGCCTCTCCGCCGCCGTCGCGCGCGCTTGCGCCGCCGCGCACGATCACGCAGTTGAGCTGCAGCAGCGCACTGGTGACGACGATCACATCGGGGTGCAACGAGACCGCACGCATGCGGGGTCAGCTCTGGATTCCAGCTCGCGCGCCCTCGGGCCGCTCGGCTAGGTGGCGCCGAGCAGCTTGGCGGCCTCTTTGAGGTTGGCGACCTCGGCGGTGGGCTTCTTCTGCGAGGAGTCCAGCGTCTCCTTGTTGCGGTTGACCCAGATGACGGGCACGCGCTGCTTGATGCACGGCGCCACGTCGTGGTAGTGGCTGGAGGCCACGTGCACCCAGCCGCGCTTGCCGCCCATGCGCCGGGCGCACTCGGTGAAGTGCGGCGGCTCGGGCTTGTAGGAGCGCACCTGCTGCGCGGTGACGACGAGGTCGAAGTCGATCGGGATGTGCCGGCGCGTCTGCCCGAGCAGCTTGTCGTCGATGTTGGACAGCAGGCCGAGCTTGTATTTCTTGGCGAGCTTCTGCAACTGCGTGTTGGTCTCCTTGAACGGCGCCCAGCGCTGCACGGAGTCGGGCAGGAAGCCCGAGCGCGAGGGCTCGAGCTTCCAGTCGAGGCGTTTGGCGATCTCGATCGCCGTGCGCCGCAGCACCTCCGCGTACAGCTCGTAGGAGCCGTTCTCGATCTCGCGGGAGATCTCGTGGAACATGGGCATCAGCACGCTGCGATCGATCTCCACGCCGTCGCGCGCGGCCTCGGCGGCGAAGGCGTCGTAGATCCCGGTCTCCCAGTCGATCAGCGTGCCGTACACATCGAATGTGACGAAAGTAACGTTCTTTGGGATCGGCATCGCCGCGGCATTATGCCCTGCACACGCCTGTCGGCGCCGTCCGCCACCCCCGCAGGCCCCTTCTGCACGCGATCTCCCAGCCGTGGCGCCAGTGAGCGCGCGCGCTCCCGTCGAACTTGCGTTAGAGTCCCGCGCCGCAATGGACCTGCTGGAGTACCAAGGCAAGCAGCTGTTCGCCCGCCACGGACTGCGGGTGTCGGACGGCAAGGCCGTGACGAGCGTGGCGGACGCCGTGCCGGCGGCGAACGCGATCGGCTACCCGGTGGTGGTCAAGGCGCAGGTGCTGATCGGCGGCCGCGGCAAGGCCGGCGGCGTGAAGCTGGCGGCGGACGAGGCGGAGCTGCGCGAGCACGCGGGCAACATCCTGGGCATGGACATCAAGGGGCACGTGGTGCGCACGCTGTGGATCGAGCACGCGTCGGACATCGCGTCGGAGTACTACGCGTCGGTGCTGCTCGACCGCTCGGCCAAGCAGCCGCTGGTGATGTTCAGCGTGGAGGGCGGCGTGGACATCGAAGAGGTGGCGGAGCAGACCCCGGAGAAGCTGATCCGCTGCCACGTCGACGCGCTGGCCGGGCTCTCGCGCGGGGAGGCCCAGGAGATCGCGCGCAAGGGCGGCGCGGACGCGGACGTGGTCGACGGGGTGGCGGACGCGCTGGTGGCGCTGTATGAGGTGTGGACGGCGGAGGACGCGACGCTGGCGGAGATCAACCCGCTGATCGTGACGCCGCAGAGAGAAGTGAAGGCGCTCGACGCGAAGGTGTCGCTGGACGGCAACGCGCTGTACCGCCACCCCGAGAACCAGGGGCTGTCTGACAGCGAGAACGAAGACCCGATCGAGCGGCGCGCGAAGGAAGAGGGCGTGCAGTACGTGAAGCTGGACGGCGACATCGGCATCCTCGGCAACGGCGCCGGCCTGGTGATGTCGACGCTCGACGTGGTCGCACGGGCGGGCGGCAGGCCGGCGAACTTCCTGGACGCGGGTGGCGGCTCGGACGCGGAGAAGATCAAGCAGGCGGTGGACCTGCTGCTGGCGAACGACGCGGTGAAGGCCGTGCTGTTCAACATCTTCGGCGGCATCACCCGCGGCGACGAGGTGGCCAAAGGCTTGATCGCTGCGTTTGCGGAGATCAAGCCTTCAGTGCCGTTCGTGGTGCGCTTGGACGGCACGAACGACGTTGAGGGCAGGCGCCTGTTGCAGGAGGCGGCGCTGCCCAACGTGTACGCGGCGAAGACGATGAACGAGGCCGCCGAGAAGGTCGTGGCGCTGGCGTCGGGGCAGCCGCTGGAGGCGCCGGCCTGATGTCGGTCCTGGTCGACGAGTCCACGCGCCTGTGCGTGGCCGGCATCACCGGCCGCGAGGGCAGCTTCCACACGCTGAACAACCGTCGCTACGGCACGAACGTGGTGGGCGGCGTGACGCCGGGCAAGGGCGGCCAGGACGTGGAGGGCATCCCGGTGTTCGACAGCTGGGAGCAGGCGATGGCGCAGGCGCAGCCAAACACGGCGATGATCTTCGTGCCGCCGCGCTTCGCCGCCGACTCGATCCTCGAAGCGGCCGCCGCGGGCGTGGCGCTGGTGATCGCGATCACCGAGGGCATCCCCGCGCACGACGAGCTGCGCGTGTACAACCTGCTGAAGCGCGATCATCCCGGGACACGGCTGATCGGCCCCAACTGCCCCGGCATCCTCTCGCCGGGCAAGGCCAACGTGGGCATCATCCCGGCCTCGTTCTTCGCGGCCGGCAGCGTGGGCGTGGTCTCGCGCTCGGGCACGCTGACCTACCAGATCGGCAACGAGATCGCGCAGGCGGGGGTGGGCTGCTCGACGATCGTGGGCATCGGCGGCGACCCCGTCCCGGGCTCCTCGTTCGTGGACGTGCTGGAGCTGTTCGAGGCCGACGTGGACACTGAGCTGGTGGTGCTATCCGGCGAGATCGGCGGCTCGGCAGAGGAGGAGGCGGCGGAGTACATCGCCGCGCACATGAGCAAGCCGGTGGTCGCGTACATCGCCGGCTTCACCGCGCCGGCGGGCAAGCAGATGGGCCACGCGGGCGCGATCGTGTCGGGCAGCGCGGGCACGGCTGCAGCGAAGGCCGAGGCACTCGAAGCAAAGGGCGTGCGCGTCGGGCGCACCCCGACGGAAACCGCCGCGATCGCCGTCGAGGTCCTCGGCGGCTCCCTCGCGGCCTCCTGATCCCAGACCAACCGCGACGCGCCGCGCTCAGCCGACCGCGTCTGCGCGAGAGCAGTGAGCGCACCAAAATCGGTTACACGAGCGGCTTCGACCTCCTCCCGAGGCCGAAGCGCTCGTTCGCACGATGGAGAACGCGATCGCCGAGCATTGCAGTACCGAGCAGGCGGAGCAGCGCGGATGGAAACAAATCAACCTGAGAAATTGCGAGCGGCGAAAAGCGCCGCTACTGTGGCTCGATGTCCGTGCAGATGCCGACAGCCGGGACGCTGCCACGACTCGGCTCCTCCCAGCGCATCGCGCTGCCACAGTGGACGACCCAGGCATGGGGAGCGATCGGGATCGCCACCCTCTTCATCGGTATCACGTGCTGGTGGCTCACCCAGGACCGCTCCATCCCGGTCTACGACGCGGGCCGACATCTGAGCTTTGCCTTCTACGTCTTCGAATATTTGCGGTCAGGTGACATTGGCCGAGCACTGACGCGATCGTATCCCTATCCACCGCTTACTTATCTGGTAGGCGATCTTGGGATTTTGTTCGGCGGCATCAACGTTGCACCTCCGATTATCGCGGAGAACCTCGTGTTCGTGCCGCTCCTCACACTTGGCTGCTACCGGGTCGGACGTATCGCTTTCGGCCGCACCGCCGGGTTCTTGGCGGTCGTCTTCGCACTGGGTTCACCGCTAATCACGGCCCAATTCCACGTCTTCATGACCGACGCACCGGAGACCGCAATGGTCGCCGTGTCCCTGTGGGCGGTCCTCGCCACGGACGGTTTCTGCCGCGTGGCGACCTCGGCCGGAGCCGGCGTGGCCGTTGGCCTGGGTCTGCTGATCAAGGAGCCCTTTGCGTTCTTCATCGTCGGACCAGTCGCAGTGACCGCCATCCGTGGCGGTCCAAAGGCGTGGCGCGGACTGATCGCCTTCACGGTAGTTGCCCTTGTGATAGCCATGCCCTGGTACCTTTACGAGCTCACGCGACTTTCATCACTGAGCGTCGCGGCGATCAGTGAAGCGGGCACATCGCAGCCTACGGGGATTGCGCCGCCACGCTTCTCGGCCGAGAACTTGGAGTGGTACTTCTGGAACATCGTTAACTCGCAGCTCTACCTCCCACTATTCGCATTCTCTGCGGTCGGCTGGGTTTGGATGATGGTGGGATTCGTGCGCCGCCGACCTGTCACGCGCTTCGCGCTGGAGCTGGCGATCGGGACGTTCGTCGCTTGGCTGGCAATTACGGAGACGTTCGTTCGTGACACGCGCTATAGCATGCCATTGCTGGTGTATCTTGCCGTCTTTGGCGTTGGCTGGATCAGCCGGTTGCCTCGGACGAAGATGGTGGTGGCAGCTGTGACGCTGACGCTGGCATGTATCGCCAATGTGGCTGCGACCAGCGTCGGCTTGGGCAGGCCTCTGCGACTTAGCCTACCTGAGGCAAATGCGGGGTTGATGCAGCGCCCAGGACAATTGACGATCTATTCCAACGAAGGCTTCTGGGTCGCGGGACCGAAATGGGATGGCGATATGCTCGCGACCCTCAAGGCACTGCGGCACAACGGCATAAGAACAGTCGCCGTCGCGTGGGCTACCCAATACGATCAGCAGTTCTCGCAGCCAGGGCTGTTTGCGCTCACCCAAATAGTCGGACTCAAAACAATCCTCGGTGACCATGTGCTCGTGGAAGGTGCAGCACTTGGGGCCTATGTGCCTGCACAACGCTTGACGAACCAGGACGCTGTGCTCGAGAACTACGTGATCCAACCAGGCAACCCACCGCCTTGTGTACAGCTAGACAACGGCACTGGAGTGTGGATCAGACTCGGCGACCCGGACGTTCCCCACCCCCGCTTTTATTGCCCCTCTCGCGAGCCTCGGTTTTACGGCTGATGCGGCAGTGTGAGCCTGTATGCTCCCGCCATCGTAGTCCCGAGCGCACGACATTGACGATACTCTTCGCGACCGATGGATCGGGAGGTGGCCAGAGCCTTGGGCGAGCTCGAGCGTAAGCTGCTCGAGCTGGAACGCACGCTGAGCACGATGACCAGCCTGGAGGCGCCGCTCCGCGACGCGAGCGGCACACAGCCCTACGAATCGCACAGCGGTCCGGGAGCGCCTTCAGCGTCGCCGCCGGCCGCCGCAGAAGTGGACCAGGAGCCCGGTTGGAGGCGTATCGTCGACGAGGCCGTCGAACGGCGGCCATACACGCATGCTCCCTCGCCACCAGCACGCAGCCAGCCCGCGCAGCAGCCGAGTCCGTCGCCGGTACAAACGCCGACCTCATCGATGACGCGCCCCTCATCGACGCCGCCTCTCCCACCAATGCCGCATGGTGCGCCCGTGGAGCGCGTGTCAAGAGCTGCTCGCAGCAGCCGAGATTCGAGCGCCGCGGCGCTGCTGCGCTTCCGCGAGCGCCTGGAGCAGGCGGCGCACGATCTGACCCACGACTACGACGAGCTGCTCGGACGCCTAAGCTACACACCCATGGCCACTACCATCGGCACCTCCACGATCTCCTTCGCGCGCGGCGCGCCGTCGCTGGACATCGTCGACGTCGACGGCCTACGCGAGGCGGCGGCGCGCGCGTTCGACAGCGACCCGGCGGGCACCACGGCCTACGGCACCTCCGTCGGCTACCCGCGCCTGCGCAGCTGGATCGCCGACCGCCACGGCGTGGAGGTGGATCGCGTGCTCGTGACCAACGGCTCGATGCAGGCGGACGCGTTCCTGTTCGAGCAGCTCGTGCGCCCCGGCGACGACGTGGTCGTCGAGCGCCCCACGTACGACCGCACGCTGCTGTCGCTGCGCCAGCGCGGCGCGCGCGTGCACGCGGTGGAGCTGCAGCCCGACGGCATCGACACGCAGCTGCTGGCGAGCTTGCTCAGCGGCGCAGCGGGCAGCGCCGTGCAGCCGGCGCTCGCGCACATCATCCCCAACTTCCAGAACCCCGCCGGCTACACGCTGTCGTACGAGAAGCGCGCGCACCTGCTGGAACTGGCCGCGGCCCACGGCTTCATCGTGTTCGAGGACGACCCGTACGTCGAGCTGCGCTTCAGCGGCGAGACGCTGCCGACGATGCTCTCGATGGATTCCCCACAAGCGGGCACAGGCGGGGAGCGCGTGGTGTACGCGTCGTCGTTCTCGAAGACCGTCTGCCCGGGCATCCGCGTCGGCTACCTGGTCGGGTCGCCGGACCTGATCGGGGCGATCGCGCAGCTGGCGACCAACACGTACATCTCGCCGAACATGGTCGCGCAGTCGATCGTGTACGAGTTCTGCGCCTCGGGCGCGATCGACCGCTCGATAGAGACGGTGAAGGCGGCGCTCGAGCAGCGCGCGCAGACGCTCGCGAGCGCGCTGCGCAGCGAGCTGGCGGACGCCGAGTTCGTGGTGCCGCAAGGCGGCTACTTCATGTGGGTGACGCTGCCCGAGGGCACCGACGTGAACGCCCTCTTCCACGCCGCCGCCGAACGCGGCGTGGCGTTCGTGAAGGGCACCGACTTCGTCATGCACGGCGGCGAGAACACGCTGCGCCTGGCCTACTCGGGCGTCACGCCCGAGCAGATCGAAACGGGCGTCGCGCGGCTCGCCGAAGCGTACCGCTCGCTCTGATCGTCTGACGATCGAGAGCCAAGCGAGACAAGGACGCAAGGAGCGTGGCGTGCTTGGCACGCGAGCGACTGAGGACGCCGTATCGCGCCGGCTATCGATCGTCAGCGGCCGTAACGCTGGCCCAGCACCAGCTGCTCGGGCAGCGCGGTGCGCGGCGGCGGCGAGGGGTCGGCGGTCACGGACACGGTCTCGGCGACGCTGGCGGTGAGCCCCAGGCGCCGGCCGTCGGCCGTGCGCAGCTCCACGTGCTCGGGGCCGCGCTCGGCCATCACCGCCTCCAGGCCGGGCTCGATGCCGGACGCCTTGAGGTAGTGGAGGAGATCCTCGGCCTCGTTCTCGAAGCGCAGCACGCGCACCGTCGCGCCGACCTCCACGTCGGCGAGCGGCACGCCGGGCAGGCGCGCGCCGGCGACGATCGGGTGTCCGTGCGGGCACGTCTTGGCGTCGCCGATCGCCGCCAGCATGCGCTCCTCGAGCACCGGCGACATCGCGTGCTCCAGGCGCTCGGCCTCCTCGTGCACCTCGTCCCACGGCACGCCGAGCACGTCGGTGAGGAAGCGCTCGATCAGGCGGTGGCGGCGCACGACGCCCTCGGCGTGCTCGGCGCCGCTGGGGGTGAACGCGATCGCGCGGTCGGCGCCGCGCGTGACGTAGCCGTCGGCTTCGAGCCGCCCGACCATCTCGTGCACGGTCGGCGGCGAGAGCTGCATCGCGCGCGCTACGTTCGCGCCGGTCATCGGCAGCCCCGCCTCCTGCAGCCAGAAGAGGATCTGCAGGTACTCCTCCTCGGCGACGGTGGCGGTCTCGGCGGTCATCTCAGCTGATCATAAGTGCACTCGCGTGGCGGCTTGTCCTCGCGCCAGCGGCGCAGCTTGGCGCCGTGGCGGATGCGCCCGGCGGAGACGTGGTCGAAGTCGATCTCCACCACCAGCTCCGGGCGCAGGCCGATCCACTCGAGGTCCTTGCCCGCGCTCCAGCGGCTGGGGTCGGCGGAGCCGCGCTCGCCGGTCTCGTGCGCGGCGAAGAAGCCGACCAGCCGCTGCTTCTCGCCGGCGCTCAGCCCGGAGCAGTGGCCGACCACGCGCAGCTCATCGCCGTCGTACAGCCCGAGGATCAACGCGCCCACGGTGCCCGGCTGCTTGCCTGGGCGCCAGCCGACGAGCACCGCGTCGATCGTGCGCACGCGCTTGACCTTCACCATGCCCTTGCGCTCCCCCGGACGGTAGGGCGCGGCGCGCTCCTTGGCGATCGCGCCCTCCGCGTGCTCGAGCCACTTCTGCGCCTGCTCGGGCGTGTCCACCGTGGGCATCAGCTCGACGGGCGTGCCCTTGAAGCTCTCGCCGGCCGCCAGCCCGTCGCCGGCGAGCAGCCTTTCGAGGGCCGCACGACGCTCTGCGAACGGGAGCTCCAGCAGCGAGTCCGACCCGCGCGCCAGTAGGTCGAAGACCACGTAGCGGGCGGGCGTCTCGCCGGCCAGCCGTGCGATGCGTGAGGCCGCCGGGTGGATGCGCTGGCCGAGCGCGTCGAAGTCCTCGCGGCCCTGTCGGTCGCGCACGACGATCTCCCCGTCGAGCACGTACTCGCCGGCGGGGAGCACCAGCTCGGGGAAGTAGCGTCCGAGCGGCTTGCCGTTGCGCGACTGCAGGAACACCTCCTCGCCGCCGCGTGCCCCGGATGGGGTGCCGCGTGCCCCGGCTGGGGTGTCCACGAACGCCAGGCAGCGAAACCCGTCGAGCTTCACCTCATAGCAATACTCCTCGCCTGCGGGCAGCGTCTTGCGCGAAAGCGCCAGCTGCGGCGCGACGGGCGGGGCGAGGGGCAGGCTCACGACTCGCGGCCCGCGCCGCCCTGGCCCTCGCCGCCGCGTCGCCGCGGCCTGCTGGAGCGGGTCCTGGCGTCTCCCGGACGGCGCGCGCGGCTCGGCTGCACGCGCTTGGGCTCGCCCTTGTGCTTGCGGAAGTGCGGCGGCCACGGCGCGTCGCCGAGGCCTTCGCGCTCGTCGCGCGCGGCCAGCTCGAGCAGGCTGTCCAGGCGGCCGGGCTGCGCGTCGATGCCCGCCGACGGGTCACCGCGCTCCCGCAGCCGCGCGGGCACTGTCTTGAGCGTCAGCTCCGCCGGCTCGACGTCCGCGACCTCCTCCCACGCAAGCGGGCAGGACACGCGCGCGTCGGGCACCGCCCGCACGGAGTACGCGGAGGCGACGGTGCGGTCGCGGGCGTTCTGGTTGTAGTCGATGAACACGCCCTCGCGTTCCTCCTTCCACCAGCGGCTGGTCGCGCGCCCCGGCATGCGCCGCTCGACCTCGCGCGCGAGCGCGAGCGCCGCGCGGCGCACTTCTTCGAAGCCGTGCTCCGGCGCGATGCGCACGTACACGTGCATGCCGCGCGAGCCCGAGGTCTTGGGAAAGCCGCGCAGCGCGTGCTGCTCGAGCACCTCGCGCACGCCCAGCGCCACCTCGCGCACCTCCGAGAACGGCACCCCTGGGCCGGGGTCGAGATCGACGCGCAGCTCGTCCGGGTGGTCCACGTCGCTGCGGCGCACCGGCCACGGGTTCCAGTCGATCACCCCCAGGTTCACCCCCCACACGAGGTGCGCCGCGTCGTTGGGCACCAGCTCGCGCGCATGGCGCCCGCTGGGGAACGTCACCGTGGCCGTCTGCAGCCACTCGGGCGCGCCGTCGGGCACGCGCTTCTGGAAGAACGGCTCGCCCGCCACGCCGTCCACCCAGCGCTTCATCACCGTCGGGCGCTCGCGCAGGCCGCGCACCACCGCCTGCTCGCACTCGACGTAGTAGTTCACCAGGTCGAGCTTCGTGAGGCCGACGTCGGGGAAGAACAGCTTGCCGGGGTTGCTCACGCGCAGCTCCCGCCCGCACACCTCCAGGATCACGTGGTCGGCTTTCGCGGCGGCCATTGCTGGAAGGATGCCCGATCGTGACAAAGCTCGCGCACCATGACCAGCCAGGCCCCACCGTGGCAAGCGCATTGATCCCGCAGCGGCTGCTGGTCGCCGCCGGCCCATTCGGCCGCTCGTTGACCGCGCCCGCGGTGGCCGCGGCGATCGCGCGCGGCGTTCGCGCGGCCGGCCGGCCCGCGCCCGACCTGTGCCCGATCGACGCGATCGCGCACGACGCAGCGGAGATGCGCGCGCTGCTGGACGGGATGAGCTTCGATCGGCGCATGCGTGTTGCGCGCGCGGTGGTCGTGGCGTGCGCGCAGCTGCAGGAGCACGCGCTCGCGGGCAGCATCACGTTCGAGATCGCCACGCGGGCCCGCCAGGGCGGCGTGCCGACGTACGCGATCACCGCGCACAACGGGCTGGACGCGTTCGACGCGCGCATCCTCGACCTGCAGCTCGTGCTCGAGGCGCGAGGCGCGAGGGGTCTAGGCGCCGCCGGGCGCAAGCTCGCCGAGCTCGCCTGACACCGCCAACCCGCATGCCAGCGCGTGCACCAGGCGGGCGGCATCGGCGACCGTGCCGTAGTCGAGGTTCGCGGGGATGTCGCTCGGCAGGTGGTAGTTGGCGAGGCTGCGCCAGTCGGTGAGCGACACGAGCGTGGCGATCGGATAGCCGGCCCGGCCGGGGATCACACTGTCGGTGGACGCGCGCGCCCGGAAGCCGCGCTCCAGCGGCACGCCCAGCTCGCCGGCGTGCCCGGCGAGCCGGTCGCGCAGCCACGGGCCGGGGTACTCCTCCATCCACACCGGCCCCTCGCCCTCGACCATCGCCAGGTGCGGCGAGCCGACCGTGTCGAGGTTGACGAAGCACGTGCGCCCTGGCGTCAGCTCGCCGCGGTGGCGCGCGAGGAACGCGCGCACGCCGTCCTGCAGCGTCTCCTCCGCGCCGCACGAGACCAGCAGCACGCGCAGCCCCGGCGTGGGGCGCTCGCGCAGCAGCTCCGCGAGCGCCACCAGCGCCGCCGCGCCCGACAGGTTGTCGTTGGCTCCCGGCACCGTCTGGCTGCGCCACACGTCAGCCACCAGCGCCGAGCCGAGCGCGCCGATCGCAAGCCCCGCCCACGCCAGCCCGCGGCGGCGGGTGAGCGCCCCGGCGATCGTGCACAGCGGGCCCGCCAGTCCCACCCACCACTGCGGCGGGGAGGTCTTCATCCGCTCGAGCAGCCGCGGCGCCAGCGCGTACGCGCGCCGCTGCAGCGTCTGGTCGAACATGATCCCCGTCTGCGGGGCGTCGTGGTGTGCGAGCACCACGAGCGTGTCGCGCGGGCTGCCGCCGTCTCCGTCCACGGCCGCGCGCTCGCCCACGCGCGCGACCACGTTGACGGTGCTGCGCCGGCGACGCACCGCGCGGCGCAGCAGGCGCGGACCGTTCTGGGCCTCGTCGACCACGCCCGCGAAGCTCGCCGCCGCGAACAGCGCGCCCAGCGCCCGGCGCGCGGCGCCGCCGCGCCGGGCGCCCAGCACGAGGGCCGCGCCCGCCATGCCCAGCAGCCCGAGGCCCGTGGCCGTCGGCGGGAACGTTCCCCACGAGGGCTCGTCCTCGAGCGCGACCTCCACGCCCGCGACCGCGCGCAGCCGCGCGGCGAGCCACTCGGCGGCCTGGCGCTCGCCGGGGGAGCACGGCGGGCGCTCGATCGGCGCGAGCGTCTCCACCACCTCGCGCAGCACCGCCTCCAGCCGCGGTGCGCTTGCCCCCGTCGGGCCGCCCGGCGGGGGCGACGAGAGCTCGCCGTCGGTCGCGCTGTCGCTCACAGGAAGCACCTTCCCTCGCCTCTGTACGTGGGCACCTCGTCGACGATTCTCCCACCTTCCAGCAAGTGCAGGCTGTTGAAACGCTCGCACATCTCGCCCGCCTTGGCGTGGCGGAAGTACACGCGCTCGCCGATCGCCAAGCCGTCGGCGACGGCGCCCAGCAGCGGCGTCTGCACCTCGCCCGCGCCCTCCATCCGCGCGAGACGCAGGCCGGCCGGGAGGTGGGGTCGCGGCAGCCGCGCGGAGTCGGCGGGGCCGGATGCGAGGTAGCCCCCGCCGAGCGCCGTCACCACCCCCGCGCCGGGCCGACGCACGATCGGCAGCGCGAACACGGCCGCCGGGCGCGGCGTGAACGCGCGGTAGGTGTCGAACAGCGTCGGGCCGTACAGGCCCGACCCGGCGGACAGCTCGGTGACACATCGCTCGGCGGCGGTGCGCTCGAGGCTGCCGGTGCCGCCGCCGTTCACGAGCTCGAGCGGCGGGGCGCCGTGCGCGGCGATCGCCTCCTGCACCGCCGCCACCGCCGCCGCGCGCCGGCCCGCCAGCTCGCGCGCGGACAGCAGCTGCATGCCGCGGATCGCCAGGCCGCGCAGCGGACGACCGGGCGGGGCGTCGCCGACGCCCGCGATCTGCGCCTCGTAGGCCATCATCCCTACCAGCTTCAAGCCGTCGCGCGCCAGGATCTCCCGTGCCAGCGCCGCCGCCTGCGCGGGCGCGTGCACCGGCGAGCGCCGCGCGCCCACGCGCACGCGCCCACCCAGCGCACGCCAGCCGGCGTCCACGTCGATGCACACGCGCACAGGCATCGGCGGCGCGGAGCCCACCGCGCGCTCGATGAGGTCGAGCCCCTCCACGCCGTCCACCATCAGCGTCACCGACCCCGCCGCCGAGGTGGTCGCGAGCGTACGCAACGCATGGCCGTCGGCGGTCGGGTAGGCGCCTAGCAGGTCGTCGAACCCGCACGCATGCAGCCACAGCGCCTCCGGCAGCGTGAACGCCAGCGTGCCGCGAAAGCCGTCGCTCGCCAGCACGCGTTCCTGCAGCGCGCGGCAGCGCAGCGACTTGCTCGCCAGGCGGATCGGCTTGGGCGCAGCGCGGCGGCGCATGTCCGCGGCGTTCTGCCACAGGGCGTCGAGGTCCACGAGGGCGAACGGCGCGCGCAGCTCGGCGGTCGCCCGCTCCAGGCGGGCGTACTCGGCGTCAGTCGTGCGCAGGCGGACGTGCTCGGGGTCAGCCATCCGCGGGGGCGCGTGCTGGGCGTCAGCCATCCGCGGGGGCGCCCTGCATCGGGTCGGCGGGAGCGGCCACGGAGCCGACGGGTCCCAGCACCCGCTCGGTCCACTCGTTGGCGAAGCGCCCGTCGGGGTCCAGGCGCGCGCGCACCGCCGCGAAGCGCTCCCACTCGGGATAGCGCGCCCGCAGCGTGGCGGCCGTCTGGAAGTGGCGCTTGCCCCAGTGCGGGCGCCCGTCGAGCTCGTCCATGATCGCCTCGACCGCGCGGAAGTACGGCTCCCACTGCATGCCCTCGTACATGTGCACCGCCACGAAGCCGCTGTCGCGGCCGGCGGCGGTGCTGAGGAAGGCGTCGTCGGGCGCGACCGTCCTGGCCTCGATCGGGAACGGCACCGCGAAGCCGCGCTGCTCCACCAGCTCCATCACGCGGCGCACCGCCAGCGGGGTGTGCTCGCGCGGCAGCGCGTACTCCATCTCCGTGAAGCGCACCAGCCGCGGGCTGGCGAAGACGTCCGCCGAGCGTTCCACGCGCTCGGAGCGCCCGGCCAGGCGCGTGACCGTGCGGTTGAGCTGGGGGATCAAGCTGGGGAAGCGCCGTCCGGCGCGGCAGCACAGCGCGAACGCGTGGTTGGTCAGCAGCACGTCGTTGGCGTACGCGGAGAGGCGGCTGCGCGGGCGCGGCGGGAGCTCGGTGCGGTTGTTGGTGCGCGTGAGCGCCACGTCCGCGTGGGGGAACACGAAGAACTCGAAGTGATCGTTCTCCAGCGCCAGCTGCTCGAAGCGCGCGAGGGTTTGCTCGAGCGGAGCGGGAGCGTCGATCGCGTGCAGCGTGAACGCGGGCACGCAGCGCAGCGTCACCTCCGCGATTGCGCCCAGCGCGCCGAGGCCCACGCGCGCGGCGCGGAACACCTCCGCGTCGCGCTCGGCCGAGCACGCGAGCGTGGAGCCGTCGCCGAGCACCAGAGTGAGCTCGCTCACCTGGCTGGACAGGTTGCGCAGCCGCGCGCCCGTGCCGTGGGTCGCCGTGGAGATGGCGCCGGCGATCGTCTGCACGTCGATGTCCCCCAGGTTCTCCAGCGCCAGGCCGTGCGCGTCGAGCGCCCGGCTGAGCTCGCGGATCGTGATGCCGGCCTGCGCCCGCACCAACCCCGCCGCGCGATCGACGTCGAGCACGCGCGCGAGACGGTCGAGCGCCAGCATCGCCCCGTCGGTGCACGCGATGTCGCTGAACGAGTGCCCCGTGCCCGCCACGCGCACGCGCAGGTCGCGCTCGGCCGCCTTGGCGACGGCCGCCGAGAGCTCGTCGATCGACGCCGGGTGCTCCACCGCCGCCGGCGTGCAGCGCTGATCGCCGGCCCAGTTGCGCCATCCCGCGCCGTGCCGTGGGGCGCCGCGCCGTGCCACGGCGCGCCGTCCTGCCTCGCGCCGCGCGGTGCCGCGCGCCTGCCGATCGCTACTCTCGCTCATCACATGACCGAGCCCGAGCCTACTCCGAGCCCGGGCGTTCGCGCCGCCCGCGCCCGCGCGCTGCCCACCCCCGGCGCCAAGCGGGCGACGGTGATCGGGGCCGGCTCGTTCGGCACCGCGCTGGCGGTGCTGCTCGCGCGCGGGGGTTTGCGCACGACGCTGCAGACGCACACCGCCGAGCAGGCCGAGCTGATCGAGCGCGAGCACACCGCGAACGGCGCACGCGAGAACCGGCGCTACCTGCCCGGCGTGGAGCTGCCCGCGCAGCTGCGCATCGAGCCGCCGTCGGCGGTGCTCTCACGCGCGGACTACGTGTTTCTGGCTGTGCCCTCGCGCGGGCTCGGCGAGGTGATCGAGCGGCTGGGGGCGTCCGGCCTGGGCCGGCGCACGGCGGTCGTGTCCGTCGCCAAGGGCCTCGTGCCGCCGCAGGGGATGCCGCCGACGCTCGTGCTCGGCGCGCGCTTCGGCGCCGAGCGGGTCGCCTGCGTGGGCGGGCCGGCGCACGCCCAGGAGATGGTGCACGCGGGCGCCGGCCTGGTGGCCGCGTCCGCCGACGAGGAGCTCGCGCGCGCGCTCGCGCAGGTGTTCACGCGCGCGGGCGTCGTGTGCGAGATCTCCAACGACCCCGTCGGCGTCGAGCTCGCGGGCGCCGCCAAGAACGCTGCCGCGCTCGCCGCCGGCGCCACCGAGGCGCAGGGGCTGAACGCCGCCGGCGCCGCCGCCGGGCACATCTTCGCCGAGGTCTGGCGCTACGCCGAGCGGCTGGGCGCGCGCCCCGAGTCGATGATCGGGCTGGCCGGCGCCGGCGACCTCGTCGCCACCGCGCTCGCCCCCGAAAGCCGCAACCGCCGCGCCGGCGAACTGCTCGCCGCGGGCGTCCCCGCCGCCGAGATCCCCGCGCAGGTTGGCCAGGCGGTCGAGGCGCTGGAGTCCGTGCCGCTGCTCGCCCACGCGCTCGAGGCCGCCGGCGTCGGCGCCCCCGTCACCGGCGCGCTCGGGCGTCTGATCTCCGGCGAGCTCCCGCTCGACGACTGGGTCGCGCTCGTCCGTGCCACCGTGCCCCCGCCCGCGCTCTGGCGCCGGCGGGTGGGCGCGCGCCAACCGGGGTTCTGGCGCCGTGTGTGGCAGCGGCTGGTGGCTGGTTGAGCTCGCGCCATGTGTTGCCTTGCGAACGCCGTATATCTATAGTATTTATTAATATATACGATAGAGCACGCTGCACGAAGAAGGAGGACATGCATGCCCCCCCGCGCCCGTCCCGGTGAAGTCGATCCCACCAAAGGCCTGTCGCTGAACCTCGAGGAGTTCGAGGAACAGCAGCAACGCCGTGAACGTGTGCTGCGCATGCAGGACGCCATCCGGCCCGGCCGCACCACCCCCATCGCCATCCGCTTCGACCAGTTCACGCTCACGCGCCTGCGCGCGCTCGCCGCGCTGCGCAATACCGGGTATCAGACGCTGCTCAAGGAGTTCGTCGTCGAGCGCCTGTATGAGGAGGAGAAGCGCGAGGGGATCATCTAGAGCGCGGCGATCGCGTGAAACAGCCGGCGTAGACATCGAGACTGTCTCCAACTATTTGACTATCACTGATTCGTGGCCCATACTGGCCGCGTGATGCGGCGGGGGTCACACGCTGATGCCAAGAGCCATGGCGGCGTCGCGTCGAGCCTCTCACGCTCTATGGCCTGGATCTCCTCATGCGTTGCGCCGACATGCCTCGTCGTCGCGCTTCTCACCCTATCCGCCACGGCGAACTTGGTGTTCACGTCGCCCTCCTATGCCGAGCCTTCGCCCTTCGCGCTCGATCCGACGTCTCCAGCCCCTCTCGTCGCTCCATCGTGGACGCCCACGGCGCCCGCGCCTTCGCTTCTCGAGCAGGAGCTTGCCGTGCTAACGGGCCAGGGACTCTCCGCTTCGCGTGCCGCGCAGGCCGTAGACCTCCAGGGTGCGATCGCCTCCTCACACCTCCTGGCCAAGCTGCACGCCGCGATGGGGGGCGAATATGCAGGGGCCTGGTTCGCGCCCGCCGCTGCGAAGCTGCAGATCGGCGTGACGTCGCCGACCGGTCGGCGGGCCGCTGAACGAGCCATAGCACGAGCCGGCCTGACCGCCCACACGACGCTCACCGCCGTCCGGTCGAGCATGAGGCAGCTCGTCGCCACGCAAGAGCGGTGGAACCGCAAGCTCGCCGCCCTGTTCGCGCATGACGCAGTCACCACGAGGCTCGAACCGCAGCGCAACATGGTCTCGGTCACGCTGAGCTCGACGGTGCCGCCACGGCAGCGCGCAGCCCTCGAACGCGAAGCCTCCGGCGCAGACGTGCATGTCTCGGTGACCGCATCCGCGAGCCCCCGCATCGCACTCACGCCCGCCGCCCTCGAGTGCAATCTGTTCACAGAAGGGGCCAACTGCGAACGGTCGGTCACGGCTGGCGTCAAGATCGAAAACCCGCGCAAATGCGTCGACACCGGAGTTCGCAGCGCCGGCTCCAGCTTCTACGAATCGAAAGCAGAATGTGAACGCTTCGAAAACAGCGGCGTAGGAGAATGGAAGGCCGTGGTCCAGTCTTGCACCGCCGGTCCCGCGGCAATTCCCGCCAACAGGAAGGCCAGGGTTCTGCTGACAGCCGGGCACTGCATCGACGAATCCGGAGGCGAAAAAGAAGCCTGGTACGCGTTCAACCGGGCTGGCGCCAAATCACTCATCGGAGAAGCGGCGAACTTCGTCGACGGTGGACCGGCCGGAGCCGGCTACGGCGATTTTGGCGAGATCAAGATCGAAGCCGGTGGCGGATGGCAAACAGGCAACGCTAAAGTCCCGGTCTACGCCGTCTCCGCCGAGTGGCAGGAAACCGGCGAAACGCGCTACCCCGTCAAGGGCGAACAGTTAGCAATCATAGGCGCCTCCAGCTGCCACGAGGGTGCGAAATCAGGGCAGTCATGCGGCTTAATCACAGCTTACAACCTGACGATCGCGGACGAAACCAGCGTCGCGGAAGGGCTCGTCGAAGTAATCGAACCGGTAGGCGCCAAATTACGCCTGATCGGTGAATTCGGCGACAGTGGTGGCCCATGGCTTGCCATCGAAACGAACAACGAAGTCCTGATGGAAGGAACGTTCGAGGGCCTGTTGTTACCGTCCGAATGCAACAAAGTCGTCAGCTCCGTCGGTCGCCAGTACTTCAGGACGAGGGGCGAATGCGAAGACTACGTGACGTTCAAAGAAATGGCTGGGAACGAAGGTGAATGGGAACGGCGTTTACGGCTCGCCTTCGACCCTCTCAAGCGGCCTCCCGAAACGACGGCCAAGGGCTCGCTTGAATACTTGGAACTCGAACTCCTGACCACGGCCAACGAAAGTCGCGCGAAAGAATTAGAAGAAGAAGAAGCGAAAGAAAAAGAACACAAAGAAGAAAAAGGCAAAATGGTCTTACCCGAATTCCTCACAAGCACCAGTTGGACCGGCACCAGCGGAGCGGGCAAGCTGACCAACTCGGGAGCGAAAACATCGATCAGCTGCACGAGCGGCACGAGCTCCGGAAGCATGGAATCGTCCAAGAAATTAGGCGCCTTCGCGATCGCCTTCAAAGGCTGCACTGGGGAAGTCCTCGGCTCGAAAGTTAAATGTGAATCTACCGGTGATGCCTCGGAAACGGTATTAAGCACCGGCACGTGGCATCTAGTGTTAACGATTGTCGGAGCTACGCACAGGTGGGAGGTCTGGTTCTTAGTCCAGCCGCTGGCGATCAAATGCACGGCGCTCGCAAAAGTCGAAGTGAAGGGCAACGTGCTCGGCGCGATCACCCCCACCGCCACAAAAACCAAGCACTACACGATCACGCTGGCCACAGCGTCCGGCGCCCAGGAATACACGTACTTCGAAAACGACAGCGGCGAAGACGTGAGCGCCCAGCTCTTATCCAACATCAACGGCGGGACGTTCTCGGCGTCGACCGAGGAATCCAAAGAAGACAAGATCGAACTGAGCGCAGAAACAGAAGTCGTCAACTGACACGTCGGGTGCCCCGCAGCTAGACCGGTGTGGGGTGGAACCGCAAGCGTCCACCTCACACCAGCTTCAACCAGATTGACGACGACCTCCCGGCACACGAGCCTCAGGGCCCAGAGCGTGCGTCCATCAACGTGCTGATCACCGCTTCGTACACGCCCTGCCCGTGGCCCGACGCGCACACGCGCACGTTCGCGTACGCCGCGAGCGCCTCGCGCATCGACGGGTCGCGCTCCAGCGCGTTGGCCACCAGCCAGAACGCGTCCACCTCGCTCGCGCACGCCAGGTCCTCGCGCGAGTCTCCCACCGCGAACGTCTGCGCGCGCGCGTAGCCCCGCGCCCGGCGGTGCAGCGCCACCGCCGCGGCCTTCGCCGCGCCCGCCGGCACCAGGTGGTAGCCGCGCACGTGCGGCAGCGCCGCCAGCGCCTCAGAGCGCCGGCGCACCACGCCGTTGTCCACCAGGCGCAGGTCGCCGTGGCCGTGCTCCGCCAACAGCCGGTCGACCTCCGCCGCGTCCACCAGGCCGCGGAACAGGTGCGAGACCTCGCGCTCGACGTGCCACGGCTCGTGGTACTCCAGGCGCCCCGCGTAGCGCTCCAGCAGCAGCGCCGGCGCGCCCGAGCGCTCGATCTGCTCGGCGATCGTCAGCTCGCCCGGCAGCAGCTCGCCCGTCAGCCAGTGCTCCTCGCCTGCGCCTGCCCCGGACGGGGCGCCGCTTGCCCCGGATGGGGCATCCAGCACCACGCACGCGCCCGCCTCGTAGATGTACGAGGACTGGCCCAGCAGGCGCGCGTCCTCGGCCACCTGCGCGCGGCGGCGGCCCGACATCAGCACCACCTCCACGCCCGCCCGCAGGCACGCCTGCACCGCGCGCACGCCGTCGATCGTCACGTTGCCCTCACCGTCGTGCAGCAGCGACGCGCCGCGGCCCAGCAGCGTGCTGTCCAGGTCCAGGTACAGGCAGCGCATCGCCTCGCGTGCGCCCTGGGGAGCGCTCATTCCGCCGCCGGCGCCGGGATCGCCGCGGGCGCCGGGACCACCGCGGGCGCCGCGGCCACGCTCGCGATCGGGGGGCGCTCGGTCGGCATCGGGTCGATGTCCACGATCCGTTCCCACTTGGCCTCCGCGTCCAGCTGCGCGTCGCTCGGCTCGAAGCGCTCCGGCCAGGGGTCCAGCAGCTCGTCGAATTCCAGGTGCGCTGCGATCGTCGCCAGCACCGCCTGCGCCATCGGCGCGAGCGCCGACAGCGGCTGGTGGTGGTGGCGGTGCTCGTCGAGGTCCACCTGCGCGATCCCCGCCAGGCCCGCCCGCCGCCAGGCGTCGATCAGCATCCCCACCTCCACGCCGTAGCCCGTCGTGAACGGCAGCGCCTCCAGCAGCTCGCGCCGCGCCGCCACCTCGCCCGCCAGCGGTTGGCGCACCTGCGCGAGCTCCGGGTAGAACAGCGCCAGCGCCGGACGCGCCATCAGCTGGTTCACGCGCCCGCCGCCCTCGCCGTCCTCGTCCAGCGGCCGGCGGTAGAAGGCCTTCACGAACGACACCTCCGACGCCTCCGGCGCGCACACCAGCGGGCCCAACAGGCCCGTCACGAAGTGCTCGCCAAAGCCCTCCGTGTCCCCGTCCACGAAGCACACCAGCTCGCCGCCAAACGACGGCAGCGCCCGCCACATCGCATCGCCCTTGCCCAGCACCGGGCCGTATTCGCCCAGCAGCTCGCCCTCCTGCAGCACGCGCGCGCCCGCGCGCTCCGCCACGCCCGCCGTGCCGTCCGCCGAGGCGGCGTCCACCACCACGATCTCGTCGATCGCCCCCGCCGCGCGCAGCGCCGCCAGCACGCCCACCACCTCGCCCACCGTGGCCGCACATTCGCGCGCGGGGACGCACACCGACACGCTGTGGCGGCGCTCGGAGGCGATCCGCGCGACCGGATAGCGGGAATGGTGGAACGTGCGGGCTTTCGCCCAATCCTCGGCAGCTCTCACGGCGGCGCTCGCAGACATGCCCTCTACTATCTCAAGTCCTTGCCCTCGCCCCGCGCACCACGTTGGCCATAGACCGCACCAGCGAGCCCTGGAGCGCCCTGCTCGACGCCGGACGCGAGGACGGAAGGCTGGTGCGCGAGGCCAACGAAGGACCCTCGCGGGCCACGCTCGTGGAGCCGCCCGCGGCCCTTCACCCCGACGTGCTCGCCGCGCTCGCGCGCATGGGCATCGAGCGCCTGTACGCGCACCAGGCGCAGGCGCTGCACGCCGCCACCGCCGGCCCCACCATCGTCACCACCGGCACCGCCTCCGGCAAGTCCATGTGCTTCAACCTGCCCACGCTGCACATCCTCTGCCAGCAGGCGCGCGCACGGGCGCTCTACCTGTACCCCACCAAGGCGCTCGCCCAAGACCAGGCGCGCGCGCTGGGCGCGTTCGCCCTCACCAAGCGCGTGCGCCCCGCCATCTACGACGGCGACACGCCGCGCGAGGCGCGCGCGCAGATCCGCCGCTCCGCCAACGTCGTGCTCACCAACCCCGACATGCTGCACGTCGGCATCCTGCCCAACCACGGCGCCTGGTCGCAGCTGTTCGCCAACCTCGCCGTCGTCGTCATCGACGAGGCGCACGTCTACCGCGGCGTGTTCGGCTCCCACGTCGCCGGCGTCCTGCGTAGGCTGCGGCGCATCGCCGCCGCCTACGGCACCCAGCCGGTCTTCATGCTCACCTCCGCCACCATCGCCAACCCGCTCGAGCTCGCCGAGCGCCTCACCGGCCTTCCGGACTTCCAGCTCATCGACCGCGACGGCTCGCCCGCGCCCCAGCGGCGCATCGCCGTGTGGAACCCGCCGCTCACCGACGAGGCCTTCGGCGCGCGCCGCTCGGCGCTGGCCGAGGCCGCCGAGCTGCTCGCCCGCCTCACGCGCGAGGGGGCGCGCACGATCTGCTTCATGAAGTCGCGCAAGGGCGTCGAGGTGCTCAGCCGCCTGGTCAAGGACGACCTGCGCGCCAGCCACCCCGAGCTGGCCGAGCAGATCGAGCCCTACCGCGCCGGCTACACCCCCCAGCAGCGCCGCGAGCTCGAGCAGCGGCTCGTGCACGGCGAGCTGCGCGCGGTCATCACCACCGACGCGCTCGAGCTGGGGATCGACATCGGCGAGCTCGACGCCGCCGTCGTCGTCACCTTCCCCGGCACCGTCGCCTCGCTGCGCCAGATGTGGGGGCGCGCCGGGCGGCGCGGGCGCGGGCTGGCCGTGTACGTCGCCGGCGAGGACGCGCTCGACCAGTTCTTCTGCCGCCACCCCGAGGAGTTCCTGCAGCGGCCCGTCGAGGCCGCCATCCTCGACCACGAGAGCCAGCTGATCCACCGCGCGCACCTGCTGTGCGCCGCCCACGAGGGGGCGCTGTCGCGCGCCGACGACGAGTTCTTCGGCCCGCGCTGGCAGGCGCACGCCGAGGCGCTGGAGGGCGCCGGCCAGCTGCGCCGGCGCACCGGCACGGGGGCACACAGCCCGCAGGACTGGGTCGGCGACACGTTCGTCCCGCGCCGGCCCGACGCCTACCCCGCCGCCGAGGTCTCGCTGCGCTCGGCCTCGCCCGAGCGCTTCGACATCGTCGACGTCGCATCCGGCGAGCTGCTCGGCTCCACCGAGGCCGCCCGCGCCCACACCACCGTCCACGACGGCGCCATCTACCTGCACCAGGGGCGCTCGTATGAGGTGCGCGAGCTCGACCTCCAGCGCCGCCGCGCGCTGGTGGCGCCGTTCGACGGCGACTTCTACACGCAGCCCAAGTCACAGGCCGACACCGAGATCGTGCGCCTGCTCGACCGCCGCACCGCCCTCGGCGTGACGCTGTCCTTCGGCGAGGTCAGCGTCACCGAGACCGTGCTCGCCTTCCAGCGCCGGCGCCTGTCCGACCACGCGCACGTCGACCTCTTCGCGCTCGACCTGCCGCCCACCAGCTTCCCCACGCAGGCGCTGTGGTTCGAGCTGCCCGGCGAGGGGCCGCTCGCGGGCGCGCTGGGATTGGGCCACGCGGCGCCGGCATCGGCCGCGGCGCCGGCACCCGCGGCGGCCACGCCAGCGGGCGTCCTGCCGCCAGATGCGCTGCTCGGCGCCCTGCACGCCACCGAGCACGCGCAGATCGCGGTGCTGCCGCTGATCGCCATGTGCGACCGCTGGGACATCGGCGGCCTGTCCACCAACTTCCACCCGCAGACCGGCTGCCCGACGATCTTCCTCTACGACGGGCACCCCGGCGGCATCGGCATCGCCCGCACCGCCTTCCAGCGCTTCGAGGAGCTGTGCGAGGACGCCCGGCGCCTGATCGCCGGCTGCCCGTGCGCGAGCGGCTGCCCGTCGTGCGTGCAGTCGCCCAAGTGCGGCAACCTCAACGAGCCGCTGCACAAGGCCGGCGCGCTCGCGCTGCTCGAGCGCCTGCTGGCCGGCGACGCCACGGCAGGCCCAGGCGCGCGGCGCCCCGGCACCGCCGCTCTGATCGCCTCCGGCGGCTGTTGAGGGATCATGCTCGCCGCCCTGCGCACACTCGCCGCCACGCGCCCTCTCGCCGCCACGCGCACGACCGCACTCGCGCTGATCCTCGCCTGCGCCGCGCTCGCGGCCTGCCTCGCCGTGGCGGCCCCGCCCGCGGGCGCGCCGCCGCTTCAGCCGGTGAGCTTCGAAGGCCCCGGCGGGCGCACGCCGCTCACGCAGTGGACGCTGCGCAAGGACCCGACCAACCGCGGCCTCGCGCAGGGCTGGCAGCGCGGCGGCTTCGCCGGCGCGGCCGTCACGGTGCCGAACGTCGTTGATCCCACCCCGTACACGGGCAAGGCGGGCGCCGCCAACTACGAAGGCTCGGTGGCGTGGTACCGCACGAGCTTCAACGCGCCGGCGGCGGGCGAGTACGCGCTCGACTTCCAGTCGGCCAACTACCGGGCAACCGTGTGGGTGGACGGGCACGAGCTCGGCACCCACCGCGGCTCCTACCTGCCGTTCGAGCTGCGCACGCACGTGGCGGCGGGCACGCACACGGTGGTGGTGCGCGTCGACTGGCGCGACCCCACGCAGCAGTCGCACGAAGGCTTTCACCGCACGTGGTTCAACTGGGGCGGCATCGACGGCGAGGTGGACGTGCGGCCGATCGGCGAAAGCGAGCTCTCAGAACCGGCGATCCAGACGACGCTGTCGGGTGGGGGGGATTCGAGTCCCGCCACCGCCGCGCAGGCGAGCGTGAAGGTGAGCGTGGTGGTCCACAACTACGGCCCCCCCCGCACGCTCGCGCCCACCGGCTCGCTCACGCGCGGCGCGCAGAGCATCGCGCTCGCCTTCGCCCCGCTGACCCTCGCCCACGACCAGGCGGCCACGGCGACGGGCACCGCGACGGTCACAGAACCGGCGCTGTGGGCGCCCACCCACCCGAACCTCTACCAGCTGAGCCTCCAGATCGGGGCGGAAAGCAGCTACGCGGCCAACGTCGGCCTGCGCGACCTGACTTGGCACGGGGGCTTCGTGTACCTCAACGGCACGCAGCTGAAGCTGCACGGCGCCTCCATCCAGGAGGACGCGCAGGGCCACGGCGACGCGCTCACCCCCGGCGACGAGGACACGATCGTCGGCGAGCTGAAGCAGATCGACGCCAACGTCGTGCGCTCGCAGCACCCCCTCTACCCCGGCATGCTCGAACGCCTGGACGAAGCGGGCATCCTCGTGTGGCAGGGGATCGGCCCGGTGGAAGGCGCGGGCAACTGGTACTCGACCACCCCCCAGCTGGTGGCGGAAGCCGAGCAGCAGGCCAAGACGGCGGTGCTCGCCGAGCAGCTGCACCCGTCGATCTTCGCGTGGAACCTCGTCGACGAGGTGGCGGGCGAGGGGCGCGACAGCCAGGAGGTGCAGTACGTGCGCACGGTCGCGCGCTGGATCCACGCGCACGACGCCACGCGCATGGTGGCGGTGGACGTGTGGGGCGATCACCCGCCGACGCACGCCGGGCCGCTGTACGCCGAAGCGGACGCGATCGCCGAGACCGACTACTCGGGCTGGTACGACTACCCGCAGGACGACGCCGCGCAGCTCGCCGCGAAGATGCGCGCGCGCCTGAAGGCGATGGAAAGGACGTTCGCCGGCAAGGTGCTGGTGGTCAGCGAGTTCGGCGCGGAATCGAACGACCTCAACCCGCCGGGCAGCCCTGGGAGCTACAGCTACCAGGCGAAGGTGCTGGCCGAGCACATCCAGGTGTACGCGGAAGACCCTCGTCTCAGCGCGATGATGCTGTGGGTGCTGCGCGACTACCCGCTGACGCCGTTCTTCCAGGGCGGCTCGATCCACGAGGTGCTGCCGAAGCTGAAGCTGATCGAAGGGCTCAACCAGAAGGGGCTGTTCACCTACGGCGGGCAGGCCAAGCCGGGGGTCGTCTCGACGGTCGCGCGGCTGTACGGGGCGCTGCCGGCGGAATGACCTAGAGACATCCCGCTGCAACTGGAGAACCGTTTTCCCAGTGCTGCGGGGACGTCGCGTGCCCGACCTTCCGGCTGCGTGAGCACCCAATTACGGTGGCGCGGTGTTCAACTCCATCGATGTCGTCGTCGTGGCCTACGGCCACTATCACCTCACAGACAGTTGCCTGCGCCACCTGAAGGCGCAAACGCTGGACCATCGCGTCATTGTGGTCGACAACGGCTCGGCGGATGACACGCGCGCGCGCCTGCGCAGTGAGTGGCCCGACGTGCAACTCGAGTGCATCGATCGGAACCACGGCTTTCCCAAAGCGTGCAACCGGGGCGTGGCGGCGGGGAGCGGCGAGATCGTGGTGTTGCTCAACAACGACGTGGATTGCCGTCCAGACTTCCTGGAGCGACTGGTCGCACCGCTGGAGGACCCGCGCGTGGGATCGGTGGCCTCGCTGGTGCTCCAGTCCAACGAACGGTCGGTCGACAGCGTCGGCGTCACCTCCGACATCACGCTCGCGGGGTTCCAGCGGCTGCACGGCATGCCGGTCGAGCACGCCCGCGACAGGCTCCCGCTGGTGGCGGGCCCGGAGGGCACGGCTGGCGCCTACCGCCGCACCGCGTGGGAGCAGGTTGGCGGCCTCGACGAGACGATCCCGGCGTACATGGACATCTTCGACCTCGCGCTGAGGTTGCGCAACGCCGGCTGGGGCGCGGCATCCGCACCGGACGCAATCGGCGTGCACCTGGGCTCGGCGACGTACGGTTCGGCCTCGCCGGCGCGGCGCCGCCTCGCGGGCTTCGGGCGCGGTTACGTGCTGCGCCGCTACGGCGTTCTGCGCAGCCGCGCGGCGGGGCGCGCGCTCTTGACGGAGGCCGTCGTGGTCCTCGCAGACGCGCTGATGTCGGGGGACCTGGCCGCGTTGCGCGGGCGCATCGCCGGCTGGCAGGCAGGCGCCGGCCACGAGCGCCGGCCTCCACCGCCGAGCGAGGCGATCGACACGGGGATCGGCTTCTGGGACTCGCTGGCTCTGCGACGGCGCGTCTACAGGGCCCCGTGAGAGCGTGCTCGAGGTGATGGTCGATGGCTGAAGGGATCGACGTGGTGATCGTCGCCTACAACAACTGCGAGCTCACCTGCAACTGCCTGCGCCACCTGCAGGCGCAGACCGTCGACCATCGTGTGATCGTGGTGGACAACGGCTCCACGGACCAAACGCGGGCGCGCCTGCACAGCGAGTGGCCGGACGTGCAACTCGAGTGCTTCGATCGCAACCAGCGCTTCCCCAAGGCCTGCAACCGGGGCGTCGCGGCGGGATCGGGGGAGGTGGTGGTGCTGCTCAACAACGACATCAACTGCCGGCCCGACTTCCTCGAGCGCCTGTCGATGCCGCTGCGCGATGCGCGCGTGGGCTCAGTGGCGTCGCTGGTGCTGCAGCGAGACGGCGAGCTGATCGACGCCGTCGGGCTGAGCTCGGACGCCACCCTGTCCGCGTTCCCGCGACTGCGGGGGCTGCCCGCCGCGCGCGCCGATGGCGAATGGCCCACGCTCATGGGTCCCGGCGGCGGGGCCGCAGCGTACAGGCGCTCGGCGTGGGAGCAGATCGGCGGGCTCGACGAAGCTTTGCTCTTCTACATGGAGGACGTCGACCTGGCGCTGCGCTTGCGGATCGCCGGCTGGCGCTCGGTCGCGGAGCCGCGCGCCGTGTGCGTGCACCTGGGCTCCGCCACGCTCGGCCACCGCTCCGCCGCACAGCGTCGCTACGCGGGCTTCGGCCGCGGCTACATGCTGCGGCGCTACGGGCTGCTGCGCCGGCGCAGCGCGCCGCGCACGCTCTGCACCGAGGCGATCGTGGTGCTCGGCGACCTCGTCATCTCGCACGATCTGGCCGCATTGCGCGGCCGGCTCGCTGGCTGGCGCGCGGGACGTTCGCGGCCTCGGCTCGCGCTCCCGCGGGGGGTGGTCGACTCGAGCATCGGCTTTCGCGACTCGCTCGCACGGCGCCGGCGGATGTATGCGCCGGCGGGCACCTGATCGCGGAACAGCTCAGCCCGCATGCGCCTCCGCGGCCGGCTTCGCAGCCGCTCGCTCAGCCTCCGCGCTCCGCCACCAGCTGACGGCTGAGGCAAGACCGTCGGACAGCGGCACGCGCGGCCGGTAGCCGACCTCCTCGCGCAGCCGTGCGACGTCAGCCACGAGCAGCGGCGGCTCCCCTGGACGGTCGGGCAGCGCGCCGCGCCGAACCAGCTCGCCGCGTCCGGTGATCGCGACGATTCGGTCGAGCAGCTCTCCGACTGTCACGCCCACGCCTGAGGCGATGTTGACGGCCCCCACGACGGGGCTGTCGAGCAGCGCCACGACCGCGCCGGCGACGTCGTCCACGTGCATGAGGTCGCGAACCCGCTCGGAGCCTCCGGTTGCGACGGGTTGTCCTGCCAGCAGCGAGCGAACCACCGACGGCACGAGCCGGCCGGGGGCCTCGCGCGGACCGTACAGCAGGAATAGCCGGCCCCACGCGAACTCTACGCCCTGCTGCTCCGCGTAGGCGCCGGCGAGCCGGCGCAGCGCATCCTTGGCGATGCCGTAGAGCGTCGTGGGCGCAAGCGGCGAGCTGGACTCGACGAGCGGCCCGGCGGCTGTCCGCCAGTCGTACTCGGCGCACGTTCCCAGCATGACGAGCCTGCGTCCCCCGTGGCGGACGAAGGCGCGCAGCAGGCACAGGCTGCGCTCCACCCAGCTGACGTTCTCGGGCGCATGCCAGAAGCGGCCGTGCTCGGTGCACCAGGCGAGGTGCACGAGCCGCTCCGGCGCGAGCTCGCCCATCAGCCGCTCGACGGCGGCGCCGTCGGCCAGGTCGACGCGATGCCAGCGCACGCCCGCGAGCGCCGGCGGCGGGTCACGCGTGCACAGCGCGTGGACGTCCGTGTCCGCGCGCGCGAGGCGCGCCAGCACCGGCAGGCCGACGAATCCACCGGCGCCGCTGACGATCACCCGGGTCACAAGCCTCCGCCGCGCAACGCCGCCCTCAGCGCTCCGCGCGCACGAGCAGCCCCTCGCGTTCGTGGATCTCCCAGTCGGCGAACGAGCGATCGCGCTCGGAGAGCGTGCGCACGCAGCCGTCGGGCACGTCTGGCCAGCCGATCGCGAAGGCGGGGTCGTCCCAGCGCACGCCGTGGGCTGCCTCGGGCACATATGGCTGATCCATCTGGTAGATGACTTCACAGTCGTCCTCGAGCGTCTGGAAGCCGTGTGCCACCCCTCGCGGCAGGTACAGCATCCGGGGCTCGGTGGCGCGCAGCTCAACGCCGTGCCAGCGGCGATAGGCCGGGGAGGTGCGGCGCAGGTCGAGCGCGACGTGAAAGGCGGCGCCGCGCGCGCAGCGCACGAGCTTCGACTCGCCGTGCGGCGCCGCCTGGTAGTGCATCCCCCTGAGCGTGCCGCGTCGGGGGGTGAAGGAGGCGTTGCACTGCACCACTGTCATCTGCAGCCCCGCCGCCGCGAGCTCCTGGGCGTCGAAGGTGCGTGCGAACCAGCCGCGCTCGTCGCGGTGCACGTCGAGCTCCAGCAGCCAGACTCCGGGCAGCGGCAACTGCTCGAGCCTCACGGCAGCAGCGCCAGCTCGGGCGTGCGGGCGGCGAACCGTCCTCCCCACTCGCCGATGAAGTCGAGCTGCTCGACGATCTCGTCCTTGAGGTTCCACGGCAGGATCACGACCACGTCGGGGCGGTCCTCGCGGATCGCGCGCGGCGCGCGGATCGGGATGTGGCTGCCGGGCAGCAGCCGTCCCTGCTTGTGCGGGCTGACGTCGACGGTGTAGTCGAGGAAGTCGCGGCGCACGCCGCAGTAGTTCAGCAGCGTGTTGCCCTTGGCGGGCGCGCCGTATCCGACGACCCGCCTGCCTGCGTCCTTGAGGCCGATGAGGAACTCGAGGACGCGCCGCTTGTCGGCTTCGACGCGCGCGCCGAAGCTCGTGTACGTCTCCAGCCGCTCGTAGCCCGCCTCGCGCTCGCGCGCGCGCAGCTCCACGGCGCGCGCGCTGTCGGGCTTGCCGGCGTCCTCCCGGTGAGCCGCGTAGACCCGTAGCGAGCCCCCGTGCGTGGGCAGCTCCTCGACGTCGAACAGCCGCAACCCGTGGGCGGCAAACACGCGGCTGGCGGTGAGGAAGGAGAAGTAGGAGAAGTGCTCGTGGTAGATGGTGTCCCACTGCCCATCCTCCACCAGCCGCATCAGGTGGGGGAACTCCATGGTGATCGTCCCGCCGGGCGCCAACAGGATCTTCATGCCGCCGACGAAGTCGTTGAGATCGGGGACGTGGGCAAGCACGTTGTTGCCCACGAGCAGCTCGGCGCGGTGCTTCGCGGCCAGCGACCGAGCGACCCGGCGACCGAAGAACTCGACCACCGTCGGGATGCCGTTCAGACGGGCCACATCGGCGACGTTCGCCGCCGGCTCGACGCCGAGGACGGGGATCCCGCGCTCGTGGAAGTACTGCAGCAGGTAGCCATCGTTGGAGGCGAGCTCCACGACGTAGCTGTGCTTCCCCAGCCCGAGCAGCGCGGTCATGTGCTCGGTGTACCGTCGACAGTGCTCCAACCAGCTCACGGAGAACGAGGAGAAGTAGGCGTAGTCCGAGAAGATCCGCTGGGGCGTCTCGAACTCCTCGAGCTGCACCAGGAAGCAACGGCCGCACACCAGCGCGCGCAGCGGATAGAAGGGCTCCATCGCCCTGCCGCGCTCGGGCGGGATGTATGTGTTGGCCAGCGGCGAGGACCCCAGGTCCGCGAACACGTGCTCCAGCGCGGCGCCGCAGAAGCGGCACGGCGTAGAGGCTTCCTCGGCGCCCGGGAGGGGAACGGTCGCGGTCGCGCGGCAGGTGGGTGACGGCGGGGTCATCGCACCGCGGCCGCCTGCTCGTAGACGGCGATCTGCGCGTCGGTGACGGCTCGCATGTCCTCGCCCGCGCGCAGCGCCCGGTACCACGCGACGGTGGCTTCCAGCCCCCGCTCGAGGTCCCATTGCGGCCGCCAGCCGAGGCGCGAGCGGGCACGCGAGGAATCAAGCCTCAGGCAGCGGGCCTCGTGCGCCACGGACCGTTGGGGCTCGTCGCCCTCGGCCCACGCCAGCTGGCTTGGCCACATATCCGCGATCCGCTGCGCGATCCAGCGCACCGGCCGGGCGTCGTCGTCTGCGGGGCCGAAGTTCCAGCCCCCCGCGAACTGCTCCGAGGACCACAGCGCCTGGGCGAGCGCGAGATATCCGCCGAGCGGGTTCAGCACGTGCTGCCATGGACGGATGGAGCCCGGGTTGCGCACGTGCGCGGCGCGACCGTCGAACACCGCGCGCATGAGGTCTGGAATCAGGCGGTCCGCCCCCCAGTCGCCACCGCCGATCACGTTGCCCGCGCGCGCCGAGGCGAGCCGGGGCGCCTCGTCGGCGTCGAAGAATGAGCGACGGAAGGCGCCGGTGACCAGCTCGGCGCAGCCCTTGGAGCTGGAGTACGGGTCGTGGCCGCCCATCGGCTCGTGCTCGCGATACGCCCACTCCCACTCGCGGTTCTCGTAGCACTTGTCCGACGTGACGTTGACCACGACGCGCACGTTCCCGTCGGCGCGTACGGCGTCAAGCAGGTTGACGGTCCCCATCACGTTGACCTCGTAGGTCGTGCGCGGCTCGGCGAACGACCTCCGTACGAGCGACTGCGCAGCCATGTGGATGACGACCTCGGCGCGCGCGTGCGCGAGCGCGTCGGCGAGCGCCTGGAAGTCGCGCACGTCGCCCTCGATGGACTCCATGCCCTCGCCGACGCGCGCGAGCTCGTACAGGGCAGGCCGGGTGGGCACCCCCGACGAGAAGCCGGTGACGTGCGCACCCAGCGTCTGCAGCCACAGGGCCAGCCACGAGCCCTTGAAGCCGGTGTGGCCGGTCAACAGGACCCTGCGGTCACACCAGAAGCCCGGGTCGACCGCGCCGTCGGGCTGGGCGGGGACGACGAGCGTTGACGCGGGCCGCGTCATTTCCACACCCGCCAGGGGGCGCAGCCGGAGTCCCACAACTCGTCGAGCTGCTTGCGATCGCGCAGCGTGTCCATCGCCTGCCAGAACCCCTGGTGGCGGAACGACGCGAGCTGCCCTTCGCGGGTCAGCTTGCGCAGCGGCTCCTGCTCCCAGACAGTCTGATCGTCCTCGAGGTAACGGCCAACCTCGGGCGAGAGCACGAAATACCCGCCGTTCAGCCATGCGCCGTCGCCTCGCGGCTTCTCCTCGAAGTTCCGCACCCGCGTCCCGTTCAGCTCGACCGCGCCGAAGCGTCCGGGGGGCTGCACGGCGGTGACGGTGGCGAGGGCGCCCTGCTCGTGGTGGTAATCGATCAGCGCGCTGATGTTGACGTCGGCCAGCCCGTCGCCGTAGGTGAAGCAGAAGACCTCATCGCCCACGTAAGGGAGCACGCGCTTCAGTCTCCCGCCCGTCATCGTGCTCTCCCCGGTGTCCACCAGCGTCACCCTCCACGGCTCGGTGCTCGAGCGATGCACCCTGACATCGCCGCGGGCGAGGTCGAATGACAGATCGCATGTGTGCAAGTGGTAATTGGCGAAGAACTCCTTGATCACGTAGCCCTTGTAGCCGAGGCAGATCACGAACTCCTCGACGCCGTGGGCGGCGTAGATCTTCATGATGTGCCACAGGATCGGCTTGCCGCCGATCTCCACCATCGGCTTGGGGCGAACCGTCGTCTCCTCGCTCAGCCGCGAGCCGAGGCCACCAGCCAGGATCACAGCCTTCATCGCGCGCGGTCCACGGTGGCCGGGAGCGTCATCGCCAGCTCGGCGGCAGCTTGCGGGCGAGGATACGGCATGAGATCGATCAAGCTAACAACCCAACATGCATGGCTGGGAGCGTGGTCGATGACCCCCCTGTCCGCCACGAGTACGAAGCGCCGGGTGTTTCTGTCGCCGCCGAGCCGGCGGCCCCAGCTGTTCAGCCCTGGGCGCCGGTGGACGGCGCCCGTGTGCCGGCCCAGGCGCTCAAGGCCGGTTGCCGCGGGCGATCTTGCGCAGGTCGATCGTCTGGTCGTACAGCTTGGCGTCGACCCCCTCCTCCAGCGCGACCTCGCGCAGCGGACGCCCGCTGGCGGTCGCCTTCTGCACGATCGCGGTGCCCTTGTCGTAGCCGATCGCGCCATTCAGCGCGGTGGCCACGGCGAGCGTCGCGCCCGCGGAGGCGGCGGCCCCGGCCTTGTTGGCCTGGATGCCGTCGACGCACTTCTCGGCGAGCACGCTGGCGGCGGAGGACAGCAGGTGCAGCGACTGCAGCAGGTTGCGCGCGATCAGCGGGATGCGCACGTTGAGCTCGAACTGGCCCTGCATGCCGCCGATGGTGATGGCGGTGTCGTTGCCGATCACCTGCGCGGAGACCTGCAGGACGACCTCGGGGATCACGGGGTTGACCTTGCCGGGCATGATCGATGAGCCCTTCTGCAGCTCGGGCAGCAACAGCTCGCCGATGCCGGCGCGCGGGCCGGAGCCCATCAGCGCGAGGTCGCCGGCGATCTTGGTGAGCGACACGGCGACCACCTTCAGCGCGCCGGAGAGCTCGACGAGCGCGTCGCGGTTGGCCTGCGCCTCGAAGGGGTCGGCGGGCGGGGCGATCTGCTTCAGGCCGGAGTCCTTCCTCAGGCGCGCGCGCACCTGCTCGGCGAAGCGCGGGTGGGTGTTCAGGCCGGTGCCCGTGGCGGTGCCGCCGAGCGGGATCTGCCCGACGTGCACGAGCGCCGCGCGCACGCGCTCCTGGGCCAGGCGCATCTGCGCCGCGTAGCCGGCGAACTCCTGCCCGAGCGTCACGGGCACGGCGTCCATCAGGTGCGTGCGCCCGGCCTTGACGACGTTCTGGAAGGCGCGCGACTTCTTCGTCAGCGAGCGCTCGAGCTGCTGGAGCGCCGGCAGCAGCTCGTGCTGGGCGACGTCGAGCGCCGCGAGGTGCACGGCGGAGGGAAACACGTCGTTGGAGGACTGGCCCATGTTGACGTGGTCGTTGGGGTGCACGGGGTGGGCGGGATCGCGATCTGTCGCGAGCTTGGCGATCACCTCGTTGGCGTTCATGTTGGTGGACGTGCCCGAGCCGGTCTGAAAGACGTCGATCGGGAACTGGCCGTCGTGCTCGCCGGCCGCGATCGCGCCGGCCGCCCGCTCGATGCGCGCGGCGGTGCGCTTCGGCAGCAGCCCCAGCTCGCCGTTGGCTGCGGCTGCCGCGCCCTTGATCCGCGCCAGCCAGTGGATCACCGACGCCGGCACGGTCTCGCCGGAGATGGGGAAGTTCTCGACGGCCTTGGCGGTCTCTTTGCCCCACAGCTGCTGGTCGGTTGGCATGCGTCCTCCTTGGGCGACGGGCTTGGCAGGCTGAACCCTATCCACAGAACGCCGTCAGCTCGCGCACGAGCCCCACGGGGTCGTCGTAGGCCATCAGGAAGCCGACGCCCTCGAGCACGCGCAGCTGCCCGTCAGGCAGCCGCGCGAGCGCCTCCTCGGCGGTGCTCAGGGGGAAGCAGCTGTCACGGTCGGCCCACAGCAGGAGCACCGGCAGATCCAGCAGCCGGCAGCGCTCGAGCAGCTGCGCCTGGGCCCCGCTCGGCCAGCTGCGCGCGCACTTGGCCCACGAGCGCGCCAGGCTGGAGTTCCCTGGCACGTCGGCGTAGGCCTGGCGGATGAGGTCCGCGGCGGCGGGGTTGCCGCGCACCGATAGCCGCATGCCCCGCCGTGGGGTGAAGATGGCGGCGACGCCATGGCTCAGCAGGCTGTCGAGTCCGGGCACGGCGGCGGCGCGCGCGATCAGCCTCCAGGCCGCGTACGCGCGCGGGTGCGCGGGCGGCGCGTGCAGGCGGTTGGGCATCAGCACGAGCCGCGCGGGGCGCGTGTGGCCGTTGAGCACGGCGTGCAGGAGCACCTCCGCGCCCGCCCCGTGCCCGGCGAGCAGCGGGCGCGGTCCGAGCACCTCCGCGGCGAAGCCCGCGAACACCTCCGCGAACCAGTCCAGCGTGTAGGGGTGGCGCGGGCGATCCTCGGAATCGCCGTGCAGCGGCAGGTCGGGGAGCACCACGCGGAAGCGCTCGGCCAGGCCCGCGACCGCCGGGTCCCACTCCCTGTGCGAGAGCAGCCCGGAATGCACGAGCGCGAGCGCCGGCCCCGCGCCCAGCTCACGATATGCGATGCGGGCGCCGTCGCGATGGTGGTAGAGGCGCAGCCTCATGCTCGAGCGCGCTGGTTGGGCCACTGGCGCATCGTAGGCCGCGCAGGAAGGCGTCGGTCTCGCACAGCGCTGCGGGCGTCCCGATCTCGTAGAAGCGCTGGCTCGCGGGAAACCCGCACAATTCGCCTCCGCGCGCCAGCGCGCGGTAGAGGCCGGCGAGGTCGCGCTCGCTGACGCCTGCGCGATCGAGCGTGGCGGGCGTGAGCCCACCAAGGCCATAGTCGATCCAGCGCATCCGCGGCGCCGGCGTGCGCTTGTCGTAGGCCAGCACGCGCCCGCGCTCGTAATGCGCGTTGGAGGCATCCCAGCGGCCGTCGTTGCGCAGCACGACCATCAGCGCCGGCAGCCCGCTCTCGCCCCACGCCCGCGCGGCCGCGCGGTAGTCGAGCCGCAGGTAGGTGTCGCCGTAGAGCACGAGGAAGCGCTCGCCCAGGAGCGGGCGGGCGCGGCGGATGGCGCCGAGCGTGCCGTCCAGGCCGGGGCCGTCGTGGCTGTAGGCGATGCGCACCCCGAACCGCTCCCGGCCGATGCGCGACTCGATCAGCTCGCCGCGGTGGCCGACGCAGATGACCGCCTCGCGTGCGCCGCCGGCGGCGAGCAGGCGCAGCTGATGCAGCAGGAAGGGCTCGCCCGCCACCTCGAGCAGCGGCTTGGGGACCTCGCGCGCGAGCTCGCCCAAGCGCCTGCCGCGACCCCCGGCGAGGATGCAAACAGGCGGCAGGGCGCGGGGCCGTGCCCTCGTCGCGGGCACCTACGCCTCGCCCCAGTCCAGGCCGCGGTCGCGCGGCACGATCCGTCGCAGCGTGTACAGGTCGGAGTCGAGCTCGTCGCGATGGGCCGGCAGCTCCGGCCACGGATCCCAGACCGCGCTCAGCAGCTTGCCGGTGATGCCGTCGCTGGCGGCGGAGCCCAGGAAGACGGCCAGCTTGGCGCCCTGCTCCGGCGGAATGCCGCCGCTTGCCCGCTGCTCGAGCGCCCGCGCGTACACCGCGTCTCCGAGCGCCTCGGGCCCGGCGCTGAGCAGCTCGTCGAGCATGCGCGTGTTGAGCGCGCCGGGCGCGATCGCGTTGACGTCGATGCGCTGCTCGCGCACCTCCTCGGCGAGCGTCTCGGCGAAGCGCACGACCCCCGCCTTGGAAGCCGCGTAGGCGCTCAGCCGCGGCATCGGCGCGGTCGCGCCGCCACCGGAGAGCTGGACGATCTTGCCGTAGCCGCGCTCGGTGAAGTGGCCGAGCAGCGCGCGCGCGGACAGCACAGAGCCAAACAGGTTGATCTCCACCGTCCGCCGCCACTCCGACCAGTCGCTGCGGTCGACCGTGCCCTTGGGCCCGTACACGCCGGCGTTGGAGACGAGGATCGTGATTTGCTCGAGGCCGGCGAGCGCGAGCTCGACGAGCGTCGCCACCTCTTGCGGCTCGGACACGTCGGCCACATGGCCGAGCACGGCCTGGCATGGCGCGGCGTGGGTGGCGAGCTCTTCGAGCGCGCGCTCGAGCGCGCCCGCCTCGCGCGCGCAGATGCAAATGCCGCTCGCGCCCGCGTCCAAGTAGGCGCGGGCGATCGCCAGCCCCAGCCCTTGGCTGGCGCCGGTGATCAGCGCCGTGCGTCCGGCCAGCGGCCCATGCAGCGCCGACGAGTCGCTCACGGCCTGCTCACCTCGAGCGCTTGCGCGGCGTAGGCCGCCTCCACCTGCTCCCAGGCGTCGCGCGCGCAGCGCAGGTCGCCCAGCAGGGGACGCCCGTCCGCGGCGAGCACGGCGGCGGCGAAGTGCTCCCATTCGCGCTGCCAGGAGACGTCCTCGTCCGGGTAGCCAACCTCCTCGAGCGTCGGCGGGCCGAGCTCGGGGGCCATGCGGTAGATGCGCAGCCGCTGGGGCCCGTAGGAGCCGGCGAGGCCGTCGAGCTGGAGCTTGGCGCTGTGGCAGTAGATCTCCAGCGAGAAGAGGTTCTTCCACTCCGTCCAGCTGACGTGCAGCAGCGCCCACGGGCCGCGGCGCGCGGGCTCGCCGAGCAGCAGCGCGGCGTTGTCCTCCACCTCGGCGTCCCAGAACTGGGTGCGCAGCAGCGCCGAGTGCAGCGGCAGCGGCCCGGCCAGCCAGTTGCTGAGGTCGAGCAGGTGCATGCCCTGGTCGATCAGCTCGCCGCCGCCCGAGCGCGCGGGGTCGGCGCGCCACTCGCGCTCGTAGCCGGGGCGCCCACCGTGCCCGTAGCGAGCGCGCACATGCAGCAGCTGGCCGTGGCGGCCGGAGTGCGTCTCCGCGACCGCGCGCGCGATCGCGGGGTGGAAGCGGTGGTTGAAGCCGACCTTGACCAGCCGGTCGGCCGCGCGCTGGCAGGCGACCAGCCGGTCGGCCTGCTCCGCCGAGATCGCCGCCGGCTTCTCGACGAGCACGTGCGCGCCGGCGGCGAGCGCCTGCGCGGCCAGCGGCGCGAGCTGGTCGTGCACCGTCGCGACGACAACTACCTGCGCCGCGCAGGCGAGCAGCTCCTCGGGGGTGGCGCACACCCGGGCGCCGCGCGCCGCCGCCAGGCGCGTGGCGGCTGCGGGGTCGAGGTCGCAGCACGCGAGCAGCTCGTCCTGGGGCGCGAGCGCCGCGACGCGCTTGGCGCCGATCAGCCCGCAGCCGATCACCGCCACCGTCAAGCCCGGCCGGCTGGCTCGCGCAATCGGACTGGCCGCAGCGCGCGTTGGCGCGTGCGGCGCGCTCATGCGTACTCGCTCGCGTAGGCGCCGCTGAAGTCGAAGTCGAAGGCCAGCTCTGGCGCGTTCATGGCGGCCATCGCGCGTCGGGTGTCCTCGGGCCTGCTCGTGTACACGAGCAGGAAGCCGCCTCCGCCGGCGCCGACGAGCTTGCCGCCGATCACGCCGTTGCGCCGCGCGAGCGCGTACAGCCCGTCGATGCGCGCATCGCTCATGCCGGGCGAGCGACGCCGCTTGTGCTCCCAGTGCTCGTGCATCAGCTCGGCGTACTGCTCGAGCTGCCCTGCCAGCAGCAGCTCGCGGCTGCGCAACCCGAGCTCCTTGGTGTGGTGGAGGTTCGCGAGCATCGCCTGCTCGCGACCCTTCGAGCGCGCGTCTTGATCGGCGAGCATGCGCGAGGCGGCGCGCGCCTCGCCGGTGTAGAACAGCAGCAGCTGGTCGCGCATCCGCCGCAGCGTGCTGGCGCCGAGCTCCAGCGGCTCGACCTCCACGCGACCGTCGGGCTGGAAGGTGTAGGCGCAGATGCCGCCGTGGGCGGCCACGTAGGGGTCCTGCTTGCCGACGGGCTCGCCGAGCACGTCGATCTCGATCGCGCACGCCGACTCGGCGAGCTCGCCGGGGGTGATGGCGGTGCAGCGCGCGCGGGCGAGCCCCTTGAGCAGGCACACGGTGTACGCACCCGAGGAGCCCATGCCGGTGCCGGCGGGGACGTCGGCCACGGAGGCGATCTCCAGCGGGCTGCCGCACCAGTGGCGCAGCAGCGTCTCGCGCAGGATCGGATGGCGGATCTGGCCGACCTCCTCGACCTCCTCGAGCTCGGCGTACTTCATCCGGTAGCGGCGCTGGAAGGTGGTGTGGGTGAGCATGTAGGCGTACTTGTCGATCGCCGCGGACACGATGAAGCCGCCGTGCTCGCGGTAGTAGGAGGGCAGGTCGGTGCCGCCGCCGCCGAGCGAGACGCGCAGCGGGGCGCGGCTGAAGATCACGCTCATCGCGCACCGCCACCGCTCGCGTGCGCGCCCGCGGGGCCGTTCACGACGCGCATGCCTCCTGGGCGAGCGCGCCGCGCCAGGCGTACTCGTTGGCGTCCAGCCAGGCGAGCGTGCGCTCGAGCGCCTGCGCGATGGTCAGCCGCGGAGCCCAGCCGAGACGGCGGATGCGCGCGGTGTCGAGGCGGATGAGCGGGCTGTCGCCCGTCCAGCCGCGACGCCCTCCGGCGTGCTCGATCGCGGGCGAGAGCCCCATGTGCGCGGCGATCAGCGCGACCGACTCGTCGACCAGCAGGGTTTCGTCGGTGCCGAGGTTGTAGACGTGCGCGCCGGGCTCGTCGTGGTGGCGCGCGGCGGCGAGCAGCATCCCGTCGAGGCAGTCCTGCACGTGCATGTAGGACTTCTCCTGACGGCCGTCGCCGAGCACGCGCAGGCGCGCGGGGTCTCGCTTGAGCGCGCGGTAGAAGTCGTGGACGTGCCCGTGCGTGTAGCGCTCGCCGAGCACGGAGACGAAGCGGCAGATCACGCCGGCGAAGCCGAACCCGGCGGCGTACGCGGCGACCAGCCCCTCGCCGGCGAGCTTGGAGGCGGCGTACAGCGAGGTCTGGACCGGGAAGGGGGCGTCCTCGGGCGTGGGGAAGACGTCGGGCTCGCCGTACACCGAGCCGGTGGAGGCGAACACGATCCGCGCCACCCCCTGCGCGCGCATCGCCTCGAGCACGCTGGAGGTGGCGAGCGTGTTCTGGCGCAGGTCGCGCGTGGGGTGCTCCAGGCCGCGGCGCACGTCGGCGTTCGCCTGCATGTGAAACACCCAGTCGCAGCCGTGGAAGGCCGCTGCGAGCGTCGCTTGGTCGAGCACGTCGCCTTCGAGGAGCTGGGCGCCGGCCGCCTGCGCGGCGTGCGCGAACTCGCGCCGCCCGGTGCTGAAGTCGTCGAGGATCACGACCTCGACGCCTTGCGCGCTCAGGCGCTCGGCGAGGTTGCTGCCGATGAAGCCGGCTCCCCCCGTGACGCAGGCGCGCTTCACAGCGTGAAGCCGGCGGCCAGCGCGTCGTCGTGGAACATGCGCACGGTCTCCAGGGAGAACTGCTCCAGGGGCTTGCCGAGGCCGTCGAGCTTGCGCAGCAGCTCGTGGGTGATGGTGATGATGTGACAGCCGACTTCGTTGGCTTGGATGAGGTTGAGGATCTCGCGCGGCGAGGCCCAGATCAGCTCCGCACGGGGCGCCTGCGCGGCGATGATCTGCACCGAGCGAGCCATGATCGGGATCGGGTCGACGCCGGCGTCGGCGATGCGGCCGGCGAACACGGAGATGCAGGAGGGAGCCCCGTCGGCGACGGCGGCCGCGATCAGCTCGACCTGGGCGGTGGTGAACAGCGCGGTGACGTTCACCTTCACCCCGTCCTCGGCGAGCTCGCGGGCGAGCGCGGCCATCGACTCGCCGCGGGTGGAGGTGACGGGGATCTTCACGTACACGTTCTCCGCCCATGAGGCGATCGCGTGCGCTTGGCGGCGCATCTCGGCGGCGTCGTCGGCGAACACCTCGAAGGAGATGGGGTGCGTGGGGACGCACTCGAGCAGCTCGCGCGCGAAGCGGCCGTAGTCGGTGAGCCCGACCTTGCGCATCAGCGTGGGGTTGGTGGTGAAGCCGGCGATGCGGGGGTCGGCGGCCAGCGCGACGATGCCGTCGAGGTCGGCTCCGTCGGCGAATATCTTGGTCGATATGTGATCGAGCATGGCGACCTCTCCGCGCCGGCCACCATAACGAGATTTGTTTCACGAGATTGTTTCTTACTAGCGGAATGCGAGCTCGCGCACGCCGTCGGCCAGGCTCGGCGCGACCGCGTCCGGCCTGAGCGCGTGCTGGCGCTTGTGGACGCTGGCGGGATGCTCGATCAGCAGCGTCCTGCAGCCGGCGGCGCGGCCGGCGGCGACATCGGCGTCGGTGTCTCCGACCATCCACGAGCGGCCCAGGTCGAGCCCCAGCGCGGCGGCTGCGTCGAGCAGCATGCCCGGGGCGGGCTTGCGACAGCCGCAGCGCCGGCGCAGCGAGGGGACGACGCCCTCGGCGTGGTGGAAGCACAGGCGGGAGGCGGCGAAGGTGACGCCCTCGTCGGCCAGGAGCTCGCCTACGCGCGCGTGCACGGCGAGCAGCTGCGCGAGCGACACGCGGCCCTTGGCGGCGGCGGGCTGGTTGCTGACGCACACGAGCGCATAGCCGGCCTGCCGCAGGCGTGCCGCCGCGCGCGCGGCCCCCGGGATGAGACGCACCTGCTCCACCTCCAGCGGGGACTCGCAGCGACCGGATGCCGGGTCGGCGACCAGCTCGTTGAGGACGCCGTCGCGGTCGAGGAAGGCGGCCGGCCTCACAGCTTGCCGGCGGCCGCGAGCGACTCCCAGTGCGCCTGGCCGACGGCCAGGTGGGGGTGGGAGACGAGCGCGTGCCAGACGAGCGCCTGCAGGGACTCGACCAACGGCGTGCGCAGCGCGTGCGGCGGGTGCAGGCAGATGGCGACGTCGGCGAGCTCGGCGAGCGTGCCCCCAGGCGCGCCGGCGACGCCGTACAGCGAGGCGCCGAGCTCGCGCGCCGCTTCCATGGCGTGGACGAGGTTGACCGACACGCCGAGCGCGCGCGAGCCGCCGCCGACGGAGAACACGAGCAGCGCGTCGCGCTCGTGCAGGCGCGAGACGCGCAGCCAGTCGCTCAGGGAGCTCTCCCAGCCGTCGTCGTTCACGCGGGCGGTGAGCTCGGAGACGTTGTCGGTCGGGGCGTAGCTCTCCAGCTGGCAGAGCTTGCGAAAGTCGTTGACCGCGTGCGAGGCGTGACCGGCGCCGCCGCCGACGCCGAGCACGAACAGCCGCCCGCCGCGCGCGCGGGCGCCGGCTAGGCCGAGCGCCATCGCGTCGAGCTCGCGCGGGTCGATCGCGGCGATCAGCTCGATCGCCGCGGCCAGGTAGGTCGCGCTGTGCTCGCGGTCCATCGCTCAGGCCCGCGTGTCCCAGCCGTGGCGCGACTCGATGATGTACTTCGGGCGGTTGCGCGATTCGTCGTAGATGCGCCCGACGTACTCCCCGATCACCCCGAGCGACAGCAGCTGGATGCCGGAGAAGAACGAGGTGACGATCACGATCGTCGGGTTGCCGACGGGGAACGGGATGTCGCCGAGCTTCAGCCCGAGATAGGCGAGCGCGAGCGCGAACGCGAGCCCGGCGAGCGTGACGCCCAGCAGGGAGATCAGCTGCAGCGGATAGCGCGAGAAGCCGACGATGCCGTTCAGCCCGATCACGACGCTGCCGAGGAAGCGGTTGTACTTGCTCCTGCCGGCGCTGCGCGCGTCACGGTCGTAGGGCACGCTCGTCTGGCGGAAGCCGACGAGCCCAACGAGGCCACGCAGGAAGCCGTGGCCCTCCTTGAGCGAGACGACGTTGTCCACGACGCGCCGGCTCATCAGCCGGAAGTCGCCTGTGTTGGGAGGGATGTCGATGTCGGCGATGCGCTTGATCAAGCGGTAGCCGACGGCCGCGACGATGCGCTTGGCGACGGTCTCGCCGGCGCGCGTGCGTCGTTGCGCGTAGACGACGTCGTAGCCCTCCAGCCAGCGCGCGACGAGCTCGGGGATCAGCTCGGGCGGGTCCTGCAGGTCGCAGTCGATGACCACCACCGCGTCGCCACCCGCGGCCTCGAGCCCGGCGATCGTCGCCATCGGCTGCCCGAAGCGGCGCGAGAAGCGCAGCATCTTCACGCGCCTGTCGAGCGCCCGGTGCTCGAGGATCACCTGCTCGGTGCGGTCGGTGCATGGGTCGACGCTGAAGATCAGCTCCCAGTCGAGCTCCAGCCCGTCCAGCGCGCGCACGACGCGCTCGTACACGCGGGGCACGTTCTCCTGCTCGTTGTAGGCGGGGATGACCACGCTCAGCGTGCGCCTGCGCGGCCGCTCGCCGACACCGACCGCGGCGTGGCTGGGCACGACGATCTGCTCGAGCGTGCTCATGCGCCCGCGATCGGTCGTTCGAGGACGGTGAGGCCGCGGATGCCGAACGGCAGGCGCACGCCGCGCGCGAGCAACAGCTCCTCCAGGCGGCAGGCGAGCCGGCCGAAGCTGGAATGCGCGGTGCGCCCGATGTCGTCTTCCACCTTGCGCTCGAGCGCAGGCGTTCCCAGCGCGAGCGCGCCGTGGCGCCGGCGGTTGCGCTGCTTGACCGCCCAGAAGGCGGGGTACAGCGGCGCGCCGAGGTGCACGTCTTCGAGCACGGCGAAGCCCACGCGCGTGGCCTTGTGCGCGAGCTCGCCGCGCGCGTAGCGGCGGACGTGGCCGAGCAGGCGGTCGTAGTAGTCGTAGTTGCGCGGGCCCACCGGCACGACGATCGCCGCGCGCGCGCCGGCGCGCAGCGCACGCAGGATCTCGGCGAGGGCCTGTTCGTCGTCGGGCACGTGCTCGAGCAGGTTGGCGCTGAGCGCCGCGTCGACGCTGGCGTCCTGCAGCGGCAGCGCACACGCGTCGGCCTGCACCAGCAGCGCGTCGGGGACCTCCCGGTGCGCCTTGCGCAGCCCGTCGGCGAGCAGGTCGACGCCGATGAGCCTTGCCTCGGGCAGGCGCGTGCGCAGATCGGCGAGCAGGTGCCCGGAGGAGCACCCGATGTCGACCACCGTCGCCCGGGCGGGAAGGTCGCCGAGGCGCGCGAGCATCGCCCGCCTGGTCCACACGTCGATGAAGTGCGAGCGGCTGGACTCCTCGTGCAGCTGCTCCAGGCGCTGCGACCAGTTCAAGCTGTAGCGGTCGGGGACGAAGCTGACGAACGGCTCCTCGTCGTGCACGGCCGTTCGCGGGCCACCGCCGTTGGAAGTGGGCGTCCGGACGCCCCCTAAGGACGAGCTGTCCTCCATCGCGGGCAGGGTAGCTGGGCCGCCTCAGCGCGCCCACCGGCTGCGGCCGCCGGCGCGCATGCCCTGTGCGGAGCGTCGCTTTGCGGGCTGCTCGTTCGCGGTCGTGTCTCCAATTGACGCCTAGAATTGTCCGCCCCGTGACAGCTCCTGCGCGAAACCCGCTGATCCCTGCCTGGAAGGTGGACCCCCAACAGGAGCTGCCGGCGCTCGAGCGGGCGATTCTCGAGCGCTGGCGTGAGCGTGGCGTGTTCGCCGAGTCGCTGCAGGCGCGCGCGGGCGCCCCGCAGTGGGTGTTCTACGAGGGCCCGCCGACGGCCAACGGCCCGCCGGGCTCCCACCACGTGCTCTCGCGCGTGTTCAAGGACATCTACCCGCGCTTTCAGACGATGCGCGGCTACCGCGTCGACCGCAAGGGGGGCTGGGACTGCCACGGCCTGCCGGTGGAGATCGCGGTGGAACAGGAGCTGGGCATCCACCACAAGTCGGAGATCGAGGAGTACGGGATCGCGCGCTTCAACGCGCGGTGCCGCGAGTCGGTCTTCAGGCACCTGGAGGAGTGGGACCGGCTGACCGAACGGATCGGCTTCTGGATCGACCTCGAGCACGCCTACCGGACGCTCGACGAGACCTACATCGAGTCGGTGTGGTGGGCGCTGTCGCAGATCCACGAGCGCGGGCTGCTGTACGAGGGCCACAAGGTGGTGCCGTACTGCCCGCGGTGCGAGACGACGCTGTCATCGCACGAGGTGGCGCTCGGCTACCAGGACGTGGTCGATCCGAGCGTGTTCTTGCAGCTGCCGGCGCTCCGCGGCGAGGACCGGCTGCTGGTGTGGACGACCACGCCGTGGACGCTCCCCGGCAACGTCGCCGTCGCGGTGTCGCCGGCGTCCACCTACGCGCGCGCGAGGGTCGCCGGCGAGTGCTTCGTCCTGGCTGAGGCGCGCGTGGCGGCGGTGCTCGGCGAGCAGGCGCAGATCGTCGAGCGCTTCAGCGGTAGCGAGCTCGTCGCGCGCTACCGCTCCTACGAAGGGCCGATCTTCAACATGGGCGCGCCGGGCGGCTACCCGATCCTCGCCGACGAGTTCGTGACGACGGAGGACGGCACGGGCATCGTGCACCTCGCGCCGGCGTTCGGCGAGGACGACTTTCGCGTGGCGGCGGCGGCCGGCATCTTCAGGGCGGATGACCCGCGCTCGCTGCTGAACCCGGTCCGCCCCGACGGGACCTTCGATCGACGGGTGCGCAGCTACGACGGGCGCTCCTACGACGGGCGCTTCGTGAAGGACCCCGAGGTGACGCGCGCGCTGATCGAAGACCTGCGCGCGCACGGGCTGTTGTTGCGCGTGCAGGACTACGAGCACTCCTACCCGCACTGCTGGCGCTGCGGCACGCCGCTGCTCTACTACGCGAAGGCCTCCTGGTACATCCGCACGACGGCCGTGCGCGAGCAGCTGCTCGCGGCGAACGAGACCGTGGGCTGGCACCCGCCACACGTCAAGCACGGGCGCTTCGGGGACTGGCTGAAGAACAACGTCGACTGGGCGCTCTCGCGCGAGCGCTACTGGGGGACGCCGCTGCCGGTGTGGCGCTGCGCGCGCGGGCACGTGCACGTGGTGGGCTCGTTCGACGAGCTCGCCACGCGCTCCGGCCGGCCGCTGGAGGACCACCACCGTCCGTACGTGGACGAGCTCGCCTTCGCGTGCGCGCAGGACGGCTGCGAGGAGCCGATGCAGCGCGTGCCGGAGGTGATCGACGTGTGGTTTGACTCGGGCGCGATGCCCTTCGCCCAGCACCACTTCCCGTTCGAGCACGAGGCGGTGTTCGCGGCCAGCTACCCGGCGGACTTCATCTGCGAGGCCCAGGACCAGACGCGCGGCTGGTTCTACTCGCTGCTGGCGGTGGCCACGCTGACGACCCCTGCCGGGGGCGAGGACGCGCCCGAGGCGCCCTATCGCAACGTCGTGTGCCTGGGGCTGATCCTCGACGAGGAGGGGCAGAAGATGTCGAAGTCACGCGGCAACGCGGTCGAGCCGTGGCAGGTGCTCGACGCCTACGGCGCGGACGCGTTCCGCTGGTACTTCTTCAGCTCCAAGCAGCCGTGGGACGGCTACCGCTTCTCCACCGAGACGATCGGCGAGGGCGTGCGCCTGTTCCTCAAGCAGCTGTGGTCGACCTACTACTTCTACGTGCTCTACGCGCACGCGGCGGCGGCGGAGCTCGACGCCGCGCGCACGGGTGGCGCCGGTGCGCAGGGGGATGCGGCGGCAAGCGCGGAGGCCGCGCCGAGCGCGGGCGCGCGCACCGGCGCACAGCAGCTCGACCGCTGGGCGCTGTCGCGGACGGCGGGCACGGCCGAGCTGGTGGCCGAGCGCCTGGACGCCTACGACGCGACCACCGCGGCGCGGGCGATCGCGCAGCTGGTGGACGACCTCTCGAACTGGTACGTGCGCCGCTCGCGCAGGCGCTTCTGGGAGGCGGAGGGGACGGCCTTCCAGACGCTGCGCACGTGCCTGCTGGCGGCGGCGAAGCTGCTCGCGCCGTTCTGCCCGTTCATGGCGGACGAGATCTACGGCAACCTCGATGGCACGCTGGCGAGCGTGCACCTGTGCGACTTCCCGGCCGGGGCCGAGGTGGGGGTGCGCGACGCGCGGCTCGAGGAGGCGATGGCGCTCGCGCGCGAGACCGTGCGCCTGGGGCTGGGCGCCCGCGGCAAGGCGAAGATCAAGGTGCGCCAGCCTCTGGGCGAGGCGGTGGTGGTCGCCGCGGGGCGCGAGCGCGAGGCGATCGAAGCGCTGGCGGAGGTGGTGCGCGAGGAGCTCAACGTCAGGCGCATCCGCTTCGTGGCCGCCGCGGACGAGCTGGGCAGCTATGAGCTGAAGCCCAACTACCGCACGCTCGGCCCGCGCTTCGGCAGCGAGATGCCGCTGGTGGCGGCGGCGGTCGCGGCGCTGGACCCGGCGCATGTCGCGGCGGCGCTGCGCGACGGCGGCGAGGTGGGCATCGCGGTGGGCGAGCGCGAGCACACGCTGAGGGCCGACGACGTCTCCTTGACGCTGCGCGCCCCCGACGGGTACAGCGTCGAGCGCGAGGGCTCACACGCGGTGGCGCTCGATCTGGCGATCGATCGGGGGCTGCTCGACGAGGGCCGCGCGCGGGAGATCGTGCACGTGGTGCAAAACGCGCGCAAGAGCGCGGGCCTGCAGGTGGAGGATCGCATCGCGCTGGCCCTGCAGGGCGATCCGGCGCTGCTCGAGGCCGCGCGCAGCTTCCGGGGCCACATCGCCGGCGAGACGCTGGCCGTCGAGCTCGCGCTCGACGGGGCGCACGCCGCCGCGATGACCTACGCGCAGGACACGCAGATCGACGGCCTGGCGCTCAGCCTCAGCCTGCGCCGGGCGGGCAGCTAGGCCGGCCTCGGGTCAGGCGGCGGTGAGCGCGGGCTCGAGCTCCTGCTCGAGCTTCTTCTTCGGGTAGGCGCCGATCACCGTCTTGACGGGCTGCCCGCCCTTGAACAGGATCATCGTGGGGATCGAGAGCACCTGGAAGCGGGCCGCCGTCTGCGGGTTCTCGTCGATGTCGAGCTTGACGATGCGCAGATCGGGGCGCTCGGAGGCGATCTCCTCGAGCACGGGGGCGACGACACGGCAGGGTCCGCACCACGGCGCCCAGAAGTCCACGAGCACCGGGCCCTCGGCCTCCAGCACCTCGGCGTCGAAGTTGTTGTCGGTGATCTGCGTGAGGGTGCCTGCCATGATCGTCTCCTTGGTCGCTTGCCTTCACTATACAAAGTGAAGGACGATGGCCACAGGCGATACCCTTGGCGGCAGCCATGCTCCAGCTTCCGCTCGCCTCCTCCAGCGGTGACGCCATCATGGGGATCGTGATCCTTGCGGCCGTGCTGGCGATCCGATGGCTGGTGCGCGGGGAGCTGCGCGACAGCGCGGCGGAAGCGAGCCAGACGACGGTCGACACGAGCCCGCTCGACGCTTCCGGCGAGCTAGCGAAAACGCAGGAGCGGCACCAGCCACATCGCCTCGGCGGCGATGCGCCATGACATCTTGCTCGTGCCGCGCTGGCGGTCGCGGAAGACGATCGGCACCTCGACCACGCGAAAGCCGGCCTGCACGGCGCGGTAGGTGAGCTCGACCTGGAAGGCGTAGCCCTGCGAGCGCACGCGGTCGAAGTGGATCGCCTCGAGCGCCTCGCGGCGAAAGCACTTGAAGCCGCCCGTCAGGTCCTTGATGGAGAGCCCCAGCACGAGACGCGCATAGGTGGAGCCGCCCTCGCTGATGATGCGCCGCAAGAGCCCCCATTCCTCCACGCCGCCGCCGGCGACGTAGCGCGAGCCGAGCGCCAGGTCGGCGCCGTCGTAGACGGCCTGCAGCAGGCGCGCGAGGTCGGCGGGGTCGTGCGAGAAGTCGGCGTCCATCTCCAGCACGTAGCCGGCGCCGTGCTCGAGCGCGTGGCGAAAGCCCGCGAGGTAGGCGGGTCCGATGCCGTTCTTCTCGCGCCGGTGGAGCACGTGCGCCCACGCGTGCTGCGCCGCCAAGCCGTCGGCCAGCTCGCCGGTGCCGTCGGGCGAGCCGTCGTCGACGATCAGCACGCGATAGCCCGCGGGCGCCGCCCCAGCGAGCGCCCTTCCGGCGGCCGTGACGATCGCCTGGATGTTCTCGGCCTCGTTGTAGGTGGGCAGTATCAGCCAGGGCTCCCCGGACACAGGCGGGGTACCCTAGTGCAGGAGTGCCCCAGCCCGAGCTCTCCAACACGGCGATCGCCGACGCGCTGGAAGAACTGGGGGACCTGCATGAGCTGGACGGCGCGATCGTCCACCGCGTGCTGGCCTACCGCACGGCCGCAAGGGCCGTGCGCGAAGCGTCGGCGTCGGTGGCTGCGCTCGCCCGCGAAGGGCGCGCCACGGAGCTGCCGGGGATCGGCAGGACGCTGCAGGAGAAGATCCTCGCACTCGCCCAAACGGGGACGATCCCCGCGGCCGAGCGGCTGCGCGCGAAGTTCCCGCCGGGCCTGGTCGCGCTCACCCGCCTGCCGGGGATCGGCCCCAAGCGCGCGCGCCTGCTGTACGACGAGCTTGGGGTGGACTCGCTGCAGGCGCTGCGCGAGGCGGCGAGCGCGCAGCGCATCCGCGCGGTGCGCGGGCTCGGTCCGAAGTTCGAGCAGAACGCGCTCGCCGCGCTCGCCGAGCTCGACGCCGACCCGCTGCGCGCGGGCGCTCCGCGCGTCCTTCTGCCGCGCGCGCTCGAGCTCGGCGAAGCGCTGAGCGCCGGCCTGCGCGCGCTCGCCGGCGCGGGGTCGCACGTGGAGCTCGCGGGCTCCATCCGCCGCCAGACGGACTCCGTCAAGGACATCGACATCGTCGCGGCCACCACGGACGCGAGCGCGCTCGCGCGTGGCCTGGCGACGCTCGAGCAGATCGAGAGCGTCAGCTCGGCCGGCGCGGCGGGCGCGCGCGGGCGCACCCACGCGGGCATCGCGGTCGACCTGCGCATCGCCTCGCCCGCGCAGCTCGGCAACCTGCTGCAGCACTTCACGGGCTCGAACAGGCACAACGCGGCCTTGCGCGAGGCGGCGGCGCGCGGCGGCCTGCACGTGTCCGAGCACGGCATCCTCGACGATGCCACCGGCACGCGCGACGCGTACGCGAGCGAGCGGGCGGTGTACGAGCGCCTGGGCATGGCCTATGTCGAGCCGGAGCTGCGCGAGGACCGCGGCGAGCTGGAGGCCGCGCGCGCCGGCACGCTCCCGCGGCTGATCGAGCTCGCGGACGTCCGCGGCGACCTGCACAGCCACACGGTCGCCTCAGACGGGCACAACACGATCGAGGAGATGGCGCTGGCGGCCCGCGAGCGCGGCTACGAGTACCTGGCGATCACCGACCATTCCGCCAGCCACGGCTTCGGCAACAGCGTCTCGCCGGAGCAGTTGCGCCGGCAGATCGAGCTCGTGCGCGAGGCCGACGCGCGCGTCGCGGGCATCGAGCTGCTGGCGGGCAGCGAGGTCAACGTCCTGCCGGGCGGCGCGCTGGACTATGAGGATGCGCTGCTGGCGGAGCTCGACTGGATCGTGGCGAGCGTGCACACCGCGTTTGGGGTGGGCGAGCAGAAGATGACCGCGCGCATGGTCGCCGCCATCGAGCACCCGCTGGTCGACGTCATCGGCCACCCCACGGGCCGGCTGATCGAGCGGCGCGAGCCGTACGCGATCGACCTCGACGCGGTGTACGCGGCGGCGGCGCGGACGGGCACGATGCTCGAGATCAACGCCAACCCCGACCGGCGCGACTTGTCAGACGTCCACGCGCGTGCTGCCGCCCAGGCGGGCGTGACGCTGGTGATCGACTCCGACGCCCACCGCACGCGCACGCTGGCAAACATGCGCTGGGGCGTGGCGACCGCGCGCCGCGCGTGGCTGACGCGCGAGCAGGTGGCCAACACGCGACCGTGGGCGGAGCTTCGCGCGTGCCGGGAGCGCCGGCTCGCCGGGCGCTGAGCTCGGCTCAGCCCTCGCCGGCGGGCGCGTAGAAGTGCGGACGCGGCGACGGGCAGTAGTAGGCGAGCTCGTGCGCGGCGGCGTCATAGCGCACGACCCACACGCCGGTGCCGTCGCTAAGCCGCGTGCAGGTCGGCGGGCTGTGGCGGGTGAGCGCATGATGGATCAGCGTGACGACGCTCGGCGAGCGAGCGTATTCGGGCGTCTCGGTGACCTCTGCGGCAAGCCCGGCGATCCGCGCAAGCGGCAACAGCCCTTCGAAGGAGAAGTCTGGTTCACGACTCTGTTCGAGGCTCCACGCCACCGTCTCGACGCCTTCGCGGTGCAGCTGTTCGAGCAGGCCGGGGACGTCGCCGTCGCGCTGCGGCCCGGCGACGAGGAAGCCCGCGGTGGAGTAGAGCGTGACGGCGTCCGCCGCCTCCTCGCCCGCCGGCAGCGGGTGCGCCAGCTCGAGCTGCAGCGTGTGCCCGACGCCGAACGTGGTGCCGAGCGTGTTCGCGCCCACGCCGAGGACGAGCAGGGCGATGGCCGCCCAGCGTGCGGCGCGCGGCAGGTACACGATCCAACCGGTGGCGATCACTGCCAGGTAGGGCAGCAGGGGGATCGCGTAGCGGACGTCGTGGGAGGGCGTCACCGTGATGAACAGCCACGCGACGATCGCCCCCACGAAGAACTCGAGCCTGGCGCCGAGGGCGCGGTCATCCCGCCGCACGCCCGACCACACCGTCACCTGCTCGGCGAGCAGCGGCCGTGCGCTCAATTTCGCGCCCAACGCCTCGCGCCGACTCCGGTAGAGCGTCACGCTCAGCCACACTGTCCCGCCGAACAGCAGCAGGTACAGCGCCAGCAACAGCTGCGAATTGAGGATGTTCCAGAAGTACCAGACGAAGCTCGCGACCGAGAGGGTGGGCGGCACGTCGCCCGGCACGACGATCGGGTTGTTCGTGGAGACCTGCAGGAAGGTGGAGAACTGCGACAGGTGATCGACATACCAGGGGATTCCCACGACCAGCGCGACGAGCGCAAAGGCCGACAGGCCGCGCCAGTTTCGCCAGCCGCCGCGTAGCAGCGCCATCAGCACGATGCCCATGACGAACGATGGGTATTGCACCTTGGTGAACAGCCCGATCCCCACCGCGAGACCCGCTAGGCCAGCGAGCGCGACACGGTTGAAGTCATCGCACGCGAGCAGCAGCCAAATCGACACCGCGACCACCGCCGCCTCGGGGGCGTCGACCATGAACACGTGAAACTGCGCGGTGAGCAGGTCTGAGCCGAGCACGAAGATCACCGCGAGCATGCCCGCCTTGGGCCCGAACAGCAGGCGCCCTGTCTGATAGCAGCCGAGCGCCAGCAGCGAGACGAACACGAGGTTCTCGCCGATGATCGGCGCCGCGAGGTTGACACCGCCGATGAACGCCGACGCGGCGCCCACCAGGAACGCGAATGGCGGGTAGGGCGATTCATGGTTGAACGGCCCGAGCAGGTTGCCGGCCTGCAGCATCTGGTGGTAGAGCAGCGCGGTTTCCAGGTGGTCGCCCGCGTCGTAGATCGGGATGCTGCGGTCCTGTGTGAGCCACCAGCAGGTGAGCGCGATGAACGTCAGCGCCGCGGCGATCGCCCCCCAGGCGTAACCGCTCAGGCGCAGAGCCGCACTGCCCGGCTGTGCGTCGGCGCCGAGGCCCGCGCCGAGGGACGTTCTGAGGGCGCCGCGCGGGCCTCTTCGCGTGCGCAGCCCGGAGCTGGCCAGGGACTTGGCGTGTTCGGGCGCCGACACCGCCCGAACGTAGCCCACGGCCTCTGCGAATGCCAGTGAAAGCAGGCGATTGCGCCGCCGATGTCTCTCTCTTCTCCCTTCAGTGAGCCGCGGCCACGAGCAGGCGCGCCAGCAGCTCCTCGGCCACGATCCGGTCGCTGGCCGCGCGCCTGAACGGCGCGATGGCCTGCAGCGCATGCGCCGCGTAGTCGGGGACCGGGTGCAGCAACGCGGCGCGCAGCGCGCGTGCGAGGTCCTCGCTGACCAGGCGCGCATCCAGCGCGCGTGCGATCCCCAGCGCCACGTATGGCCCTGGCGCCGGGGTGGTGACGAGCAGGCAGCCGTCGGCCAGCGCCTCCAGCTGCGCGATGCCGTAGTCCTCGCGGCGCGGCGCGCAGACGAACACGCGCGCACGGCGCAGCAGGGCGCGGTAGGCCGTTTGGGAAAGCGGCCCGACGGAGCGCACGCCGGGGAGCGCCCGCAGATCCGCGCGCGCCGCACGGAGCTCGGTGTCGGTGGCGCCCGCGACCACCAGCTCCCGCGGCCCCTCGACCGGCAGCTCGTCGCGCACGCCGCGCCACGCAGCGAGCACGCGGTCGAGCCCCTTCTTGGCGGGGTTGGCCGCGTAGGTGATCGCGGCGATGTCACGCTGGGAGTCCGTCCCCAAGGTCGAGCTGGTCCCCGCCGGCGGGGTGGCCGGGATGTGTTGGCCGAGCTCGCGAGGCGGCGCGGAGAGCTCGACGGGCACCGGCAGCACGAGCGCACGGTCGCCGCGGCGCGCGGCGGCGGGCGCTTCACGCAGGCCGCCGACGCTCCACGGCAGCAGCAGCGGCGCCTGCGCCAGCCTGTGGCGCTCGAGCGGCCGTTGCCAGAGCCCGTGGCGTCCCGGGCGGTTGCCGGCTGCGGTGGCGTCGAAGCGGATCGCCCCTGGACGTGGCCACAGGAGCGCGGCGGTGGTGCTCGAATAGACGATCGCCGGCTGGCGCGCGCCCCGCCCCGTGTGCGCGAGCGCCCGTGTGGCGGCGGCGCGGGCGGCGAGCGCCCAGGCGAGATCGGTGAGCATCAGCGTCCGCCTGGGCGCCGGCGGCTGCGCGGGGGCGATCGCCGCGCGCGCGCCGGCCCGTTCGAGCGCGTCGCGCAGCTCCGCGTCGGCCCTGCGCAGCCCCGCGGTGGAGCCGAGCGAGACGATCACCACGTCGAGCGCCGGCGCCGGCGCTCCCTGTGCGTCGCCGGGAGCTCCGCGCGCTGGCATCGTCAGCTGACGGCGCCGTCGGCCCGCTGCGGGCGGGCCGCCCGGAAGCCGGGGGTGCGCACCAGGGCCATCGGCCGCCACGGCGAGGTGCGCTGCACGTAGAAGCTCGCCCCGTCGCGCTCCTCGATCGCGGCCACCGCGGCGTCCTGGCGGCGCCAGGCGAGCGACCAGATGATCGCGAAGCCGGCGGCGATGCCGGGGACCTGCGGCGCCAGGAAGCCGAGCCCGCCGGCCAGCAGCGTGAACAGCGCGAGCGGCCACAGGCGGTTGACGAGCGTCGCGCCGGGGTGCAGCTCGGGCAGCGAGCTGCTCGCTCGAGCGCCGGCGAGCAGCCGGGCGATGGGGGGATTCGTCTGTGCGTGGCGTCCCATCCACAACCCCGTAGCCACCGCGATCACCCACCAGCCGACGGCGAGCTCGCCGAGCTGCGTGTCGGACTTGGCGCTCACCGACAGCACGGTGATCGCCGCCAGCGCGGTGGCCGCGCCGGCGCTGAGCATCACGGTGCTCTTGAGGAAGTCCACGAAGCGCACGGCGCTTACAGCAGCGCCTCGAGCAATTCTCGCACGCCGCCGGGGCCGTCGACCGTGAGGTCGGCCTCTGCCGCGAGGCCGGGGGGGGCTTCGTCGGAGCTGACCGCCACGCACAGGGCGCTGCAGAGGACGCCTGACTCCACCAGCGTGCGCAGGCCGCGAAAGGCGTCGAGGTCGGTGGTGTCGTCACCCACGTACATCGCCGCCGCGACCTCGTCGCCGCGCAGCAGCTCGGCGATGCCGAGGCCCTTGTCGAGGCGCACCGGCGGGCGCACCTCGAGCACCTTGCGCCCCCAGTGCGCCGCCAGCCCCTCCTGCTCGGCGCGGCGGGCGATCTCCTGCACCGCGCGCTCGGCGGCGTCCTCGTCTGGCGCGCCGCGCCAGTGAAACGCGGCGATCGCTTCCTTGTCCTCGCTGCGCACGCGGACGCGCTGGAGCTCGCTCGTGTACACGCGGTCGGTGAACTCGCGCACCCGCGCGGTCCACGCGGCGAGCTCGGGGGCGACCACCGGGCTGGTCGCCCCGGGGCGCAGCAGCTCGCCGCCGTGGTTGCCGACGTAGGCGATCGTGCCTATCGCCACGATCTGGCGGGCGGTGCTGGCGCGCCGCCCGCTCACGCAGCCCACCACGCGATAGCGGCGCGCGATCTCGATCAGCAGGGTGCGCGTGGCCTCGGGCACGTGCGCGTCGGCGGCATGGCGGACGATCGGCGCGAGCGTGCCGTCGATGTCGAGCAGCACTGCCGCGCGAGAGGGGTCGGACCGGAGCGGCTCGAGCGCCTCAACGAGCGTTGCGGCTGGGGACACGACACGTAGTATGGCGATCATCGCCGTCCGCACGTTGGCTGAGGAGAACCATGTGTGGAGGCACCCCAAAAAGGGGTAGACTGGCAGGCCATGGGACTCGACAACCCTCTTCACATAGCCTTCCTGCTTATCGTCCTGCTGCTCGTGTTCGGCGCGAAGCGGCTGCCCGAAATCGGGCGTTCGATCGGCACCGGCATGCGCGAGTTCAAGGACTCGATCAGCGGCCAGACGCCGATGCTCACACCGGCCGCGCAGCAACCGCAGGCCCCGCAGCAACCGCAGCCCCCGGCCCAGCCGGTCGTCGCCCAGCCGGTCGTCGTCGCCCAGCCGGTCGTCGCAGCTCAGCCGGTCGCCGCCCAGGCGTCCGTCGCGCAGCCGGCCGTGGCACAGGCGCCGCTGGCACAGCCCGCTGCCGCGCCTGCGGTCGAGGCTCCGGCCGAGACGGCACAGCAGGCGTAAGGCCGCCCGTAGCGCTCGGGCGCACGCGTGCCTGCACGAGGTCTGCGAGGGCTGAGACCTACAGCAGGCTCGAGGTCATGCGTTCGATCTCGGCGATCGAGGTGACGCCCTCGCGGACCTTCTGCATGCCGTCGTCGCGCAGCCGGCGCATGCCTTCGCGCATGGCGACCTCGACCATGTCGTCGACGGCTGCGCGCTCGAGGATCAGCGCGCGGATGGGCTCGGAGACGGTCATCACCTCGTACAGCGCAAGGCGCCCGCGATAGCCCGTGCCGGCGCAGCGCGAGCAGCCGACGGGCTCATACGGCTGCACGCCGGCGAGCCCGTGCTCGGCGAGCACCGCCTCGGAGACGCTCTGCGGGCGCTTGCAGTGCTTGCACAGGGCGCGCACGAGCCGCTGGGCGACGATGCAGTCGACGGCGGAGGACACGAGGAACGGCTCGATCCCCATGTCGATCAGGCGCCCGAGCGCGCTGGGCGCGTCGCGGGTGTGCAGCGTGGAGAGCACGAGGTGCCCGGTGAGCGCGGCCTCGATGGCGATGTGCGCGGTCTCGCGGTCGCGGATCTCGCCGACCATGATCACGTCGGGGTCGGCGCGCAGCATCGAGCGCAGCCCGACGTCGAAGGTCACGCCGGCCTTGGGGGCGATCTGCATCTGCTTGACCCCCGCGATGCGCTGCTCGACGGGGTCCTCGACGGTGAGGATCGAGCGTTCGCCGTCGTTGAGCGCGTGCACGGCGGCGTACAGCGTGGTGGACTTGCCCGAGCCGGTGGGGCCCGTGACGAGCACTGCGCCGTTGGGCCGGTGGATGGCCTTGTCAAAGCGCGCGAGGTCGTCGGCCTGCATGCCGAGCGACCCGAGCTCGCCGACGTTCTTGCTGCCGCCTTTGTCCATGATCCGCAAGACCGCGCCCTCGCCGTTGACCAGCGGCAGCGTGACGACGCGGATGTCGACGCGCCGCCCGTCGACGGTGAGCGCGAAGCGCCCGTCCTGGGGCACGCGTCGCTCGGAGATGTCGAGGTCGGCCATGATCTTGATGCGCGAGACGACGCCCATCGCCATCCTGCGCTTGACGGTCGCCGCCGGCGCGAGCACGCCGTCGATCCGGAACAGCACCTTGGTGTCGCCCTCTTCGGGGTTGACGTGGATGTCGGAGGCGCCCTGCTGGATGGCCTGGGCGACGATCGAGTGCACGAGCTTGATGATCGGCGCATCGCTGTCGGCCTCCTCCATCGACCTTTCGCGCTCGGCCTGGTCCTCGGCGTCCTCGTCGATGATGTCCTCGATCGACTCGTCCATGCGTGCCAGGCGCGCGAGCAGCAGGTTGAGGTCCTCGACGGAGGCAGCGGCGGGGCGGATGCGCCGCCCGGCCATCATGCCGACGTCGTCGATGGTGAGCACGTTCGTGGGGTTGGCCATGGCGAGCAGCACGGCGCCGTCTTCGGTGAAGCCGACGGGCACCGCCTGGTAGCGCTTGGCGGCCGGAATGCCGATCAGGTTGACGGCGCCCATGTCGACGTCGTAGACGGACAGGTCGACGAAGTCCAGGCCGAAGCGCTCGGCGACGACGCGCGCGAGCTGGTCGTGGCGCAGGATGCCGCGCTCGACGAGCACCACCCCCGTCGGGCGGCCCTGGGCGCGCGAGGCGGAGACCGCGTCGTCGACCGTCTCGCGGTCGGCCAGGCCGAGGTCGACGACCACCTCGCCGATCATGCGCTGCGAGCGTCCGGGGTGGCGCGGCGGATAGAGGCCCTTCTGCCCCTGGCCGGTGGGAGGGCGTGGGCTCTGCCTGCGCTCGTCGGGGAGCTCCTCCGGCGCGGCGTCGGCAGGGGCGCCAGCAGTTGGCGAGGCAAGATCGCCCATCACATGCGTTTATCGGCATCGCCGAGAGCCCGCTTGACCGCCGGCCGGCGCCAAGCGCGCCTGGCCACGGCTCTGGCCTTCACGCGCCGGACGGGGGCGCGCCGTGCTCGAGCGCGCCCTTGACGTGCGCGTCGAGCGCGTTCAGGCGGTAGAGCGCGAGCGCCTCCGCGGAGGCGAGCCGCTGCCCGGAGGACTGCTCGGGGCCGTGGTGGAGCAGGACGCAGTGCTCGAGCGCGAGCCTGCGCTCGTCGCCCAGCGCGGCGGGGAGGTGCGCGGCGATCGCGCGCAGGCCGAGCTGGATGTGCCCGAGCAGCTGGCCCTCGCGGCTGCGCTCGATCTCGGCCCCGTAGGTGAACTCGCGCGTCTTGCCGAGGTCGTGGACGATGGCGGCGCACACCAGCAGATCGCGATCGAGCCGCGGGTGCAGCGTGCACAGCTCGAGCGCCATGGTGGCGACGGCGACCGTGTGCTCGAGCAGGCCGCCGAGGTAGGCGTGGTGACTCGCCCCCGCGCGCGCCGAGCCGGCCGCGCCCGCCGAAGTGGAGGTGCCGGCGGGCAGCGAGCACGGGGCCATCCGCATCTGCTCGCGCAGGGCGCGGTCGCCGAGCAAGGCCTGCAGCAGCCCCTGCAGTCCGGGGTCGTAGACCTCGCGCGCGAGGTGCTCGAGAAAGCCTTCGAGCTCGTCGCGATCGCGGTAGGCGGTGGGCAGGAAGCGCGTGGGGTCGACGCCGGCGGCCTCCGCGCGGCCGATCGCGCGCAGCTCGATCTGCAGCTGCTCGCGGAAGCGCTGCACGCGTCCGCGCACCCGCACGAGCTCGCCGCGCTCGAAGCGCCCGGCGAGGACGTCGGCGTCGCGGAACGCGCGTCCGACGATCGCGCCGGTGCTGTCGCGCAGCTCGACGGTCATGTAGGGGCTGCCGGCGCGTGAGATCTGGCGCTCCTTGCGCGTGCAGGCGAAAACGGCGTCCACCTCCTCGCCCGCGCGCAGCGTCGCGACCGTCTGCTCGCACCCCACCTGCACGGGGGTGGCGTCATGGGTCACTGGCGCAGCAGCGCTCATGGCCTCATGATGTACGGTGATTCGGATGCAACCCTTGATCTGGGAGCGCCGCCCAGGCGGCCTGAGGGCCCCGGCGATGGTGTGCGCGTTCCAGGGCTGGAACGACGCGGGCGACGCGGCGTCGAGCGCAGTGTCGTTCCTGGCGAGCGCGCTGGACGCCCGCCCGTTCGCGCGCATCGACTCGGAGGAGTTCTACGACTTCCAGGCCAACCGCCCGACGATCCGCTTCGGCGATGGCGAGCGCCGCGAGATCACCTGGCCGACGGTGGAGATCTCCGAGGCGAGCGCGCCGCGCGCGCCGCGCGACCTGGTGCTGGTGCAGGGCGTGGAGCCGTCGATGCGCTGGCGCGCGTTCACGAGCCACCTGGTCGACCTGGCGGAGGCGTTGGGGGTGCAGGTGGTGGTGACGATGGGGGCGCTGCTGGGCGACGTCCCACACACGCGCCCGGTGGCGATGACCGGCCACGCCTCCGATGCGGCGCTGCTCGAGCGCCTCGGCATCCAAGCCTCCGGCTACGAGGGCCCGACGGGGATCGTCGGGGTGCTGCACACGGCCTGCGCGCAGGCCGGGCTCCCGTCGGCGAGCCTGTGGGCGGCGGTGCCCCACTATGTGGCGGCGGCCGCGAACCCGAAGGCGGCGCTGGCGCTGCTGCGCAGGATCGAAGTGCTGGTCGGGGTGTCGGTGGACGTGGCCGAGCTCGAGACCTCGGCTGCGGACTACGAACGCCAGGTCGGGCTGGCGGTGCGCAGCGACCCCGACATCCAGGCGTTCGTGGAACGGCTGGAGCAGGCCACGGATAGCGAAGAGCAGGGCTCGCTCGAGGAGGTTCCGTCGGGGGATGTGCTCGCCAGCGAATTCCAGCGCTTCCTGCGCCAACGCGGACGCGAGGGCTAGCCGACGACGACGACTGTCTTGCCCGGCGCGCCTGGCCCTCCGCCAGGGCGCGGTGCGCACTCGCAACACCTCGACCGAGCTGCGCCGCTACCCCTCGGCTACGGGGCAGACGATCGCGTAGTCGCACGTCGCGCACGCCGCCGGGGAGGGCGTGGGCTCGAACTCCTGCGCGAGGATGCCGTCCCCCACCGCGAGCACCACCTCCTCGACCGACTGCCCGTTCGCCTGCCGTTCAGGCACGGGCACCACGAGGTCGTCCAGCACGTAGTGGTATGCCTGGCGGGAGGACGGCAGCTGCCAGTCTCGGCGCGCGGCGAGCGCGTAGAGCGGGAGCTGGACGTCGTCGTGCAACTGCTCCACGGTCTTGGCGCGGGAGGTCTTGTAGTCGATCAGCTCGTAGGTGGCGTCGGCTCCCACGCCGCGCCGGTCCACCCGGTCGACGCGCCCGCGCACGTGGTGCGGGCCGAGCCGGAAGGAGAACTGCCGCTCGAACCACACCGGCTGCGCGTCCTGCGAGCGCAGCCGCGCGTGGTAGCGCGTGAGGGCGACACGCGCCTTCTCCAGCAGCTCGCGATCGACGCCGTCCCCGCCGAAGCCCGCACGCCGCCAGCAGGTGTCGAGCAGCTCGAGCAGCTGCGCGAGCGTCTCGCCTCCCTCGCTGTGGTAGCGCTCGAGCACCTGGTGCACGACGATGCCGAAGCGCTGGTGGACCGTCTGCTCGCTGGGGATGCGCAGCACGCGCGCGTACTTGTAGCGCAGCGGACAGCTGCGATAGGTCTGGACGTCTGAGGCGGACAGCGCGAGCCCGTCTCCCCTGCGCGGCAGGAACGGTCCGAGCGAGTGCTGCTCGCGTGGCGCGATGGCGCCGGCCACCCACTCGCCGACCGCCCCGGCGCCCTCGGCGCCGAGCGTTCGGTCGAAGGTGGAGGTGAGCAGGATCTCGCGCTGGAGCGGTGTGGCGGCGGCCAGCAGGCGGGCGTTGACATCGGCAAGCGCCTCGTCGAGGCTCTGCTCCGGCGCGCGCTGGAGCAGGGCTGAGACCTTCAACAGCTCCAGGTAGCGCACCACGCCGTGCGCGACGTCGAGCTCGGTGTCGAGCCGTAGCTCGCCAAGCCGCCCGCCGATGCGCGCGAGGTCCTCCAGCACCTCCTCGCGCAACAGCGCGAGCACCTCGTGGAGCTCGCGCGGCATCTCAGGGCTGTGCACCTCGGGCTTGGGGGTGGCCGAGACGGTTGCGAGGTGCCGAACGAAGCCGCGCGTGCCGGCCAGCGGCGCGGCGCGCGTGTACTCGGCCGCCAAGGCGTGCAGGCGCTCGAGGCAGCTTCGCTGCTCGGCGAGCTCGCCCGCCGCGAGCAGAGGGCGCCCATGTCCGTGCAGCAGCCGGATCAGCCAGCTGACGAACTCGTCTGGGGCGCTCCTGTCGAGCTCGGCGGCGGCGCTGGCGTGCAACGCCACGAAGCGCTGGATACGCTCGCGCGCCTCCGGCGGCACGCGGGTGGACTCGGTGGCGGCGCGCAGGCCCAGCACGAGGTCGAGCCTGTGCCGGCGTGCCGCCTGGATCGCTCGCGCGAGCTCGACCTGGCGCAGCTCTATGGGTGGACGGGCGAGCGCGCGGACGACCGCGCCGGCGTCGCGTGGGTCCACGAGCAGACGCAGCCAGGCGAGCACGTCGCGGACCTCCGCGCGTTTGAGAAACGCGGCACCCGTCTGCGCATCCCGCGGCGCGCCCGCATCGTCGGACGCGCCGCGCTCCCGCTCGGCGGACGAGCCGCCCGCATGCTCATCAACAGGGCGCTCCGGCGGTGCGGGGACGATCCTGGATGCAGCCACTGTCCAAGGATACGCAGGGGGCGCCTCCCGAGAGCATGCGCGCCGCAGCTACGCTCAGTCGGTGGACGTGATCGATTGGCGCATGGCGCAGCGGGTCGGTGAGCTGGTAGCCGGCTCGCCTCCCTTCGGGGGCGTGCGCGCATCCTCGGTGGAGCCCCTGGCGCGGGACTTCGCGCACAGGGTGAGCGCGTACAGCGAGCTGCAGGTGGCGGGCGAGCTGCCGGCGCTCGAGCTGGTCGACCGCCCAGCTTGGATCGCAGCGAACCTACACACGATGCGCCCGATCATGGCGCCGCTGACCGAGTCGATGAGGTCCGGCGGCGGTCCTCTGGCGGGACCGCTGCGGTCGCTCTCGGGGCTGCTGCTGGGCGTGCAGCTGGGAGCGCTGGCGGGCATGCTCTCCCAGCGCGTGCTCGGCCAGTACGACGTGGCGTTGCTCGATGCGTCGGTCTCGCCCCGCCTCCTGCTGCTGGCGCCGAACCTGGCCCAGGCGGCGCGCAGCCTGCACGTCGAGCGCGACGAGCTGGTGCTGTGGGTGAGCATCCACGAGATCACCCACGCGGTGCAGTTCGCCGGCGCGCCATGGCTGCGCGGGTATCTGGGGGGATTGCTGAAGGAGCTGATCGAGGGGCTGCAAGTGACGATGATGGGCAGTCCCTCGGAGCCGAGCGAAGGCACGCGGCGCCAGGGTTGGACGGAGAGCCTGCCCAACTTCCGCGACTGGGCCTCCAAGCTGGGCGGACGAGAGCTTGATCTGAGCGAGCTGCGCGAAGTCGTCGAGCGCGCTCGCCGCGGCGAGCTCTTGCGCCTGACGCTCGGCGAGGACCGCTGGGCGCTGGTGGAGCGCATGCAGGCCGCGATGTCGCTGATCGAGGGGCACGCCGAGCACACGATGGACGCGGTCGGCGCCGAGGTGCTGCCGTCGCTGCCGCGCCTTCGCGCGGCGATGACCAGGCGCCGCGCGCACCGCGGCCTGCCTTGGCGCGTGCTCGAGCGGCTGCTGGGCCTGGAGCTGAAGATGCGCCAGTACAAGCTCGGCAGGGACTTCTGCGACGCCGTGACGGACGCCGGCGGAACGCACACGCTGGCGCTGGCCTGGAGCGGACCGGAGGCACTGCCGAGCTCGACCGAGCTCGAGCACCCTGCGCAGTGGCTGGCGCGCATGGCGGGCGCCAGCGCGGCCGCGTGAGGAAGTCTCGTCGGCGAGGCTGATCGCCCTGGAGGAATGAGGTCGAACGCACGTTCCTCCTGTTACAAGCTCCGCACGGCAGGCATCCGTTGGCTACAGGGATTTCACGGCCTGCTACGATGCCGCTGTAACGATCTCTCCTCACAGGGGTACAAACAGGTGTTCGGCCATCCACCGAAGGGCCGACCGCCAACAAGAGCCAAGCGCCTCCTCGCATCCGGTGAGGGGGAGACAGGAGACCTCTCCACATGCCAACTGCAACGACTTCTTCTCCCGCAGGAGCCAAGCCGCGGGCGAAACGCGCCTCCGCCGCGAAGAAACCCACCGCGGCCAAACGGAACGCGGCTACGACACAGGCCAGGACCGAGCCGGCACGTGTCAGCGACTACGCTGAGCGCGCCGTCCTGATCCCCGTCGGCGCGGCGCTGATCGCCCGCGACCGCGTCGTGGACAGCGTCACCGAGACGCTCTCCACCTACTCCTCCCCGTCCAAGGCGCAAACCCAGCTGCGGCGCTTCGAACGCCGCGGCACCACCGCCCGCAACCGCCTCGAGCGCGAGGTCCGCAAAGCCCGCGTGCGCGCCGAGCGCCAGCTGCGCCAGCGCAGGCGCACGATCGAGAGCACGGTCAGCGAGCTGGAAGAGCGCCGCGACGCGTTCGCCAAGAGCAGCAGCGAGCTGTTCTCCACCCGCATCCCCGAGCTGGCCAACCAGGTCCAGGAGCGCATCCTGAGCCTCGTGTGAGCCACGAGCTTCCCCCGCCCGGCCTTGAGAGGGGCCGACGCGGGAGGGTCTGCCGGCCTCATATCCCGCCGGCAGTAGTAGCACCCTCTCCTCCCTCGACCCGCGGGCGGCCCCCACCGCCCGCGGGTCATTTTTTGGGTCGCGCCGTTTGGGGTCGCGCCGTTTGGGGTCGCTCCGGCGCGGGGACGGCGGCACGGCCCGCGTTTGCCACAATGGAGCCGGTGACCGACGAGACACAGATCCGCAGCGCGCTCGAGGCCGTGATCGACCCCGAGCTGCGCCGCTCGATCGTCGAGCTCGACATGGTGCGCTCGGTGGAGTTGAGCGCCAACGGGGTCGTGGACGTGACCGTCTCGCTGACGACCCCCGGCTGCCCGATCCGCGGCCACTTCCAGACGGCCGTCACCGGCGCGGTCGCCGCGCTCGACGGCGTCACGCACGTGAACGTCTACTTCGACGTGCTCACCGACGCCCAGAAGGCGGCGCTGCAACAGAAGCTGGGGCGCGGCAGCCTGCCCGCGGGCGCGCTCGCGCAGGTCGCCAACGTCCTGTGCATCGGCTCCGGCAAGGGCGGCGTGGGCAAGTCCACGCTCACCGCCAACCTCGCCGCCGCGCTCACCGCGGAAGGCAAGCGCGTTGGCGTGCTCGACGCGGACGTGTGGGGCTACTCGATCCCGCGCATGTACGGCCTCGGGGCGACCCGCCCGGACGTCTCGCCGCAGCGCAAGATCATCCCCCTGGCGGCGCACGGCGTGAAGGTGATGTCGATCGGGTTCTTCGTCGAGGAGGACTCAGCCGTGGTGTGGCGCGGGCCGATGCTGCACAAGGCGCTCACGCAGTTCCTGCAGGACGTCGAATGGGGCGCGCTCGACTACCTGCTCGTCGACCTGCCGCCCGGCACCGGCGACGTCTCCATGACGCTCGCGCAGCTGCTGCCCCAGGCGCAGTTCCTGATCGTCACCACCCCCCAGCCCACCGCGCAGAAGGTGGCGCGCCGGGCGGCGCAGATGGCGCACAAGGTGGACCTGGAGATCGCGGGCGTGATCGAGAACATGTCCGGCTTCACCACCCCCGCCGGCGAGCGCTTCGCGATCTTCGGCGAGGGCGGAGGGCAGGAGCTCGCGGACGAGCTGGACGTGCCGCTCGTTGGCAAGGTGCCGCTGACGATGCCGCTGCGCGAGCACGCCGACGGCGGCGCGCCGCTCGTGCTGCAGGAGCCCGACGACCCGGCCGCGCAGGCGATCGTGCACGCCGCCCGCGGCCTGATCGCGCTCGCGCCGGAGCGGGCGCCCGCATCGTCCCCGGCGCAGGGGCTGCCGGTGCTGCCGCTTGTCCAGGTCGCGCCCGGCGGCCCAGCCCCCGCGCCGGCTGCTCCCGCCACGCCCGCGGAGAAGCCGGTGGGCATGTCGCTGCCGATGGCCTGAGCGCCGGTATCGTCTTCTCATGGCAACTCAGGACCAGCAGGCCGAGCCGGCGCTGCCGGCGGACCCACTCGACGCCCGGGGGCCCGACGGCGCCGTCGCGGCGCCGGAGGCCGAATTCGACGCACGCCGCGCGAAGATGGAGCGGCTGCGCGCCGAAGGCGTCGACCCCTATCCGCCGGTCACGCTGTGGGACACGCGCGCGCGCATCGCCGACGTGCTCGGCGCGCACGACCCGTCCGAGCTGCAGCCGGGCGAGCACCCCGAGCTGCGCTACCAGATCGCCGGGCGGATAGTCTCCCGCCGCGCGCACCCCAAGACGTCGTTCCTCGACGTTCGGGACCTGTCGGGCACGATCCAGGCCGTCGTTCGTGTGCAGACGCTCGGTGAAGAGCGCTACGAACGCATCCTAAATCTAGACATAGGAGACATCGTCGCGATCGAGGGCTTCGTGTACGTCACCCAGCGCGGGCAGCTCACGCTCGCGATCGAGGAGTGCACGCTGCTGACGAAGGCGCTGCGCCCGCCCCCGGACAAGTACCACGGGCTCGGCGACACCGGCACCCGCTACCGCTACCGCGAGCTCGACCTGCTCGCCAACGAGGACACGCGGGACCTATTTATTAAACGCCACAAGATCGTGTTCGAGATCCGCAAGTGGCTGAACGAGCGCAACTTCATCGAGGTGGAAACACCCGCGCTGCAGTCGCTCGCCGGCGGCGCCGGCTCGCGGCCGTTCACCACCCACCACAACGCGCTCGACCGCGAGCTCTATTTGCGCATCTCCGTCGAGCTGTTCCTCAACCGCTGCATCGTCGGCGGCATGGAGAACGTGTACGACATGGGCAAGGTGTTTCGCAACGAGGGCATCTCACCCAAGCACTCGCCCGAGTTCACGATCATCGAGTTCATGTGCGCGTACTCCGACTACAACGACGTCGCCACCGTCACCGAAGAAATGTTCCGCGACGTCGCCCAGGCCGCGCTCGGGCGCACGGTCGTCAAACGAAATGGCGAAGAGATCGACCTGGCCAAGCCGTGGCGGCGCGTCACCATGCGCGAGCTGATCCTCGAGCGCTTCGGCCTCGACATGATGGAGTCCACGCGCGAGCAGCTCGCCGAGGTGCTCGACGAGCCGCTCGATCCCGCCGCCAGCTGGGCGGACGTGATCGCCGACATCTACTCCGAGAAGATCGAGAGCACCATCAACCAGCCCACGCACGTGTTCGACTTCCCGCTCGAGCCCTTCCCCATCACCAAGCGTCACTCCGAGCACCCCGAGCTCGCCGAGCACTTCGACGCGGTCATCGGCGGCATCGAGCTCGTCTCCGGCGACACCGAGCTCAACGACCCGGTCGACGAGTGGCAGCGCTTCGTCGACCAGCGCAAGCGCCGCGCCGTCGACGACGGCGACGTGCCCCACCCCAACGACGAGGAGTACACGCGCGCGCTCGAGTACGGCTACTCGCCCACCGCCGGCGGCGGCATGGGCGTCGATCGCCTCGTCATGATCCTCACCGAACGCGACACCCTGCGCGAGGTGATCCCCTTCCCCATTGTGAAGGAGCTCAGGTGAGCAAGCTCGATCTCGACCCTGGGGTGGTGAAGGCGTGCCGGGCGGCCGCCGAGAAGATCGCCGCGCAGGTGGCAGAGCGGATCGCCGCGCACACGACCGTGTCGGTCGAGCGCAGCGTCACGCGCATGCTGGGGGTGGACGGCGCCAACGAGCTGGAGGCGCCGCTGCCGAACGTGCTCGTCGACCACGTCCACGCCGGCGGCGGCCTCGGCCGCGGCGTCGCGTACTGGCTCGGCAACGCGATGCTGCAAACGGGCCGCTCCCCCCAGCAGATAGCAGAGGCGGTGGACGCCGGCGAGCTCGACCTGCTCGCCGGCAACGGGAACGGCGCCGCCACCCCGGACGGCTCGCCCGGCGGCGGCGACGCGGCCCACGACGGCGCGGTGCGCGAGCACGTCCTCACCGAGACGGGCAAGCGCCTGCGCGACATCACCGCGCGCTTCGACGAGCGCCAGGCGCTGCGCGAGCGCCTGGGCGACCCGTTCAGCGCGCCGGGCGCGATGCCGCAGCGCTATGTGCTGACCGCCACCGGCGACGTGTACGAGGACGTCGTGCACGCCAAGGCGGTGGCGCAGGCGGGCGGCGACATCGTGGCGGTCATCCGCTCGACCGCGCAGAGCCTGCTCGACTACGTCCCCTACGGCCCGACCACCGAGGGCTACGGGGGGACGTTCGCCACGCAGGCGAACTTCAAGATCATGCGCGAGGCGATGGACCAGTGGTCGCAAGAGCACGGGCGCTACGTGCGCCTGTCTAGCTTCTGCTCGGGGCTGTGCATGTCGGAGATCGCCGTGATGGGCGCGTGGGAGGGCTTCGACAACATGGTCAACGACGCCCTCTACGGCATCCTCTACCGCGACATCAACATCGTGCGCGGGCTGATCGACCAGCGCGTCTCGCGCATGATCAACGGCTACTTCGGCGTGACGATCAACACCGGCGAGGACAACTACCTACGCACGGCGGACGCGCTCGAGGCCGCCCCGTCGGTGACCGCCTCGCAGTTCATCAACTACGAGCTCGCGCGCGCCTCCGGCGTGCCCGACGCGCAGATCGCGCTCGGCGACGCGTTCGAGATCGACGTGCCCGTCACCAACGGGCTGCTGTACGAGTGGGCGCAGGCGCAGCTCACGCGCGAGCTGTTCCCCGACTGCCCCGTCAAGTACATGCCGCCCACGCGCCACATGGACGGCAACCTGTTCCGCACGCACGCCGCGGACACGCTGTTCAACCTCGTCACCGTCGCCACCAACCAGGGCATCCAGACGATCGGCGTGCCCACCGAGGGCATCTTCACGCCGCACATCCACGACCGGGTGCTCGGCCTGCAGAACGTGGGCTATGTGTTCAACGCCGCGAGGGACCTGGGCGAGGAGATCGAGTTCAAGCGCGGCGGGATCGTCCAGACGCACGCCCAGCAGGTGCTGGCGGGGGCGCGCGAGCTGCTCGAGCGGATCGCAGACGAAGGGCTGTTCGCGGCGATCGCGCAGGCGACGTTCGGCGACGTCAGCCGCCGCGAGGACGAGGGGCGCGGCATCGAGGGGATCGTCGCGACCGAGGAGGGCTACTTCAACCCGCTCGTCGAGCTGATGCGCCCGGCCCGCGAGGCCACCCATGCGTGAGGTCCCACGAGCCGCGACCGGCGCACGAGGCGATGTCCGCGAGGCACGCCGTGCGTGAGGTCGACCTGTCCGCCGTCAGGCCATACGCCGACCACCTCGACGACGGTCTCGTGCAGCTCAGCTTCACGCTGCCCGTGCCCTTCTCGCCGGCCGCGCGGCGCGCGGCGCTAGAGCTGGCCGCGGGCATGGGCTTCGAGGAGCCGGAGGTCGTGCACTATGAGGCGCTGACCGACGGCTACACGTACTTCGTGATGTACGGCCGCTGCACCCGCACCGTGGACTTCGCGGCGCTGCAGGGCGAGGGCTTCGACGTCGAGCTCATGAGCGAGGACGAGATCGAACGCTTCGCGCGCGAGCGCTTCGGCGGGCGGCGCATCGTCGTGGTGGGCGCGAGCACCGGCTCGGACACGCACAGCGTGGGCATCGACGCGATGCTCAACCTCAAGGGCTACCACGGCCACCACGGCCTCGAGGGCTACCGCTGCTTCGAGACCTACAACCTCGGCAGCCAGGTCCCCAACAGCGTGCTGCTGGCGAAGGCGATCGAGGTGGGCGCGGACGCGATCCTCGTCTCGCAGACCGTCACCCAGCAGAACCTGCACGTCCACAACCTGACGGAGCTCGTGGAGATGGCCGAGGCCGAGGGCCTGCGCGCCCGCACGATCCTCGCCTGCGGCGGGCCGCGCGTGAGCGGTGAGCTGGCGAAGGAGCTCGGCTACGACGCGGGCTTCTCCAAAGGCACCGAACCGCAGCACCTGGCGACGTTCATCGTGCGCGAGCTGGCCGCGCGCGCGGCCGCGCCCGCCTGATGCTCAGCGAGCTGACGGCCGCCAACGAGCGCCTGGCGCTGGTCGGCCTGGCGAAGAACACGGGGAAGACGGTGGCGCTCGGCGTGCTGCTGCGCGAGCTGCAGGCCCAGGGCCGGCGCGTGGGCGTCACCTCGGTGGGGCGCGATGGCGAGGAGCGCGACGCGATCGACGCGCGCATCGAGAAGCCGCGGGTGACGCTGCCCGCCGGAAGCCTCGTGGCGACCACCGACAGCCTGCTGCGCGCGAGCGGCCTCGCACACGAGCTGCTGGAGCAGACCGGCGTGCGCACGCCGCTCGGGCGCGTGCTCGTCGCGCGCCTGAGGCAGCCCGGCGCGATCGAGGTGGCGGGGCCGAGCGCAGCGTCGGACGTGCGCGCGGTCGCCGACGCGATGCGCGCCCACGGCGCCGAGCAGGTGCTGATCGACGGCGCCGTGGACCGCCGCGCGGCGTCCTCCCCGGCGGTGGCGGACGGCCTGATCGTGGCCACCGGCGCGGTGCTCGACCGCGAGCTCGAGGACGTGGTGCAGCAGACGCTCGACGCCGTGGAGCTCGCGCGCCTGCCGCTGCTCGACGCCGCTCGGTTGGCGAGCGAGGACGTCGCGCCGGTGGAGCTCGCCCCCCGCTTCGTGCTCACCGCCGAGGGCGAGCAGATCGCCCAGCTGCTCGACGAGCACCCGGCCGCGCGCTGGCTGCGCGTGGCGGGCGCGCTGCCCGAACGCTTCCTGCGCGGCCTCTTGGCGCCGCTGCAGCACCGCCGGCGCGAGCTGGCGGTGGTCGTGGCGGACCCCACCCGCGTGTTCCTGTGGAAGCGGGGGCCCGGCTGGTACCGCCGGCAGGGCGTCAGCCTGCACGCGCTGGCGCGCACCGAGCTCGAGGCGATCACCGTCAACCCCGTGGCGCCGCGGTCGCACCGCTTCGACTCCGCCGAGCTGCGCGCGCGCCTGGGCGAGAGCGTCGCCGACGTGCCGATCTTCGACGTGCTGCACGCCGACTACGGGACCCGCGCCGGCTCGCTGCAAACATGATTTTCAGCTCGGCGTCTCTCACTGTGCGCAGCCGGTGGGAGACACGACGGGCATGCGCCGCACCCGGCGTGCAGGCGGGCGCCGCGAAGGCGCTTGGGGAGGAGAACTGCGTGATTTCATACCGCCGATGCGCGGTGTGGGAATCACGCTCGCCGTGGGGTTCACGGCAATGGCGCTGGCGGTCGGTCTCTCGCTGCTGCGCTCGCCGGCGACCCTCACGCGCACCAACGGGGTCGCCGACGATACGCAAACGGCGGTCGCCGCCACATCCGAAAGCGCCGTCTACTGCCAGCCCAACGAAGAGCTCCCGGCGCACACGTCCGCGATCCGCATCTCGCTGGTCGCCTCCATCGGCCCGCGGACGAGGCTCTACGTGCTGTCCGCCGGACACGTCCTCACCAGCGGTGAACAGGGCGCGGGCTGGACCGGCAGCGCGCTGGCGGTGCCGGTTCGCCAGCTGGCGCGCGCCGTGCCCGCCGCCACGGTCTGCGTCGCGTTTCGCCTGCGCGACGGGATGCTGTTCCTGCTCGGCGAAGACACCCCGCCGGATCGCGCCGCGCGCGAAGGGCGCTTCGCCCTGCCGGGCAGGATGCGCGTCGAATTCGTGAGTCCGGGCACGCGCACGTGGGCGTCGATGATCCCCGCGATCGTCCGCAGCATCGGGCTGAGCCACGACGGCGACGGTGGGCTGATCGTGCTCGTCGTGCTCACGCTGCTCGCGCTGCTGGTCGGGCTCACGACGAGACTCCTGCTCACGGACCTGCCGTGAGCGGAGGTCTCCGCGCCGCTTGGATCTGCGCGCTGGTCGCCGTCTGCAACGCGGCGTGCTGGTCGATCCTGACCTACGCCTTCCAGGCTCCCGACGAGCCCGACCACTACGCGTACGTGAAGCAGCTGGCGGAAACCGCCAGCTTGCCGAGCAACGGGCTGGAACAGCTCTCGGGCGAAGAGGAACTGGCCCTCGAAGGGCTGCGCTACCGAGACGTTCGCGAGCTGCCCGAGGACCCGGCGATCACCTCCTCGCCCGAGGCGCGCGAACTGCACCGGGATCTGCGGCTGGCTGCGCAGGAGCACGACACGGGCAGCGCCAGCGCCGGGGTCGCGCAGTCCGAGCCGCCGCTGTACTACGCGATCGAGGCCATCCCGTACACGCTCGCAAGCGGCGACTCGATGCTCGGCCGTCTGCAGCTGATGCGGCTGACGTCCGCGCTGCTGGCGGGTGTCACGGCGATGTTCGTGTTCTTGTTCGCGCGCGAGGCGCTGCCCGGCGGTCCGCCGCGGGTGTGGTGCGCGGCCGGCCTGGCGGTGGCGCTTGTGCCGCTGCTCGGCTTCATGTCCGGGGCGGTCAACCCCGACGCGCTGCTGTATGCGGTCTCGGCAGCGGTGTTCTACTTCCTCGCGCGCGCGTTTCGCCGCGGTTTCGACAGGCGCGGCGCGCTGACGATCGGCGCGCTCGTCGCCGTGGGCCTCCTCACGAAGCTCAACTTCATCGGTCTCGTCCCGGGCGTCTTCCTGGGCTTGGTCGTGCTCACGGTGCGCGCGGCGCGGGCGCGCGGGCGCACCGCCTACCGGCTGCTCGCGCTCGCGCTCGGCGTGGCGCTCAGCCCGGTCGCGGCGTACGCCGCCGTCAATGCGCTGTCCGACCACCCGCCGTTCGGCATCGTTTCGGCCGCGGTGCAAACGCTGCACGGCTCGGTGCTCTCGGAGCTCAACTACATCTGGCAGCTGTACCTTCCGCACATACCGGGAACGGTCAATGACTTCCCCGGCATCTCGATGTTGCGGGAGGTGTGGTTCCGCGGCTACGTCGGCCTGTACGGCTGGTTCGACACGACGTTTCCCGGCTGGGTGTACACCCTTGCGCTGCTCCCCGCCACCGCGATCGCCGTGCTGTGCGCACGCGAGCTGCTGCGCGAGCGCCTGGCGCTGCGGCGCCGCGCCGGCGAGCTCGCCACCTACGCGGCCGTTGCGGTCGGGCTGCTCGGCCTGATCGGCGCCGACTCCTACCACGAATTTCCCATGTTCGACGCCTCCTACGCCCAGGTGCGCTACCTGCTGCCGCTGCTGGCGCTGTTCGGCGCGGCGCTCGCGCTCGCCGTCCGCGGCGCCGGCCGGCGCTTCGGCCCGGTCGCCGGCGCGGCGCTGGTGGTCTTGTTCCTGGCCCACGACGTTTTCAGCCAGCTGCTGGTGGTCGGGCGCTACTACGGGTAGGGGGTCGGAAACGCGGCGTAGGCGCTCGGTCGCGTCGCCCCACGCGCCGGCCGGCCGTCGTTGACAGCGTCGAGGGCCTTCGTTAACAGTGGTCGCCCCGATCCGCCAACGCAGGCGTTTCGCCCGCTGCCGAGCATGAGCCCTGACCTGACCGTCCCAACCAAGCCCTTCCCTGCGCCGCTCGACGGCGTCGAGGGCTTACCCGCGGGCGACGAGGCGACCGTCGTCTCAGTGGTCATCCCGTGCCTGAACGAGGCGGAGAACATCCGCCAGTGCGTTGTCTCCGCGTGGCGCGCGCTCGAGCGCGCGGGCCTGCGCGGCGAGGTGATCGTCGCCGACAACGGCTCCGAAGACGGCAGCGCCGAGCTGGCCGCCGCCGCCGGCGCCAGCGTCGTGCAGGAGCAGCGCCGCGGCTACGGCAGCGCCTACATCGCCGGGTTCGCCGCCGCGCGCGGCACCTACATCCTGATGGCCGACGCCGACCTGACCTACGACTTCGAGGAGATCCCGCGGTTCGTGCGCACGCTCGAGGACGGCGCCGACATGGTGATCGGCGACCGCATGGAGAACATCCATCCCGGCGCGATGCCTTGGCACCACCGCTACATCGGCAACCCGCTGCTGTCCGGACTGCTCAACCTGCTGTTCCACACCGGCGTGCGCGACGCGCACTGCGGCATGCGCGCGTTCCGGCGCGACCGGCTGGAGACGCTGCAGCTGCGCACGCGCGGCATGGAGTTCGCCTCGGAGATGGTCGTGCGCGCGGCCAAGGAGCGGCTCGACATCCGGGAGATCGCGATCGAGTACCGGCCGCGCGGCGGCGAATCCAAGCTGTCGAGCTTCCGCGACGGCTGGCGGCATCTGCGCTTCCTGCTGCTGCACTCCCCCAACCACCTGTTCATCCTGCCGGGCGTGTTGATGGCCGCGCTCGGCGGCCTGATCTCGCTGACCGTGCTGGCGCACCTGCCGGTGCTCGAACGCCAGTGGGACCTGCATACGCTGATCGGCGGCTCGCTGCTGTTGATCGTGGGCGCCCAGCTGGTCGGGCTCGGCCTGTGCGCGCACGCCTACGCGACTTACTTCATGGGCGAGCGCGACGCGTGGTTCGATCGTGCGCGCGCGCGGCTGCGCCTCGAGCACGGCCTGATGCTGGGGAGCGCGGTCGCGCTCGCGGGTCTGGCGATGCTGGTCGTGATCGTGTGCGACTGGATCGCGCGCGGCTTCGGCAGCCTCTCGCAGGAGAGCTTGGCGATCTTCGCCGCGACCGTGCTCGTGCTCGGCATCCAGATCGTCTTCAGCTCGTTCCTGCTCAGCATCCTCGGCCTGCGCCGCGAGTGATGCGCCGCGTCCGGGTCGCGTTCGCGGCGGGTGTGGCGGCGCTGGCGCTCGCTCTAGGGCTGACGCTGTCGGGCTCGCCGGCGAGTGTCGCGCGCACGACCGAGCCGCGGGGGGTGGAAGAAGAACCGATCGCCAGCACCGAACAGGGTCAGACCTACTGCCAGGGGCACGAAGTGCTGCCGGCGGGCGTGACGGCGATCCGCGTGTGGCTGTTCGCCGCCGCGGGACCGGCGCTGCGCCTGACGGTCTCCGCCGGCGGACGGCTGCTCGCGAGCGGGCGCCTGGGCTCGCACTGGCTCGGCGGATCGGCCACGATTCCGGTCAAGCCGCTGTCGCGGGCGGTCTCCGGCGCGACGCTGTGCGTCTCCTTTCGGCTGGCCGACGAAACGGTGATCGTGCAGGGCAGCCCAGCGCCCGCCGCGCTCGCGGCATACGGCGGCGGCATACGGCTGCACGGGCGCATGTGGGTCGAAGACCTGCGTCCCGGCCACAGCTCGTGGGCGTCGCTGATCCCCGCGGTCGTGTGCGCGATGGGCCTCGGCCGCGCCCAGCCCGGCGCATGGGTCGCGCTGCTCGTGCTCGCGCTGATGGCGAGCGTCGCCGCGCTCGCCGCGCTCGCCGTCCTGCGGGGCCTGCGGTGAACGTGCTCGACCGGGCGCCGGCCAGCAGCGGCACGCGCCCCAAGCGGCGCTTGCTGGCGACGGCGCCGGCCAGCGTGCGGCGCGTGCGCGTCCCGCGGCTGGCGGCGATCTGCGCGCTTGTCGCGACCTTGAACGCCGTGTGCTGGTCGCTGATCACACCCGCCTTCCAGGTGCCCGACGAGCCCGACCACTTCGCGTATGTCAAGCAGCTCGCGGAAACGGGCCGGCTGCCGACCTCGGACGCGACCCAGCTCTCCCAGGAAGAGAACATCACGTTGAACGCGCTTCACCAGTCGATCGTGCGCCTGCGCCCGCAGCGGCATGCGATCGCCAGCCGCTCCGAACAGCGAGCGCTCGAACACACCCTGGCCGCCACGCCGCATGAAAGCGGCAGCCCGAGCGCCGGCCTGGCCGCCTCGCAGCCGCCCCTGTACTACGCGCTGGAGGCGATCCCCTACAGCATCGGCAGTGCCGGCAACGTGCTCGACCGTCTGCAGCTGATGCGTCTGTTCTCGGCGCTGTTCGCCGGCCTGACGGCGCTGTTCGCGTTCCTGTTCGTGCGCGAGGCGCTGCCGCGGGCACCGTGGGCGTGGACGGTCGGGGGGCTGTCGGTCGCGCTCGCGCCGCTGCTCGGCTTCATGTCCGGCGCGGTGAACCCCGATGCGCTGATGTTCGCCGTCTCGGCGGCGGCCTTCTATTGCCTGGCGCGCGCGTTTCGGCGCGGGCTCGACGCGCACACGGCGCTCGCGATCGGCGCGGTGGCGGCGCTGGGGCTGGCGAGCAAGCTGAACTTCATCGGCCTGCTTCCCGGCATCCTCGCGGGCCTGGCGATCCTGTCCGTACGGGCCGCCCGCAGGCGCGGGCGGGCGGCGGCGTGGCGCATGTTCGCGCTCGGGCTCGCCGTGGCGATCAGCCCGGGGGTGGCGTACGCGGCGCACAACGTGCTCGCCGGCCAGGCGCTCCTGGGGAATACCGCCGCGCACGGAGCGGCCCAGGTGAGCGGATCGCTGCTCGCGGAGTTGAACTACATCTGGCAGCTGTACCTGCCGCTCCTGCCCGGCATGACCGACGACTTCCCCGGGCTGTTCCCGCTGCGGCAGATCTGGTTCGACGGGTACGTCGGGCTGTATGGCTGGCTCGACACGCCGATGCCGGCGTGGCTCGACACGCTCGCGCTGGTCCCCGCAGCGGCGCTCGCGCTGCTCTGCGGCCGCTCGCTGTACACGGCGCGCGCGGCCGTGCGCGCCCGCGCGCTCGAGCTCGCCACGTATGCGCTGATGGCGCTCGGCCTGCTGGCGTTGATCGGCGTCGCCTCCTTCCACGCGTTCCCGGCGGAGGACGCCGAATTCGGCCAGGTGCGCTACCTGCTGCCGCTGCTGGCGCTGCTCGGCGCCGTGCTGGCGTTGGCCGCGCGGGGCGCGGGCCGCCGCTGGGGACCGGCTGTGGGGGCGCTGATCATCGTGCTGTTCCTCGCGCACGACGTGTTCAGCCAGCTGCAGGAGATCGCGCGCTACTACGGCTGAGCGCGCACGCGGCGGCGCACCGGCGGCGGCCAGCACGGACCGCGGCCGTGGCGAGCGCGCCTACTTGGCGCTGGCGAAGTAGTCGGCGTTGATCTGCGTGTACTTCTGCCACTCCTCGGGAAGCTGGTCCTCGGCGAAGCACGCGTCCACGGGGCAGGCCTCGACGCACGCGTCGCAGTCGATGCACTCCTCGGGGTCGATGTAGAGCATCTCGGCCGCGTCGTATCCGGGCTCGTCGGGCGTCGGGTGGATGCAGTCCACCGGGCACACCTCGACACAGGAGTTGTCCTTGGTGCCGATGCAGGGCTCGGCGATTACGTAGGCCATTCGCTTCCTTCTGTGGGTCGCTTGACAAGGTCTCTGATCGCGGGACGCATATTCTACGATGCATGCTGCTGCTCACGGGCGCGACCGGCGTCGTCGGCTCCGCGTTGTTGCCGCGACTGCTCGGCGAACGGGCGAGCGTGCGCTGCCTGGTGCGCGACCCCAGGCGGCTGGGCGCGCAGCGCGTGCGGGTGCAGATCGCGCTCGGCGACCTCACCGACCCGCCGTCGTTTCGCAACGCGCTGCGCGGCGTGCACACCGTGGTGCATCTGGCGGCCTCGATGCGTGACCAGCCGGGCGGGTCGATCGAGGAGCTGAACGGCATCGCCACCTGGCGCATGGTGGAGGCCGCGGAGCGCCGTGGGGTCGAGCGCTTCGTGTTCTTTTCGGCGCTCGGCGCCTCCACCCACCACCGCGCGCGCCTGCTGCGCGCGAAGGCGCTGGCGGAGCGGGCGGTGCGGGAGGCGAGCGTGCGTGCGATCGTGTTCGCACCCTCGATCGTGTACGCCCCGGGCGACGCGTGGCTGACGCTGCTCGAACGCCTGGCGCTGGCGCCCGTGATGCCGGTGTCCGGCAGCGGCCGCGCGGTCTTCCAGCCGATGTGGGCAGACGACGTCGCGGCATGCGTGATCGCTGCCCTGCGCGCTGGCGAGGACGCCCGCGAGCGCTATGAGCTGGCCGGCCCGGAGACGCTCAGCCACGAGCAGATCGTGCGCACGCTGCTGCGCGCGCACGGTCGCCGGCGAGCGCTCGTGCACGTGCCGACGCCGTTCGTCGCGCGCGCGCTGAAGGCCCTCGGGCGCATCGCCGGCCCGGGCGCGTTCGCGACCTGGGACGAGGCGGAGCTGATGGAGACCTCGATGATCAGCGCCCGCGGCGCAGCGGACGCCGAGGCGCTCGGCGTCCGCCCGCAGCGCATGGCGGCGGTGCTCGGCAGCAGCTGAGCGACGACTCGCGGCGCCTTTCCTGCGAGGATATGGCCCTGCCCACAAGGCAGCTCCCGTCGTCAAGCATCGAGCCAGAAAGCGAGTGCCATGAGCGCGGTTCAGACAGCACCTGAGGTCCAGTCGGGCCTCGAAGGAGTCGTTGCCTTTGCAACGGAGATAGCGGAGCCCGACAAAGAGGGTGGCGCGCTGCGCTACCGCGGCGTCGACATCGAGGAACTGGTGGGCGCCGTCCCCTACGAGCAGGTGTGGGGCCTGCTGGTCGACGGCCACTTCAAGCCCGGCCTGCCACCGGCCGAACCGCACGCGCTGACCGTCCGCTCGGGCGACCACCGCGTCGACGTGCAGTCCGCCCTGGCGATGCTCGCGCCCGAGTGGGGCTTCGGGCAGCTGATCGACATCACCGACGAGGAGGCGCGCGACAACCTCGCGCGGGCGTCCGTGATGGCGCTGTCGTTCGTCGCGCAGTCGGCGCGCGGAGCCGGCCAGCCGCCGGTGCCGCAGTCGGAGATCGACGAGGGCAAGACGATCCCCGAGCGCTTCATGATCCGCTGGCGCGGCGAGGCCAACCCAGACCACGTGAAGGCGATCGACGCCTACTGGGTCTCGGCCGCCGAGCACGGGATGAACGCCTCCACGTTCACGGCGCGCGTCGTCGCCTCGACCGGCGCCGACGTCGCCGCGGCGCTGTCCGCCGCGGTGGGCGCGCTGTCGGGGCCGCTGCACGGCGGCGCTCCCTCCCGCGTGCTGAAGATGCTGGAAGGAGTGGAACAGAGCGGCAACGCCGAGCAGTGGGTGTCGGACGCGCTCGACCGCGGCGAGCGGCTGATGGGCTTCGGCCACCGCATCTACCGCGCCGAAGACCCGCGCGCGCGGGTGCTGCGGCGCACCTGCCGCGAACTGGGCTCGCCGCGCTTTGAGGTCGCGGAGGCGCTCGAGAAGGCGGCGCTCGCGGAGCTTCACGCGCGCAGGCCCGACCGCGTGCTGGCGACCAACGTCGAGTTCTGGTCGGCTGTGGTCCTCGACCTCGCGGAAGTGCCGCCGGACCTGTTCACGCCGATGTTCACATGCGCACGCGTGGCGGGCTGGTCGGCGCACATCCTCGAGCAGAAGCGCGAGGCCAAGCTGATCCGCCCGACGGCGAAGTACGTCGGCGAGCCGCCGCGGGCGGCAGCGGCGGTGCGCTAGCGGCTACGAGCCGTTCGCCGCGGCCTGGCGAGCCGCGCCGCGTTCGAGTCCGCACACCGCGGGGGCGAGACCCCGAACGGCGTCTCGCCCCCGCGACTTCAGTCGCGACCTCGATACCTCAAACGTCGCTCTAGTTGATCAGTTCCGTTTGCCTCGAGGTTTCGATTGTGATTTCTCGCCATTCGATGGTGGTCTCCGAGAAGGAGCCTTTGTTGAGGTTCGATTCCAGGCCCGCTGCCACGTTTTCGCCACTGTCGTTTTCGAACGTCGTGATTTCCTGCGCACCGGAGGGCGCGTGGATGACGATCCCGAATTTGGTCTTGCTTAACCCGTAGATCTCGCCCAGCAGGTTCCCCTTGAATTCGATCGTCGCCAGCGACGTGCATTTGATCGCGAGCGGTTTCACTAAGAGCCACAGCAGCCG
>Ga0335074_10000078_pt1 | contig 179937 bp, 174 predicted proteins | sample Lox_Sample_23_FD_206715 | JGI IMG/M metagenome (GOLD analysis project Ga0335074, IMG submission 206715) | Soil microbial communities from Loxahatchee National Wildlife Refuge, Florida, United States - Lox_Sample_2.3 | ecosystem: Environmental > Terrestrial > Soil > Wetlands | place: USA...
GCATGCCCTCGGTGAACTCGAGGTCCATGCCGAACGTCTGGCCCTCCTCGACGTTGACCACGCCGTCCTTGCCGACCTTGTCGATGGCGTCGGCGATCACGTCGCCGATCTCGTCATCGCCGGCGGAGATCGTCGCCACGCGGGCGATCTGCTCCTTGCCGGAGATCTCGACCGACTGGGTCTCGATGTTCTTCACGACGTCATCGACGGCCTTCTCGATCCCGCGCTTGAGCGCGAGCGGGTTGGCGCCGGCGGCGACATTCTTGAGGCCCTGGCGAACGATCGCCTGAGCCAGCACCGTCGCGGTGGTGGTTCCGTCACCGGCGACGTCATTGGTCGCCGTGGCGACCTCGCGCACGAGCTGTGCGCCCTGATTCTGGAAGACGTCCTCAACCTCGATCTCCCGCGCGATCGTGACACCGTCATTGGTGATCGTCGGGGCACCGAACTTCTTGTCGAGGACGACGTAGCGGCCCTTGGGGCCGAGGGTTACCTTGACGGCGTTTGCGACCGCGTCAACGCCCTGTTCGAGCGCCTTGCGGGCATCCGCGTCGTACTTGAGTTCCTTGTGTGCCATATCTGTTCTGATCTCTCCTAGGACTGGACCTTGGCCAGCACGTCGGACTCGCGGAGGACGAGGAGTTCCTCGCCGTCAACCTTGATCTCCGTGCCGCCGTACTTGCTGTAGAGGACCTCGTCGCCTTCAGAGACGTCAAGCGGCGTGCGCTTGCCCGTGTCCTCGTTGACCTTGCCGTCACCGACGGCAAGGACCTTGCCCTTCTGTGGCTTCTCCTTGGCGGTATCGGGCAGGACGATCCCACTCGCGGTGGTCTCCTCCTCCTCGATTGCCCGCACGATCAGCCGATCGCCAAGGGGCTTTAGCTTCATCTAGACAACCTCCGGTAAAAGCGGATGCTGGGTGGTTCGGTGCTCGCAGCGGCTGCTGGAGCCCCTTGGCACTCTGACTACCCGAGTGCCAACGCAGGTGAATATAGCGTGTCCGCGGAGTTTTTCAACGATTTTTGGCACTCGGCAGGCGAGAGTGCCAAGCCCCCCGCCCCCGGAGCACCGAGCCTGCCCGCTGCCCGAGCTGTGGGCGATAACTATCGCTATCCGAGACTTATCTCCCAAGCAACCATGAGGTTGCGCGTTCAGCGGGCTAGTTCTGTGCCCCGCCGAGCCCGTGCAGCCGGTCCCGGATCTCCGGGGGGTTCTCGATGATCTGGGAGAAGCGGACCACGGTCACCGTGTCCTCCAGGTCCACGGTGCGGCCGTAGATCTGCTCCAGGAAATGGACCATCTCGTCGATCCGGCGGAACTCGGGATTGTCGTGCTCGATGTCACGCGGCGAGAGCTCGCGCACGCGCTTGACCTCGACCTGGTCGATGACGGCGCTGAAGATCTTCTCCCGCGGTGAGTGCTGGTAGCCGATGGTCACGAGCACGCAGTCGTTCTTGCGGTACTTGTGGGACTTGTCCCCGAGCCGGATGGTGGCCGTCTTGCGGCCGCGCCGAAGCTGGTCGGCGAACACCGACGAGTAGAAGTTGAGGACCCGCACGAGGCGCCAGCCTACCGATCAGAGGCCCGCCGCGATAGCGCTCGCGCCACCATCTCCCGCTCGCCGGAATAGGTCAGCGCCTCCAGGGCTTCCTCGATCGGCATCCACTGCACCTGCTCGATCTCGTGGTCGTGCGAGAGCTCGCCTGACCGATACTCCAAGAGGTAGAACGCCACCCGCTTGTCGATCGGCTTGCCCTTGCGCTCGTAGCTGTACCTGACCTCACCGAGCTTGGCCACCGGCTCGGCGACGAGGCCCGTCTCCTCGCGGACCTCGCGGATCGCCGCCTCGACCTCGGTCTCGTCTCCGTCGGGGTGGCCCTTGGGCAGCCCGAGCACGGTGCCGCCCTGGCTGCCTCGCCGCCTGGGCACGATCACGGCCACGTCGTCGCCGCGCACGACCACGCCCCCGGCGGAGAAGTCCTTGCGATGGCTGTGGGTGTCGGCGCGTCCCGGCTTACCTTCGCCGGCGGCGGCCTGCTTCTCAGTAGACATAGCGCTCGAGCGCCGCGGGATCGTGAACGGTCAGTCGGCCGCGGCCCTGGCTGATTATCCCAGCCCGCTCGAGGACGGCGAGGAACCGGCTGGCCGACTCACGTGAGGAGCCGGCGAGCCGAGCCAGCTCGGCCTGAGTCGAGGTGATGAGGACGTCGTGGTCACCGGCGCCTTCGGTTCGCGCGGCGTGGACGAGCTGGGAGAGCACGCGGGCCACCCGGCTCTGGACGGTCTGAAAGGAAAGTCCGGCCACGCGCTCGTTCGTCTCACGCAGCTTGCCGCCCAGGGCCACGATCAGCTTGACCGCTATCTCCGGATGGTCTCCCAACAGCCGCTGCATGTCTGGTCCGAGGATGGCGATCACCTCGAGTTCATCGACCGCCTGAACGGTGGCCGACCGACGTTGGGTGTCGAGCATGGCCAGCTCGCCGAAGATGTCCCCCGGCCCGAATCGGGCCAGCGTGATCACCCGGCCGTCGGGATGCTCACGCAGAGCGCAGGCGTGCCCGGAGCGGATCACGTAGCAGGTGCTCGAGGCTTCCCCCTCGCGGAACACGACCTGATCGGCCTCGAAGCGATCGACGCTCGCCACCGCGGCGACCGCTCTCAGCTCTTCCTCGACCAGCCCGGAGAAGAGGGGAACTTCACGCAGAAGCTCGGTCGTGATGTCGCCCGGAGCCATGGCGGGCAGGTGTAGCACGCCTGGCGAGCCAGGCGCGCAAGCGCTCGGCCGTCAGACGAGGTCGAGCGCCTGTTCTCGCCGGCGCCGCCGGCTCACCGAGATGACCCACCAGGCCAGAGCCGCGACCAAACCCAGCGGTACCAGCGCCGCCACCGCGATCAGCGCGATGCCGGCGGCCACGGTCAGGGCCCGACCCGCGTCGTGCGCCGCCTTGCCGAGTCCGAAGCCGCCACTCTGGCGCGTGACCGGGACCACGTTGCCGCCGTTGATCGTTACGGCGACCTGGCTGTAGTTGATCTGCTGGTTGAGACCCCGCAGGGTGGCTTCGTCGCTGGAGATCGAGGCTTCGGCATCGTGAATGCGCGCGGTCAGGCTGTCGATCTGCGCCTGGGTGGTGGCGCCGGCCAGCTGCTTGAGCAGCGAGCTCCGCAGCGCTCGCGCGTCGGCGAGTGCCCGGACGTCGGCGTCGTACCGGTTGTTCACGTCCTGGCTCGTGTCGGTTCGAGTGCCCACGCGCGCGTAACGAAGGGTGGAGAGCGAGGCCATCGCCTGGGGAAGCGCCGCGCTGGGGATGCTGAGCTGGAACTGGGCCCATCCTCCGGGGCCGCTGGTCGCGGTCACGGTGGAGCTGTTGACGATCCCCCGGTATTGGCCGACCGCGTCGAACACCTCCTGCGCCACGGTATCGACGCGGGCGGGTGCCGTAGTCAGCGTGAGCTGCGCGCCCTGAATGACCTTGCGGCCATTGGGCGGCGGTGCCAGCCCAAGCTGCGAGACACTGCCCGAAGAAGCCGAGCTGGGGCTCAGAGCACCGGAGGCAGACGAGGCAGCGCTGGCCGAGGCCGATGCGGTACGCGGCACCGACGCCGAGGCCGTTGGGAGCGCCTGAGGAACCTTCGCGCTGCTGCTGGACGCGGTGGTCATGACCGGATGGCCTGAGCCGCCGCCCGCGCCCCCGCCGGCAGCCACAACAACGATGGCGGCGATCAGCGCCGCCGCCACGCCCACAGCGGGCGTCCAGAGCCACCAACGGCGATGACCCGCGCGGGCGCGGCCTGCCTCGCTTGGCGACGCAGTGGGCGCCGCAGCGAAGCGCCGCTCCAGCGCCCGATCGAGGGCTGCCGCGAAGTCCGGATCGATGGTCGGGCGCTCGTCGGCCAAGAGCAGGGCCAGCTCGGCCAGTTCGGCGTGGACCGGAGCCACGGGCTCGCCGGCCAGGGTGGCGTCGATCGCGTTCAGCGCCTCGAGCTGAGGCATCGCATCGTCATTAATCGGTGACATCGCAGGCCTTCCTCAGCTTCTCCAGGGTGCGGTAGAGGAGCGTTCCGGCGTTTGATTCGCTGACGCCAAGTAGCTCGGCGATCTCGACGTTGGAGAACCCAGCGTGGAACTTCAGCGCGACGATCTCCCGCTCCCGGGCCGAGAGCCGAGCCAACGCGGCACTTACGGCCGTGCGCTTGAGAGCCACCTCAGCTCCATCCTCGACGGTCACATCGGCTTCGTCTGACCGAACCGGGTCGCCGGCGAGCTGGACAAGACGCCGGCGGCGGCGCAGCTCATCCAGGGCCGCGTTGCGGGCGATCCCGAACAGCCAGGCTCGTTCTTCGCCGCGACGCCGGTCGAAGCTCCGGCGCCGCCGGTAGGCCCGTTCGAAGGCCAGCGCGGTCACGTCCTCAGCCGCGGCTCCATCCCGGAGGAGGGTCGCCACGTAGGCGTAAACATCGTCGCGGCTCGAGCGGTAGAGCGCCTCGAAGCGCTGCCACGCGTCGACTCGTTCCCTCGATGGCGAGAAAACGTCGATCACACCCCTACTACGTAGCGGGCGGAGAACCGTCACGCAAGTCTTCGAAGAACAACTGACCTCGGCGCCTCAGGCCAGCGCTGCTCGGCGCCTCAGGCCAGTGCTGCTCGGCGCCTCAGGCTAGTGCTGCGAACAGCCGAGGATCGTTGGTGATCACGCCGGTGACTCCGAGTTGCTTGAGCGTGCGCAGCCGCGGCAGCTCATCCACGGTCCACACATAGACCTCGCCGCCCGCCGCGGCCACCGAGCGGACGAGTCGGGGGGTGACGAGCCGCCACTGGACCATCAGCGCGTCGCAGCGACGGCGCCTAACCTCGGCCGCGGCCCACCCGGGCAGGACGGCCCGGAGGCCGAGGAGGGCGATCGCCGCGGGGAGGAAGGTGGCCCGGGAGCGGAAGGGGTCTCGCTTGAGCTTGGGCACCGACCAGCCGAGCCGCACTCCCGGCGCCGCCTGGCGGATCAGCCTGAGGCTCGAGCGGTACTGGCTCGAGATGATCGTCCGCTCAAGCAGACCGAAGGAGCGGAGCGCGTCCACCACCTGGAGTTCGTACCCGGGCAGCTTCAGGTCGACGTCAAGCTCGACAGCCGCGAAGCGGTCCGCCGCCAGATGGGCCAACCCTTCCTCCAGGGTGTGCGGAGTGCGACGCTCCGCGTCCTCGTAGTCGTGGGCCACGAACAGGCGCGTACCCCCGCGGTCGGGCAGGACGTCGAACTCGATCATGTCGACGCCGGCGGCCAGTGCGGCGTCGAAGCTGGCGTCGGTGTTGCCGGGAGCGATCAGGTCTGCCCCCTTGTGCCCGACGCGGCGCATCGGCTTTCCGCTCATGGGACAGAGGCTAGTTGCCTACGCCTCAGCGCTGGCACCCAGGACACCAGTAGGTCGTGCGGTTGGCATCGCCCTGCCCGCGAGCCCTGACTCGGGTTCCGCACCGCGGGCAGGGCTGCCCCGTGCGCTTGTAAATCCGCGGAGCGATCGTCCGCGGGCCGTTTTCGGCCGAGAGCCGCATCCGCGGGCGAACCTGGTTGATCACGGCGCTCGCCTCCTCGTCGCTGACCTCCGCCACCGGCCGCCACGGATCGATCTGCGCCTCCCAGCATCCCTCGGCCTTCCAGATGTTCCCGATCCCGGCCACGTTGCGCTGATCAAGAAGAGCGTCGCCCAGGGGCCGCGTCGGGTCATCCGCGCGCAGGCGACCGAGGAAGCGCGAGGAGTCGAACTCCGCTGCCAGCACGTCCGGGCCGAGCGCCGACAGGCGCTGGTCAAAGCGCACGCGCCCCTCGGTCAGGAGCTCGAGCGTCGGGCCGTGGCGCTCCACCACCCACCGCTCACCGATCCGCAGCATCAGCCAGGTGGCGGAACTCCTCGACGGCTCACGCACGACGCTCCAGTAACCGGACATGCCGAGGTGCGAGTGAAGGACGAGCCCGCCTTCGAAATGCAGGAAGAGGTGCTTCCCGTGCGTGGTGAGGTGGGTGACGGCCTGGCCGGCCAACCGCTGCGGCCAGGTCGGATTGCGGGGGCTGAAGATCTCATCCGGCGCCCGGCCCTCGAGCGCCGGGCGGATGCGCTTGGCCGTCCAGGCGATCGTGTCCCCCTCGGGCATTGGGAACTCAGGCGCTGAGGGTCATCCGGCGCGGCCCCTCCTGGAACCCGAGGGCCACGAGCAGTCCCATGAGCGGCGAACCGAGCGCCGCTTCGCCGTCGACCTTCTCGAGCGCCAGACGCTTGATCTGTCCGGCCTTCACACGCTCGACGAGCGCGGTGAGAGCGGGCTGAAGGCGGGCATCCTCGGCGTCGACGAGCGTCTGGAGCCCCTTCCCCCCGCGCTCCAGATAGAGAATCGGCTCCCCCGCGGCCAGCACGACGTAGGCGCCGGCGACCCTGGCTGTCTTTCCGCGCTCCGGCCAGCGCAGCGCCGCCCCGAAGGGCTGCGCGGGATCGACGGCGGAGAGAACGATCGGCTCCGCGTCGTCTGAGCGCTCGGCCCGCAGGCGCTCGACCGCACCGGACAGCGCGAACTGCGCCCCCCCGAGCCCTTCGACGAAGTAGCCCCGGCGGGCCGTGCCCAGCGTCTCGAGCTGAGACAGCTCCGGATAGAGGGCCGAAAAACCGCCGGGCACCCCCTCGGCCAGAACCTGCTCCCGGGTCAGGACGCCGTAGCGCTCGAGCAGCAGCTCGGCCCAGGCACGCCGCCGGGTCGCCGGGTCGCCGGCCTCGCCCAGAAGCGGGGCCGTCAGCGACCAGCGGCCCTGGATCTGGGCGGCGGCACCCCGGCGCTGACGCACCGAGAAGCGGCCCCCGCGGCGCACGAGGTCTCGCTGGGCCCGGGCCAGCGTGAGGCGCGGCGCCCGGAGGGGAGCGAAGGCATCGTTCGTGACCTCGCCGGCCCAGGCCAGATCCCACAGCGCCTCCTGAAGCTCCTCGGGAACCAGGTCGACATCCACGAGCAGGTCGGTGAAGAAGCAGGCGCCCCGACTCAGGCGCTCGCGAACGGCGGTGTGGGCATCGGCGTCCGGCGAGGCGACCTTGGCCGGGGGCGGCCCGAGCACCGGCAGATCCTCGCGGAAATACAACGCCACCCGGCCCGAATGGCGGCCCATCGCCCCGGCCCCGATCCACACGATCTCACCGGCCGCGCAGAGCTGATCCATCCACGTGGGCGAGTAGGCGCCAACCCGCCGGGGAAGAACGTCCCGCTCCCAGACCTCGGCGGGCAGAGCCAAGCCCTGGAGCGGAACCAGCGCCTCCCGCAAGCGGTCGACGCCGGCACCGGACGACGGATGACGATCGACGTTCTGCCAGTTAGGGAGGAACCGCGCCAGCGCGCGAGCGTCGACCGGCTCGACCTCCTTGCGCAGCACCGCCAGGGAGGCGCGCCGGATCCGCCGTAGCACCTCGGGGTCGCACCACTCGCGGCCGCTGCCGCCAGGTCGCAGCTCACCCCGAACCAGCTTGCCAGCGCGTTCGAGCTCAGACAGGGCGGGGCCGAAGTCGACGCCGTAGCGCGCCCGGAGCTCGGCGGCGATAAATGGGCCGTGCGTCCCGGCGTACCGACGGGCGACGCGAATGAGGGCATCGGGGACGTCGTCCAGGAACGCCGCCGGCAGGCCGCCCGGCGGAGCCACGCCGAGGGCGTCACGGTAGAGCCCGGCGTCGGCGGCGTCGATCCAGCGCTCCTGGCCGGCCAGCCGGACCTTGATAGCTCGGCGCTCTGCCTCGAGCTCGGAGAGCATCCGTTGGGCGTCGAGCTCGGCCAGGACGCGCCCTGACGCCTCGTCGTCGGTCAGGTCGCCGACCGTACGCAGGATGTCGTGGAGCTGGTCCTTGCCGGTGGCCCGGCGCAGCTCGGAGCGGAACTGGAGGTCGTCCTCGACCACGGCCAGGGCGGCCGGGTCGATGAGGTCGCGGAGCTCCTCCTGGCCGAGAAGCTCGCGGAGGAGATCGCGATCCAACGACAGGGCGGCGGCTCGCCGCTCCGCGTTGGGCGTGTCCCCCTCGTACATGTAGGTCGCGACGTAGTCGAAGAGAAGCGAGGACGCCAGCGGCGACGCGGTCTCGGTCTCCACTTCGACCAGCGAGATCTCCCGCCGGTGCAACTTGGTCAGCAGATCGACGAGACCGGGAAGGTCGAGAACGTCACGCAGGCACTCGCGGTAGGTCTCGAGCACGATCGGGAAGTCGTCGTACTTCTTGGCCACCTCGAGCAGCGTCTGCGCCTTGAGCCGCTGCTGCCAGAGGGGGGTCCGCTTTCCCGGGCGCGCGCGCGGGATCATCAGCGCCCGGGCGGCGTTTTCCCGGAAGCGGGCGCCGAACAACGCCGAGCCGGCGAGCTCGCCGACCACGCGATCCTCGACCTCCTCAGGCTCGATCAACACGAGATCGACCGCGGGTGGCTCTTCGGCGTCCGGGAGGTGGACGATGATCCCGTCGTCGGACCAGATGGCGTCCGATTCGAGACCGAGCTCCTCCCGGATGCGCGCGCTCAGAGCGAGACCCCAGGCCGCGTGGACGCGCCCGCCGAACGGCGACAGAACGCACAGGCGCCAGTCGCCGATCTCATCCCGGAAGCGCTCGATCACGATCGCCCGGTCGGAGGGAACGACCCGGGTTGCCGCCTGCTGCTCGCGCAGGAACTCGACCAGGTTGCTGGCCGCGCGGCGGTCGAGGTCGTAGTCGCGCTCGAGGACCTCGGGGGCCTGGTCGACCGCCCAGCGGGAGAAGGCGCCGATGGCCTCGCCGAGCTCTCGGGGACGCCCTACGCTGTCACCCTTCCAGAAGGGAACGGCACCGGGGAGGCCTGGGGCGGGCGTGACGATCACGCGGTCGCGGGTGATCTCCTCGATTCGCCAGGTGCTGGCGCCGAGAAGGAAGGTCTGGCCGGGGCGCGCCTCGTAGACCATCTCCTCGTCGAGCTCGCCCACCCGGCGCCCGTCGGGCAGCGTGACGGCGTAGAGGCCGCGGTCGGGGATCGTTCCCGCGTTCGTGATCGCCAGCTGGCGGGCGCCCGGGCGGGCCCGGATCCCCCCCTTGATGCGATCCCAGATGATCCTCGGGCGGAGCTCTGAGAACTCGCTCGAGGGGTAGCGGCCGTCGAGCATGTCGAGCACGTTTTCGAACTGGTTCCGGGGTAGGGAGGCGTACGAGTGGGTGCGCGTGATCAACGCGTAGAGCTCGTCGACCGACACCGGCTCGTCTTCCGGCGCCGCGGCGGCGATGGCGACGATCTGCTGGGCGAGAACATCGAGGGCGTTCCGGGGCACTACCGTCGTCTCGATCTCGCCGCCGCGCATGCGGCGAGCGACCACGGCGCACTCGAGGAGATCAGCGCGGAACTTGGGGAAGATCCGGCCCCGGCTCACCGCGTCGACCGAGTGGCCGGCCCGGCCGATCCGCTGGAGGCCCCGGGCTACCGACTTCGGCGACTCGACCTGGATGACCAGGTCGACGGCGCCCATGTCGATCCCAAGCTCGAGGCTCGAGGTGGCGACCAGGCAGGGGAGCTCGCCCGCCTTGAGCATCTCTTCGACCACCAGCCGCTCCTCGCGGGCCAGCGAGCCATGGTGGGCGCGGGCGATCTCACGAGGCGGTGCGTCGGCGAGCTCAGGCGTCTCGCCCGCGGCCCGGTCCGTGGCCAACTCGTTCAGCCGCAGCGCCAGCCGCTCGGCTCCCCGGCGGTTGTTGACGAAGACGATCGTCGAGCGGTGCTGCTCGATCAGATCCAGGAGCTCCGGGTAGATGGCGGGCCAGATCGAGCGGCGCGTGGCCTCACTGCCGCCGGCCAGCGGGTCGAGATCGGGAGCTCCCACGCCGGCATCGGGCTCGACCATCGACTCGACCGGGACCTGGATCTTCAGGTCGAGCGACTTGCGAATCCCGGTGTCGATGATCCGGCAGCTTCGCGAGGGCCCAACCAGGAAACGGCCGATCTCCTCCAGCGGCCGCTGGGTGGCGGAGAGGCCGATCCGCTGGACCTCCTGGCCCGCCGCCTGAACCAGGCGCTCCAGCGTCAGCGCCAGGTGCGCGCCACGCTTGGTCGCCGCGACGGCGTGGATCTCGTCGACGACGCACCACCGGGCTCCGACCAACAGCTCGCGGGCGCGAGAGGTAAGCATCAGGTACAGCGACTCAGGTGTCGTGATGAGGATGTCCGGTGGCTCGCGGAGCATCGCCTGGCGCTCCTTCTGCGGCGTGTCGCCGGTCCGCACGGCGACCTTCAGATCGGCGCCGATCCCGCGCAGAGGCACCCGCAGGTTTCGGTCGATGTCATAGGACAGCGCCTTCAGCGGTGAGACATAGACGAGCCCGATCCCGCCGGGCTCCTCGCCGGACTCACGTGAGGCCACGAGCTGGTCGATCGCCCACAGGAAAGCGGCCAGTGTCTTGCCTGAACCGGTGGGCGCGGAGAGGAGCACGTGCTCGCCGGAGGCGATCGCCGGCCACGCCTGCTCCTGCGCGGCCGTCGGTCCCGCGAAGGCTCCGGCGAACCACTCGCGGGTTCGGGATGTGAACTCTTCCAGTGCCACCAATAGTCGAGCGTAGCGCCCGGATCGAGCCGGTTCTGGGGGCGGTCTAGCCTCCCTCGAGCGACATGAACGCCACCGCTTCACCCAGCCCCGCCGAGGCTCTGAGGGTGGCGATCCGGCGCCGGGGCTGAACCGCTGGGCGAACCTCGCCAAGGCGATCTCCGAGCCGCTCCGCCAGGGCATCGAGGTCTGAGACGTTGACCACGAGGCCCCAGAAGCGGGCCGGCCCGTCACGTTCCTCGCGAGCTTCTACGAGCTCGAGGATCACCGGGCCGAGGCGCCGGAACCCCTGCCTGATTCCACCCGGGGCCTGGCGTATGCGGCGGAGCTCGAGGCCCGCCTCGGCCAGCTCCGCCGCGGTGCGGGCAAAGCGGGGTGTCATGACGACGACGTGGTCGAGACCGACGGCGCCATTGGGGTGCGGCACCGGCTCCTCGTCGCTCGGCGCCTTTCCGACCGACGTGTCGAGACCGTCAATCGCCCCGACCGGCTCGATTCCGTCCAGACGCCATCCGACGATCCCCTCTCCCGCAGCGCCGAGCTCGATCGAGACCCCGTCCAACCACACCGCCGTCCCGCTGACGTGGAAGCCGAGCTCGGCCCAGCCGGCTACGCCATCGGCCAGCCGCAGCCCTGACAGCTCCGGGCGGCTCACTCGGCGAGACCGACGGAGTCACTCACCCCGGTGGTGGCGGCGTCGGGCTGCGGGAGCGCTGCCTCTACGGGCGCCGCCCGGAGGGCAACCGCACCGGTGTCGTCGGCGTGACCCTCGGTCTGGAACTCGTCCAGCGCGGCCTGCAATTCGGACAGGAGCTCAGCCGGGGAGGCGCCCGCGCACCCGGCGAGCAGGCGCCGCAGGCGCTGGGTGCCGAAACGCTCGCTCGGCCCACGCGTGTCGGTGACGCCATCGGTGTACATGAGCAGGGTCTCATCACCGGCGACGCTGACCTCTCGGTCCTCCCACGTGCTGTCCTCCCAGCCGCCGAGGATCGGGCCTGATCCGCCGATCTCCCGGATCCGCCCGTCGTCACGTACCAGCAGGGGCGGCGGGTGGCCGGCCGAGCACATGAGAATGGCCTGGCCCTGAAGGCGCACGCAAAGGGCGCTGCACAACGACAGTCCCGACTGCTCCCGGAGGGTCTCGTCGAGCCGGGCCAGGATGGCGCTCGGCAGGCGCTCCTGCTTGGCTAAAAAGCGCGCACCATGGCGAACCAGGGAGGTCATCGCAGCCGCCTCGACGCCCCGCCCGGTGACATCTCCGAGCAGCACGAGCCAGCCCGACGGCGTGGAGAAGAAGTCGTAGAAGTCGCCGCCGACCTCGACCTCGTCCAGGGTGCTGGCCGGCCGGTACATGGTCGCCACCTCCCATCCCGGGATGGCCGGCACGCGGTCGGGGAGCAGGCTCCGCTGGAGCGTCACAGCGATCTCATGGCGGCTGGTGGCCAGGCGCGCATTGTCGACCGCGATGGCGGCGCGATCGGCGATCTGCTCGGCGAAGTCTCGATCGCTCTCGTCAAAGCGCCGTCGCGATTCGGCCATGACCAGGGTCAGCACGCCAAGCGTTCTCCCCCGGGCGGGCAGGGGCACGAGCAGGACGGAGCGGAAGCCGACCTCCTGTAAGAGCCGCAGGTGCTCGGCGTCGCGAGCCCCGGCGGCAATCATCTCGCCGCTGATGTCGGGATAGAGCTCAGACACCCCGGTACGGATCACCCGTCCCACTCCCTGGTTCGGATTCGGCGGATCCGGCTCATGGCGTCGCAGCTGCTCGGCGAGAGCCAGCTTGGCGGGGTCGGGGTGAGCGGCCACGACCTGCTGGCGGGCTCCGAGCTCATCCACCAGGTCGACCACGCACCAGTCGGCGAGCTCCGGCACCGCAAGCCAGGCCACGTTGCGCAGCGTCTCCTGGTAGTCCAGAGAAGACATCAGGGTTTCGGTGGCCTGGGCCAGGAATCGCTCGTGAAGCTGGGCCGTTTTCTCCAGCGTGACGTCCTCGATGATGGTGACGATGGCGATCGGCTGGCCCGCGTCGTCGCGCAGCGGCATTGACTTCAGCAGGTCCCACTTCATCTCGCCGGTCTCTCGGTGAACCGTCCGCATGAGCAGGGACTCGCCGGGCTCACCGGCAAGCTGGCGAACCGAGGGAACGTCGGCCATGGTCAGCTCGTGACCTCGCTCGTCCAGGACGATGTAGTCATCGAAAATGCTTCCCGCGCCCCGCGCCTGCATCTCCTCCACCGTGTGAAAGCCCATGCTCTCCAGCGCCGCGCGGTTGGCGTGGACGATCCCGTCCCGGTTGCGGATCGTTACCGCCTCGGCCAGGGAATCGAGGATCTCGGCCAGGCCGGCGCCCTGTGCCCCGAGGCGCGCAATCAGGTCGGGGAGGGAGCGGACCGGCGGTGGGGGCTCGGTATGACTCACGACCACACCACGTCGCTCAAGCTGCCGCGCCGATCACGCGGATAGCGTACTTGCACCAGCCATCGTCTTTGCTCGCTGAAACACCTCGTCGAGCATCGCTTCGGTGAGGCGCCCGGTGAACGTGTTTTGCTGGCTTGGGTGGTAACAGCCGAGCAGCTGGAAGGGCCGTAGGGTGATGCTGGCGCCGTGGCCGAAACGAGGCCGTGGCCGCGGCGTCGCGATGCCCAGCCCGGCGAGGGCCCGCAGCGCGGCGTCCCAGGCGAAACCGCCAAGACAGACGATGACCGCGGCCTGCGACAGGAGCTGGAGCTCGCGTTCCAGGTAGGGCAGGCAGTTGTCACGCTCGGAGGGCAGCGGCCGGTTGGCGGGCGGCGCGCAGCGCACGGCGGCCGTCACGTAGCACCCATGAAGCTTCAGTCCATCGTCGCGGTGGATCGATTCCGGCTGGTTGGCCAGCCCGGCCCGCCACAGGGCCGCGAACAGCCAGTCGCCGGAGCGGTCACCCGTGAAGATGCGCCCGGTCCGATTGCCCCCGTGCGCCGCCGGGGCCAGCCCGAGGACCATGATCGCGGCCTCGGGATCCCCGAAGCCCGGGAGCGGACGTCCCCAGTACTCCTCGTCGGCGTAGGCCGCGCGTCTGACCCGCGCCACTTCCTCCCGCCAGGCGACGAGACGGGGGCACCGCCGGCACTCGACGACCGTCTTGCTGACCTTCGCCAGGGTGTCAGCCACGCTAGCTCTTGAGCGCGCGACCGTACTGGCGCTCGTAGTACTCCCGGTAGGCGCCGGAGCGGATCGGCTCCCACCACCAAGCGTGCTCCCGGTACCAGTTCACCGTCTCCGCCAACCCCTGCTCGAAGTGAACCCGCGGCTCCCACCCCAGGGCACGGAGCTTCTGTGAGGAGAGCGAGTAGCGCCGGTCGTGGCCTGCACGATCGGTCACGAACTCGATGAGCGACTGATCGGCACTGCAGAGCTCGATGATCCTCGTGACGACCTCGATGTTCTCGCACTCGTCAGGGCCGCCGCAGTTGTAGACCTCACCAGGTCGGCCGTGCTGAAGGGCGTGGCCAATCCCCCGCCCGAAGTCCTCGACGTAGAGCCAGTTGCGCACGTTGCGCCCGTCCCCGTACACGGGCAGCTGGTCGCCGGCCAGCGCGTTGAGGATCATCAGCGGGATCATCTTCTCCGGGTATTGGTAGGGCCCGTAGTTGTTGGAGCCCCGGCAGATCACAGCCTCGAGGCCGTAGGTGTGGACGTAGCTGGCGACGAGCAGGTCGGCTCCGGTCTTGGTCGCGCTGTACGGGCTTGAGGGCGCAAGCGGCGAGGTTTCGGTGAAGGAGCCCTCCTCGATCGAGCCGTAGACCTCATCGGTGGAGACCTGCAGGTAGCGCAGGCCGTGCTCACGCGCTGCCTCCAGCAGCACGTGGGTCCCCTGCATGTTGGTCATGATGAAGGCCTCGGGGCCGCTGATCGACCGGTCGACGTGGGTCTCGGCGGCGAAGTTGACGATCGCCTCAGCGCCCTTGACCGCCTCGGCCACGGCAACCGGATCCTCGATCGCGCCGTGAACGAAGCGCACCTCGTCGATCACGTCGTGCAAATTCTCCTTGCGTCCGGCGTAGGTGAGCTTGTCGAGGACGGTCACCTCGTCACCATGCTCGCGCCGGCGGATCCGGACGAAATTCGAGCCGATGAAGCCGGCACCACCGCAAACCAGGAGTCTCATGAGCGCAGTCCCACCCTCATATAGTCCTCCAGTCCCTGCTGCCAGGGTGGCAGCCGAGGCGCCTCCGGGCGCTCGCTCCGTAGCACGCTGTAGGCGGGACGCGGCGCCGGCCGGTTCTGCTCCGCCGTGGTGCTGGGATTGATCTCGCAGTCGAGGCCGGCGCTCGAGACGATTTCCCGCGCCAGCGCGTACCACGAGCAAAACCCGGCACTGGCCACGTGCAGAACCCCCACCGGCCGGGTGGTGCAGAGCTCGAGGATGGCGAGCGCCAGATGTCCGGTGAAGGTCGGGCAGCCTGTCTGGTCATCGACCACGGACAGCTCATCGCGTACGGCGGCCAGTCGCAGGATCGTGGCCGGAAAGCAGCGACCGTGGATTCCGAACAGCCAGGACGAGCGGACGATGGTGTGCGACTCCGGTGCCGCCGCCGCCACGGCGACCTCCCCGGCCAGCTTCGAGCGGCCGTAGGCGGACAGGGGGTCGGTGAGATCGGCCTCGAGATACGGGGTCGTCTTTGCGCCGTTGAACACGTAGTCGCTGGAGATGTGGATCGCCCAGGCACCCGCCTCCCCCGCCGCCTGCGCGACGTACCCCGCTCCTGCGCCATTGACCGCCGCGGCGGCGCCCTCGGACGTCTCGGCGCCATCGACGTCCGTCCAGGCAGCACAGTTGACGACCACCTCAGGCGCGGCATCGCGAACCGCGGCTCGGACCTCGCCCGGATCGGTGATATCGAGCTCGCCCCGGGACAGCGCAATGCAGTCGTATCCGGCCGCCGCCGCGGCGGCCGCGACGTCCTGTCCCAGCATCCCGGCGGCACCGGTGATCAGCAGTCGCATCGGCATAGGCGCTGTAGGGTAATTGCGGGCATCCACATGCGACCGCTTGCCGAGCAGACGATCCTGGTTACGGGAGCGACGGACGGGCTGGGACGAGCGCTGGCCGGACAGCTGGCGGCGGGTGGAGCCACGGTTCTAGTACACGGCCGCGATCAGGCTCGCGGCCGGCAAACCGTGGGGGAGATCATTGGCGAGACCGGCAATCGGGCCGTGCACTGGCTGCGCGCGGACCTGGCCTCATTGGATGAGGTGCGCGGATTGGCGGACCAGGTCATCGCCGAGTGGACGGCCCTGCACGGCCTGGTCAACAACGCCGGCATCGGAACGACGCTCCCGGGGGACGGGCGACGGCTCGAGAGTCGCGATGGCTATGAGCTCCGCTTCGCGGTCAACTATCTGGCCGGCTACCTGCTGACGCGACGGCTGCTGGGATTGGTCGAGCGCTCAGCGCCGGCCCGGATCGTCAACGTCAGCTCGGCCGCCCAGTCGCCCATCGACTTTGACGACGTGATGCTCACCCGCGACTACGACGGGATGCGCGCCTACGCCCAGAGCAAGCTGGCCCAGGTGATGTTCACGCTCGACCTGGCCGATGAGCTCGACCCGGGACGCGTGACGGCCAACTGCCTGCACCCCGGCACCTTCATGCCGACCAAGATGGTGCGCGCAGCCGGTGTCACTCCCGTCACCTCGCTGAAGGACGGGACCCGAGCCACTCTCCGCCTGCTCGTCGACCCCGAGCTCGACGGGGTCAGCGGCCGCTACTTCAACGGCGAGCGCCCGGCCGAGCCCCAGGCTCAGGCGCGGGACCCGGCGGCGCGGCGGCGCCTGCGCGATCTGAGCAACCGCCTGGTCGGGCTCTAGTCGCTCCAGTGGTCGGGGATCATCTCGCCGTCACCGCCCTCGGGGCGATCGTTGCCGACGGCGATCACCTCCAGGCCGTCGGGGCCGCCCTCGAAGCTCCTCACCACGTGCGGCGCTACCCGGATGACATCCCATTGGTGGAGATCCAGGATCTCATCGTCGAGCTTGACTCGGCCGGCGCCTGAGACGACGACGTAGGCCTCTTCCTGCTCACGATGGCGGTGGCCGATCGGCGAGCGGTAGTTGGGGCCGTAGCGGAAGTAGCTCACCCCGAGGTGCTGGGAGTCGAGATGCTTGCGCGCGAACCGGGCCTCGATGTCAGGCCCACGGTTGGCGGCGGCGTCGTCGATCTCCTTGAGGTTCTTGATGGCGTAGTCAGGCATGCGGTGGACAATAAACGTTCACGTTCTCACTCCCTGCGCCGCCCCCGGCAGTGGTAGCGTCGGACGGCATGGGAACACGCACGAAATACTCACCCGGAACCTTCTCCTGGAGCGATCTGACTACCCCCGATCAAGACGCGGCCAAGGGCTTTTACTCCGCGCTCTTCGGCTGGGAGGCTGACGACCAGCCGATCGGCGACGGCGCCTTCTACTCGTTGATGTCGCTGGACGGACAGAGCGTTGCCGCCATCGCCCCGCAGCCACAGCAGCAGCGCGATGCGGGCGCCCCGCCGCTGTGGAACTCCTACATCACGGTGGAGAGCGCCGACGCATCGCTGGGCCTGGCCATCGAGCTCGGCGCGCAGGTGCACGCAGACGCCTTCGACGTCATGGAAGCCGGCCGGATGGGGGTCGCCCAAGATCCTCAGGGGGCGTTCTTTCTGGTTTGGGAGCCGCGGAGCAACATCGGCGCCGGGCTCGTCAACGCTCCCGGCGCCCTTTCGTGGAACGAACTTCACGCGGAGGACCTCGACGCCGCCGAGGACTTCTACGGCCAGTTATTCGGCTGGAGCCTCGAGCGCTTTCCCAGCGACGAGATCGACTACCGGATCATCAAGACCGCCGACGGTCGCTCCAACGGTGGAATGAGTGGGACAGTCGTACCAGACGCCCCGGCTCACTGGCTCGTCTACTTCGGCGCCGAGAGCGCGGACTCCTCAGTGGCGAAATTGGGCGAGCTCGGCGGCACGACGCTGATGGAGCCGATGGATCTCGGCCCGGGTTTGCGGATCGCGGTGGTGCAGGATCCCCAGGGCGCGGTGTTCGCGCTCTACTCCGGGCGCTTCGACGACTGACGGCTCAGGCGGCTGCGACGGCCGGCTCGGGCTCGGCTTGCTCGGTGCCCTCGGCGTGGCCGTAGGTGGCGAAGTCCCGCCCACGCACGAGCAGGACCGTGAGTAGGGCCCCCGCCAGGGCGAAGATCCCGGCGACGAGCAGAATCTCGTTCATCGCACTCGTGAAGGCGATGTGGACGCCCGCCACGGCACGGGCCCGGTCGGCGTGAGGCACCGCGCCGAGGACCTGTTGGGTGCCGCCGGCGGCCACCGCCTTGCCGATTTGCCCCGCCTGTCCCGCGGCTGCGGTTCCGGTCAGATGGGGCGCCAGCTGGCTTGAGATCTTGCTCTCGAACAGCGCCCCCAGCGCGGCGATCCCCGTGGCGATACCGACCTGCCGGAAGGTGTTGTTGATCCCGCTGGCCATCCCGCTGCGCTGCGGCGGAACCACACCGATCGCCGTCGAGGCCAGGGCGGGGTTGACCAGTCCGACGCCCGCGCCGGCGACGATGAAGCCGGCCAGGAGAGCTGTCCAGCTCGACGTCGGGGTCAGGCCGCCCATCAGGAGCAGCCCAAGCCCGGTCAGCGCGAGCCCGCCCCCGAGGAGAAAGCGCACTGGAACCCGCGAGCTGAGGTTGCCGGAGGCAGCCGCCGCGACAAATGAGACCACCGTGAAGGGGAGGAAGCGGAGGCCCGTCTGGAGGGGTGAGTAGCCCAGCAGCGTCTGGATGTAGAGCGTGAGGTAGAGGAACATCGAGAACATCGTCGAGGACACGGCGAACGCGGCCAGCGAGGCGCCGCTGAAGGTGGGCTTGCGGAACAGCCCGAGGTCGAACATCGGCTGATCCTGAGCGAGTTCGGCGATCACGAACGTGACCAGGAGGACGATGGAGCCTGCGAACAGACCGATGATCTGCGCGCTACCCCACCCGTCGGAGTTGCCCTTGATGAGGCCGAGCATGAGCAGAAACAGGGCAGCGGTGAAGGTGACGGTTCCGAACCAGTCGATGCTGCGGGCCTCCGGATCCCTTGACTCGGCGAGCTTCGTCATCGCCAGCGCCGCTGCAATGAGACCAATGGGCACGTTGATGTAGAAGATCGAGGACCACCCGAGGCCTTCGGTCAGCGCGCCGCCCAGGAGCGGGCCCACCGCCGCCGAGGCGGCGATGGCGGCGCCCCAGATCCCAAACGCGGTGCCACGCTCGCGCCCGTGGAACTCCTGCGCCAGGAGCGCCAAAGCGGTGGCGAACATGATCGCCCCACCGATCCCCTGGCCGCCCCGGGCGAGGATCAAGAACAGCGCGCTCGGCGACAGAGCGCAGAGCAGCGAGGTGAGCGCGAACAGCACGAGGCCGATCGCATAGATCATCCGCCGGCCCAGGCGGTCGGCCAGCGTCCCGGCCGTCAACAGCAGCGAGGCCAGCGTCAGGGCGTAGGCGTCGATCACCCACTGGATGTCGGAGAAGCTCGCCTTGAGGTCCTTCGCGATCGTCGGCAGCGCGACATTGACGATCGTGATGTCCAGCAACAGCATGAACGTCCCGACGCAGACGACGAGCAGGGTCCACCACTTGCGCTCCATCGCCCTGATCCTAGTAAGCGGCCGTCGTGGGCTCAGGGGATGAGCAGCAGCTTGCCGGTGGTCCGTCGCGCCTCGAGATCCTCCATGGCCTGCCGGGCATGGCTCAACGGGTACTTGGCCCCAATTCGCACCTGGACGGCGCCGATGCTCATCAGCTCGAACAGCGCCGCGGCGCGGTCGTGCAGAAGCTCAGAGGAGCGGGTGTAGGTCTGGAGCGTGGGACGCTGGACGTAAAGCGAGCCTTTGGACTGGAGCACCCTGACGTCCAGCGGATCGGGAGGCCCGCTGGCCGCGCCGTAGAGGATCATCCGGCCCGTCGGGGCCAGGGCGTCGAAGCCCTCCAGGAAAGTCGTCTTGCCCACGCCGTCGTAGATCGCCGCCATGCCCACCCCGCCGGTGATCTCGCGCGCCCGCTCAGCGAAGTTCTCATAGCCGATCACCTCGTGCGCGCCCGCGTCGCTGGCCAGAGCACCCTTTTCGTCGGTCGAGGTGGTGGCGATCACGCGCCCATCGCGCAGCCGTGCCATCTGAATCAGGAGCAGCCCGACGCCGCCGGCGCCGGCGTGGACGAGCACCCAATCGCCCTCCTGGATCGGATAGGAGTCGTGGGAGAGGTAGTGCGCCGTCATCCCCTGAAGGAGCGCGCCCGCCGCCTCCTCGGAGGACACGCCGTCGGGCACCGGGACGAGCTGCTCCCGGGGCGCTGCGACGAGCTCGGCGTAGCTCCCCGGGACGCCGATCCAGGCCACGCGCTCGCCGGTCTCGACCACGGTGCCCGCACCCTCGACGCCCAGAATGGCGGGAGGCTCAAGCGCGTAGGAACGGCCTTCTCGCTCGTAGACATCGCGGAAGTTGACCCCCACCGCCTCAACCTTCACGAGCACCTCCCCCGGCCCGGGCTCAGGATCTGGCACGTCCTTGTATTCGAGGACGTCAGCCCCTCCATGCCTGTCGTAGACGACCGCTCGCATCTCAGTACCCCGTACCCGCGCGGCCGCGGCCCTACGCCCGGCCGTAAACCGGGATGGCCGCGCCGCTCACCGGGCTCGACTCATCCGAGAGCAGATCCGCGATGACTCCCGCGATCGCCCGTGGCTTGACCCAGCGCTCGTGGTCCGCGTTCGGCATCGATGCACGGTTGGCCGGCGTGTCGATGACGCTGGGGAGGATCGCGTTGCAGCGGATTCCGTCGTCGCGGTACTCGACGGCCACCGCCTCGGCAAACGCGATCACAGCCGCCTTGGAGGAGATGTAGCCGGCCGCCCCACTGAACGGCTGCACCGCCGCCCGGGTGCCCACGCACACGATCGAGCCGCCCCCGCCTTTAAGCATCGATCCGAGCGCCGCCTGGGTCATCAGGTATGTGGCCCGAAGGTTGAGCCGGAACTGGTTCTCGAACTCCTCGATCGCCGTCTCGTGCACGCGCCCGCCCATGGCAAACCCACCCACGAGGTTGACGAGGCCCCGGAGCGGCGCCTCCGCGTCCTCGGCCCCCTTCCGGACGACCTCGGCCACGGCTGAGGGCTCGAAGAGGTCAGCGTGGGCGAGCTCGAGACCCGGCTGCTCGTGCACCCGCTCAAGCTCGGCCTCGACCACCCAGGGCACCACGACGCGCCAGCCGTCGTCGAGCAGCCGCGTGACCACGGCGGCGCCCAGACCGCCTGTCCCTCCAGTGACAATTGCGCTGCATTTCACGGGTGCCGTCCGCCCGCCACTCTATCTTCGAAAGTGTTATGGAAGTTCGGGAATTTGCGGATGGAATCGAGGTTGCGCAGGCCCTGCTCGTGCGTGAGGTCGAGGTTCGCTCGCGCCGGGACGGCGGCGAATACCTGAAGCTGACCCTCGGTGATCGCACGGGAAGCGTGCCCGCGGTGGTGTGGGACGGTGTCGCCCAGGCGCGTGAGCTCTGCTGCGCCGGCGAGGTCGTCTTTGTCACCGGTCGCTATGCCGTGCATGCCCGCTTCGGCCCCCAGTTGTCGGTCTCGGCGCTGCGGCAGGCGCGTGAGGGTGAATTCGCCGCCGCCGACCTGCTCGACGGCCCGACGCGCACCGCGGTCCAGATGGAGACCGACCTGCGTGAGCTTCTGGGCACGGTCCAGAACCCCCACCTGCGGCGGTTGCTGGCGGCGATCTTCAGCGAAGGTTCGCCGACCTGGTCGAACTACCGGAACGCCCCGGCGGCCAAGCGCTACCACCAGGCCTACCGGCACGGGCTGCTCGAGCACTGCCTGACCGTGGCCCAGGCGGTGAGCGCGATCTCGGCCACCTTCCCCGGAATCGACCGTGACATCGCCGTGACCGGGGCACTGCTGCACGACATTGGCAAGCTCGAGGCCTACGAAGTCGCGGGCGGGGCCATCTCGATGTCTGACCACGGCCGCCTCTACGGAGAGATACCGATCGGCTACTACCTGGTTCGCCGCACCATCGAGCGCTTGGACGGGTTCCCCGCCGAGCTCGCGCAAGCCGTCCTCCACATCATCCTGAGTCATCACGGCTCGCTCGAGCATGGGAGCCCGGTCGTGCCGTGCACCCGGGAGGCAACGCTCGTCCACATGATCGATAACCTGGGCGGCCGCCTGGGCAGCTTCGACCGGATCGAGAAGGAGCTCCCGGTCGGCGAGGAATGGTCGGGCTACGACAAGGCGCTCGGCGGTGGCGCCTACTTCGCCGGCCGCGCCGACGCTGAGAGCCAGGCGGCCTAGCGCCTGGCTCTCGCAGCCCCCGGTTGTGTGTGCGGCCTCAGGCCGCAGCGGGCTTGATGTTCTGGTTGACCCGGAACAGATTCTCCGGGTCATAGCTCCGCTTGATCTGGGCCAGCCGGTCGTAGTTGCCGCGGTAGCTCGCCCGGACCCGGTCCTCACCCTCGTCCATCATCATGTTGACGTAGGCGCCGCCGGCGGAGTAGGGATGAAGCGCCTGCTGGTAGCTGATGCTCCAGCCCCGGATCTCATCCCGGTTGGCCGGATCGGGATCGACCCCCGCGAACACCGAGCCCCAGTTGGCATCACGGTAGCCCCACGCCGTCTCGTCCGCGGCGACGTCGTGCGCGGCGCCGTCGATTGGGTACAGGTGCATGGTCGACTTCATCGTCGGCAGGGAGGTGCCGAATTGATTGTGGATCTGGACTGCCTCGTCCGGGATCTCCGTAACGAAGTCGGCCCGCCAGTACCACTGGTCGCCGGGTGGATACAGGCCGTCGAAGGCCCCCTGGAGCATCGCGTGCGGCATCGCCTGGACGCCGTGCATGAGTGGCTCGGGAACCGAGTCGAGCAGGGGGGCCATCGCCTTCGTGGCGGCCTCCTCTGAGCCCACGTAGCACCACACCACACCGCACACCTCGCGCAGGTGGATGGCCTCCGGGAAGGGCGGACCCGGCGGGACGATGTGGTAGGCGAAGAATCCATTCAGCTCGCGCGGAGCGGAGGGCAGGAACTCGCGGTATACCGAGAGAACCTCGGCGCCCTGGTCGGCGGGCCAGAAGGTGGGCCCACCGAAGATCGTCCCCACCTCGTGGAGCCGGAACAGGAACGAGGTGACGACGCCGAAGTTCCCACCACCACCGCGGAGCGCCCAGTAGAGGTCCGGATGCTCATCGGCATTGGCCCGGACGATGTCGCCATTGGCCAGCACCACCTCGGCCTCCAGCAGGTTGTCGATCGTGAGCCCGCAACCCCGGGTGAGGTGTCCGAGGCCCCCACCCAGCGTGAGCCCACCGACGCCGGTCGTGGAGATGATCCCGCTCGGCGTGGCCAGGCCGTACTCGCCGGTGGCGGCGTCGACCTCGCCCCAGACACAGCCCCCGCCGACCCGCACGGTCCGGGCCTCCGGGTCAACCTCGATGTCCTTGAGCAGCGACAGGTCGATCACCACGCCGCCGTCGCAGGTTCCGAGGCCGCCCCCGTTGTGGCCGCCCCCGCGGATGGCCAGCAGCAACCCGTGGTTACGCGCGAACGTGACCGCCCGGGAAACATCGCGCGTGTTGGCACACCGCGCGATCAGCGCCGGGTGGCGGTCGATCATGCGGTTGTAGATGAGCCTCGCCTGCTCGTAGTCGGCGTCCCCGGGCCCGATCAGCTGCCCCTGGAAGTCGGACAGCTCGTCTTGCGCAAGCTGCGCGGGTTGGGTGGTGGTGCTCATAAGCCCTCCTGTCGTTGGTCCGTGTGGCGCGATCCACCCTAGGTCGTCGCCGGCGCCCTGTCATGACGAAAGCTGACCTATTTCAAACCCGCTGTTAGGCCGCTACTGAACGCTCCCATTGCGCGAATGGTCAATCCTGACTATCGTGACCTCTGGGGCAATGTTGGAGCACGATCTTCCCGCTTCGCTTCGGATCTCTTCGCCGTTTCCGTTCGTGGGTCGGGCGACCGAGCTGGGCATGCTGCGAACCCTCCTGCCGCGCGCCCAAGGCGAGGGCCGCCGCGTCGTGCTGCTCGGCGGCGAGCCTGGATCGGGCAAGAGCCGGCTGGCCCGTGAGTTCGCTACCGAGGCGGCTCGCGACGGGGCCCTCGTCCTTTATGGGGCGTGCGACGCCGTCGTGCGCACGCCCTACGGGCCCTTCGCCCAGGCCCTAAGGAGCCTGGCCCGGGTGCTCGACGCGGACGATTTCAGGGAGGCGCTGGGGGCAGGTGGCGGCGAGCTCACACGGCTGCTACCCGATCTTCCGGCTCAGATCGGCGAGCTGCCACCCCCGGTCCGGGCTGATCCCGACACCGAGCGCCACCGCCTGCACATGATCATCACCGATCTGCTCGCCGGGGTAAGCCGCCGCCAGCCGTTGGTGCTTGTGATCGAGGATGGGCACTGGGCCGATGCCGCGACGCTGCTGCTCCTCCGCCACCTGGCCCGTGCGCCCTGGACCGGCCGAGTGTTGCTGTTTGCCACCTTCCGGGACACCGAGGCCGACGTGCCGGAGTCCCTGTCCGCCACGCTGGCCGACCTACGTCGCGCCGATGATGTTCTCCGGCTCACGGTGGGCGGCCTCTCCGACGAGGAGGTCGCCGAGTTCATCCGTCGCGTCGCCGAGGGACACCTCGGGCCCACGACGGGCGAGCTGGCGCGAACCATCAGTGAGGTCACCGGCGGCAACCCCTTCCTCGTATGCGAGCTGTGGCGGTCGCTGATCGAGACCGGCGCCATCGAGCTGCTCGACGGCGAGCTCCATCTGGCCCGGCCGCTAAGCGATCTGGGAACGCCCGAGAGCGTCCGTGAGGTGGTGAGCGAGCGCTTGGCGCGGCTGGCCCCGGACACGACCGGGCTGCTTGAGCTGGCGGCCACGGCCGGCCCGCAGTTCGAGATCGATGTCATCCGCCGAGCCTCGGCCCTCGACGAGGGAGAGCTCGTGAGGGCCCTCGACGAGGCGTTGCGCAGCGGCATCGTGGAGGAGATTCCGCGTCTTCAGATGGCCTACCGGTTCACCCACGAGCTCGTTCGCCGGGCCGTCTATGACCGCCTCAGCGGAGTTCGCCGGGCCGAACTCCACCTCCGCGTCGGTGACGCGCTCGAAGCGGCCGGCCGCTCCGTGGGCACCCTGCCCGACCTGGCCCACCACTTCGCCGCCGCCGCGCCGTTGGGGTCGGTGGCGCGGGCGGTTGAATACAACCTGCGGGCGGCGCGAGCCGCCACCGAGGCCCTGGCTTTCGACGAGGCGGTCAACCTCCTGCGCACCGCGCTTGAGCTGGGGATCGAAGACACCCGGGAGCAGGCCGAGGTGCTGGTCGAGCTCGGCATGGTGGCGCACCGGGCCGGGCGAGCCTTCGAGGCGCGCGACGCGTTTCGCTCCGCCGCCGCGATCGCACGCGAGCGGGGGGACGCCGAGCTGCTGGCCCGCGCCGCCATCGGCTTCGAGGACGCCAGCTGGCGTCCAGGCTCGCCGGAGCGGCACTCGCTGGTTCTCCTCGAGGAGGCGGCCAGTGCGCTGGGCGACGAGCCCACCGAGCTGCGGGTCCGCCTGCTCAGCGGCCTCGCCCGGGCGCTCGACATGCAGGGCCTGCAGGATCGCGCGGCGATCGTGCGCGCCAATACGATCGCCCTGGCTCGGCGGCTGGGCGACGAGGCCGGTCTGGCGATCGTGCTCACCCGCTCCTACTGGTCACGCGGATCCAGCTCCGTGGAGGAGATTCTGGAAATGCTCGCCGAAGCCATGACGCTTGGAGAGGAGCTCGGCGACACCGAGATCCAGGCCGAGGCGATCTCCTGGACGGTTCCCGCGCTCGTGATGGTGGCCGACCTGGCGTCGGCCCGGCTTGAGACCTCGCGCCTGCTTCGCCTGGCCCAGATCACGGCCCAGCCGTTCTACCTGCACGTCGCCGAGCACTACGGAGCCGCGCTCGCCCTCGGAGACGGACGGCTGGCGGAGGCGGAGGAGATGGCGTACCGCTCCGAGGAGGCGGGCCGCCTCCTCAGTGGCCGTGACGCGACGGGCACCTACGGCATCCAGATGTTCAGCCTGCGCCGTGAGCAGGGGCGGCTGGCCGAGCTCGCCCCCGTGATCAGGGTGCTGGCCGGCGGCGGCCGGGATCGGGGAGCGTGGCGCCCCGGCTTCGCGTCGCTGCTGTCCGAGCTTGGCATGGAGGCCGAGGCCCGGCGCGAGCTCGACCTGATCGCCGCCGAGGGGCTCGATCCGTTCCGACAGTCGCTGTGGCTGGCCTCGCTCACTTACATCACCGATGCCTGCGCCGCGCTCCGCCACCGGGAGATCGCCGAGCTCGTGTACCCGGAACTCAAGCCGCTTGCCGGTGCCAACGTGATGATCGGTCACCTCGTCGCCTACTACGGAGCTGCGGATCGCTACCTGGGAATGCTCGCGGCCACGCTGGAGGAGTGGGAGCGAGCGGAGGAGCACTTTGAGCGCGCGCTGGCCCTCAACGAAGCGATGGGCGCCCGCACGTGGCTCGCCCATACGGCCTACGAGTACGCCCGCATGCTGATCGAGTGTGGTGAGGGAGACGAGCGAGGGTTGGTGATGCTGGGCCGAGCCGGCGAGCTTGCCTCGTCAATCGGCATGACCGCCCTAGCCGGACGGATCGCGGCGCTGAGCCGCGCTCAGCCGGTCACCGCCGTGTCAGCCGAGAGCACGCCCCAGCTCCCAGACGATCTCTCGGCGCGGGAGGCCCAGGTGCTCCGGCTCATCGCCCGCGGCCTGAGCAACCGCGACATCGGCGCCAGCCTGTTCATCAGCGAGCACACGGCGGCCAACCACGTCCGCAGCATTCTGCGCAAGACCGGGTGCGCCAACCGGACCGAGGCGGCCTCCTATGCCCACTCTCATGCGCTTGTCGACGGCTAAATCACGGGTTAGGATCGGAGGGCCATGCCCCTGTACATGATCGAGCGAAACTTCGCCGAGCAGCTCGACCTGTCCGGCGAGGACATCACGCTCATCGAGGAAGTCAACGCTGACGAAGGCGTGCGCTGGCTGTTCTCATTCCTGAGCGCCGACCGCCGGCGCACCTACTGCCTCTACGAGGCGCCCTCACCCGAAGCGATCATCGCCGCGGCAGGGCGGGTCGGGGTTCCGGCGGACGAGATCGTCGAGGTTGAACCCGGCACCATCGGGCCCGGCCGCGCGCAGGAGTGGGCCGCCACGCAGAGCGCATAGCCAGGCCGGCGTTAGGTAACTCATTGGTCGCGGATTTGCGCAAATAGCGCACGGGTTTCCCCGTAGGCGGTAGGGCTCGCTCACTCCCGGATAAAGTTGCCCTGGGATGGCGAAGGACACCGAGAAGCTGATTCGCCAGCTCTCGCTGATCTCATATCTGATGGCGGAGCGGCGGCCGGTCACGGCCAATGAGATCCGGCGGGACGTGGAGGGGTACAGCGTGATGAACGAGGATGCGTTTGCGCGGCGCTTCTATGCCGACCGCTCCGAGCTCGAGGCGCTGGGAATCGTCCTGTCGGTGGAAAAGCCGGTCGATGGCCAGGTGGAACAGGAGACCTACTCGCTTCCGCCGGAGAACTTTCACCTGCCCCCGATCGAGTTCAGCGATGCGGAGCTGGCCGCGCTGCACACGGCGCTCCAGCTGCTGGACGGCGAGTTCGCTTACGCCGAACCCCTCCGCCTGGCCCTCCAGCAGATCTCGTGGGGACGGCCGAGCCCGCTGCGCGCTCCCGAGCAGCAGGGGGTGGCCCTCGGGATCACCGGGTCCGCCGGCGGGCACGAGGTCTCCCAACGCCTGGCCAAGATCGAGACCGCGATCTTCCGTCGCAAGACGATCCTGTTTGAGTACTTCACGATGCAACGGGGTGAGGTGGCGACGCGGCGAGTCGACCCCTACCAGCTGCTCTACCAGGGCAACCAGTTCTATCTCGTGGGGCGCTCTCACGAGCGTGACGCGATCCGGGTCTTCCGGCTCTCCCGCATCCGCGGCAAGGTGGGCTACGCCACCAAGGCCGAGCACGACTTCCAGCGCCCGGCCGACTTCGATCCTCGCGCCTACGCCAACCGCATCGACTGGCAGTTCGGCGACCCGATCGGAACCGCCGAGGTGTGGGTGGGTCGCCGGATCGCCTGGCAGATCGAGCGCCACTTCGGACCCTTCGGGGAGATGCACCCAGAGGACGAGGACGGAGACCAGATCTTCACCACGAGCTACGCCGACGCGCGCCAACTGATCTCCTGGGTCCTCGGGCTGGGAGAGAACGCCCGCATCCTGACTCCTGGAGAGCTGGCCGACGGGTTCGCCGAACGGCTGGAGCTCCTGATCGAGCGCCACACCGGCGCACCCCAGCTCGCCCCGGAGCTCGACAGAGGAGCGGCTGCCCCCGCACCCGGACGCAGCGAGGTCGAGGCCGACTCGGAGAACGGCCATCATCCCGACGCCGGCATCCGCCCCGAGCGCTTCGCCCGGCTCGTCACGCTGGCCAGCATCCTCCTCGACGGCGGTCGGGCAGGACGGCGGCTCACCATGGACGAACTCTGCCGGGACCTCAACGTCTCCGAGCAGGAGTTGCGCGAGGACGTGGCCGTGCTCAACGTGGTCAACTTCGGTGCCGGGACCTACGTGCTCTACGCCGAGATCGGCGATGACGGCTCGATCGAGGTCGACCCCGAGCCCTACGGCGATTCGTTCGCGCGCCCCGCCCGCCTGCTCCCGGTCGAAGCCAAGGCGCTCATCGCCGCCATCGACCTGATCGGCGAGCACATCCCCGCGGGTTCGCTCAACTCGGTCCGGGCCAAGGTCGTGACCGCGCTGGGCGAGGATCCGGCCCAGGAGGGGCTCCAGGTCGCTCCGCGCGGCGGTGACGACGCCGAGATCGCGGCCGTGGTGTCCCGGGCCATCAACCAGCAGCGGCTGCTCTCCTTCGAGTACTACAAGGAGAACGAGGATGAGTTCTCGACCCGGACGGTCGAACCCTACGCGCTGATGAACGGCCGCGAGGGTTGGTACGTCGCCAGCTTTGACCCCTCGCGTGATGACATGCGCCACTTCCGTCTGGACCGCATCAAGTCGGCGACGGTCACCGACCAGGAGTTCGAACCGCGCCCCGATGTCGAGCCCTCGGCCGACGTCGACGGTTGGCCACGCACGGGCGAGGTTCCCTCCTCCCAGCGCGCTCGAATCTGGATCTCGCCGGAGCGGGCCCGCTGGGCCCGCGAGGAGCGGGCGGTCGTGGCCGAGCTAAAGGACGGCGCCGTGATCGTCGAGCTCGGCTTCGCTGGGGCCACCTGGCTGGTGCGTGAGGTGCTCAAGGAGGCGGGTGACGCCGTCGTCCTCGAGCCTGAGGAGCTCCGCACCGAGGTCCGGGGGGCCGCGGAGGCGATCCGCGCCCTGGCCGCGGCCTCCGTGAGTTGAGCCGGCGCAGCCAGATCACGATGAGCGACCAGGAGGTCGCGGACTTCGTGGCCGAGCAGCGGGTGGTCGTGTGCGGCACCACCGGTCCCCACGGCTGGCCGCACCTGATGCCCCTGTGGTACGTGGTCCGCGAGGGACAGATCTGGGCCTGGACCTACGCCAAGTCCCAGAAGGCGCGCAACCTGGAACGCGACGACCGGGCGACGCTCCAGATCGAGGACGGGGAGCGCTACGAGGAACTCCGCGGCTTGATGATCGAGGCCCACACGGTAATCCACCGGGTTACCGAGGACGTCGCGCGGCTGGGTCAGGAGATCTACGAGCGCTACGGAGTCGGCGCCCTGGGCGACGAGTTCATGGACGCCGTCCGCGCCCAGGCGGTCAAGCGCGTGGCGCTCCAATTCGTTCCCGCGCGGGTCGCCAGCTGGGACCACCGCAAGCTCCAGGGGCGCTACTAGCCCGTAGTCTCCCGCCCATGCAAGCGCTGAAGGGTCTCATCCTGTCGGGCGGCAAGGGAACCCGGCTGCGGCCGATCACCCACACCTCGGCCAAACAGCTCGTTCCGGTGGCCAACAAGCCGGTGCTCTTCTACGGCATCGAGGCGATGGCCCAGGCGGGCATCGCCGAGGTGGGGATCATCATCGCGCCGGAGACCGGAGACGAGATCCGGACCGCCGCCGGCGACGGTTCCCGCTTCGGCGTCGAGCTCACCTACATAGTCCAGGATGAGCCTCTGGGACTGGCCCACGCGGTGCTGACCGCCGAGGCGTTTCTCGGCGACTCGCCGTTCGTCATGTACCTGGGCGACAACCTCCTCCAGGGTGGGATCGAGGATCTCGTGGGCGCTTTCCGCGAGCACGGTCCGGACGCGCTGATCCTGCTCACGCCGGTGGCGGATCCCGAGAACTACGGCGTGGCCGAGCTGTCCGACGGATCGGTGGTGAGACTGGTGGAGAAACCGCCGCAGCCGAAGACCGACCTGGCGCTCGTCGGCGTCTACATGTTCACCCCGGCGGTCCACGACGCCGCCCGAGCGATCGAGCCCTCAGGTCGCGGGGAGCTGGAGATCACCGACGCCATCCAGCACCTGGTCGACCGCGGCCTCAGGGTCGAGCCGCATGTGGTCCGGGGCTGGTGGAAGGACACAGGACGGCTCGATGACATGCTGGCCGCCAACCGCCTGGTGCTCGACACGATCGAGGGCCGGATCGAGGGTGAGCTGATCGCCTCCCAGGTCGACGGCCGCGTGGTCGTCGATCCCGGCGTCCGGCTCGAGCGCTCGACGGTGCGCGGCCCGGCGATCATCGGCGCGGGCGCCAGGCTGATCGACTGCTACGTCGGTCCCTACACCGCGATCGGGGAGAACTGCCTGATCGAGAACGCCGAGGTGGAGCATTCGATCCTCCTCGCCGGCTCCGCGGTCCGTGATCTGGCCGGCCGGATGGAATCCTCGCTCCTGGGGCGCAACGTACGGATCGGGCGAGATCAACGCCAGCCCCGGGCCTACCGGTTCCTGGTTGGTGACAACTCAGAGGTCGGGATCCTGTAACCGAGCGGTCCCGCTGATCCGTTTCTGCGCTCCCGCTCGTCCGTTTGGAGCGCTCCCGCTCGTCCGTTTGGAGCGCTCCCGCTCGTCCGTTTGGACCACCCCCCTTGTCCATGTGGGTGGGGGGGGCTAATTGAAAATGCTCAGCGGTCGATACCTGTCTGAGCAGGTCCCAGTTGCCTGCCCTACCCCACGTCCCAGGGTCCACGTATGCCTGAATCAGTTGGTCTGCGAAGCACTCACCCCACGCTGTCTGTCGATCACCACTACGTAGGTGAGCGAGCGGCGGTAGTCAGCCTCGATGGCGATCTCGCCCTTGAATCCGCACCTCATCTGAAGCAGACGCTCTCAGATCTGGTGGCGGCCGGCCGGGACCGGCTGGTCCTCGACCTGGCGGAGGTCCCATTCATGGACTCGACCGCGCTCGGGGTGATGATCGGCGTCCAGCGGCGGTTCGCGGGCTCCGAGCGCCTGGCCATCGCCTCGCCGACACCGCCGGTGCTCCGCGTGCTCGAGTTGACCGGATTGGCGACGGGGCTCCGGGTGTTCGACACGCGTGAGGCGGCGCTGAGCTATGTGACCGAAGACGACGCCCCGGTGGCGGAGCGAGCCACACCCCCGCTGACCGCGGATGCGTCGTTGATGCTCGGGATTGCCTCGACGGCGATGCCGTTTGCCCAATCGGCCGAGGATCAGGCCGAGCGCTGGCTGCGGACGCTGCGCAATCACGGCGAGTCCGGCGCGATCCTGGCCTCGCTCGGCCTCTCTGAGACCGCTCTGGAGGATCCCGGACACGACGGGGACGACGCCCCGCCGGAACGCGGGGACCCGGACGCCGTGGTCACGGTCACCAATGAAGCGGGCCGAATCGCCGCCGACCGGGGAGCGCCCAAGCTGGGAACGCTCGACGTGCTGATGGCCGTGACGTCGGTGTACGGCCCGATCTTCTACCGCGTGCTGTCGGCCCACGGTGTCGACCCCGCCGAGCTGACCGCTCGGCTGGCCGGCGCCGAAGCGGCGAGTACCGAGAGCTAAGCCACCTCGGCGCTGTCGGCGGGTAGCTCACTGCGCAGAGCCGCGAGCTCGCGCTGGAGCTCTTCGACCTGCATCTCCAGGGCGGCGACTCGCGCGGCCAGCTCGCCGTCGCCGGGTGGCGGGGCGTGGGTGGGTGGGGCTGGGCTGGGGCTCGGTGGAGCTGCGCTGGGGCTTGGCGCCAGTGCACCTTCGCTCGGGGTCGAGGCGGCCTCGCCGGCGTCCTCGCCCCCCAGAAGGTGCTCGAAGCGATCTTCCTTCTGGCCGGGCCGCCGGGGCACGCGGCGGGCATATCCCCGTTCACCCAGGACACCCAGTACGTGCTCAACCTGCTCGAGTGAGCCGAAGCTCGTCATCCGCTCACTGCGCGACTTGAGCTCGCCCGGCGTCTGTGGACCACGGAGGAGAAGGACGGCCAGGATCGCCAGCGCCTCGCGGTCGAGCGATAGCGCTTCCTCGGCCAGGTGGCGATATTTGACCGCGCGGCTGCTGTGTCCGCTGGCCATTCGGGTGAGCCCGTAGCGGGAGAGACGGAAGGCAGCCTCCCGCACCGTGTTCTCGTCGTAGTCGGTGACCGGGTCCCGATTCGTCACCTGGTTGCAGGCCAGGCGGAGCGCGTTCAGCGACAGCGGATACTGGTCTGGGGTCGTCCAGCGCTTCTCGATCAGACAGCCGAGGACCCGCTGCTCGACCGGGGTGAGCTCGCCGAAGTGCATCCGCGCCGAGGATAAAGTGCCCGGGAAGGTCTCGTCCGCGAGGGCGTCCTGGCTGATGACATGCAGATAAGACGAACACTCCCCTGGCTCATCGGCACCCTCCTCCTCGCTGGATGCGGCGCGGCGTCGTCTCAGAACTCGACGACCCCCAAGACCACGCCCGCGACGAGCGCGAGCGTCGGCGTGACCGACGCCCACCCGGCCCACCAGGTCTCGCACCACAAGGCGCCGGCGAAGCATCGGGCGGCCGCGAAGGTGACCACGCACGCCTCGCCTCCGCCGACGACGACCCAAGCGCCTCCGCCGACGACAACCCATTCGGCCCCTCCGCCGACGACCACAACGCACGCAGCGGCGCCGACGATGACCACCACCCATTCGTCGCCCCCGCCCACGACGACACACTCGTCGCCACCGCCGACCACGACCTCCTCGAGTACGGCCTGCATTCCCCAGGGCGCCAACGCCGGTGACGCTGACTCCGACAATCGCGGCGCCCCCAGCGACGGAGACGGCTGCCTCTAATCGAGTCGGCCTCGCCGGGTCGCCGGGCGGAGCCAGCTCGTCCTCCGCAGCGACCCTTTCCCGCCAATCACCGCAGAACCTGCGGGGCGCTCGGCGACACCTATCTGCCCCGGAAAGACCATTCGCTGAGCGGTCGGCAGATAAGTGTCGCCCAGCACCCCCGCCGCCCGCATCCGGGTTGACAGATATATCGCTTCGATATATCTGCACGATACATGGCCGCGGACCCTCGCAGTTCCGAGCGCTCAAGCTCCCTCCCCGCCCCGGCCGGGCCGCCACTCCCGGCCCCACCCCTCACCGCCACCGGTCGCGTGATCCTGGGGATGATCGCCAAGGGGGTGCGGTCGGGCTACGAGATCAAGCAGCTCGTGGATAAGTCGACCCGCCACTTCTGGGCTGCCAGCTACGGCCAGATCTATCCCGAGCTTCGCCGGCTGGAGGACGACGGTTTGATCGAGGGCCGAGCTGATCCCTCGGGCGCGAGGGTCAGGATGGTTTACGAGCTCACGCCTCGCGGGGAGCAGGCGCTCGAGGACTGGCTCTTCTCCGAACGAGCACTCGTCTACGAGTTGCGTGACGAGGGGATGCTGAAGCTGTTCTTCTCCGACCTCGAACCTGAATCGGCGCTGCGGACGGTGCGCGCGATGCGTGAGCAGCACGAGAAAAAGCACGAGCAGCTTGGCCTGATCCAGGCCGCGGGCGGCCACATATCGACGGGCCCGGGTCTGGCGCTGGAGATCGGCCTTGGCGTCACCGGCTGGCTGATCGAGTGGTGCAAGGCAACGGAAGCCCGGCTGGCCGGCGACCTTGAGGAGACGGTGTAGGCGTGCTGGCCCGGTGGGCCGCCTTCCTCTACGCGCGCGGCCGAGCGCTGCTCATCGTCACCGTCGTCTGCGCAGGCGTCGCCGGAGTCCTAGGGGTGGGCGTGGCCAAGAAGCTCTGGCCCTATGACGCGCGCGACCCGGCCACCCAGAGCGTTCAAGCGGCGAAGCGGTTCCAGGCCGCCACCGGGCGCCAGATCGACGCCGGCGTGATCGCCCTCGTGCACTCGGGAGATATCCGGAGCGCGCCCGCACGCCATCGCGTCGAGCAGATCGCGGCCGAGCTCTCAGCCCAGGCTGACGTGGCCTCGGTGCAGTCGTTCTACACGACCCGCGACCGGGCGATGGTGTCCCGCAGCGGCCGGCTCACGTACGTGGTCGCCTACTTCAAGCCGCTGTCCAACAAGGCGCTCAAGGACGCTGCGCAACAGATCGAAAACCGCTTCGCCCACCAGCGCGACGTTCAGCTGGGCGGCGACGCGGTGGCCAACGCTCAGGTGAACACGCAGGTCAGCCATGACCTGGAACGCGCCGAACTGCTCGCCTTCCCGTTCATCTTCCTGCTCTCGCTGCTCTTCTTCCGCTCGCTCCTGGCCGCGCTTCTGCCTCCCCTGCTCGGCGGCCTGGCCATCGTGGCCACCTTCTTTGCCCTGCGCATAGTCTCTGGCTTCGTCGATGTCTCCGTGTTCGCCCTGAACTTCGTCACGGGCATGGGGCTTGGACTGGCGATCGACTACAGCCTGTTCATGGTCTCTCGCTACCGCGAGGAGGCGGCCCGCACCGGATTCGGTCCTCCGGCGCTGAGCCGAACCCTTCAGACCGCCGGCCGGACCATCATCTTCAGCTCACTGACTATCGCCGCGGCGATCGCGTCACTGATCGTCTTCCCGCAGAACTTCCTCTATTCGATGGGCATCGCGGGGGCGATCGTGGCCATCCTCGCTGCCACCCTCGCCCTGACCGTGCTCCCGGCGCTCCTCAGCGTGCTCGGACCCCGGATCAACTCGTTCGCGCCGCCCCGGCTCCAGCGCGCCGCCGAGCGCGAGGCCCTGCCCGCCGAGGCCGGATTCTGGTACCGGCTCTCCCGTCTGGTCATGCGCCGCCCGGCGGCCATCGCCGCGGCCTCCGCCGGGTTGCTGATCGCCCTCGGGATTCCCTTCTGGGGCGTCAAATTCATTCAGGCTGACGCCCGCGTGCTGCCGACCTCGGTGAGCGCCCGGCAGGTCAATGACACCCTGAACAGCCAGTTCCCGCCCAACCGGACCGCGCCCCTTGAGATCGTGGTCGGGGCACCGGCGCGCTCGAGCCAGGTCCGCAGTCTGGCGGCGCGAGTGGCCGCGCTTCCGGATGTCGCCGCCGTCGCCCCGGCCCAACCGGCGGGAAGCGAGAACACACTCCTGACGGTCTCGCCGTCTCAGGGTCCGATGACCACCGCCACGCAGCGCCTGGTCAGGAACGTGCGGGCCATCCACGAACCCTTCTACGTCGGGGTCGCCGGCGAAACCGCGATGTTCGTCGACCTCGAGCACAGCCTGGCCGTCCACCTACCCGAGGTGCTCGCGATCGTGATCGGCTCCACTCTGATCATCCTGTTCCTGTTCACGGGATCCATCGTGCTGCCAGTCAAGGCGGTGGTCATGAACTTCCTCAGCCTGAGCGCGATGCTGGGGATCCTCGTCTTCATCTTCCAGGACGGGCACCTCCAGGGCCTCCTCGGCTTCAGCAGCGAGGGTGCGCTGGACTCGACCCAGCCGATCTTCCTCTTCGCCGTGGGCTTCGGGCTGGCCACCGACTACGGCGTCTTCCTCCTGTCCCGGATCAAGGAGGCCCACGACCGTGGCCTCCCGAATTCCGAAGCCGTGGCTGTCGGCCTGGAGCGAACAGGCCGGATCGTCACCGCGGCGGCACTCCTGTTCGCGGTGGCGCTGGGCGCCTTTGCCACCTCCAAGATCGTGTTCCTCAAAGAGCTCGGGCTCGGCGCCGCCCTTGGAGTCCTGATCGACGCGTCGATCGTCCGGGCCTTCCTTGTGCCCTCGCTGATGGAGCTCCTGGGTCCGCTCAACTGGTGGGCCCCACGCCCACTGCGGCGCCTGCACGAGCGGGTGGGGCTGCGTGAGGGCCCTCCCTCGGCCCCTGATGCCGCGGTCGGCTCCGCTCGGACCGGGTGACCAGCCGGCGCGCTAGCTTGCGCGCGTGACGAATCCATGCCAGGCGCTGGGAGCCGCGGCGGCACGCGCCGCCCTCGCCGGCAATCCCTCGGACGGCTACGGCGGCGCCGTTCTCGCGGTATCGCTCGATGCGTGGCGGGCGGAGGCCGAGGTCGAAGCCGACTCAGGCGGCGGCGTCGAGCCGTCCAACGCGCTCGTGCAGGCGACCGTGGACCGGTTCACGCGGGAGCTGAATCCGGAGGCGGCCGACTCCGCGGTGCGCTGGACGACCACGATCCCGCAGCGCGTGGGCCTCGGGAGCTCGAGCGCCCTGGTGATCGCGGTGACCCGCGCGCTTGCCGCGCGCCACGGAATCGATCTCGCCCCGTCGGAGCTGGCCGAGTTCGCGCTGGCGGTCGAGACCGAGGAGCTCGGGATCGTGGCGGGGCTTCAGGATCGGGTGGTGCAGTCCTACGAAGGGCTGATGTTCATGGAGTTTGGCCGGCCGCCGCGCTACGAGCGGCTCGACCGCGGGCTGCTCCCCCCGCTCGTCATCGCCTGGCGCGAGGCGGCCGCCGGGCACTCCGGCGATGTCCACGGAAGCCTCCGAGACCGGCATCGCCGGGGCGAGGAGGCGGTCCACGGGGCGATGGTCGGCCTCGCAGCGGCCGCCCGGACAGCGCGCGCGGCGCTCCTGGAGGGCGACCTCGACCGCTTCGGTCAGACCCTGAACGCAACCTTCGACCTGCGCCGGAAGCTGGTGGAGCTCGATCCGCTGTGCGTAGAGATGATCGAGGCGGCACGCGACTGCGGGGCGAGTGCCAACTACACCGGTTCAGGCGGCGCGATCGTCGCCGCATGCCGCGGCGAGAGCCAGGCCGTGGAGGTCGAGCAGACGCTCGCCCAGATGGGGTGCGGCTCGGTGCGCGCCTGACGGTAGGAGCCAAGACCCGGCCGGCGAAACCAGCACCATGGGCACCGGCCGGCTCGAGTCGTTCTCCGATGGCGTTCTCGCCGTGGCAATAACGCTGCTGGTGCTGAACATCGCCGTGCCGGGACTGAACCGGACGGCCAACGGCGCGACCCTGGCTCACCACCTCGCCTCGCAATGGCCCGTCTACGCCGCCTACGTGACCTCGTTCTTGACCATCGGGATCATCTGGATCAACCACCACGCGATGATCAGCCGGCTGGCCCGGGCCGACCACTCGATCCTGATCCTGAACCTGTTGCTGCTGCTGACGGTCGCTGTGATCCCGTTCGCCACCAGCTTGTTTGCGGAGTACCTCAGGGCAGATCACGGGGCCAAGCTCGCCGCGGGGGTGTACGGCGGAATCCTCCTCGCCATGGCGCTGGCCTTCTCCGCGCTGGACCGCCAGATGATGCTGCGCCGGCCCCAGCTGCTGAAGGACGAGCTGAGCCTGGAACAGCGCCGCCGGATCCTCGCTCGGGCCAGGGCCGGGCTGATCCCTTACGTGATCGCCGCCGGGCTGGCCGCCGTCTCGCCCTACGCGACCCTCGTCATTTGCCTCGGGCTGGCCGTCTTCTACGCCCTACCGGTCGCCAGCGGCATCGGGATCTAGCCCCGCCACCAGGCCGCCAGGACGCGGCGCCAGTTGCCCCAGGCGATGGCGTCGACCTCGTCCTCGTTGAACCCCTGGTCGCGCAGCGCGTCGAGGACCCGCGGCAGTCCCTCGACGCCTCCGACCGCCCGCGGGATTGTCGCCCCGTCGAAGTCAGAGCCCAATCCGACATGCTCCGGCCCGATCCGGTCGGCGACGTAGCGGGCATGCTCTGCGATCAGCTCGAGCGGAGTGTCGGGGTCATCGGCGAAATCCGGGCGCAGGAACGGGGTGGCGAAGACGATCCCGACGAGGCCGTCCGAGCCACCAATCGCGTCGAGCTGAGCATCGGTCAGGTTCCGAGAGGCGGGGCAGAGCGCGTGGGCGGCGGCATGACTGGCGACGATCGGCCCCGCCTCCAACCGCGCCAGATCCCAGAACCCGGCCTCGTTGAGGTGACTGACATCGACCAGGATCCCCAGCTCGGCGCAGCGCCGGACCAGGGCGCGGCCGGCCGCCGTCAGCCCGGGTCCGACATCGGGAGTACTGGGGGAGATGAACGGGACCCCCCAGGCAAAGGCGTTGGCGCGGCTCCACACGGGCCCGAGCGACCGCAGCCCCGCCTCGTACCAGAAGTCGAGCGCCTCGAGATCGGCGTCGATGGCCTCTGCCCCCTCGAGGTGCAGCACCGCCAGGGGTGGGCCGTCGGCCTCCCGCGCGGCGTCAACGTCAACGATCGCTCTGCCCATCCGGAGATGGCCCTCGGCCTCGAGCCGGGCCAGGCGCCCCGCGACCGTGGTGGCCTCGGCGGCGGCGATGACGTGATCGAGCGGCGGCGCGTATTCGAACTCCAGCACCCCGTCATCCCGTGGGACCGTCCGCTCCCGGAGCCGGCCGCCGCCAGAGAAGATGGCGAAGATCGCCCCGCGCAGACCCGCGGCCCGCATCCGCCCGAGGTCGAGGTGCCCTTCAGGACGCCCGTCGATGATCAGGTCGTGGTCGTCGCGGGTCAGCGCGTCGTTGTGCCCGTCGAAGACCGGCTGCATCGAGCGGAACCTACCGGCTCAGGTCAGGTGCAGCCGGTGGGCCATGGCTGCCGCCTGCGTCCGGCTCTGGACCCCGAGCTTGCCGAGGATCCGAGAGACGTGGACACTGGCCGTCTTCTCGGCCATGAACAGGGCGGCGCCGATCTGGCGGTTGGTCGCTCCCTCCGCGATCAGGGCGAGGACCTGACGTTCACGCGGCGTCAGCCCGAAGGGCTCGTCCTCGGCCTCGGTGTCACCCGCGGCAGCAGGTTCCTCGTCGAGCTGGAGGCGCGCGCGCTGGGCCAGGGCTGAGATCTCGGCCTCGAGCCACTGCGCGCCGAGGCGCTGCGCCACCATGTGGGCGCTCCGCGCCGCCGCGGCTGCGGCGTCACGGTCCCCGCGCTCGACGTGGGCTTCCGCTTCGCGCCAGTGGAGCAGGGCCGCGTAGTAGGGCCGCTCGATCGCCTCCCACTCCTCCGCCGCCACTCGCCAGCGTTGTGGATCGCTCCGCGCTCGGCCCCGGCTGAGCTCCGCCTGACCGACGGCGAACCACGCCTTCTCGACCGGGCCTCCCTCCTGGGCCGCCGCGTCGAGGCGGCTCAGGTGGATCTGGAGGCGCGCCATCGCGTCGCGCTCCTCGGCACGCTCGCGCAGGTCCTTGGCCCGGCGAGCGATGTCTGCCTCGACCCGGGCACCGACCGCGCTGGCCCGGGCGATCCGCATCACGTCATCGGTGCACACCTCAAGCCGGCCGAGTGCGTGCTCGACCGAGGCCCGCGCGGCCAGCAGGTCGTAGCGGCGCCGGTGCAGCTCGCCCTGAAGGGCCCCGTACCAGCCGATCCACTGCGGCTCGGCGGAGGCCTCGACCAGCGGCTCCACTTCCTCGAGGCGCCGAGCCGCCTCGTCATCCCGCCCTTCCCCGAGCGCCGCCTCGGCCTCGACGATGCTGCGGAACACCGAGCCCTTGTCCATCAGCACGGTCGAGGGCTTCAGGTGGGCGCGCATGAGGTCCCAATCGCCGGCCTCGAAGGCCACCCAAGCGACCGTCAGCATGAGCCAGTCGTGGAGCCGGACGACCCGGGCGGGGATGTTCTGAAGGCCCTCACGCGCGGTCTGAAGGGCTTCGCCCGTGCGGCCGGCCAGGAACAGCATGTCGGCCAGGTTCGAATACGCGTAGCCGAGGTTGTCGAGATCGTCATCGGCGCGGGCGATCTCGATCGCCTGTTGGAGCTTGGCGATGCCCGCCTCGACGTCGCCGAGCGCGATCTTGGCCATGCCGAGGGTGTTCAGCACCTCGGCTTCGGCGCGTCTGTCGCCCGCTTCCACGGCGGCGGCCAGGGCCGCCTCAGCGTCCGGAACCGCGTCGCGGAAGCGGCCGCGTAGGAAGAGCGTCCGGGCCAGCCAGGCCATCAGCGGTGGGCGCTCGCGGCTGGCGCAGCCGGGGGGTAGCATGGCCAGGGCCTGCTGAGCCGTGTCGACTCCCTGGGCCCCCAGGTTGAGCGCCCACTGGACCCGGGCCAGGCGCGAAAGCAGGCCGGCGTAGACCTCGGGTTCGGCGTCGACGTCGACGTCCTCGAGGGCGAGCTTGAGCAGCGTCTCGGCTCGGGAGCGATCGCCGGCGATCCCGTGGGCCGTGGCCGCGAGGGTCAGCAGGTCGAGGCGGGAGAGGGGAATCGTCTGCTCGGCGTCACGCACCCGCGGCCAGAGCTCGAGCGCCCGCTCGGCCAGCTCCCCTGCCTCCGCGTAGGCGTGGATCTCGCGCGCCGCGAGCGCGGCCTGCACCGCGGCCCGCAGCGCCGCGGGCTGGTCTCCCGCGGCCGCGTAGTGACCGGCCACCGCGGCGGCCCGCTCCGCCTCCCGCTCCTGGCCGCCACCCATCCGAGCCTCGAGCCGTCGAGCCAGCGCGAGGTGGAGGTCTCCGCGCTCACCCGGGAGCAGGTCGTCGTAGAGGACCTCGCGTAGGAGGGCGTGGCGAAAGCCGAAGCGACCTTCCTCGTCGGTGGTCAGCACGTGCTCGGCCACCGCCTCGCGCAGTGCGCTCTGAAGCGCGTCCCGCTCGATCTCGGTCACCTCGGCGAGGACGGCTTCGCCCAGGCGCCGGCCCACCGCGATGGCCCGCGCGGTGCGCTGTGCCTCGGGCGATAGGCGCTCGATCCGCAGCATGAACGCGTCGCGCAGGCTCTCCGGGGGCGACCCGCGCCCGTCGAGGCCGGCGGCCAGGAGCTCCTCGGTATAGAGCGGGTTCCCCTCGCTTCGCATGTAGAGCCGGTCGACGAGGCCCTGGGCCGGATCGGCGTCAAGAATGTCGGCCAGCAGCTGGCCGAGCTCGCCGCGGTCGAGCGGCGCAACGCCGATACTCCGGACGTGCTCGAGGCGATCGAGCTCTGAGAGCAGCGACCGCAGCGGGTGCCGGCGGTGAATCTCATCGGTGCGGTAGCTCAGGACCACGAGCATCGACTCTTGCCGCAGGCTCCGGGCCAGGAAGGAGACGAAGGTCCGCGTCGAGCGGTCGGCCCAATGCATGTCCTCGAGGATCAGGGTCACCGGGGCGCTCTCGGAGAGGCAGTCGAGCAACTCGACCAGCGCCTCGAACAGCCGCAGCTGTGAGGAGGGATCATGGACGGGAGTCGCAGATCCCGTGTCGTCGAGCCCGGGGAACAGGGCCGCGAGCTGAGCCCGGCTGCCCCGACTGAGCTCATCGAGGGCGGGGTCTCGTGACCGGACGAGGGGGCGCAGCGCGCTGGTGAGCGGCGCGTAGGGCAACTCGCCCTCGCTCTGCTCGACGGCATCGCCGCGCAGGACGAGCACGTCACGCTCGGAGAGCAGCCGCTCGAGCTCTCCGATCAGCCGCGTCTTGCCGACTCCTGAGTCACCGCCGAGGAGCAGTAACGCCGGTTGCCGGTTGCGGGCAGCCTCCGCCGCCTGTTCGAGCTCCCGGAGCTCTGAGCTCCGCCCGACGAACCGGTTGCTGCTCAGTCTGCGCGCCACGCCCGAAGTATCGCCCGATCGCCGTCCGGACGAAATGGTGCGAGCGGTCCCCGAGCCAGCGCTGGTTGGCCGCCTGCCGTGCGAGTTCCTGGCGGTGGCTTGTGGCGAGTTCATTGGTGAGGCTGGGATGCATTCTGGGCTCCTTTTCCTATCCACCTTCACTGGCGGCAGGATGAGCTGCGACGCCGGCCCTGACATCGGTCAGAAGGAGCGCATTTCGCTCTCTCCGGCCTTACCGGCCGCGACGGACCCCTTACTCAGCGAGAGCCGACGCGGGCGCCCGGCACAAACGGCCGGTGGCTGATGATCTCGAGCGTGGTCAGGCGCAGGCGAAGCGCCTGCTCGGCCTCGCTCAGCGCCTGGGCAGAGCCGACCGAGCGCGTCTCGAACGCCCGCTCCTGCGCCAGCTGATCGAAATTGGCCAAATCGTCGTCCTCAGCCAGCTCGACGCCACCCCGCAGGTACCAGAGCTCGGCGCCCTCGTAACCCGCGCACAGGCCGCGTGCAAGCGGATATTGGGCCGGGTCATAGAGGACGATGACGCGGGGCTCGCCCGGCAGCCGCAGCCGCCTGACCTGGCGCGCCGGAATCGTTTCCCGCAGCCACCGCGGCGCGCGAAAGCGCGACGGTTCGAGTGCGACGACCCGGGGAATCGCCAGCAGGCTGCGCGCGTGGCCTGAGAGCGCGAACCGGTCGAGCGCGGCCGGCAGCAGGAGAAGCCCCAGGGGCTCCTTCAGCGCCGGTGCGTGGGGCGCCGGCAGTGCTCTTTGCCGTAGGAGTCGAGTTCCCATTGACCCATGCTTTCGATCAGGTTCACCTCTTTGACCGCCTTTGCTACCAGCGTCCCTCCGGTCAGGGCAGTACCGCGGCGCCCGTGAAGGCTGATCTGCACCGTCCCGTACAAGAGCTGCGTCTGGTCCTGGCTGAGGAGCGTCGACACGTCCGGGAAACATCTTGCCAGTAGCGCCGCGCAGCCTCCTCCGGAGCGCATGTAGTGCGCGAGCTCCGCCTGCGCGTGGTTGTCGAGAGCGGCGCACGCGTCGGTGAAATCGCCTTCGGCCACCGACCCCACATAGTTGTCGACGGCGTCGATCGGACCAGGGCCGGTCTGCCCGCACCCTCCGAGCAGGGCGGCGGCGAGGATCACAATGACCAACGCCCGGCGCATCAGCTCGGGGGCGGGCCGGGATTGGGTCCTTTCGGCGCCACCGCGAGTACTGCCGCGGCGACCGACTGAGCCAGCGCGAGTTTCCCCCTCCCGCCGGGCGGACGGCCGGTGACGCTCACCGTCACATAGCTACCGGCGGTGGATTGGGTCCCGTTGGTGGCGACGAGCTCTGACTCGGCCGGGATCCATACCGCCTGGGCGCCCCGGATCGTCACGTCCTGGGGCATCTGGCCCCGGCCGCGGGCGGTCCCCGCGAAGGCCTGGACCTGATGGACGACCGTGGTGTCGTACTCGGTCCAGGCCTGGGTGGCCGCCTGAGCGATCGCGTCGACGCGGACACCTGAGCGCTGGAGCACGCACTCGATGTTGGCCGGGTCGGAGTCGGCGATCTGCGATCCTGCGTGGCCGATCATCGCGTCGGCTGCCTGCCCGGCCCGGGCGCAGACGCGCTCAGGTGCCGGGACCTTGGCCACGGGACGAGACGAACTCCCGCAACCGGCGGCAACCAGACACAGGAGCAGCGGCGCGCTCGTCGCGAACCGCCCGAGCCTAGATCGGCAGACGCCGCCGCAGCTGCCCGAGCTTGCTTCCGTCACTCTCCTCAGACTGCGGCGCGGCATCGATCTCATCGGCCGCCGCCGGCGCCTCCTCCCCGCTCGGCATCAGCCGCCCCGAGCTCAGCGGACTGAGCCGCGAGCGGGTGGCGGCGGAGATCTCGTCCTCGCTCACACTCAGGGGGTGATGGCAGGCCGCCAGGTGCCCGTTCGCGTACTTGGCCAGAGGCGGCTCGACCTGGCTGCAGATCTCGGTGGCCCGCGGGCACCGGGTATGGAAGACGCAGCCGCTCGGTGGGTCGATCGGGTTCGGCGGCTCGCCGCCGATGACGAGTCGCTCTCGAGCCCGGTTCTCTTCCGGGTCGGGGATCGGGATCGCCCCGAGCAACGCCTCGGTGTAGGGGTGGATCGGCTTGGCGTAGAGCTCCTTGGCGGGTGAGAGCTCCATCAGCTTGCCCAGGTACATCACCCCGATCCAGTCCGACACGTGGCGGACGACAGACAGGTCGTGGGCGATCAGGACGTACGACAGCCCGAAGTCGTCCTGGAGGTCGTCGAGCAGGTTGATGACCTGAGCCTGGATCGAGACGTCGAGTGCCGACACCGGCTCGTCGAGCACGATCAGCCGTGGGTCCACGGCCAGCGCCCGGGCGATGCCGATGCGCTGGCGCTGTCCGCCTGAGAACTCGTGCGGGAAACGGTTGATGTGCTCAGGGTTGAGTCCAACCCGGTCGAGCAGTTCACGCACGCGGCGGCGGGCCTTGTCGCGCTCCATCCCGTGCAGGCGCAGCGGCGTCCCGATGATCTGACCCACGCGCTTGCGCGGGTTGAGCGAGGAGACCGGATCCTGGAACACGAGCTGGACCTCGCGGCGGATCGGGTCAAGCTCACGCCGGCCGAGGTGGGTGATGTCCCGGCCGCGAAAGCGCAGGGCGCCATCCGTGGGCTCGAGCAGGCGCACCATGCACCGGGCTAGCGTGGTCTTGCCGGAGCCCGACTCGCCGACGATTCCCAGCGTCTCACCCTCATTGAGGTGGACCGACACGTCATCTACCGCGTGAACGTGAGCGACCGTGCGGTCAACCAGCACTCCCGTCCTGACCGGGAAGTAGAGCTTCACGTGGTCGGCCTCGAGCAGCGGCGTCTTGCCGTTACTCGCCGCCTCGGAACCCTCGGCCGTCGATGCCTCGGTGCTCACGCCACCACCGTCTCACTGGACAGCCCGATACGGCCGTTCACCTCACGCTTCTCCCGCTTTTCGGCCACCGTCAGCCAGCACCGATCCAGGTGTTCCTTGGCCTCGGCGACGCGTGACTCCAGCGAGGGCAACTCGGTGCAGCGGTCAAAGGCGTGCGGGCATCGGGGACGGAAGTGACAGCCCTCTGGCGGGCTGACCAGTGACGGCGGTTGCCCGGGGATGGCGGGCAGCCTCTTTGGAGGCTCGCGATCCATCCGGGTCACCGATCCCAGCAGACCCCACGTATAGGGATGCTGGGGGTCGTAGAAGACCTCGTCCAGCGTCCCCTGCTCAACGATTTGGCCGGCGTACATGACGACCACGCGATCAGCGATGTCGGCCACCACGCCCAGGTCGTGGGTCACGAACAGGACGCCGCTATCGCTCTCCTCCCGCAGCTTGCGGACCTCCTGGAGGATCTGGGCCTGAATGGTGACGTCGAGCGCGGTCGTCGGCTCGTCGGCGATGAGCACGCTGGGGGACAGCGAGAGCGCCATCGCGATCATCACCCGCTGGCGCATCCCGCCGGAGAACTCGTGGGGATAGGCGCGCGCGCGATCCCGCGCCCGGGGAATGCCCACCCGCTCCATGAGATCGACCGCGCGGTCCATCGCGGCGGCCTTCGAGACATCCTCGTGGGCGCGGATCTGCTCGATGATCTGATCGCCGACCCGGTGGACGGGGCTGAGCGAGGAGATCGGGTCCTGGAAGATCATCGCGATCTCCTTGCCCCGGATGTGCTCGAGCTCCTCCTCGGTGGCCGTCACGAGCTCCTCACCGCGCAGCCGCGCCGAACCCCCGAAGCGGGCATTCGGCCCCCGGGTCAGACCCATCAGCGTCATCACCGACACCGACTTGCCGGAGCCCGACTCGCCGACGATCGCCACCACCTCACCGCGGTCGAGCGTGAACGAGGCGCCGTCCACCGCCTGCACGACTCCCTCGTCGGTGACGAATGAGACCTTCAGACCCTCGACATCGAGCAGCCGCTCAGCCACTGAGCCTGATCCGCGGGTCGAGCAGGGCGTAGACGATGTCCGTGGCGGCCGTGAACAGGGCCACGAAGAAGCCCGTGAACATGGCGCCGACGAGGATCGGTGGGACGTCGAGGTTGCCGATCGCCTGGGCCTCGTACTGTCCGACGCCGGGGATGTTGAACACCGTCTCGGTGACCAGCGCCGCGCCCCCGAGCAGCGTCGCGAAGTCCAGGCCGAACATGGTCACGATCGGCATCAGCGAGTTGCGCAGGACATGGCGGCGGAACACCCGGCCCTGGTTCAGACCCTTGGCGCGGGCCGTGCGCACGAAGTCCTGGTTGACCATGTCGAGCAGGTTCGAGCGCAGCACGCGGGAGTAGAAGCCGATCGACAGAACCGCGATCGAGATCCAGGGCAGGATCAGGTGGTAGGCCCACTGGGCCGGACTGGTGCCGAACGTGACGTACCCGGTGTTGGGGAAGATCTTGAGCTTGAACGCGAACAGGTACAGCAGTACCTCGGCTAAGAGGAAGACGGGTATCGAGACCCCGAGGATGGCCAGCACCATGAGGGCACGGTCGCTGACGCGCCCGACACGTAAGGCGCTCACCGAGCCGAGCACAATCGACACGATTAGCCACATGATCCCGGCCGGAACGACCAGCGAGAGGGTGGCCGGGAAGCGCTCTTTGAACTGGTCGACGACGTTGAGGTCGTACTGGTAGTCGATCACCTGGCCGGTGAAGATCAGCTTCATCGTGTTCGCGTACTGCACCCAGAAGGGGCGGTTGAAGCCGAACTTCCGTGACACCTCGTTCACCGTCGTCTGGGTCGCGTTGCGCCCCGCGATCGCCCGCGCCGGGTTATAGGCCGGGATGACCTCGAAGATCCCAAACACGACGACCGAGATCGCGAAGATGAGCGCGAGCGCCGACAGCGTGCGACGTACGATGAACCGCGCCATCAGGTCTTGATCCGCAGCTGGGCGCGCGGGTCAAGCGCGTCGCGAACGCCGTCGCCGACCACGTTGATGCTGAGCACCGTGAGGACCAGCATCGCGCCCGGGATCAGCGACAGGTAGGGGGCGGTGAAGATGTACTGAAGGCCGTCGGAGATGAGCGTCCCCCACGACGAGTTGGGGGGCTGGACCCCGGCTCCCAGGAAGGACAGGTAGGCCTCGAGAAGGATCGCGTAGGCGAGCATCATCGGGACGAAGACGATGATCGTCGAGGCCGCGTTGGGCAGGATTTCCGAGATCATCGTGCGCCACGGGCTCATGCCCTGCACACGCGCGGCGTCGACGAAATCCTGCTGGCCCAGGCGCAGCACCTCGCCCCGAATCGGCAGCCCCAGGTAGGGGACGTAGATCACCCCGATGATCACCGCGGGGACGAGCAGGGAGTTCCCCTTGATTGGCCCGATTCCCCCGAGGGCCAACGCGGTGCCCACCGCCACGCCGAGGATCACCGGTGGGAAAGACCAGATCAGCTGCATCAGCGGTCTCAAGATCGCGTCGATGGGGCCTCGGAAGAAGCCGCAGAGCAGCCCGACCAAGGTCCCAAAGACGATGATGATGAGCGTCGCCACGGCGCCGATGATCAGCGAAGTCCGCCCCCCGTAGAGGAGCCGCACGGCGAGGTCACGCCCCTCGCTGTCGGCGCCGAAGAAGTAGCGGCTGCTCAGCGTCGGCCCGATTGGGATGCCGTCGACCGAGACCACGTTCGTGACCTTGCCATTGAGCTTGATCGTTCCCGTGACGTTGGTCTGGTTGGGGCCGATGTGGGCGACGTCCGAGGAATACACGGGCGCCAGGAAACAGAGCGCGACGAGCAGGATGAACAGGCACCCGAAGCCGAGCGCGACCTTGTTGCGGCGCAGCCGCCGCCAGGCCAGCGACCACGGTCCGATGGCATGGATCTGCTCCGCCTGGTCCCCTCCAGGCGCCGTGGTCGCCTCCTGCCCCCACGGCTTGAGCAGAACCTGATCCTCAAGCGCCACACCTTCCCGGCCCTCGCTGGTGTGATCGCCCCGCGGGTCCTCATTCGAGGGGTTACCTTCCCCCCGGTTGCGCGAGCGGGGAAACGGGTTCAGGGACATCGTGCCGGGACCACCTTACCGCCTGGCCGCAAGCCCGAGGCCGGGAGGGCATCCGCAGCACGGACGCCCTCCCGAGCACACGGTGCTACTTGAGCGCCAGGCTCGTCATGTCGGTCTGATACTCCACGGACATCACGCCAGCGTTGAAGTTCAACCGGTCGGAGTAGAACTTCGGGAACTCCTCGTGCCCGTAGGCCATGTAGTAGCCCTTCCCGACGGCGTAGTCGTCAAGCGCGGCCCACTGGCTGGCCACCGAGTTGGCGTCCTTGGTCGACAGCGACGCCACCTGCGAGTCGTAGTGCTTGTCGCTGACGTAGCCGTAGTTCAGCGAGGACCCCGCTGATGAGGTGAACAGCTGCATGAAGTCCCATGGGTTCGGGAAGTCCTGGACCCAGTCGCCGAATCCGGCTTGGGGCTTCGTGCTCGGCGCACCGATCGTGGTGAAGTAGACGCCACTGTTGATGATCTTCTCGGTCGCCTTGAACCCGAGCGAGTTGAGCACCGAGGTGAAGTAGTCCACGTACTCCTTACGCGGGCTGCGCTCTTCTCCCCACACCGTGACCGGCTTGCCGATCATGCCTGACTTCTGCATGAGCTGCTTGGCCAAGGTCATGTTCGGCGGCCCAGCGGCAGCATGGCCGGTGAGCTGGGTGCAGTTCGACGGGTCAGAGTGCCCCGGAATCCCGGTTGGGATCAGGTGGCAGTCCTCGACCAGGAAGCCGCTGTCCAGCCGGGACAGGGCTCGCAGATCGAGCGCCGCCAGGACGGCCTTGCGGGCGTCCAGGTTGTTGAACGGCGGCTTGTTGACGGCGACGAAGAAGTAGAACGTCGAGTTGGTCGGGATCGGTGCATAACGATCCGCCGCGGTCGACTTGACCTGAGGCAGGATCGACGCCGGGAGCGTGTCGCCCGGGTCGAACACGTCGGCCTGGTTGTTGAGCACCTGCTCGGCGTTGGCCAGGACGTTGTCGTTGACCTGGTAGACGATCTTGTCGACGTGTCCGGCGGGCACCGTCGGAACCCCGGAGAAGTTCGGGTTCTTGATCAACGTGTACGTATGACCGGCCGAGATCGGACCCCACTTGTACGGACCGTCACCGAGCGTGCCGGTGCTGGCCAGGTTCTTCATTCCCGTACTCGGGGGCACCGGAGCGGTCCCCGCGAGGGCGAAGATGTCGACCATCGGCGCGAAGGGCGCCACCAGGTGCACGGTGATCGTGCCGGCGCTGTTGTTGGTCGTAACGCCGGAGATCGTGCTCGCCTTACCGTTGGCGTAGGCCGTCCCGCCGACGATGTTCGCGCTCAGGAACGACGCCGCCTGCCACGGGATCTTCAGATCCCGCTCCCACGCGTAGAGGAAATCGCTGGCTTTGATCGGCGTGCCGTTCGAGTACTTCAGACCGGGGCGGAGCGTGAAGCTCAGCGTCTTGCCGCCGTCGGTGATCGTGGGCATGCTCTTGGCCAGCGCCGGCAGGATCTGCGCTCCCGCTGTGCCCTGGACGCCACGCTTGAAGGTCAGAAGCGGTGTGTTGACGACTGAGTAGAGCTCGGTTCCCTGGGTCGTGAAGTCAAGACCCTGGTCGGCCGACAGCGGGGGCGTCCCCGAGTCGATCGTAATCGTGCCGCCGCTCTTGACGGCGGTGCTGCTGCCTGACGAGCTCGACGAGCTCGACGAACTGCCGCAGGCCGCCACCGCCACAGCGGCACCTAATGCGATGAGGGCCAGAAACACCCCGCGCACGTGAATCCTCATAGAACCTCCTCCTACAACCTCATTGGCTTTGCCCGCCGAAATCTATTTCAGAAGCGCCTTACGCGTCATCCCAGCGCCGTTCCCTAATCAATTTTCAATACGTCAGGGGCGCCGTCAGCGGAGGTGGAACGAGGTCCAATCCAGCCCCGCGACCGGGCTTAGGACGAGCCGCTTGTAGTCCAAGCGGTCGGACACGAACTGGGGAACGGTTTGATAGCCGAACACCGCGACGTATGCGTGATCGGCCACGTAGAGCTCGAGGCGGTGCCAGAAGTCAGCGATCGAGCCGAGCTCGCTCGAGGGGACCGCACTCAAGATCCGCACCTGCCGCGTCAGGTAGGGGTCGCCCAACGCTGTGAGCCGCTGGTAGAAGTCGACCGGACTGGGAAGACCCGCGCTGAACTCGTCAAAACCGGTCTGCGGATTCGGCGCCCGGGCGGCGACGGTGGCTCGATAGGACGCGGGCGCAGTCAGTTTGATCCGGGCCTTGAAGCCGAGTTCGCCCAGCAGCGTCGTGTAGTAGGCCATCCAGGCGGAGAAGGGCGGCTCAGCCTCACCCCATACGGTGACCGGCGTACCCGCCAGCCCGGAGCGGGCCACCAGGGCCTTGGCTGCGGCGAGGTCACCCCCCTGCTCGATGTTGCCGCGGGGGCACTGGTCGTGGGAATGGCCCGCCATGCTCGGCGGGATCAGGAAGCAGCCCTCCTGGAGCATGCCCGGTCCGAGCCCTCTAAGCGTGTTGTCGTCCAACGCAGTCTGGACGGCGATTCGGACTGGCAGGCTCGAGAAGGGCTTGCGCGCGATGTTCATGAAGATGAAATAGGTGCCGTTGACCGCTTGCTTGGAATAGCGGTCCGCCGCGTCCCGGACGATGGTGGGGAGCAGCCCCAAGGGAATGCGGTCGTTGGAATCGAAGACGTCGGCTGTGTTGTGGAGAACGGCGAGGGCATTGACGCGTGGGCTGCCCGTGATCCTCACCGACACACTGACCTGGCCGACCGGAATCCCGGAGGGCCCCGGACGCCAGTTCGGATCGGGGCGGGCCGAGAACGAACGTCCCGGCACGATGCGGCCGAACACATAGGGTCCGATTCCCGGCGGGGGATCGGCCGACTCGGTGCGCATCGGTGTCGTGCTCGGCACGGGAGCCGTGGCCGGCAGCGCGAGGACGTTCTCGAACTCTCCCCAGGGCGCCGTGAGCCGGATGGTGATCGCGCCCGTGGCGTCATCCGTGCTGATCCCGCTGATCGTCTTGGCTCGGCCGGCAGCGAACGCCGCGGCGCCGACAATCCGGCTCGTGAGCAGTTCTGGGGCATCGCGCCAGCCGAGTCTGATCGCCCGTTCCACCGCCCACCGAAAGTCCGACGCCTTGACCGGCTGGCCGTTGGAGTAAACGAGCCCCGGCTGCAGCGTCAGGGCGTAGGTTCGGCCGCCATCGCTGACCGTGGGCGGGGCGCTGGCGAGCCCATCGGTCACGTGCGTTCCGGGAAGCCCGTTCGCGTGCGGGTAGGTGAGCAGCGGCGTGTAGACGAGCCAATCGGCCTCGAGCGCCTCGGGGTTTGAGCCGACGGCCGGGTCAAGCGAGTTCGGCGCCACCGCCATCACGAGTGATACGTCGCCGCCGGCGGGCTTGGCCGGTGCCGCGGAGCCTCCGCATCCAGCGACGGTCAGGCCGGCCATCGCCGCCATGACCGCAAGCATCCTCACGCTCAGGCTGCCTCCAGCACCACGGCCAGGCCCTGCCCGACGCCGATACACAGCGCTGCCACGCCGTAGCCCCCACCGCGCTGCTCGAGCTGGTGGGCGAGGCTGCCCAGGATCCGCACCCCCGACGCCCCGAGGGGATGGCCGAGCGCGATCGCGCCCCCGAACGGATTGACCTTGTCCGCGTCGAGTCCCTTCCACTGCCCGATGTCAGCCAGGCACTGCGAAGCAAACGCCTCGTTGAGCTCCACCACGTCGACGTCCTCCCAGCCGATGCCGGCGCGCTGAAGCGCCTGCTCGGCCGCCGCGACCGGGGCGATCCCGAACACGTCCGGGTCAGCGCCGGCGGCGCCGCGCGACACGATCCTGGCCAGGGGCGCTTTGCCGATCGCCTGCGCAGCCTCCTCGTCGGCGATCAACACCGCGCCAGCGCCATCGTTGAGGGGTGAGGCGTTGCCCGCCGTGACCGTTCCGTCCTCGGCAAACGACGGCTTGAGCTTGGCCAGCCGCTCGAGCGAGGTGTCCGGCCGCATGTTCTCGTCGCGCTTGAGTTCGGTATCCGGGACGGGCACCACCCACTGCTCGTAGAAGCCGCTCTCCCACCCGGCCACCGCCCGCTGGTGGCTGCGCAGCGCAAACGCGTCCTGGTCCTGGCGTGAAATCTCATAGATGCCGGCCAGCTTCTCCGCGCTCTGGCCGAGCGAGATCGTCCATTGCTCGGGCATCCTCGGATTGACCATGCGCCAGCCGAGCGTGCTCGAGTGGAGCTGCTGATGCTCGCGGGGAAACGGCCGCTCGGTCTTGAGCAGGATCCACGGAGCTCGGCTCATCGACTCGACGCCACCCACGACGACGATCGAGGCATCGCCGGTCTCGATCATGCGACTGGCCTGCATCGCCGCGTCGAGACTCGAGCCACACAGGCGGTTGACCGTCGACCCGGGCACGCTCGTGGGCAGCCCGTTGAGGAGCCAGGCCATCCGGGCCACGTTGCGATTGTCCTCACCGGCTCCATTGGCATCGCCGAACAGGACATCGTCGACCCGGGCCGGATCGAGCTCGGGGACACGGCCGAGGAGCCCGCCCACCACATGGGCGGCCAGATCATCGGGTCGGACGTGGGAGAGGGAGCCGCCATAACGGCCGAAGGGGGTCCGGATGGCGTCGATCACGTAGGCCGCGCTCATGAACGGCCAGCTTACGCAGGGTTGCGCGTTGACGTGTGCGCCCCCGACCCGGCAGGATGCACCGGATGAGCAAGGATGCCGGGAGGCGAGCGCTGAAGGAGCAGCTGGGCAACCGCCTTCCCAAAGGGGTTACCGCGCTGGCCGACGAGGAGCTGGAGGATCTGGCCGAGGCGGTGCGAGCCGCCCGGCGGCGACAGGCCAAGGCGCTCGCCGACGCCGGCGAGCGCGCTCTGCACAAAATCCCCCGGCTGCTGCGCGGTCCCGTCCGGAAGGCCGCCGGTGGCTGACGATCCCGCGGTCCAGGCGGAGATCCTCAAGCTGGCTCGGCTCCTCCAGCGCGAGCCTGAGCGGCTGGCTTACCTTGCGCGGCTGCCGCTGAACGACCTCAAGCAACTGCGTGCCCAAGTGACCGAGACGCTGTTCACCGACCACGAAGCCGTCCTCCGGCGGCTCGCCGCTGCCAGCCGCCTGCTCCCGGTGTCCCTCGTGGCCAACCTGTCGGAGAACACATTTGGACCCATCCTGTCGGCGCGGATCGCCGGCCTGATGGAGCCCGAACGGGCCGATCAGGTGGGCCAGCGCCTGCCGACTCGGTTCCTGGCCGATATCGCGATCGAACTCGATCCCCGGCGGGTCGAAGGCGTGATCGCCCGGATCCCAGCTGACCGCATTCGTGAGATCACGGATGAGCTGGCCGGCCGCCAGGAATACGTGACGATGGGGAGGTTTGTCGGCCACCTGAGGGACGAGGCACTGGCGGCGGCGATCAACACACTGAGCGACGATGACCTGGTCGAGACTTTCCTCGTCATGGAGGATCCGCCTGAGCTCGACCGACTGGCGCGCCTGACTGATCCCGATCGGATCGAGCGACTGGCGGCGCGGCCAGGTTCGCCTATTCCTGCTCCCTGACCGCAGCTTCGAGGTCAACCCGGCTCGCCACCCCGATCAGCTCGCCGTCCGCCGTGGTGACGATCGCCCAGCGGAGGTCGCGTTTGGCCAGATCCTGTGCGGTCCCTTCGGCCGTCTTGTGCGGGCGCACGGTGCTCGGACCCGGATCCATCACCTCTTCGACCGGCTGATCGGCATCCCCGTCACAGCGACTGACGGGCAGCCGCCCCAGGACCACTCGGCTCCGGCTGAGCACGAGTGCGAACGGGTACCGAGACTGCCTGACCCGCGCGAGGACGTCTCCCACGCTGTCGGCCAGGCCGCAGCCGACAGCGTCGTCCCGCGCCACGTCGGCGACGGTCGGCTCCTGCGCCCGTGTGCCTTCGACGGGGCGGCGGTGGACCAGCCAGTCGACCTTGCCGGCGACGTAGTCGTAGACCTCGGCGAACCCCAGCGTTTCAAGCCGGCACGCGGCTCGTGCGCTGAGGTCTCAGAGCGAGTCCCAGCAGTAGACGACCACCGGGCGTCCGCGGTCGAGCACGGCCGCGCGTTCCGCCGTCAGCTCCTTGAGCGGGAGACTGATGGCGCCGGGAAGATGGCCCTCTTCGTATTCGGCCTCCGGCAGGGCCTCGACCAGCTGGGCCCCCTCGGCCAGAAGCCCCTCCAGCTCCGCTAGGTCGATGTGTCCCGCCATCGATCAGCCCCTGGCCGTACGCCGGAAATCCATGGGCGCAGTCTATGGGCGCCCGGACTCGGGGCACCCCGGGATGGCCAGGGTTAGCCGTCCGCCAGACCGTCGCCCAGTACGAGCGCCACAAGCTGAGCTCGAGTGTGAGCTCCCACCTTGACCATGGCATTGCGGACATGACTGCGCACGGTGGCCGGACTCAGGCTCAGGTCCGAGGCAATCTGTGGCGTGCTCCGCCCCAGTGCGACACGCCGGACCACCTCGCGCTCACGGGGGGTGAGCGATCCTCCGAGCTTCCCGAACGGCTCGGCTCCGGACCCGGCCGATCCGCCCCGCTCCGCCCCCGGAGGAGTGGCACTGATCAACTCGCTGCCGTGCGGCTCGAGCTTGGCCGACAGGGTCACGAACAGGGCGCGCCACTCGCCGTCGATCGTGGTCGCGTGGGCCGCGTAGCTAATCCGCAACGGCCTCCCGCTCGGATGCGAAATCACCCGTTCGCCGTACAGCTCGTTGTCTCGCAGCAGGTGCTGCCACTCGCCGGATCCCGTGGACGATCTCCCGCCCACGAACGCCGTCCCGGCAGGCTGTCCCACGACCTCCTCCCGCGGGTGTTGGAAGAGCTCGGCCGCGGCCTCGTTCACGTCGACGAAACGCAGATCACGATCGACCAGGGCCATCGGGATATGCGAACGCTCGAAGACGGACCAGAACGGTCCGCCATCTGAACCGTCTGGAGATTTCGACATAGCGGGGGGTCTGAGCGCGCCGATCGGGGGCTCAGGGGGCGGAGCCTACGTAGGCCAACGACCGTTGCCAATCCTCCGTTTGGATGATCGTTGGCATGTAGGGTCGCTAACTACCGCCCGTTCTGCGGGGGCTGAGCTGTTACTCGTCCGTGAGCACGTCGCGCAATGCGGAGTCGAGCTCGGGATGGCGAAAGCGGAACCCCAGTTGCTCCAGCCTCCGCGGGATAACCCGCTGCCCGGTGGTGATGATCTCAGCCATCTCGCCGTAGAGCAGGCGCAGCGCGAGCCCGGGGACGGGGAGCACTGCGGGTCGCTTGAGGGCACGTCCCAGTGCGCGCGAGAACTCGGCGTTGGTCGTCGGTTGAGGCCCCGTGACGTTGACCGCGCCCGCGGCACCCTCCTCATCCAGGCAGAACATGAGCGCGGCCACAACGTCGTCGAGATGGATCCAGGGTATGTACTGGTGCCCACCGGCCACGGGCCCTCCGATCCCGAGGCGGAAGAAGGGCAGCATCTGAGCCAGGGCGCCGCCGCTTGGGGAGAGGACGACTCCAGTGCGCGTCCTGGCGACCCGCATGAGCGACTCGGCCTCTTCCGCCTCGCCCTCCCAGGCCGTGACAACCTGAGCCAGGAAGTCGTCGCCCGCGGGGGCATTCTCGTCGAGCTCGCGGTCGTCGCTGGGGCCGTAGAAGCCGGTCGCCGATTGCGATACGAGTACGGCGGGCCGCTCCTCGTCGGGAAGATCGCGCAGAGCCGCCACGAGCTGGCGCGTGCTCTCGACGCGTGAGGCACGGATCCTCGCCTTGGTGGCGTCGTTCCACCGCTGGGCGACGGGCTCTCCGAGCAGGTTCACGACAGCGTCGGCACCCTTGAGGGCCTCGGAAGGGGGCACCGAGCCTGTGGGATCGGCCCATTTGGCCACGTCGACTCCTTCGCCCAGACTCTGGCGCGCCCTGCCTTGGTCCCGGGAGAGGGCAATGACCTCGTCTCCGCGCGCGCGGAGGGCAGAGATCAGGGCACGCCCGATGCCGCCGGTCGCGCCGGTGACGACGACCCGCCTCATGACCGACCGCGGAGGAGATCGCGGTGGCCTCTCGAACTAGCGCGAGGTGAGGCGGAGGCCGCGATGTTGAAGGACTTCAAGACTTTCTTGCTGCGCGGGAACGTCGTCGACCTGGCGGTGGCGGTTGTCCTCGGGGCGGCGTTCGGCGCGCTCGTAACCGCGCTGGTGCGTGACCTGATCACGCCCATCATCGCGCTCATCTTCGGCAAGCCGAACTTCTCAAATCTGTCTTTCACAATCAACTCAAGCCACTTCCTCTACGGCGATTTCCTCAACTACCTGTTCGCGTTCGTCACCATCGCGACGACCATCTTCTTCTTCGTCGTGCAGCCCGTCAACGCGCTGATGCGCCGGCACAGGGTCGAACCCGATATCGAGTCCGAGACTCGCCCCTGCACCGAGTGCCTGAGCGACATACCGCGTCAGGCGCGCCGCTGTGCCTTCTGCACCTCCGCGCAGGAGCCCGACGCGGCGATTGCCACCCCGTAGAGACGCCGAGGGCGGAGGCCAAGGCCCCCGCCCTCGAACAACTCATTCGAATAAGGCCCTTAGAGGCCGGCTCCGCTCAGATCGCCGAGGATGCCGTTGAGCACCGCGGTGAGCTGCTGGACGCTACCGGTCAGGCCGGAGAGCGTTGATCCACCCGAGGGGTTGAGCAGGTTGCTCACGTCACAGAGCAGGTTTCCGAGCAGGTTGCCCGTTCCGGAAACCGCCGTGATGTTCAGGTTGATCGGAAGGTTCGACGTCGGCGACGATCCGCCACCGAGATGAACCTCCAAGCCGAGCAGGTTGAGGTTGATCGGACCGAGCACGAGGTTCAGCACCGGACACGAAGCCGCGGCACGCGCCGACGGGTTCGACGAACTGCTCGACGGTCCGGCTAGGTTGGCCGGCAGCCTCACGCCGTAGCGCGTGACATGGCGCCCGGCCACGGTGCCCTTCAATGTTCCGACAGCGTACGCCTTGCCACCCGAGGCGACGAAGCGCTGGATACCGAAGGTTCCCTTGAACTGCTTGTCCCCCGTCTTGGTTACACCGGTGACGGGCATGGTGTACAGCGCCGGGAACCGGTAGGCGTTTGCCTGTGATCCGAAGCCGTTAGATGCCGCCATCGCTGGGACCGCCGCGCACCCGAAGGCAAGGCAGACACCGATGGCGACGGACGCAATGCGAAGTCGCATATGGACCCTCCACATGGGTTGAACTGGAGACAACCCGCTTCGACGACGCCCCGGGAAGCGACGAGACCGGGAAACGGGTTGCCCTGGATCTTCAAGGGGTGCCCCTCAACCCATGCACCAAAACCGAGAGCAGTGGCGAGACTCGGAATCGAACCGAGGACACCACGATTTTCAGTCGTGTGCTCTACCAACTGAGCTATCTCGCCCTGGGTTGGCGATCCTAGCGAGTTGCCCTAGCCTGTCGGCCATGGGTGGCGTCCGGTCCTTCCTCCTGGCTGTCTTCGCGGGGCTTGCGCTCGCGGCCTGTGGGTCGAGCTCTCCGGCCTCGAGTCCGCTCGGCTCTTCCCTCTCGTACTTCCCCAAGGACAGCCCGTTCGTCGTCAGCGTGACGACGGCGCCGCAGGCGTCTGCGGTGAAGAGCGCGCAGGCGATGTTGGCGCGGATTCCCTTTGCCAACTTCGGTCAGGCGGCTCTGATGTCCCGCTTGCAGCAGATCGGCGTCAACTACGACACCGATATCCGGCCCCTGTTCGGCAATCCGCTCGTATTCGGGCTGGTGGGGAGTGGCTCAGCTGGACAGCAGGCAGTCGTCGTGTGGGTCACCAAGGACGCCGGCACGCTTAGCTCACTGATCAAGAAGCTCCAGTTTCGCGCCTCGGGCAGACACGGGGGGGCGACCCTCTACCAGGCTTCGAACTTCACGCTGGCGGTCGCAGGCGCCACCTTGATCGGAGGTGAATCGCCGGCCGTGGTCGACGCCGCGATCGACCGACACGCGTCAGGCAGCGGGATGAGCGCTGCGCTTTATGACTCCGAACTTGGAAGCCTGCCCCGCAACGGGCTGGTCGAGGCCGCCGGCAACCTGACCTCCGTCCTCGCCTCCTCGGCTCGGACGTCAAAGGCGCTCAGCATCCCCTGGGTGGGGGCGCTGCGCGGCTACGGGGTCGCGATCACCGCCGGGTCTGGCGGGCTGAGCTTCCGTTACACGCTGGACACGTCCGGAAAGCCGCTGAACGCGGACGAGCTGCCGATCGCCCCGGGATCATCACCTCCGGGCTTGGCCGGCAGCATGCCGATCCAGGTCGGCCTCCGGCAGCCCGCGGCGACGCTCGCCTTCGTCCTCCAAGCCGAGCGGCTGACCGCGCCGGCGAAGTACGCCGCCGACGTGGCCGAGATGAATGCCGTCCGCCGCCGCACCGGGGTCGACTTCCAGCGCGACATCCTCGGCCAGATGGGCAATAGCGCCGCCGTCGAAAGCACCGGCCACGGGTTCATCGCGCGCGTCGACGTGAACGATCCCGCCGCCGCCACCCAGACCCTGCGAAAGCTTGGAACCTCGGCCCTCGGTGTCTTCGGGACGCACCCCGGCGCCCACGTGACATCCGGCCCGGCGGGCTTCGAGGCCGTCCACACCCCGCACAGTCCGACCATCCTGTTTGGGATCGTGGGCAGCGAGTTCGTCGTCGGTACGGCGACCCCGGCCCAGCTGCGGGCATTTGCGGCGGCGCCGGCGGCTGCCGCCACCGGTGCCCAAGGGGCGGTGGCTTTCCGGATCGCCCTGCCACAGCTGATCCAGCTCACCCTGCACCACCCCGTCTCGGGCACGGTCCGACAGGTGTTGAGCGTCCTGGGCGACATCACCGGGTGGGTCTCGGCCAGCCCGAGCGCGCTCAGCGGCAACGCCACGCTGGCCGTCAAATAGAACCCGCCGTCGCCGCCGCCCCGCGCGCGACAATCCCGGAGTCGATCACGACGGTCAAGGAGGCAGCCGGATGCCGGCCACCAGACAGCTCTTCGTCCTGCGCCACGCGAAGTCCAGCTGGGAGGACACGGGCCTGAACGATCACGACCGCCCGCTCGCGCCGCGAGGCCGCAAGGCGGTGAAGGCGCTCGCTGAACATGTCCGCAGCGCCGACATCGAACCGGTGCTGGTGCTGTGCTCAAGCTCGCGGCGGACGCGTGAGACGCTCGAGGGCGTCAAGCCCAGCGGCAAGTGGACGATCGAACCCGAGCTCTACGACGCTGGGCCGACCACGATCGTCGATCGGCTGCGCTGTGTGCCTGAGGACACGAGCTCGGTGATGGTGATCGGCCACAACCCGGCGCTGCAGATGCTGGTCCTTCGCCTCGCCGGGAGCGGCAACGGCCAAGCCGAGGGCGACCTCGCCGAGGTGCAGCGGAAGTTCCCAACCGGTGCGCTGGCGACGCTGGAATTCGACTGCCACTGGGACCTGCTCGGGCCCGGCTGTGCACGACTGACCGCGTACGTCAAGCCAAAGCAGCTGACAGTCGGCTGAGGCCGCACGTCAGTTCTGGAGCCGCCGCAGCAGTTCCAGCGCACCTTTTTTGGAGAGCGGCTCGTTGAGGTTGCCGCACTTCGGCGACTGCACGCACGAGGGGCAGCCGGACTGGCACGGGCACTCGCCGATCAAGCGCCGCGCGTCGCCGACCAGCCGTTCGAACTGGTCATAGCCGCGCTTGGTGATCCCGACGCCACCCGGATGGCCGTCGTAGATGAAGATCGTCGGCCCACCCGTCTGCGGGTGGGCGTTGGTCGAAAGGCCGCCGATGTCCCAGCGGTCGCACATGGCGATGAGCGGCAGGACGGCAATCTGGCCGTGCTCGAGGGCGTGCAGGGCGCCCAGCAGCATGTCGGCCGGGAACGGCTCCGCGTCGATCAGCTCATCGAGCTCGAACCACAGGGCCCGGGTGGGGAACTCGGTGGTGGGGAGATCGAGGGTCTGGAAGTCGATCACCTGGAGATCCTGGAGTGACTTGCGCTGGTAGCCGAGGACCGTCTCGGAGTAGACGACTTCGCCGAAGGACAGCGTCACGCCCATTGTCTGGCGCTGCTCCCGGAGACGCTCGACGAGCGTCATGCTCTCCCGCTTGGTCTGGGTGAAGTAGTCGCCGTTGAAGGGTTCGAGCAGCGCGCGCCGCCCCGTCAGGTCGAGCTCGAGCACGTGATAGGCCCGCCCCATGTGCAGGTAGATGGCTCCCTCGTGCACGGTTCCGTAGGCCCGCCCGGCCTCGACCGAACCGAGCACTTCACCGGAGCTTCCGTCGATCAGGATGAAGCTGTCCGCGCTGGACGAGCGCAGGGCGACGCGAGCGGCCGGATAGTCATCGGCGCGCCGGGGAACGAAGCCGGTGGCCCGCTCACGTAGGAAGCCGGCGAGCGTCAACTCCTCGGCGCAGTCCCGCCACTCCTCGCCCAACACCGGTGCATCGGCGTCGGAGAGCGGCGCCTCGTGGGCCGCGCACACGAGGTGCTCGGCGTAGATCTCCGAGCTCTGGGGGTCAAGGATGGCCGCCTCGACCGGGCGAGCGAGAAAGTCGTCGGGGTGGCGGCAGAAGAACTGGTCCAGCGCGTCCTCGCCGGCGATGTAGACCGCCAATCCCCGCCCGCGCCTTCCCGCCCGGCCCCACATCTGCTTGAGGCTGGCCACGGTGCCGGGGAAGGTCACACACACTGCGGCGTCGAGCTCGCCGATGTCGATGCCCAGTTCCAGCGCGTCGGTGGCGACGACTCCGAGCAGCTCCCCGGACGTCAGCCGCCGCTGAATGTCCTGGCGCTGAGCGGGCGTGTATCCGGCCCGGTAGGGGGCGATGCGCTGGGCGAGCTCAGAGTCCAAGCGGTCCGTGGCGTGGCGCAGGATCAGCTCTACGCCCTTGCGTGACTTCATGAAGCAGATCGTGCGGGCCCCTGCCGTGATCAGCTCAGAGAACACCTCGGCGGCTTCATAGAGCGCGGAGGCCCGCACCCCCAGCGCCTCGTCGAGAAGGGGCGGATTCCACATGGCGACGCGACGCTCGGCGCGCGGCGCCGTGTCACGCTCGACGAGGTGGAAGCCCTCGAGTCCTGTGAGTCGCTCGGCGAGCTCGACCGGGTTGGCGATCGTCGCGCTGGCCATCAGGAAGCGTGGCTCGGTGCCGTGGATCGCCGCTACGCGCCGCAGGCGCCTGAGGACGTTGCCCACGTGCGAGCCGAACACGCCGCGGTATACGTGCGCCTCGTCGACCACGACGAACGCGAGGTTGGCCAGCAGCTCGTCCCAGGCGTCGTGGTGGGGCAGGATCCCGACGTGGAGCATGTCCGGGTTGGTCAGGATCAGGTTGGCCCGCTTGCGGATGGCCGCACGCTCGGCCCGCGGCGTGTCCCCGTCGTAGATGGCTGGGCGGATCGCCTTGTGGAGGCCGAAGCGGTGAAGCGCCCGGGCCTGGTCCTGGGCCAGGGCCTTGGTCGGGTAGAGGTACAGAGCGCGGGCCGCGGGGTCTCCGGAAAGGACCTCGAGGGTTGGGAGCTGGAAGCAGAGCGACTTTCCTGATGCCGTGCCCGTGGTGACGATCGTCGGCCCGTCGAACGCGGCGTAGAGGGCGTCTGCCTGGTGCTGATAGAGAGCGTCGATGCCGGCTTGCTCAAGGGCGGCGGCAACCGTCGGGCTTAGCTCCTCGGGGACGGGGACGCAGCTCGGGACCCGGGCTTCGTAGAGGTCCTCGTGGACGAGCCGGTCATCGGCGCGGCCGGTCTCGAGCAGCGTTCCCCAGGGCTCGGTTCGACTGGTCGTCGCCACCTGCTCAGTATGGTCGCCCGCGATGTTGCGCTGCGTCTATCTCGACTTGGATGGGACCCTGCTCGGGCCCGGGGCCTCGCTGCTCCGAGGCTCCGACGGGGGTTTCGCCCTGGAGGGGGTGCGGGCGCTCCAGGCCTGTCATCGGGCGGAGGCCGAGGTGATGCTCTACTCCGGGCGCCGCCAGGCCAGCGTGTTCGAATGCGCCCGACTCATCGGCTCCTCGGCCTACACGTTCGAGGTCGGCTGCGGCCTGGTGGTCGACGGTGAGCTCGAGTGGCTCACCGACGGCCTCGAGCCATCGGCCTCGGCCGGGTCGATCTACGAGCAGATCGCGCGGTCGGGCGCGCCGGGAGTTCTGCTTGAGCAGTTCCAGGGACGCCTCGAGTACCACACACCGTGGTCGGTCGGGCGCGAGGTCTCGCACCTGTTTCGGGGGTCGGTCGACCTGGATGAGGCGGCGCAGGTTCTCCGGAACGGCGGCTTTGATTGGCTGCGTCTGGTCGACAATGGAGTCGTCCGCGTCGCGGCCGAGCAGATGCCGGGGTTAGAGGTGATCCACGCCTACCACCTGATCCCGTCGGCGGCCTCCAAGGCCCGGGCGGTGGCCCGCCACATGCAGGCCCGGGGCTACGAGGCGTCCGAGTGCATCGCCGTGGGCGATTCACGTGAGGACATGGGAGTCGGGGCTCTGGTGGGCACGTTCTGGCTCGTGGCCAACGCGCTCGAGCGCGATCCCCTCCTGCCCTCGGAGATCGCCGGCCGAGCCGATCTGCGAGTGACCGACGAGGGCTACGGCGCCGGGGTCTACGAGGCCGTGGTCACGACCCTCGCCGAGGGAAGCTAGAACCGGCTCAGGCCTTGACGAGCTCCGGCGACTTCGCCGCTTCTACGAGCTCGTCCGTGCGTGTTTCCTCGTGAACCTCCGGGCCGTCCTGCTCCGCGTCGGCGGCGTCGCTCACCGCCCAGCCCAAGCGCTCGAGAAGGTTGACCGCGAAGCGCTCACTCTCGAAGTCGCTGGTGTTGATGCGCTCACGGAGCATCACGCGCCCCTCGAGTTCCGCCGAATCCCCTGCCGTCACGATGATCTGCGGCATTCTCTCTCTCCCTTCGCCAGGAGTTCTCTCTGGACGAGGTCAGAGTCTCAGCCGAGGCTTCAGCCCGAGTAAAAATCTGGTAGCTCTGGACGAAGATCTGAGTCGGCGCTGTCTGGCTGCGTCGATCGGCTTACTCCCGCCGGAATAGGCGCTTGAACCATTCCACCATGCGGCGCCAGGGGCCGAGCTCCTCGGGCGAGCGACGGGCGGCCGGAGGGATTGTCGTCCTGACCACCGCGACCCATTCGTCAAGCGGAAGGCGCCCGTCAATCAGGCCCGCGAGGGCGTGGGTCACCGGCGCCTCGATGTTCGCCACCGCCAGCGCCTTGTCGAGCAGCGGCACGGTCTCAAGCGCCTCGACCGCTTGGCCGACCCGGGCCGGAATCTCCGCCGCCGCCACGCCCTCGGCCAGCAGCTCGCCCGCTCGCCGGTTCCGGCTCTCTGGCGCCAGCGCCGTGGCCACGAGGTCGCCGGTCCCGGCCAGCCCGATCATCGAGGTTGCGCTCGCTCCGCGCGTCACGGCCCAGCGCCAGACCTCGGAGAAGATATGACCGGCGGCCGCGCCGGCCACGTTCAGCCCCTGCTCCACGGTCGCCCCCGAGGCGAGCGCGGCGGCGTTCTTGGCCACGCCCGCGAGTTCGACCCCGACTGGATCGTCGGACTGCTCGCACACGACCCCCGCGCGAACGAAGACGCCAGATACCGCCGTTGCCAGTTCCTCGCTCGCCGAGGCGGCGACCAGCCCGGCGCCGGCGCTGACCATCTCAAGCGCGTGCGCGGGACCGCCGATGCAGCCCACCCGCGTGGCACCGAAAAGACGCGTGAGTAGTGCCGTAGGGGGCTCGCCGTCCGGCCCGACGAGACCTTTGGCCAACGAGATGACTGACGCCTTGTCGGACAGACCGCGCTTCTCCAGCCCCGCGATCACGTCGTGCAGGCCCATGGAAGGCACGCTTAGAAAGACATAGTCCGCGCGGGCCACTCCGCCGCTGGCCGGCTCGATTCGGAGCTCCCGCGGCAGCCGGACGCCGCTCAGATAGACGCTGTTCTCACGTTGCTCGTTCAGTTCTCGGGCCTGTGTCTCGCTGCGCGTCTGGAGGGTCGTGCGCAGCCCGCCCCGGGCCAGGATCACCGCGACAGCCGTCCCGAACGAGCCCGCCCCGATGACGGTGGCGCGCCTCGTCCCGGGCGCGGGGAGGTGGATCGATGGGCGCGGAACGGGCGGCACGGCGCCGCGAGCCTACCCGCGTGGGCGCAGTCGACCTGACAACAGCCGCTCAGCCTTGAGCTCAGGCCGCTCCGCGGACGCGGTCGCTGGCGCCGCCGCCGGCCGACTCGTCCTCACGGGCCACCGTATCCGCGAGTATCCGAGCCGCATCCGTCAGCTCGCCAAACGCGTCGGCCACCACGCCCGCGTCAGATCCGGTGATGGCGCGGTTGAGCCGGGCCACGCTCGCGTCGAAGCGCTCCCACAGGTGCTCGGGTCCGCGACGACCAGTGCCAGGGCGCAGCTCGTAGGGTGGTTCCGAGCGCTCGGCCCCCGGAACCGGGCGCCAGGCGAGTCCTGCGGCGGCTGCATCGCGCCATGCCACCTGCTCACGTGAGGCGGCCTCGGCCAGGCCCCGGAGGCGGGCGGCGAAGCCGGCGTCCGGTGGCGCAAGCTTGTGTGTGCGCATGGCCTCAGCCCAATCGCTCCCAGCCTGCTGAACCGCGCGCTTGATCTCCTCGCGCTGCGGATCGGGGTGGTTGCCGGTGCTCATCGCGGCGCAGCCGTCGGGGGACCGCCGTTCTCTAGGTCGGAGTCGTGCTCCAGGACGCCGATCGGCTCGCCGCCCCAGAAGTCCTCAGCGGTCGGACCCGTGCGTGCGGCCGTGGCCCGGCCAACCGTGGTGGATCCCTGCTCGAGCACACGCTCGAGATCGGAGCGCCTAATCCGGACCCTCCGGCCGACCCGCAGCGCCGGCAGCGAGCCCTGATCAATCCAGTTTCGGACCGTCTGCTGATTGAGCTTCAGCATCTCCGCAACTTCGGCCACGGTCAGGAAGGTTTCTTCGAGGTTGTCGCTGGTGGACATTTTTTGTCTAATTGAGACAAATTGGATCTAATTCAAGAGTAGAATACCGCAGCGGTAGGACGTTTTGGCCGGCTTCAACAAAAAAGGTCTGCAAACGGGTGGGTTCTGAGGACATGCGCACGAGCGGGGGGCGTTCCGAGTCGAGCGAGACGAGCAACGTGGTGCGCATTCCCCGTGACTGGTTCGGGCCAAAAGATGAGCTCGTGCCGTTCGGGCCGAGGGCCTGGGAGGAACCCGGGCCGGACGAGCCTAGTGCGGTCAGTGGTGATCCCGCCGCGGCGGAGCCGGTCGACGCGAACCTGTTCTGGGGCGAGGACGCGGGGACTGTGCATGGCGTTCTTGATCCGCCAGCGGGGGGGATCGCCAGCGCGGACCGCCGGACGCGACCGCTCGTCGCCGCGGCGTTGGTTGGCGTCATCGCCAGTGTTGGAATTGCGTTCGGCCTTCTGGGCGGCTCAACGCATCATCCGCCGCACCCGGCGCCGACGCTCGCAAACCGCGCCGACATCGCACCGAGTCCGCGGGGCCTCCTACGCCTGATGGCCGGGGCCACCACACAACGCCCAGCGCGCGCGAGGAGCGCGAAAACAGGCCCAGGCTCGTCGACTCCAGGCCTATCCCGTTCAAACCAGAACCCGCCGCCCACGCGCGTGAGCTATTCCCCCTCGCGATCCTCCAGTGCATCTGCGGCCGGCAACTCCGCGGTGCTCTCCTCAACTTCCGCCGCTGCCGCTTCAGCGCCAACCACGACCCACTCTTCACAGCCCGCCTTCGGCTCAAGCGGCGCGCTTGGGCCAATGAGTTCCCCCGATGGGTGATTCGCCACGAAAGGACAGTCGTTGACAAGCAGCATCCTCAACTACCTACGCCACCACGCGCTCGCCGCCGCGGCGTTCGTCTGCTCCATCCTCGCCCTTGCCGGGTCCAGCTACGCCGCCTTCACGATCAGCGGCTCGCAGATCAGGAACCACACGATCAACCCGGTCAAGCTGAATCCGAAGTTCATCAACGGGAACGTCCGGGCCTGGGCAATCGTCGCCCCGAACGGAAAGGTGATTGCGAGCGCGGGAGGACCGAAGGTGACACCGCAGCTCACGCCGGATGTCGGGGGCTACCTCATTAGGTGGAACGTTGCTGTTGGTCGTTGCTCGACAGTGGCAAGCGTTGATTCCGCGTCGTCGCCGTCGACGGAACGGGTCCCTGAGCCCGGGAGTTCCTCGACGCCCTTTACAGCCGGATATGCCGTCGCCTCCACTCTGGGGCCGTTTCGGCGCGGTGTCAAAGGCTCAACGTTTGTTCAAACCTTCGAGCAAGCTGGACAACCGACTCAGCTCGGATTCGATGTCGTAGTGGTCTGCTAATCGAAAGAGACGTACGGGCAGCCGGGCATGGAGACCGCAAAGAAGATTGCTATCGCACTTCTATTGATCGCCGGTAGTGGGCTGACGGATGCGAAAGCCGCCCAAGCTGGCGATTACTACGTCTACGGGTGTTCGAGCTACGGCAATACGGCTTCGGCTTTTACTCCATTCACGAACGCGGACCACTTAAGCGCTGCGAACGGATGCATGCAGCCGGCACCAAACGGTGGCTACCGAAGCCTTGAAATTAACGGCGAGACTGGAGGCCAGGCTCCAGTTGCCTACGGCTTCGGCGCAAACTGGACCGCTTACAGCCCTTCCCCAGCCATTTCGATCGTGGGCGCTTATACGCCTCTGAACACGGTCCTCGTCGATTGCCAGCTACACACGGACGGCTTCACGGCCGAGTTTCTCTGGGGCAGCGGCACGCAGGCGATCAACCACGTGAATGGGTGCGATTCGTCCGGCGTCGGCTTTGGTACTGGCATCAACATTTCGTTCGCTCCCTCTAGCTATTTCGGGTGGGGAGCTGGCTGCTGGTTGCTCTCGAGCTGTTCCACGTCAAGCAGCATTGGCGCTGTCCTCGGCGTTCAGGGCATCCAGCTAACCGCCGAAGAGAACTCTGGTCCATCGATCGGCGCGGACGGCGCGAACAACCTCTGGAACTACGGCGGTCGCTGGGTGCGCGGCGGGGGTTGGCCGGTCAGCTTCACCGCCAGTGATCCGAGCGGCGTCTGCGCGACTGATCTGCTGCTGAACGGTGGGTTCACTCTGAGCGACGACACCCTGGACAACAGTCCCGATACCTCGAGCTTCACGCAGTGCTGGCCGACCGACACGACCACGGGCTCCCTTGACACCGACAGCTTCGGCAATGGGCCGCTGACCATCGAGTACGCGGCCCGGAACGCGGCGAACGTCGTGTCAGGTCCGAGCGAGACGCTGCAAGTTGACAACACCCCGGTCAAGCTGGCGCTCGCGACGCCAAACGACCCCGACCCGAACGTCTGGGTCGACCACTCCGTCCTGGTCACTGCGGCGGCGTCCGCGGGACCGTCTGGCATCAGCAGCACGAGCTGCAGCACCAACGGTGGCGCCGGCTACGCGTACCCGACGGGAGGAATCAGGCTCGACGGCACCGGCATTTGGAAGGTCTCGTGCACGAGTTGGAATAACGCCGACGACGTCAACGGTCAGCCGGCGAGCTCGCCGACGCAAAGCGCCACGGTTCACATCGACGAGACGCCACCCGCAGTCTCGTTCGAGCCCGTCGACCCGGCCAACCCACAGATGGTCGTCGCCGACACGAGCGATGGGCAATCCGGCGTCGCCGGGGGCCAGATACAGATGCGACCGGCGAGCGGGGGCGCCTGGCAGACCCTCCCCACTCAGTTCGACGGAGTCCACCTCTTGGCGCAGTTCGACGATGCCGACCTCGCTTCCGGCCAGTGGGTGATCCAGGCAACCTCCTGCGACAGGGCAGGTAACTGTGCCTCAACCGACGAAGCCGTCACGCTCCCGGTCCGGGCGCGATCGATCTCGAACGTGAGCTTCAGGCCGGTCAAGGATCCGCTCGCGCCCCGCATCGTCAGGGAACGCGTCGTTGTCGGGTCGCACTGGGTGACCATCCGCCGACACGGCAGGGCGGAGCGGGTCAAGCGAGGTGGTCACACCAAGATGGTCGCGATCGTCAAATACCGACGGCGCTGCTCACGCACTCGCGTCAAGGTGGGAAGCCATCGATGGCGCGAGCGGACGGTGTGCCAGCAGGCTGGGCTCATTCTGAAATCCCATGACCGCGCGCGCTTGGGCCGGCCCGTCGTGCTCCATGGGCTGCTCACGACCGCGGGCGGGCTTCCGATTGCGCATGCGCGCGTCGAGATTCGGACCGCTCCTGACAACGGCCTCTCCGAGTACGCCTCCGCCGGCACCGCCACCACGGACGCTGACGGGAGCTGGAGGGCCACGCTTGGCCCCGGCCCTTCCCGGCTCATCTCGGCTGTCTACGAGGGTGCACCAACGGTCCAGCCGTCGCAGGGGACGGCAACGCTCACGGTGCCGGCGTCGGTGGACGTCCTGCGGGTGTGGCCTCGGCATGTCGGCTGGGGCGGGAAGGTCCATATCAAGGCCCGGCTACTGGGTGGCTACCTACCCGGGGGCGGCGCCCTCGTCCGGCTGCGCCTGGGCTACGGCAACGCCAAGATCACCTACGGCGTCCAAGAGCACGTGGACGGAAGCGGCATCTTCGAAGTCACGAACACGTTCGGCGTGGCACCACCTGGAGTGATCCGCCGCTACTGGCTCCAGGAGTGCACGCTGCCCCAGGGCGACTACCCATTCGCGCCGGCATGCGGACCGCGCAGCGGCGTGATCGTGGGGGGCTAGACGGATCCCGAGCTCGCCGCAGGGCCTAAGCGTGCAACAAGACTGAACCAAACAGCCCCCGGATGTCGGGTTTGCCTTCGGCAAACGCTCTTGCCATCAGCGATCTCTCGAATCTGATGACAGCCCGACAACACGCAGCGGCTAACCTTTGGGGACGTGGTCGGCGACCTCCTGCAACCGACACATCTCCTGTTCGTCCTCGCGGTGGCGCTGCTTGTGCTGGGGCCGAAGCGGCTCCCCGAGGTGGGACGCGCGCTGGGCAAGGGCCTCCGCGACTTCAGGAGCGCGATGAGCGGCGAGGAACTCCCGGAGCGGACGACTTCGGCACCGGAACCCTCGTCCAGCGCTCAACCGTCGCCCGCGCCGGCGGCCACCGTGGCGACCGAGCCCGTGCCGGCCGACGCGGCGCCCACCGAGGTGCAGGCTCCGCAAGACACACCGGAGCCCGTGGCGTCCTCCTCGCGCTCCGACTCCAGCACCTAGGACTCACCGCTGCTGCCGCTCTGATCGGTGTCGGGCGGCGAGGATACGCTCGCTCGATGCTTGGAGCCGAGGGTCCTGGAGGCTCGGCCGATGTCTCGGCGCTGATCGCGCTCCTGCGAACGGGGAAGCGCCCGCCAGCGCACTACGCGGATCTGATGGAGCAGGGTCGAACCGCGACAGACCTGCTCGAAGAAGAACACGGACTCCTGGCTGGGCAGCTCGCTTCGGACGCGGATGCGGATCTTGTCGGCTGGACGGAGCAGGGGCTGCGCCTGCTCACGGTGTTCGATCCGGGATACCCGGAGAACCTGCGCGCGGTTCACGATCGGCCGCCGCTCATCTTCGTCCGCGGCGAGCTCACCGCCGGCGATGACCGAGCGGTCGCCGTCATCGGGAGCCGGCAGGCCTCGACGGCCGGGGTCGCACGCGCGCGTGAGATCAGCGAGGAGCTGATCGCCTGCGGTTACACGGTCGTGTCCGGGCTCGCGCTCGGAATCGATGCTGCGGCGCATCGCACTGCGCTCGAAGGCAAAGCGCGGACGCTCGCGGTGATCGGCACCGGTCTCAACCGCTCCTATCCAGCCGAGAACGCATCCCTGCAACGCCGGATCGCATCCTCGGGCGCCGTCATTTCGCAGTTCTGGCCCGACGACGGACCGCGGCGAGAGAACTTCCCCCTGCGCAATGCGCTGATGTCAGGCCTCACCCTCGCCACCGTCATCGTCGAGGCGAGCCAGCGAAGCGGAGCACGGATTCAGGCGCGGTGCGCTCTGGCCCACGGCCGTCCGGTACTCCTCGCGCATTCGCTCCTCGACCAGCCGTGGGCCAAGCAGCTGGCTGAGCGTTCTGGTGTCCACACCGTCCGTTCGCCCGCCGACGTTGTGCAAGTGGTCGAGCAGGTCAGCTCGATCGAGGCTCCGGCCGGTTGACCTCTCTCTCAAGATGGCCACCGTCCGCGAGCTGAGCGCGCCCTACGAGAACTTCATGCTCGGTCCGCAGCGGGGGCCTGGCGTCTGCACGCGCTGCTTCAACCTAACCGACGGCTATGAGCACTGCTACGCGTGCACGCGACAGGACGCAGTTCTAGACGCAGTCGCACCGATCTCCTACAGCGTCGCGCACGAGCAACTGCACCACGCTCTGGCCGCCTACAAACGCTCGACCGGAGCGGCGGCTCGCCGACTGGGGGCGCAACTCGCGGCCGTGTTATGGCGCTACCTGGATTCCCATGAGCCATGTCTGGCGCGGGCGGCAGGTGTCGAGGGCTTTCCGATCGTGACCACGGTGCCATCCGGCGAAGCCGCCCGTGACGGGGAGCATCCGCTGCGCTGGATGGTGGGCGAGGCGATCCAGATCACCCGGGGCCGCCACGCACGGCTGCTCCAGCGCTCCTCCAATCAGGTCGTACCGCGGTCATTCAGTCCGGATCGCTACGTCGCCGAGAGGTCGCTGTGCGGCGAGCCGGTGCTCCTCATCGACGACACCTGGACATCCGGCGCAAGTGCGCAGAGCGCGGCGGCGACATTGAAGGCCGCGGGAGCCGGGGTGGTCGCGGCCGTGGTGATCGGGCGCCATGTCAACCGCGAGTGGCACGAGAACGACCGGCGCCTGCGCGCGCTACCGCGGTTTGACTGGTCACGGTGCGCCCTATGCGTCCCGGCCGCACCGCCCGTGCGGCCGGTCATCGCCGACGCGCCCCCAGCGCCCAGGGCGGAGAAAGCTACGCCCGCGTAGCTGTTCGTTACGCTGAACGTCGCGACGATGCCGCGACCGCCCGCTCCCCCACCGCCCCCTCCCGTCAACGCCCGGCGGCGCTACGCACCGCGGATGCCCCCGGAACAGCGGCGTGAGCAGCTGATTGACGCGGCCCTGAGCGTGATCCTGGAGCACGGGTACGGCGGCGTCTCGATCGAGGCGATCGCGCGTGAGGCGGGCGTGACACGCCCGGTGGTGTACGACCACTTCCCCAACCTTCCCCGCCTCATCCATGCACTCGTGGAGCGCGAGGAGCGCTACTCGCTCGAGCAGCTCGACCAGGTCGTGCCGCCGCTCCCGGACGAGCGGGGCGAGACCGATCCCGGTGAAGTCTTGGCAGGTTCAGTCAGACGCTTCCTGGACGCGGTCATGGAGCGGCCCGCGACGTGGCGACTGATCCTGCTCCCCTTGGAGGGGACGCCGTCGCTCGTCCGTGAGCACGTCGAGATCAACCGGGCCCGCATCGTCGAGCGGATCGAGGCGTTCGTGCAGTGGTCGATCGACCAGGGACAGTTGCCCGCGGAGCTCGACGCCGAACTTGCGTCAAGGGCAATCCGTGATCTGGGCGAGGAGGCGGGACGAACGGTTCTCACCGACCCTGAGCGCTTCCCGCCCGACCGTTACGAGCGTTTTGTCCGCAGCGTCCTCCGGCTGATCTGGCCGACGGGCGTTCCCGCGTCGGGCGGCTGACGCGGCCGTTAAACAGGACGGGGACCCGCTTCCAAGGTCCCCGTTCCTGGTCCATTGGGTGCCCACGGCCGGGTCGGGCGATCCCTCAGGACGGTGCTACGCCCCCACGAACTCAAAAGGCCAACGAAAGTTGCGCCGGACGCCCCGCGGCTGCCTGCTTTACTTGCGTGTCCCCGTTCGGGGGCGTAGCTCAGTTGGTTAGAGCGCCGGCCTGTCACGCCGGAGGTCGCGGGTTCGAGTCCCGTCGCTCCCGCTCTCAGCAGCGCCTGCAGGTCGGGTACTCCCTCTCCGATGTTCGGCATTCGCCTAACTGAGCCGATAAAGGAGGCATGCCGGTGAAACGACAGGGGGCGTTCGCGCGGGGGCGCCCGGAGCTCGACAACAACACCGACGCCTACCGCGACCTGCTCGAGCGTGTACCGGCGATCGTTTACATCGCCGACACCGGCGTCTCGGGCGCGTGGCATTACATAAGCCCTCAGATCGAGGCGATCCTTGGCTACACGCCTCAGGAGTGGTACGCCGACCCGCTCCTGTGGAGCCAGCGTCTGCACCCGGACGACCGCGACCGCGTGCTCTCCGAAGAGGCGGGCCTGGCCGACCGCAAGGCGACCACACCCGCGGAGGAGTACCGCATGTTCCACCGCGACGGGCACGTCGTTTGGATTCGCGACGACGCCTCGCTGCACTACGACAGCGCCGGCCGCCTGCGCTGGCACGGCGTTCTTTCGGACATCACCGAGCAGAAGCGGGCCGAGGCCGAGCTCGAGCGACGGGCGGCCCAGCAGGCGGCGGTCGCGCGGCTGGGGGAGCGAGCTCTGGAGAGCGTCGACATCTCCGATCTGATCGATCAGGCGTGTGCGGCGGCGATCGAGCTCCTCGACGTCAAGTTCGCCTCGGTGGCCGAGCTCTCGACGGACCGAAAGCTGTTTCGCGTGTGCGCTGGGGCCGGCTGGCCGGCCGACCACGTCGGCGCGGTGACGATTTCCACCGGCGCCAGCACGCAGGCCGGGTACACGATCATCAGCGGCGCGCCCGTGGTCGTGACCGACTGGGAGACCGAGGAGCGCTTCACGGAGTCCCGCCTGCTCGACTTGGGGGCGCGCAGCGGGATCTCGGTGACCATCGAGGGACTCGATCAGCCCTTCGGCATCTTCGCGGTCCACTCCGAGCGCCCCCGGCAGTACAGCGCCGGCGATGTCGACTTCATCCAATCGATTGCAAACGTGCTCGCGGACGCCCTCGCCCGCCAGGCGACCGAGGACGAGATTCGCCACCGCGCCCTGCATGACCCACTCACCGGACTCCCCAACCGGATCCTGTTCCTCGACCGCCTGGAGCTGGCGCTGGCCCGGCTTCGTCGGGGCAAGTCGCTGGCGGCGGTGATGTTCCTCGACCTCGACCGCTTCAAGCTCGTCAACGACAGTCTCGGACATCACGCGGGCGACGAGATCCTGACCGCGGTGGCGCCCCGCCTCAAGCAGGCGCTGCGGGCCACCGACACCGTCGCCCGGTTCGGCGGCGACGAGTTCGGGATCCTGCTTGAGGACATCGACAGCGAGCTCGCCGCCACCCAGGCGGCCGAGCGGATCGCCGCGGTGTTCGCCCGGCCGTTCGTCCTGGGCAGCGCCGAGCACTTCGTCACCGCAAGCGTGGGGATCGCGCTCGCCCGCGGGGGCGAGCGCGCCGATGAGCTGGTCCGCGACGCCGACACGGCCATGTACCGGGCCAAGGAGGCCGGGCGGGCACGCTACGAGCTGTTCGACGACGACCTTCGCGCCCGCGCCGTGTCTCGGCTGCGCATGGAGACGGAGCTGCGCCGGGCGCTCGAGCGCGGCGAGCTCTGGCTCGAATACCAACCGGTCGTCTCGCTCCGCGACAACGCGATCGTGAGCCTCGAGGCACTGCTGCGGTGGCGACACCCGGAGCGCGGTCTCATCCCCCCCACCGAGTTCATCCCCATTGCCGAGGAGACGGGGCTGATCGAGTCGATCGGCTCACGCGTACTGGACGAGGCGTGTCGGCAGGCCGCCCAATGGCATGCCGCGATGCCCGACCGCCCGCCGGTGGGGATCTCCGTCAACCTGTCGGCCGTCCAGATCGCCAACTCGACCCTCCCCGACACGGTCGCGATGGCGGTGCGCGCGGCGGATCTCGATCCCTCGACGCTGCGGCTCGAGATCACCGAGAGCGTGCTGCTCGCGGAGACCGCACGGCTCACCGAGACGCTGGCCGCGCTGAGGAAGCTTGGGGTCCACCTCGTGCTGGACGACTTCGGCACCGGGTATTCGTCGCTCGGCTACCTCACCCGCCTGCCCCTCGACGCGCTCAAGGTCGACCGCGCATTTGTCGCCCGCCTCGGGCAGGATCAGCAGGACACCAGCATCACTGAGGCCATCATCGCGATGGCGGGCGCGCTCTCGCTGCCGGTGATCTGCGAGGGCGTGGAGACCGAAATGCAGCTCGCCGAGCTGCGGCGGATGGGCTGCGACCAAGTCCAGGGCTACTACTTCTCGCGCCCCGTCGACGCGCGAGCGATCACCTCAATGCTGCTCCACGACCCGCCGTGGTCGAAGGCGAACGGTAGGGCTGAGCGCCTAGGAGGGTAAGGGCGGGCGCCGCGGGCCAGGCCCGGGTGACCCGCCTACGGGAGCCGCGGCGACCAGCGTGTCCCGCCGGCCAGGGCCACCAACAGCAGGACCAGGCCACCGAGGGCAAACTCGGCCGAAACCGTGCGCTTGCGGGGTACGGTGCCGAGCTTGCGCGCAAGGCCTTTGTAGATCGAGCTCAGCTCATCGGCGGACTGCGCGTTGAAGCTGCGCCCACCGGACAGCTGGGCGATCTGGGCCATGAGCTGGGGATCGGGCGGAACGGGAACCGCACCTCCGAATGGACCGGCACCGGGGAGCATTCCCCCTGGCGTGCCCAGCGCCACGGTGTAGATCGGGATCCGGTCCGCCGCCGCCTGCCGGGCCACGGTGGTCGGATCCTCGCCCTGATTGGCGGCGCCGTCGGAGAGGAGAACGACTGCCGAGGGCGGGTGCTTTGGCTGAGCGCCATGGAGGAGCTGAAGCGCCAGGGCGAGCGAATCCCCCGTATCGGTCGCGCCGCCGGCGCTCTGCGAGTTGATCACCGACCGCGCCGCGCTGTGGTCGGCAACCGGTGCCTGGACGCTGTTCGGGGCGGTCGAGAACGCGATAGCACCGACGCGCGCCTGCGCCGGCAGCTGGTCGATGAAGGATGTGGCCGCCCGCTCGGCCGCCGCCAGCCGCGAGGGCTGGACGTCGGTAGACGCCATCGACCCGGACTCGTCGCTGACCAGCATGACCGCGGCTTCATTCACCGGCGCGCTGTAGGTGACCCGCGGTCGCGCCAGGGCGAAGGCCAGCGCGGCGAGCGCGGCGAGCAGAAACACGGCCGGGAGGCGGCGGCGCCACGAGCTGGCCGGGCCGACAGCCAGTTGCAGCGTCGACACCGCCGTAAAGCGAACCGCGTAGCGCCGAGCCCGCCGGCGCGCCCAGATCAGCGCGGCCACCGCAACGGGAATCAAGACGAGCGCACCCAACCAGGCCGGGTCCGAGAAGCTCATCGCAGGTGCCGCCCCAGAGCCAGCAGCCAATCCGACTCGGTCGAGAGGGTGATGTGATCGATCCGCAGGCGCCGCAGCTCACGGGCCACGCCCTCACGGCGCTCACGTTCCAGATCGGCGAAGCGCCGCCGCACCCGCCGTGAGGAGGTGTTCACCTCGATTCGGGCGCCGGTCTCGGGATCGACCAGCGCCAGCTGCCCCACCGCGGGGAGCTCCGCCTCGCGTGGATCGGCGATCTCGACGGCGAGGACCGAATGCCGGACTCTGAGCGAACCCAACGGCCGCTCCCACGCGCGCTGATCGCGAAAATCCGACAGTACGACGACCAACCCCGGCTGACGAGCCAGGCGAGCGACCCGGCGCAGGCCATCCGACAGTGCGTCCGGATCGTGCCCACCGTCGAGCGCAACCCCCTCAGCGAGGACCCGACGGAGCGCGACCATGGCGGGCTTGGACCCGCGGGGAGGGAGCACGCGCGGCTCGCCCGCCCCGAAGGCGATCAGCCCGACGCTGCCGGCTCGCCTCACGCCGAGGCGCCCGAACACCAGGGCCACGCCCTCGGCGACGTCAGCCTTGAGCCGCGCTGCTGTACCGAAGGCCATCGAGGGCGAGACATCGAGGACGATCCAGGTCGTGAGCGCCCGCTCCGGGACGTGCAGCCGGACGTGCGTCTGGCCGGTGCGCGCGGTCGCCGCAGCGTCGATGTGACGCACGTCGTCGCCGATCTCATAGGGACGCAGCTGGGCCAGCTCCGTGCCGATCCCGACACCCGCCGCCCGCCGGTCGCCCGGGAGCATGCGGGCGACCAGCCGACTGAGCGAGACGTCAAGCGCCTCGATCATTGGCTGGGCGATGGGACCCGGACCTTGGCGGGCCGCGGGCGGCTGAAGCAGGGTTGGGTTCACCGCGCCCGGACCGACCTCAAGGTCTCCTCGGTGTGCGTGTGGCGCAGGAGCCGCTCGTCATCCGGGGCCGGCACCACGCTCAGCACCTTGTCGAGCAGCTGGTCGGCCGTCACGCCCTCGCTGAGCGCGTCGTAGGAAAGGACGATCCGATGCCGGAGAACGTCGGGCGCGAGGTCACGGATGTCCTCCGAGGCCACGTGCCCTCGCCCGCGCAGCAGCGCCAGCACTCGGGCCGCCTGGACGAGCCCGATGGGACCGCGCGGGCTGGCGCCGAATTCGATCATCGGAGCGAGCTCGGGCAGCCCGTGCTCGGCCGGGTGCCGTGTGGCGTCGGCCAGGGCCACTGCATAGCCGATCACGTCACGATCGACCAGCACGGTCTCGACAGCCCGCGCGTGGCGATGTAGCTCCGCGAGGGTCAGGCACTCGCGCACCGTGACGGCTCCCTCCAGACTGCGCCCCACCACCGCCGCTTCCTCTCCGGTACTCGGGTAGTCGACGAGGATCTTCATCAGGAAGCGATCGACCTGAGCCTCGGGCAAGGGGTAGGTGCCTTCGGATTCGATCGGGTTCTGGGTCGCCATGACGATGAACGGCAGCGGAACCGCGAAGGTCGTCCCGCCGATCGTGACCTGCTGTTCCTGCATGACCTCCAGGAGCGCCGACTGGACCTTGGCGGGCGCTCGGTTGATCTCGTCGGCGAGAAGGAAGTTGCAGTGGACCGGACCCAGCTCGGTGTCAAAAGCGCCGGTGTCCGGTCGGTAGACCCGGGTCCCGACAAGGTCGGAGGGCACAAGGTCCGGGGTGAACTGGATCCGGTTGTAGGAGCCGCCGAGGACCGCCGCCAAGGTCTTCACGGTCAGCGTCTTGGCCAGGCCCGGGACGCCCTCGAGCAGGACATGCCCGCCCGCCAGCAGGCTGACCAGCAGCCGCTCGAGCATCGCGTCCTGGCCGACGATCACTCGCTTGATCTCATGCAGCGCCTCCTCCAGGGCCACGCCGGCCTCGGCGCGTAAGTCGTGGCGTTGCTCGGGTTCGTTCATCTGTCCTCCATGGTTTTGTTGCAACTAGACAAGACGCCCGAACCACCACAGCGTCAGCACGCTGCCAAGGGCGAGTAGGGCGAGTCCAATACCGACAAAGCTGGTGGTGATCTCTTCGAGGACGCGCTTCTTTCCGAGGCGCGCCGCCAAGCGCTCGTAGGCCGCTTTCACCCCGGCGCTATCTGATGCGGTGAAGGCCTTCCCCCCCGACAGGGTCGCGATCTGCGCCAGCTGCTCACGACTGACGGGCACGGGGGCTGTCGTCGAGCTCGACCCGTGGCGAATGACGATCGTGCCGTTCGGGGTGCCCACAGAAACGGTGTAGACGGGGATGTGGGCGGCCCGGGCCTGACGGGCCACCGCGAGCGGCGATACGCCCACGTTGGAGGCGCCGTCCGAGATCAGGACGATCGAACCCGGTGGGTGTTTGCCCGCCACGCGGGGGACGCTCGTGATCTCGTTCATCGCCGTGGTGAGCGCCACCCCAACCGCCGTCCCGCCACTCGTACGCGGCAAGGTCGAGAGCGCCGTGATGGTGAGCGAGTGGTTGGTGGTGGGTGATTGCAAGACGCTCGGCCGCCGGGCGAATTCGAGCAGCCCGACCTGCACCGCACTCGGCACCTGGTTGACAAAGCGGCGCGCCGCCCGCAGCGCCGCCTGCAGGCGCGAGGGTGAGACATCGGTGGCCTGCATCGAGCTGCTGGTGTCGTCGGCGAGCATCACGACCCCATCGGTGACCGGTTTGGCGACGCTGCGTTGCGGGCGGGCGACGGCCACGATCAGCGCCACCAGCGCCAGCGCGAAGGCCAGCATCGGGACATGACGCCGCCAGCGCGGGCCGCGGGGGGCCACCGATGCCGTCAACTTGGGGGTCGTGAAGGCCGCCGCCGCGAGAGCACGCCGGCGCTGCTGGGTGACGTACCACCACACCAAGAGCGGAACCGCCAGGAGCCCGAGAAGAACCAGTGGCTCGGCGAAGCTCATGGGCCCGATGGGCGGCCCTGAAGGGTGACCTGGGTCGTGTAGGTGCTCGGGCCCAGCTCGTAGGCGATCTGCACCTGCTGGCCGGGGTGCATCCGCGCCAGTGCCGAATCGATATCTCCCGGGCCCTGGACAGGATGACCAGCGATCTCGGTGATGACGTCCCCTGGTTGGAGGCCGGCGGCGTCGGCCGGCCCCCCGGGGACAACGTCGACGATGATCGCTCCGGTTGTGCCCGGGAAGAGGGCAGTGTCAGCCCCCAGCCAAGCGGCCCGGTTGCTTGAAACCGATGACGACTGGCTCGAGGAGGGAGCCTGCGTGTCCGGGCTTCGGAGGGCCGCGACCGCGGCGTACGCCACGCCGCCCGCGAGCAACATTGCCGCCCCAAGGAGGACGGCACCCCGAATGCGACGAGCGTCGGCACCGCGAAGCCGCGCCGGGATCCGCAGCCGGGGCAGCTCGATCTTGTGCAGCGCCGCCCGGAGGCGGTCGAGCGCCGACGGACCGCGCGGCGGCGGCTCGACTTCCGGCGGCTCCGCGGGCTCCTCGACGGGGCTCCGGCGCTCAGCCAACCGCTGCGCCGCCTCGGCCGACTCGTGCCGCCAGTCTCCAGACCAGAGATGACGTGGTGGGCTCATGCTGGCGGACGCTAAGCGGCCTTAATCAGATCTGGCTAAGAACCGCGGGACCACGAGCGCGCGATCTCAGCCGCGAGCCTGCAGTTGCCCCGCACGATCTCCAGATTGATGGCCACGCTCGCGCGGTCGGTGTGCTCATGGACGTATTCGAGCAGGAAGGGCGTGATGTCCTTGCCCCGGACAGACGCCGCCTCGGCTGAGTCGAGCGCCTCGGCGAGCAGCCGATCGTGCAGTTCCGGGTCGAGCTGTGAGGCTTGGGGCAACGGATTTGCCACCAGGATGCCGCCCGGCAGGCCGAGCGAATCCGCCGCCCGCATGACCCCAGCGACCTCATCGGGCGTCCGGACCAGCGAGTCGACGCCGTAACCGCTGTCGGTGAGCCAAAAGCCGGGGAAGCGATCGGATCCGTAGACGAGCACCGTTACCCCCAGCGTCTCCAGCCGCTCCAGCGTGGCGCCGATGTCGAGGATCGACTTAACCCCGCCGGAAACGACCGTGATCGGGCAGCGGCCGAGAATCCCGAGGTCAGCTGACTCATCGAAGGTGGTCGCGGCGTTCCGGTGGACGCCGCCGATGCCACCCGTGGCGAAGACCCGGATCCCCGCCCTCGCGGCGAGCAGTGACGTCGCCGCGACGGTCGTACCTCCACTTGCGCCGTGCGCCATGGCCACGGGGAGGTCCCGCGCACTCAGCTTCAGCGCCCCCGCGGCGCCGGCGAGCCGCCGGAGCTCATCCTCCTCCAGCCCGATCCGGACGACGCCGTCCAAGACGCCGATGGTCGCCGGCATGGCCCCGGCACCGGCGACCGTGCGCTCGAACTCCCGCGCCGCCTCAAGGTTCTCGGGACGAGGCAGGCCGTGGGTGATGATCGTCGATTCGAGCGCCACGACCGGAGCGCCATCTCGGATCGCCGCCGCGACCCGCTCGGCGACGACAACCTGGTGCTGTGCGGACCTCTCCGACCCCTCCACGTGATCATGTTGACATGGACGAGCAGAGCGAGAGCACCGCGGTGAAGAGGATCTGCACGATCGGCGATCTCATCCTGGACGTCGTGGTTCTTCCGGACGCACCGCTCAGCCCGGACGCCGACACGCCGGCGGCGATCCGGCTCGTGGCCGGCGGCCAGGCGGCGAACGTAGCCGCCTGGGCGAGCGCTCTCGGGGCCAGAAGCCGCCTGATCTGCAAGCGCGGAAGCGACCTTTCGAGCCGATCGGCGACCGAGGCGCTGGAAAGGCACGGCGTCGAGATCTGCGGCCCCACCGTCGAGGGACGCGGTGGCGTCGTCGTCTCGACCCGGGACGTTCACGGCCACCGGACGATGGCCTCGGACCGGGGCGTCGCCGCCCAGCTTGACCCCGGCGAGCTGGACCCGGCTTGGCTCGACTCGTGCGACGTCCTCCACGTCTCCGGCTACTGCCTGCTGCGCGAGCCCATGGCCGAGGCCACCATCGCGGCGGCCGGACATGCGCGGCGGGTCACCGTCGACCTGGCCTCGGCGGGTGACATCGCCCGCGCCGGCGCAGCGCGGTTCGCCGCCCGGCTGGAGGCGCTCGCGCCCGACCTCGCTTTCGCCACCGAGGCGGAGCGCGACGCTGTCCGTGGCTTTGACACGCGCTGGGTGATCAAGCTCGGCGCGGGCGGCGCCCGCTTCCCCGAGGGGCTCTATCCCGCCCCCCGGCTCACGCCGGTCGACACGACGGGCGCGGGTGACGCTCTGGCCGCCGGGTATCTGGTCGGAGGTCCCGAGCTCGCCATTGGAGCCGCGACACGCTGCGTGAGCCGGATCGGGGCAATGCCGCCGGTCGCGGGCGGCGATTAGGCGTTACGGGCAGCGCGGCCGGTCACGCGCGGCGCGCGCGGCAAACGCCCCGTCCACCGGCGCGTTGGCCAGGATGAATAGATCTGGCTGCTGCCCGGGCATGCGCCGCCCGGCGAGGAAGGCGTAGTAGGGATCGCCGGAATACGCGACACCGGCGGGGCAGCGCCGCGCTGCTGATACCGCGCGGTCAACCGAGGCTGGGCCGGCCGACCAGGCCAGCCCGGACTGCGCACCGGGGCGTTTCGCCGCCCACGGATCGCCGGGGCTGATCAGGAGCGATAACGACTCGAGGCCCAAGAGCGTGGTCAGGCCCAGCACAGCGAGACGCCACGCCATGCCCCGGGGGAACACCCACGCCGCGCCGCAGGCGGCAAGGGCCAGCAACGGCGGCTCGGCGATGACGAGGACATTGATGTAGGACCCGCGCTTGAAGACGGTCAGGACGAGGATGAGCGCGGCGCCGGCCGCCGCTACGAGGGTCCGCATCAGCGCGCGGTCGGCGACGGGGGCCCGGCCTGAGAATCCGAGCCAGAGGGCGGCCGCGGCTCCGATCAGCAGAACCAGTTCGCTCCAGATGGCTTGGGCGAGGAGGCCGCCGACGTGGTGAAGCGATGCGCTGCCCACCTGTAGCTGGGCGTGGACGGCCTCGCGCCAGACGCCCGCGCCGAACAGCCCCAGCGACAACGCGGCCAAGCCAGCGCCGGCCACCACCAGGCTCAGAAGCGTCCTCCGTCGCGAGATCGCCACCAGAGCAATCGCCAGCGCCGGGATGACGAAGGCGAGCTTGCACCAGGCAGCCAGAGCCAGGAGCAAGCCGGCCGCGAACGCGCTCTCGCGCCGGGCGCCCAGGATCGCTCCCCCCAGGAGCAGCGGCGCGGCCAATGTCTCCGGCATGAGCAGCGCGTGCTCGTGAAGCGAGACGGGGAGTAACGGGGCCGCGGCGGCGCTGGCCACGGCCAGCCACCGCAAACCGCTGAGTCGCCAGACCGCGGCTCCGACCAGCGCAGCGGTGATGAGGTCGAACAAGGCCATGCCGGCACGGAGCGAGGCCAGCCCATCGTGGAGGCTGAGCAACAGGGCGCCGACCAGATAGACCGGAGGCGGCTGGGCGGCAGCGAAGTCGCGGTAGGGAACCAATCCATGCACGAACTCACGCGCACTTTGGGCGTAGGCGCCGTCTGAGAAATCCCAATAGCCGTTTCGCTGCCAGAGGGCCAGGAGGACGAATTCGACCACCGACAGGAGCACCAGCAACGCCAGTCCCAGCCGAGAGAACGCCGCCGGTCTCTCGCCAGCGCGCCGAGCTACCGGGTCGTTGCGGCTCGACGCAAACGCCGACATCCGCCGCAACCTACCAGCGCTCGACCGCGGCCCGGCCGGGGGTTCAGTCAGCCGCGGGCAGGCGAACTGCGGACGTTGTCGCTCGTGGCGAGCGACGGCTCGCCGGCTTGGCGGAGCGCTCGTGCGACCGATCCGACTTGAAGCTCAGCGCGGCCACGGCGGCGAGGCCGAGGGTGAGGAGCCCGGCGCCGACGAAGACCGTGCGCACGCCGGCCACGGTGAGGAGCGCTCCTGCCCCCAGGAAGGCGCTCACGAAGGCCACATTCTCCAGCACGTCCTTGAGCCCGAACACCCGCCCGAGCAGGCGCTCGGCCACGAGCTCCTGGACGAGGCGCATCTCCGGGCCCACGAGCAGGTTCTCGGCCAGGCCGATGAGGGTGAACGAGACCAGCGCCGCGGCGAAGTTGGGCGCTAGGGCCGCCGCCGCCATGGCCACACCGGAGAGCGCGATGCCGAAGAGCCATCGGCGGCGCAGGGCCGCGATTTCGGAGCCCGCGCGGGCGTTGGCCCAAGATCCGGCCACCATCCCGGTGCCGTAGAGCGCCATCAACACGCTGTAGCCCGATCCTCCGCCGTGCAGTGGCCCCGTGGCGAGCAGCGGGGCGAGGACGTTGAACATGGCCCCGGTCAAGACGACGAGCGCCGCGACGACGATGAGGACCGCGACTCCGGGTGTCTCTGCCACGGCACGGACACCGGCGCCGGTCTGCGCCCAGATCGATCGGGGCATGGCCTCCTCGCCCGGCGGGTCATCGTCATGCGGTCCCAGGTCGAGCCCGCCGAGGAGCATCGCGGAGGCGACGAAGGTCAGGGCGTTGGCGACCAGGACCACCTGCGGCGTCGTGAAGAGCAGCAGCCCCGCCGTAACCGCGGGGCCGATCATCAGTCCGGTGTTGACGCTCCCGTAGAACAGCGCGACCAGCTGCGAGCGGCGCTCCGCCGGGACCATGCCGGGCAGCGCCGCATTGATGGCGGGGCGGAACATCGACGTCCCGACCCCGGCGAGAAGCACCAGGCCTACCGTCCCCGGGAAGGAATGGACGAAGGCCAGCGCGGTGAAGCACCCGGCCCGCAGCAGATCGGCCGAGATGGTGAGTCGCCGGCGGGGGACGCGGTCGGCCAGCGAGCCGAACAGCGGGGCGAGCACGATGCCGGGAAGGAACTCGCCGAGCAGCACGAGCGAGATCGCCCAGCCGGAGCGAAGCTCGTGGTAGGCGATCAGGAGCAGCGCCACGTAGGCGGCGCTTGTCCCCACCTGAGATTGGAAGAAGCTGATGAAGAAGCGCCGCAGGAAGCGGTTCTCTCTGAGCAGGCCCAGCATTCCTGCTCGAAACATCGGCATTTTCCGCCCGGACCACGAGCCCCCGGGCCGAGGCCCTCAGCGACGAAGGGCGAGAATCCGCGCCGCGGCCTGACGGGCGGAGGCGAGACCCAGCTGACCGTCGGAGATGGCCGCGGTCAGTGCGTGCAAGACCGTTAGCCCATCTTGGGGGGTGTTTTGGGCCGGATTGGTCGCCGCACACAAGACCAGATCGGACCCCGCGCCCGCGGCCAGGACGCCCCGGCGCGCCAGGCTTCCGAACGGCCGCACGGCGCCGGCCTCGATGCCATCGGTGATCGTCACCCCGCGGAAGCCCAGACGGCCTCGGAGCTCGTCCTGAATGACGATCGGCGATAGCCCGGCTGGACGCTTGGCGTCAAGCGCCGGGTAGATCGCCCACGAGGTCATGACGAGCTTTACGCCGGCCGCGACGGCGGCCCGATATGGCGCCTCGTCAACCGTGCGCAGGGTGCCCAGCCCGAGGTTGAGCGTGACCGGCCGAAGATCGGTGTTCTGGGCCGTGCTCGCCGCCCCCAATCCTGGGAAGTGCTTGGCCGTCGCGGCGACGCCGGTTGATTGCTGCGCCCGGATGAAGGCCCCGCCGAGCGAAGCCGCGGTGGCGGGGCGGCTGGAGTACGAGCGGGCGAATTGGTCGATGAAGTCGCCGGGCTCCCGGTAGACGTCGAGCACCGGAGCCAGATTGACGTTGACGCCGACGCCGGCGAGGTTGCGTCCCGCGCCGGCGCCCGCGGATCTCGCCAGCGCCACGCCGGAGGACGACTCGCCGATCTGCCGCTCAGACAGGATCGGCGCACCCGGGAGCCGGCGTACCTCGCCGCCCTCCTGGTCGGTCAGGATCAGCAAGCGCTCGTGGACCGGGCTGGCCAGGGCGGCCCGCTGGAGTTCGGCGACGACATTGCGCAGCTGCGCCCGGCTGGCAACGTTGTTCGAGAACAAGATCACGCCTCCGGCCTCGCCGGCGCGGACCGCCGTCAGCAGGGAGGGCGGCGGCTCGAGTCCGGCATAGGCGTAGACCACACGCTGGCCGGCCAGCTGTGCCATCGACAGCTGCTGCGGGAGGCCCGCGCCGCCGGAAGTGGATACGGCGGCGTGCCGTGCGCCAGGCCCGAGTCCGGCGAGGGCGGCCATGGCCGTGGCCACGAGCGCGGAGATGCGAAAGCCCACGGGGCTCCGAACACTGGGGCCCGACAAGAGTTCCGCGCTCGCGGATCACTTGCGGCGGCTAGCGCCGCGGGCGGCGCTCAGCGCTGCTTGCTGACCCAGGCGAGGATCGCCTTGGAGTGCGTGAGCACGGTGCCGTCCGGCAACTTGAGCGCCGGGAGCTTGGTGTCGCCGGTCTGGGCGCGAAGCTCCTCACGCGAGCCTTTGCGCAGGAATGGGATGGGGTTGCCCTGCGCTGCGACGACCTTGTCGTAGTCGATGCCCGCTTCGCGCAGAGCCTCCTGAACCCGGCGGCAGGGATGAACCTTCACCCCGCCGTCATCGCCGTGGCAGACGAAAAGGATGGGTTTGTCGGCCATGTTGATCGTCCTCCTCCGCAGATTTCGCGCTTCCAGAGACTTAGACCGCGATGCCGTGAAAGATCATCCCAGCGGGAGGAAACACTGGCTACCTGGTTAAGCCATGACGTACCAGATCGCCATCGTTCCCAGCGCGCGCTCAGTTCAGCCTGAACACGGGGTGATCAGGCGCGATCCGGCGTAGCTCCTCATCGCTGGACTCGGGGCCGACGCCGCCGAAGAAGACGCCCACCTCCGCCTTCCAGCGCTTCAGGTACGCGCGGAGCAGCGGCGGCTTGGCATCGTCGGGGAGCTCGGTGGCGGTGAAAGGCTCGGCGCGGCGGCCCAGCAGGAGCCGCCCTTCGCCGCTGGCCCGGAGGTTGCGCACCCACTGGGTGTGCCCGCGGGGCGCGACCAGATAGCGCGCCCCCTCGTATACGAGCAGGTTCACCGGCGTGCGCCGCGGCTCACCCGTCTTACGGCCTCGGACCTCGAGCACCCGCGATCCGAGGACACTGATTCCCGCCCGGGTGAGCACCGCCACCGTGGGGTTAAACACATGGCTGGTGAACCAGCCCGGGCGCTGGTAGTGCTCGGCCATCTCTCCAGTATCGCTCCCGGCCGTCCGGCGCGTAGTTTTTGCGCTGTGCCCTCGCCTTACATCAGCATCCACCACGACCGCGGCGAGGACGAGGTCGCGGTGGAGGAGCCGCTGGAGATCCGCGTCGATCGGCGTCCCCTCGCGGTGACGATGCGCACCCCCGGGCACGACGAGGAGCTCGCTCTGGGCTTCCTTTACGGCGAGGGCCTCATCCGGGAGGTGCGCAAAGCGGGGCTGACCGAGGACTTCGCCGCCAACACGATCGAGGTGGAGGGACCGCTCGAGCGCGACCCGGGAGAGCGCCGCTTCTACACGACCTCGTCCTGCGGAGTGTGCGGCAAGGGGGCGCTCGATGAGATCGCGGTGTACAGCGCGCCCCTGACCGATGGCCCCGTGGTGGCCCGCTCGCTCTTGGTGCGGCTGCCGGATCTGCTCGAGCAGCCGGCCTTCGAGCGAACCGGTGGCTTGCATGCGACCGGCCTTTTCGAGGCGACGGGTCGGCTCTTGGTCGCGCGTGAGGACATCGGGCGCCACAACGCCATGGACAAGGTCATCGGCCGCGCGCTGCTCGACGGGCTGGTCCCGCTGGGCGAGAGGATTCTCTGCGTCAGCGGCCGCCTGTCCTTCGAGCTGGTTCAGAAGGCGGCGGTTGCCGGGGCGCCGATCCTGGTCGGCGTCGGGGCGCCAAGCTCGCTCGCCATCTCGCTGGCCGCCGAGCGCGGGATCACCCTGTGCGGCTTCACCCGCCGGGGCAGCACCAACGTCTACGCCCACCCCGAACGGGTGGGCTGACCTCAGCGCTGGGCGGCAAGGTCGGCCAGCGCGTCGAGCTCGTCCTCGGATGACCACGCGCCGGCCGAGGCACGCATGAGGCTGCGTGCGGGGATGCTGCGGACAATGAAGCCCTGAGCGGCCAGGCGCTCGACCTCGGCCTGCGGGTCCTCGGCCTTCCAGGAGACAAGCGTTGATCGCCCGCGGGGCATCACCTCAAGCCCATTCCCGGTCAGCCGCTCGGCCAGCCGGGCCGCGAGCGCCGCCGCCCGCTCGTGCACCCATTCCCAGCCCGCCTCCTCGAACACCTTAAGCGAGGCGAGCGCCCAGGCGTTTCGCAGCGGCACCGGGAAGCCGTGGTCGAGGCGCTTGGCTCCCTCCGCGGCCTCGAACTCGAGCGCGCGCTCCGGATCGGCCACCGAGGCGTAGCCGGGCCAGGGCACCAGCAGATCATCGAGGCGCGATCGGCTGACATAGAGACAACCGCTGCCCTCAGGACCGCAGAGCCACTTCTGGCCTGAGGCGGCGTAGAAGGCACAGCCGAGCTGGCCGACGTTGACCGGGATCGCGCCCAGCGCCTGGGCGGCGTCGAGGAGCACCGGGACGCCGGTCGCAATGAGCGCAGCAACGTCGACGACCTGGCCGTTGACCCAGGAAACGTGTGAGCAGGCGATCAGCCGGGTCGAGGGCGAAACTGCCTCGGCAACCGAGGCGAACGGCGCCACCTTGATCTCGATCCCGAAGCGCCGCCGGGCTCGGCCGAGCGGAGCCAGCAGGCCGGGATGCTCCTCGTCGCTGGTCACGATCTCGTCACCCGGTTGCAGGTCGAGTCCGGCCAGCACGGTGTTCACTCCGTCGGTGGTCGATCCGGTGAGCGCGACATCTTCGTCCGCGCAGCCCAGGATCGAGGCATAGCCCGCACGTACGCGTGCGGCAAGGTCCATCACGCCCTCGATGTACGTCTTGCCCGAGCGACCGCCGCTCACCTCGAGATCGATCCGTGCCTTGACCGCCTGGGCCGCGCGCTCCGGAAGCGGCCCCTCGGTTCCGGCGTTGAGATAGGAGAAGCGCTCAAAGATCGGAAACTGCGAGCGGAACGCGGCTGGGTCGGACGACGGCACGGCCCAGTTTCTATCGTGTCGGCCATGTGCTTTGAATTTGACGCCCTCCCGCCCCTGCCCCCGGCCGACCTCCTCCGCGCGCCGATGGCCGGCGGCGCCGGCGCCGAGCTTCTGGAGCTCGAGTCCGCCGACGGGACCCATTTCTCGGCCGCCTTGGCCGAATCGCCTGAGGGCCGCGGCGGGATCGTGATCCTGCCTGACGTCCGCGGCCTTTACCCCTTCTATTCCGACCTCGCCGAGCGCTTCGCCCAGGCTGGGTACCACGCCATCGCGCTCGACTATTTCGGGCGCACCGCCGGTCTCGGCCCGCGCGACGCGGACTTCGAGTTCCGCTCGCACGTCGACCAGCTCCAGGTCCCACAGGTCCAGGCCGATCTGACCGCCGCCGCGGCTGCGCTCCGCGACCGCACCGGGGCCGCGGCTCCCGCCACGGTCGGCTTCTGCCTGGGCGGCTTTCAGTCCTTCATGGCCGGCGCCGACGTGCCGGGCCTCTCCGCCGTGATCGGCTTCTATGGCCTCCTGGTCTCACGCTTCGGGGTCGCGGGTCCGATCGAGCGAGCAGCCGACATCAGGTATCCCCTCCTCGGGCTGTTCGGGGGCGCCGACCAGGCAATTCCGGTCGAGCAGGTCGAGGAGTTCGACGATGCGCTCGACGGCGCCGACGTGCCGCACGAGATCTACATCTACCCGGACGCTCCCCACTCCTTCTTCGACAGGCGTCACGAGGAGTTCGCGGACGCGTCCGAGGACTCGTGGCGACGGATGCTCGCCTTCCTCGACGAGCACACCGCCGCCTAGGTGGCGGCCTTCTCCTCCTGCTGGTCCTCGGCCTTGTCCTCATCGCCGTCTGACTTCTCTTCGGCGCTGTCGGCCTTCGCCTCGGACTTCTCCTCGCCGCCGGACTTCTCCTCGGACTTCCCGTCGCTGTCTCCGTCAGCCGAGTCTTCATCCTGCTCAGCCAGCTCACGCTTGAGCACCTTGCCGGTGGCGTTGCGGGGAAGCTCGTCCACGAACACGACGTCCCGGGGCACCTTGTAGTTGGCCAGGTTCTCCTTGACGTACTTCTTGACGTCGTCCTCACTCAGCCCGTCCCCGCGCTGAACGACAAACGCCTTCAAGCGCTGACCGAACTTCTCGTCGTCGACACCGAGGACGGCCGCCTCCTCAATCTTCTCGTGGCTGGCCAGCAGCTCCTCGACCTCGGCCGGGAAGACATTCTCACCCCCGGACACGATCATCTCGTCGTCACGGCCGTCGATGTACAGACGTCCCTGGTCGTCGAAGTGCCCGACGTCGCCCGAGGCGATCAGGCCATCGATCTCGTCTTTGTTGCCGCCGCCGGTGTAGCCCTCGAACTGGGAGATGTTGCCGACGAAGATCCGCCCGCTCTCGCCGGCGGGCAACTCCTTGTCGTCATCGCCGTAGATCTTGACCACCGAGCCGCGGACCACCTTGCCCACCGACGAGGGATCGTCGCGGAGGTCCTCCGGCGTGGCGATCGTGGCGTAGGAGATCTCGGTCGACCCGTAGAGGTTGTAGACGACCGGGCCGAAGGCCTTGAGTGCGCGCTTGGCCACATCCGCAGGGAGCGCCGAACCGGAGAGGAAGATGATCCGAAGGCAGGAGTGGTCGAACTCGTCGATCTTCTCCGGGCCGAGCTCGAGCGTGCGCTGGAGCATCACCGGGACCATCACCATCGCCGTCGCCCGGTGCTCCTCGAGGCTCTTGAGAGTCTCCTCCGGGTCGAAGCGGCGGCGCACCACCAGGGTCGAGCCGAGCCCCATTCCCACCAGCGCCTGCGCAAAGCCGAGGGCGTGGAACATGGGAACGCAGAGCTCTGTGATCTCGCCGGCCTTGAACGGAACCTTGCTGAGCAATCCGCCGATCAGCCCCAGCGACTTGGGCTCGCTGCGCGGTGCGCCCTTGGGGGTGCCGGTCGTGCCGCTGGTCAGGATCGTGATCTTCGGCCCCTCGCCGGCCTTGGGGGGCGCCTCCTTGTCCCCGGCGGCGATGAGCGCGTCCAGCGTGTCGTCGGCGTCTTTGTCGTCTTCCACCCAGGCCCGATAGCGACCGTGCGGCGGGTCGTCGATGCCCTCCAGCACCTCGCTGTACTCGTCGTCGTAGACGAGCAGGTCGGTTCCTTCCCGTTCGGCCACCTCCCGGATCTGTGGCCCCGCGAACGACGTGTTCAGGAGAATGATCCTGGCCCCGCACTTGGCGCCCGCAAACACTGCCTCAAGGAAGCCGCGATGGTTGCGGACCAGGACCGCCACACCGTCGCCAGGCTCCAGACCCTTGTCGCGCCAGGCGTTGGCAATCGCGTTCGAGTTCTCGTGCAGCTCCTGGTAGGTCAGCTCCCCGCGCTCATCGATGATCGCGATGCGGTCGCCGTAGCGGATGGCACCCATGGCCGGGAGCGATCCGAGCATGCCGTAGCGCTCGAGGGCCATCCCCAGCTGGGCCAGGGTGTGGGGCATTTCGAGACCGACGACCCCGCTCCGCGCCAGGAGCGTCGCGAAGTAAGCCTCGTCCAGTCCGCGCTCGGCGAGCTTCAGCCCGCCTTTGATAAGTGACCTCGGATCCAGATCCACTCGTCCTCTCCTCTGCGAAAGCAACCTTATGCGATGCCGCACCAACCATGTTTCCAGCCGGAAAGCGATCGAAACCGCCGGGCACCGGTTCGCTTTTTGCTCTCCGGGTAATAGGAGCACGTGGTCGGCGACCTCATCATGCTGCCGGTGCGCGTCGGCGTGCGCGCCACTCGGCTCTGGCTACGCGTCGCCGAGGAGACCGTTAGCGTCGCCACTGGGGCGACCACGCGACTCGTCGGGCTGGCCGCTTCCCGGGCGAGCGGCGGCGACGGTGGGACCGCGACCATCCCCCGGCCCGACTCCGGATGGGCGCGTCCGCACGAGCCGACACCGAGCGGCAACGTCCCGGCGGCGCCACGGCCGGCCCTGGCCGAACCCCCGCCACCTTCACCGGAATCCGAGCCCGTCCATGTGTCCGAGGAACCCACGCTTGTCGAGGAGCTCGCCGAACCGGGAGCCGAGGACGGCGCCGGTGCCGAGGTCCACATCGCGGAACCGTGGGACGGATACGCGCGAATGAACGCCAAGGAGGTCGTCGCCCGACTCTCTGGATCGGATCCGGCACAACTGGCCGCGGTGCAGCTCTATGAGGGCAGCCACCGGCAACGCCAAACCATCTTGAACGCCGTCCAACGGGAGCTGCGCAGTACCAATGGGCGCAGCGGCTGACACCAAGAGAGGATGAAACGATGCCAGATCTGAACGCCCGCGATGCGAAGTTGGTCCAGTGGCTCAACGAGGCGCATGCCAAGGAAGCCGAGCTGGAGGCCGATCTCACGGCCCACATCGCTCTGACCGAAAAACAGGCCTACAAGAAGCGCCTACGCAAGCACCTGACCGAGACCAAGGACCACAAGCGCCGCGTCGCCCGGCGGATCAAGCAGCTCGGCGGTAGCGCAACCACCGGCCCTCAGGTCCCCGGGGTCCCCGGCGCCGTGGGTGAAGCTGCGGGCAAGGCCGTGGCCGCCGTAAAGGGTCAGGTCGGCACGGCCCGGGCTGTGGTCACGAACCAGGCCGAGACCCACCTGCGCAACGCGCAGGAGGAGCTGCGCGAAGAGCACGTCGAGATTGCCATCTACTCACGCATCCAGACCTTCGCCGAGGCGGTCGGTGATCGCGAGACGGCACAGCTGGCTAAGGCGATAAAGCGCGACGAGGAGCGGATGGCCAAGTTCCTCGACGCCGAGCTGGTCCGACTGGTCAAGGAAGTGGTTCGCTCCGAGGTGCCCCGGCCGCTTCGCGCCACGAAGACGCGCCGACGCTCAAGCAGCGGGCGCTCGCGTAGCACGGGGTCGACGGGACGCTCGCGCAGCTCTTCGCGGTCGAGCTCTTCGCGGTCTCGCTCTACCAGCACGCGGAGGTCAAGCGGCTCCACACGGTCGAGCGGCTCCACACGGTCGAGCGGCTCGGCAAGGTCGGGCGGCTCCACACGATCGAGCCGGAGCTAGCTCGGGCGGCCGGCCAGCGGATCCCAGACCTCCATCTCGTCCCCCGGCACCTTTGGGGCGCTCGAGGTGATGCGCTGCATCAGGTTGTAGAGACGCGGTAGCTCCGGATACACCGTCGGCTTGCCGTTGGTCATGACGGCGCAGGAAAGCGCGCGCTGCGGGTCAGCCCACGCGAGCATGTTTGTGAAGCCGAGGTGGCCGAAGGCGTGCTGAGTGTCTCGACCAAAGAGGCTGAGGAAGGCCGCACCCAGCATTAGCCCGTAGCCGAAGCGGGTCGGGAAGCCGAGCGAGAGGTCGATCTCCAGCCGCGACTGCTCGGTGATGGCGCGCCGCACGGTCTCCGGCCGCACGACCCTGACGCCGTCGAGCTCTCCGCCCCGGCGGAAGATCTCGTAGAAGAGTGAGAGCTCTTCCGCGGTCGTCACCACATTCGCGCTGGGCACGACCGCGGTCAAAAAGCGCGGATCCCGGCTGAGCTCGACCAGCTCATCGAGACTAACCCCGAGGGCTCGGGTAAGCAGCTGCGAGAACGGGGGCAGTGTCGGCGGGCCGGTCACGTAGTCGACGGCCACAACCGGGATGTCCTCGGCGCGGACGCCGTAGTTGGTCCAGCGGAAGCCAAGCGGCGCCCGGATCGCCTCGCTCAACAGGCCCTGGATGTCCTGACCTGTCGCGCGCCTAATGACCTCGGCCAGGATGAATCCACCGGAGACGGCGTGATAGGCGAGAAATTCCCCAGGTTTCCCAAACGGCTTGGCCGAACACAGGACATCGAGGAGAAACTCCCGGTCCTCGATCCGGTCGAGGTCGAAGGCCTCCCGCGGGAGATTCGCCACTCCCGCGCGGTGGGCCAGGACGTGGGCGATCGTGATCTCGCCCTTGCCGTTGGCGGCGTAGTCCGGGATGTACTTGGCGACCGGGTCCTCAAGGTCGATGGCGCCCCGTTCGGCCGCCAAGTGCACGACAAACGCGGTCACGCCCTTGGCGCCGGAGTAGATGAGAAACGGCGTCGCCGGTGAGGCGAGAACCCGCTCGGCGTCGGCTGTGTCGTTCGGGCCATTTCCGCGGGCGTGGCCGATCGCGCGGTTGAGAACGACCTTGCCGTGCCGGCGCACGCAGACTTGCACCGCGGGGTGGACGCCGCTGCGGTAAAGATCCACCGCCGCCTTCCAGATATCCGCCACGGCTGGCGCCTCCAGCCCGACCGCCGTCGGGTCCTCCTCGGCACCGATGGTCGTGACCGCCTCGAGATCGTCGGGGAGGCGGATGCGCCGCAGCGGATCGGGGATCCCGGGCAAGCGAGGAAGCGTCGGGATCTGCGGCATCGGCTCGAGCCTACCCACGGTTCGGCCTAAGCCATTCAGCCGATGCCCAAGACGACCGATAACGGTCCCATGGGCCAGGTCCCCGCCCATAACGGTCCCATGCCGACACAGGACGGCAACCACTTCTCGTGCTCCATGAGCGCGGTGCTGCTGGCTGAGGTGACCGAGCTGGCGGGAGAGGAAGCCATCCCTGAGCTGTTGCGCATCGCCGCGTCCACGCGGACCCCCGAGTACCTGTGCGACATCAGCAACTGGATCTCCTTCGACGAGGCGACTGCGTTGTGGCGGGCCGGGATGCAGGTCACGCACAACCCGCAACTCCCGACCCTCACCGGCCGGCGGGCCGCCCGGCGACTGAGCGCTTCACCCGTGGCGGCGCTGCTGCGATCCCTGGGCTCGGCCGAGAATGTCTATCGCCAGATCAGCACGTCGGCGAGCAAATTCAGCACGGTCACGCGTCTGGACGCGGTTGACGCAGGCCCTGGTTTCGCCATTCTCACGGCGACCGCGGTAGACGGCTTTCCGCGCTCCAGTGAGCACTGCGCTTGGACGATCGGGCTGCTTAGCACCACGACGGTCCTCTTCGGACTGCCCCCGGCTCACGTCGAGCACGACTGCTGCGCGGCGTTTGGAGCCCCCGAATGCACCTACCGCCTCACGTGGCGAGCTGAGGAAAGCGAGGTCATCGACTCAGACGATCAGCTCGTGGCCCTGCGCCAGCAGCTCGATGGCATGCAGGAGCGGCTGCACAGCATGTTCGCCACCGCCTCGGACCTGATCGCGGCCGACGACGTCGCCGACGTGCTGGCGCGGATCACCGATCGCGCCGCCATGGAGGTGCGGGCTCCGCGGTATCTGCTCGCTGTCCGCCTGGAGGAGGATGGCGAGCTTCACGTACACCACCGGGGATTTGACCAAGGACAGGTCCTCCAGCACGCCGAGGAGATCCTTGACCGCCATCCCGCCGACCATCCGAGCTCGTGGCTGGTGGTCCCGGTGCGTTCAGATCGCCGCGACTATGGACGGCTCCTGGCCGCGTTCAATACCGACGAGAAGTTCTTCCCGCAGGAACGCGAGCTCCTCGAGGTCTACGCCCGCTACGCCGCCACCGCCCTCGACGGTGCCGCGGCCCTGATCGAAGCCAACCGGCGCTATCACCAATCGAGCGCCCTGCTGCAGCTGGCCCGCGCGTTGGCCACCGCCGGGACGAGCGGTGAGGTGGCCCAGCGCCTGGCGGCTGCCGTCCCGCTGGTCGTCGATTCAGACCGCGTCGCTGTGTACCTGTGGGAGCCGGCCCGCGGCGAGCTCGTCCGGCGAGCCATAACCACGCGTGACGCGGAGGACCCGGTGGCTGAGGGCGACCTGAGATGGGTCCCGGAGCCCGGCGGACCGCTTGAGCAACTGCTAAACGATCCTCACAGCGAGCCGCTGTTCATCGACGCAGGCGCTGAACATCCTCGGGTCCGGGAGGAGCTGGATCGGCTTGGAGATGCCGCGGTCACCTTGGTGCCACTGGCCACGGAGGACACACTGCTGGGTGTTCTTGGCGTCTCCGTGCTGGACCGACCTGAGCGCCTGGCTCCCAACCCGGACCTGCTCGACCGCCTCTCAGGTGTCGCCGCCCAGGCCTCTACCGCGCTCCAGAACGGGCGGCTGGTCGACCAGATCACCCACCAGGCGCTGCACGACCAGCTCACCGGTCTCGCCAACCGACTCCAGTTCGCCAACCAGCTGCGCAAGGCTGTCAACCGAGCGCGTCAGCACGATGAGCTAGTGACCATGTTCTACATCGACCTCAACGGCTTCAAGCCGGTCAACGACGAGTTTGGTCACGACGTCGGCGATCAACTGCTCAGCGCGCTGGCCAAGCGCCTGGTTGCCTGCGTGCGGGCAACCGACCTGGTGGCGCGCCTGGGCGGGGATGAGTTCGCCGTGCTGATCACCAGCCAGAGCTCACCCGAGGATTCGGACACCGTGGCCGAGCGGTTGGCCACGGCCTTCACCGGTCCGTTCCGGGTCGACGATCACGTGGTCCGCATTGGGGCCAGCATTGGGGCCGCCGTGTTTCCCGTCGACGCTGATAGCGCGGACGGATTGCTCCGCCGCGCCGACGCGTCGATGTTCGAAGTCAAGCGCGGGGCGCTCGGCTCACGCTAGTCGTTCGAGTAGGTCCCGATCACCCGGGCCTGCTCGATCACATGATCCTCGATCTGCTCGAGGAGAGCGCGGCGGTCGAGACTGGGCGGCAGATCGAGATCCTCGTCCAGCGCGTAGACCCAGAAGTAGTAATGGTGGGGTCCGTGGCCAGGCGGCGGGGCGGGTCCCATGTAGCCCTCTTCGCCCATCGAATTGAGCCCCTGGGTCGGCCCTTCGCCTCCCTCGGGAAGGCTCGTGGTGTCTGGCGAGATGCCGTAGGCGACCCAGTGGGTGAAACCATCGACCAGCGGCGCATCGGGATCGTGGACGACGATGGCGATGGCCTGCGTCCCGTCCGGAACCCCTGACCACTCGAGCGGTGGGGCGACGTTCTCGCCGTTTGACGTGTGCTTGTCCGGTATGCGCTTGTGCCCCTCAAAAGCGGGGCTCTTGATCCTGAGATCGGCAACGTTCAGCTTCTGTGGCATGGACTTCTCCTACCCGCGAGAACGGCCGGCTAACGCCGCCGGAGGCGGTGCCGGACGGCCGGAAGGCGCGCGGCGGCGCCAAAACCGTGCAAGCTGCGGATTCGCGACCCCGTGCAGTCCGGGCCGTGTCCTACGTTCTGAGGCGTGAGTGGGCGTCAAACTGGGCGGCTGACCGGAAGTCAGGGCCGGCGGGGAGCCGGCGTCGTGCCGCGGGTCGCGGCGATCGCGCTCTTCACCGCCGCTCTGGTGGCACTGGCCGGGGGCGGGGAGGCATTCTGGCTCTGCCTGCCGGGGGCGCTCCTGGCCTGTTCGTTGCCGAGCGGGCGCATCCGGGCGATTCTGAGCGCGGCGGCGGTCGTGGGCATCGCCGCACTCCCGCTGAGCGGGTGGCTCAAGGTCTCGCCGCCTCCGTCGCCGGCGCTCACCCTCATCAGCCTGGCGGCGAGCGTGGTCATCTCGATCGCGGTGCGCGAGCGACTTGAGCGGGAGCGCGACGCGCTACGCAATGTCGCTCTGAGCGATCCTCTGACCGGCATCGCCAACCGACGGCTCCTCCTCAGTCGGGCCGAGTACGAGATTGCGCGCCACCGGCGGGCGCGCCACCGGTTCGCGCTCATCATGCTCGACCTCGATGGCTTCAAGCTCCTCAACGATCGCTTTGGGCACGCCGCCGGCGATGAAGTGCTGTGTGACGTGGCCGCGGCCCTGACCCAGGCCATGCGGGGCCAGGACACGGTGGCCCGTCTGGGCGGAGATGAGTTCTGCGTCCTCGCCCCCGAGACCGACGGCCCCCACACGCTGCCTCTAGCCCGGCGCATCGCCGCCACCGTGGCCGAGGCCACTGCGGGGATCGAAACACTCAGTGCCAGCGTCGGAGTGGCGGTGTTTCCGGACGACGGCGTCAACGCAGGCGCGTTGCTTCAGGCAGCCGACGAACGGCTTCTGGCGGCCAAGCGCGAGCGCCATCGCGGACGCATCCGTCGGCGCGCGGCCTGACACAGAGGCATTTCCTCAGTGGGCGGTGACGGTCTCGAACCGCCGACCTCCTGCTTGTAAGGCAGGCGCTCTACCAGCTGAGCTAACCGCCCCGCGCGGATGGTATAGAGGCCGGGAGTTCCGACATCGCCATCCGGACGCGTTGTATTGCAACCCTTCGCCTGCAATTCCCGAGCTATTCGGGTACACAGGGCTCCGAGGTCAGTCTCTCTCCTCCCGAGCGTCTAAGGGCGGGCAGCCAAGACTGGCACCGACGCCGTATTGAGCTTGGCTGTCCGCCCTCTCGGGCTGGCCGCCCAGGGGGACCTACTTATCGCCCTCCTCGACGTGCCGGGTCTGCAGGCGTCGTGCCTTTCGTTGAAGCTCTGCCGCGCCTTCATGCACCGAGGCCTCGTCACGGTGGGCCTGCGCGGCTTTCTCGGTGGCGGCGTCTCGCGCCTCGCGCTCGGCCTCTGCCTTTCGCTCCTCGGCGCGGTGCTCGCGCTCACGGGCACGCTCAGCACGCTCGCGCTCTCGCGCCTGCTGCTCGGCGTCGCCGCCGGCCTTCGGCTGGGTCTCATCCTTGTCCATGGCACTAATCTTGCCCTGTAGCGCTTGCCGAAACCTAGAAGCAGGCAACCATGGCCACTGCCGCCTTCCCGTCTCGAATCCGCCTCCTCGAGGTCGATCCGGATCTCGGCCTCTTCCTGTCAGATGAAGAGCTGTCCGAGGCTCGTCGAGCGGTGGTGGCGTCACTCTTAGCCGTCGGCGGCGAAAAGGATGTGCTGGATGCTCGACTCCAGGAGCATCACGCCTTCGCCGCGCTGCTGATCGACGGAATGGTCCTGGAGCAGGTGCAGGTTGGCGACCAGGTCGGCATGCGCCTTCTCGGGCCCGGCGACGTCGTCTCCCGCCGCGGCGGCGACCCGTCGATCCTCGTGGCTGAATCGTCGGTCCGCGCGGCCCCAGGTACTCATCTGGCACTGCTGGGCGTCGATTTCCTGCTCGCGATCCGCCACTGGCCGGGTCTGGTCACAGGGCTTGAGCTCCGCAACGTCCAGCAGGCCGAGCGGCTTACGACGCAACTCGTCATCTGCCAGCTGCCACGCGTGGATCAACGCGTGCTCGCCGTGATGTGGCTTCTGGCGGAGTCGTGGGGACGAGTCACTCCAGCCGGTGCCACGTTGCCCCTGAGGTTGACCCATGACGCCCTCGGCGCGCTCATCGGCGCTCGGCGCCCAACCGTCGCCGTGGCCCTTCGGGATCTCGCCGAGCGAGGCGCCATCATTCGTCAGGACCAGGGCTGGCTGCTCCTAGAGGCGCCTCCGGGCGCGACGCGGCCGGTCGAGCGCTTCCGGCGCCCGAGCCTCATCGACGATCGGGAGAGCCGTGGCCTCGATCCCGCCGCCCCCGCACGAGCGCCCGACGGCGGCGCGCCCAACTTCATACTCCTCACGGAGCGGCTGGCTGAGCTACGGGTCCGTTACGAGACAGACCGGGTCAGGTTCGATGAACGTCTCCGCACCGTCGCAGCCAACCGGGAGCAGTGCCAAGAGACCCGCGTGCGCGTGAGTAACGAACGGCTCAGTCGGAGCCGCTCTCGACCATCATGATCGCGGCGCCCACGCCGTCCTCGCGCAACTCACCCAGACGCAAGATGGTCACCTGACACTGGAACTCCCGGCCCCGTCGATTGACGGCGTCGACCGTCACCTCCTCGCGCTGTGAGTCACCGGTGAAGACGGCTTTCAGCTGTGGCCGGATCTCGGTTACGGGGAGTCCGATGTCGAGGGATAGGAGGTGCTGTCCCTCCGTCTCCTCCGCGGTCAGGCCCCACAGATCCCGTGCTTGACTGTTCCAGATGCGGATGTTCTGCTGACGGTCGACGACAATGACCGCCAAGCCGATCCGGCTCAGCACCGTCTCCAGAAGGAGGTTCATGTCGTTGAGCTCGATCGAACGATGGCGGAGCTCCTCGTTCATCGTCTCGAGTTCTTCGTTGGTCGACTGAAGCTCCTCGTTCGTCGTCTCCAGTTCTTCGTTGGTCGACTGCAGCTCCTCGTTCGTCGTCTCCAACTCCTCGTTGGTCGACTGAAGCTCCTCGTTGGTCGTCTCGAGTTCCTCAACGGCGGACTGAAGCTCCTCCTGGGCCTGCTCGAGCTCACGGCGCGAGGCCTGAAGTTGCTCCTCGATCTCGTAGCGCTCACTGACGTCGTCGTAGGCGACGATGACCCCTATCAGCGTGCCGTCGGCCAGGAGCGGCGTGGCGGCGACATCGAAGATCCGCTCGCGCTCGCCATCTCGCCAGCGGATGCCGTTGAGCGCAACCGCGCGCAGTTCCCTCTGCACCGTGTCCAGGTGGCTGCGCAGCTCGACCGGCCGGTATGAAACCTCGAGATCCTGGATCGGGCGGCCGAAATCTCCCACCCCGAGCGAAAACACGCGGCGCGCCTCCTCGTTGGCCATGACCAGCGCGCCGGTGGAATCGAGCACTAGCTGGGCCCGCCCGCCCGTGTCGAACGCGGCTTCACGAAGATCGCTGCCGATCGTCTGCGAGGCGCCGTTGTTCGGATCGAAGGCAAGCGCCCGGAGGCGCTCCCGCGCCGCCCGTCGCGCGACCTTGCGGAACACCCGCCACTTCAGATTGACCGGCGTGAACAGGTCAGAGTGGGTGATGAGCATCTCGGACTTGCCGAGCATCAGGAAGCCATCGTTGTTGAGGGCGAAATGGAAGCGCCGAAGGATCTGGGCCTGTGTCTCGGCGGTGAAGTACATGAGCGTGTTCCGGCACACCAGGAGGTCGATGCGAGAGATCGGAGCGTCCTGGACAAGATCGTTGCGGCCGAAGATCACGCAGCGTCTGAGGTCCTTGCGGAACACGTAGCGCTGGTCGGTCCGCTCGAAGAACCGTTCCAGCGCATCACGCGGGACGTCCTCGATCTGACGGGGCAGATAGGCGCCATGGCGCGCGATGTCCAGGGCCGACTCGTCGACGTCGGTGGCGTAGACCTTGACCCGCTCCGCGAACTCAACCTCGCCCAGGGCCTGCGCGAGGACCATGGTCACCGTGTAGGCCTCCTCGCCCGAAGCGGCGCCCGGGCACCAGACGCGGATCGGGGTGCTCGAATCGTGCGTTTCGATGAGCCGCGGAACGACTTCGTCGGCTAGGTACTCCCACGCCGGCCGGTCCCGGAAGAACCGAGTGACGTTGATGAGAATGGTCTTGAAGAGCTCGGCGAACTCCTCGCTGTGCAACTCCAGGTAGTCGAGATACGTGTCGTAGCCCTCGACCCCCACCTCGCTCATCCGCTTCGTGACGCGCCGCTCGATGCTCGAGCGCTTATAGCCCGTGAAATCGAAGCCGCGCTGCTCCTTCACGAACTCGAGCACGGTGTCGAGCGTGGCGCCCCCCTTGGCACTTGTTGTCACGGGGCGCCACCGCTCGAGGCCCGCCTGATCTCGATCTCCTCCGGCTCCAGGTCACCGGGTTCATCCCTCGTTAGGCTGACCGTTCCCGCCCGCATGAGCACCTCCCTGACTGCGCGGGCCTGTTCCGCCGCGTCGTGCGCCTTGTCGCGAAACGAGCGCGCCGAACGCGACCGTCCCTGGGGCTCAAACTGTTCGGCCATGCGCTTCAGCAGCCGGCTTCGATCCTCGAGAGCGCGCACGCCCGCCCACATGGCAGCCTCGACATCCATCGCCTGGACATCGAGCAAGCTCTCAGGCGAGTAGCGATGACCAACCCGGCACTGCCAGAGCATCGTCCCGGCTTCATGTCGCTCGGTGAGGACACCGCCACACTCGGGACAGATCGTGGTCTCTCCCTCGCCATGGACCCCCCCGGACGCATCCGGCGGACTGGTCTTCGCCCCAGGCGGGGGGTCGTCTCCGTTGATCATGGCCACAATCGTGTCGGCGACGCGCTCCGATGGCACCACGGCGTCTGGAGCGACGTGGGCCAGAGCAATTGAAGGCATTCCAGGATATAGGGCGTCGCGGGGATCCTGCACGATCGTTGCCCCTCCCGCCGCCTTGACCGCGGCCAGGCCTACGGCGCCATCACCTCGCCGCCCCGAGAGGATCACGCCGATTACGCGGGCTCCTTGCGCGGCGGCGGCGGAGCGGAAAAGGACGTCGACGGCGGGCCGGTGACCGTTCTCGCGAGGCCCCACGGAAAGGTAGACATGCTCGTCTTCGACCACCAGGTGGCGATCTGGGCTCGCGACCAGGATGGCTCCCCTACGCAGGCGCTCCGCCCCGCGGGCGGCGTGACACGGCAGCGCGCCGGACCGGGACAGAATCTGCGCCAGGAGGCTCGGGGTGTCGGGCGCGATATGGAGGACGATGCAGACAGCCGCGGGAAGATCAGGCGGTAGGCGCTCAACCACACGCTTGAGTGTCTCGACGCCTCCCGCCGACGCGCCTATGACAACGAGATCACGCTTTATGGCCCGCCGTAAGGAAGATTCGGAGGCGGTCACTCCGTACAAGCCTACGCTAGCCACCTAGCCGCGAGAAGGGCGCTACGTGCGGCCAACTGCTCGGGTTGCATTGCAACCACACATCGAGCGCGAAATCTCCGCGGGGTTAGTCTCGTCCTGACGTTTTCTCACGCCGGGACGCCGGCACATGACAGACGCTCCCTCCCACTTCGCCCTCTCCGTGATCGCGCTCGATGAGCACGCGGTCCGGATCGAGGTCACGGGCGAGATCGACCTCGTGAGCGCGCCGGAATTCAGCCAAGCGCTGAGCCGGCGGATCGCGACCGGAAAGAATGTGGTCCTCGACTTCTCGCGCACCGTGTTCATGGATTCCTCCGGAATCAGGGCACTGGTGAACGCGATCCACCAGTGCGAGGACCACGGCAGCACCTTGGTCGTTACGGGCGAGCTGCCCCATCAGGTCCGCCGACTGTTCGAGATCACGCGCATCGAGGCCGCTCTAGCGGTGGTTCGCAGCTGAGGTCCAAGGACCCGCCTAAGAATCGTGTCCCGGCCGATTAAAAACGAGATCGGCCGTGTTAGGGCAGGGAGCGATGGTCGTAATAGGCAGGACCCGACGATCGATGACGCTGGTGGCGCTGTGGCTGGTGGCGCTGGCGCTCGTTCCGGCATCGGCAGCCGCCGCTAAGAGCGCCAAGGTGGCGGTCGCGCGGCCGCCCAGTTTCGCCCTGGCCGCGAGCCGGGGCATGCAGGAGATGCTCGGCTCCGCGGGCCGCAGCCCGGTCAGCTGGAATCCGACGACCGGGCTGTGGGGGGCCGAGAACCCGTCCTACTGGTGGCAGTCCGCGTTGGCGATCACCACGATGGTCCGCTACGCCGAACGGGTCCGCAGCACCGCACCGCTGTATCAGCGCGTCCTGCTCCAGACCTACAAGCGAGGCGTCTACGGCTCCCGGTGGCAGTTCGCCAACCCATACATGGACGACACGGCGTGGTGGGCCTTGGCCTGGCTGGCCGCCTCGCAGTACGAGCTCTACTACATGCATGACCGCCGGGACGCCGGGAGATTTCTCTCCACCGCCGAGTGGGAGGCTCGCTACATCGCGGCGCACCCCAAGTTCTGCGGTGGCATCGAGTGGTCCGTGGGGACGCCCCCCGATGTCGTCATCAATGCCCAGTTCGTTGCCCTGACGGCTCAGCTCTCGCGCTACCGCGCCGCGGGGCCGTTCTACAACCGAAGCCTCGCCTCGACGTGGCTGAACGACGCCCAGGCCGACCTCACCTGGCTCGAGAGCAGCGGCCTTGTCAACCTCAGTCGGGGCAGCGTGACCGACAGTCTCAATGCCTCCTGTCACCCCGTCGGCGGAACCCTCACCTATACCGAGGGGGAGGTCGCCGAAGCGCTGACCCAGATGGGCGCCACCCTGAACAGCGGCTCGTACTACGCGCAGGCCGAGCGATTCCTCAACTACACGATAAGCCCCGTGAGCGGCCTCACAGCGAACGGCATCCTTCAGGAGCACTGCGAGGCGACCCTCGGGGCCTGCAGTCGCGTGCAGTACCCGCTCGACCTCCCGGCCTACAAGGGCTTGTTCGTCAACGCCGTGGCCGACTGGTCCGCCGTCACCCGCAGCCCGATCTTCAATGGCTTCCTGCGCGCCCAGGCACGAGCGGTGATCAACAACGCTATCCGGGGGCCGAGTCCCTGCGCCAGCCCCCGCACGTGTCAGTTCTCTTTCCACTGGACCGGTGAGGCCGATCCCTCGCCCCTCGGCGTCACGCTCGGGGGCCAGGTGAGCGCACTGGACGCGCTGACCGCCGTGCTGCCGTAGCGGTATCTCAAGTCAAGGCGTGAGGGGGCACGGGGCCGGGTAGCTCCCGGGGGAGAGGAGGAGCCCGTTTGGGAGACGGGCCCGGAAGGGAGGACGGATGTACAGGCAGGTGCTTGATCCGGTCGGCCACTCGCTGGGCCTGACCTCGATTTTTGCTGTGCTGCCACTGCTGGTGCTGTTCGTGCTCCTCGGGGTGGTCCGGATGAAGGCGTGGCTGGCGTCGCTGATTACCCTCGCGGTCGCGATCGTGGTCGCAGTCGCCGTGTATTCGATGCCCGTCGGGCAGGCGGGCGACTCGGCTCTGGAAGGAGCGATGTTCGGCTTCTGGCCGATCATGTGGATCGTCATCAACGCCCTGTGGATCTACAACATGTCGGAGGAGACCGGGTACTTCGCCATCCTCCGCCGGGCCTTCAGCAGCGTCTCTGACGATCAGCGGGTTCAGGTGGTCGTGATCGCTTTTTGCTTCGGGGCGCTGCTTGAAGCGCTGGCCGGTTTCGGGACCCCTGTAGCTATCTGCGGCATCATGCTTGTCGGTCTGGGTCTCTCCCCGGTGCGAGCTGCAGCGGTCGCGCTCGTCGCCGATACCGCACCCGTGGCCTTCGGCGCCATCGCGATTCCGATTACCACCCTGGCTCAGGTCACGGGCCTGCCCGTGCACGACCTGGGTGCAATGGTGGGGCGGCAGACGCCGTTCCTGGCCCTCATCGTCCCCTTCGTGCTCATTTTTATGGTCGACGGCCGCCGAGGTCTCCGCCAGACGTGGCCCGCCGCGTTGGTGGCCGGCGTCGTCTTCGCGGTGGTCCAGTTCGCCGTCTCCAACTACGTCTCGATTCCCCTGACCGACATCCTGGCGGCGCTGGCCTCTGCCGCTGCGCTGGTGGCGCTGCTGCAGGTGTGGTCGCCCCAGGCGCCCGGCGCGCCGGCCACCGCCGTAGGCGCGCGCCCCGCCATAGCCGGCGGGGCCGTGAGCGACGCGACCTTCGAACAGCGCGTCAGAGAGCGTCGGGCCCGCGGCGCGGACGACGGGCCGCCACCGACACGCGGCGACCTGATTCTCGCCTTCGCCCCCTACGCGATCATCGTCATCGTCCTCGGCGTGACCAGCATTCACGGTATCTCGGTCCAGCTCGACAAGGCGACCAGTGCGTCCAAGTGGCCCGGACTCAACATCCTCAACGGCAAGGGCAAAGCACCTACGAGCGAGTTGTTCAAGTTCAACTGGCTGACCGCGGCGGGGACCTGGCTCTTCGTCTCCGGCGTGATCACGGCAATCGTGCTCCGGGTCAACCCGCGGCGCGCTCTGCGCAGCTACGGCAGCACGCTGGTGCAGCTGGCGCCGGCGATCTTGACCGTTTGCTCCGTGCTCGCGCTGGCCTACGTGATGAACTTCTCCGGGCAGACGGTCACCCTCGGAACCTGGGCGGCGGGAGCGGGCGGCTTCTTTGCCTTCCTGTCACCGCTGATCGGTTGGTTCGGAACCGCGGTGACGGGCTCTGACACCTCGACCAACTCGCTCTTCGGAGCCCTCCAGGTCGCGGCGGCCCACAAGGCGAGCTTGTCACCGGTCCTGATGTCCGCCGCCAACAGCTCCGGCGGCGTCCTGGCCAAGATGGTCTCGCCCCAGAACCTTGCCATCGGTGCCGCTGCTGTTGGCCTCGCCGGGCGGGAGGGCGACATCTTCCGCCGCGTGATCGGGTGGAGCCTCCTGCTGGTGCTGATCATGGCAATCCTGGTGCTCCTGCAGTCCGGACCGCTATCCGGGATGGTGCCGTAGCGACCTAAAGCTTCACCGTCCGACTGTGCTTCAACGACCGGCCATGCCGGTCGAGCGCCGTCACCGAGACGAACCGAGCCCCGGCGTCGAGCCTGATGACGGTCTCAAAGCCGCGGCGTGCCGCGATGCCCACCGGACGCAACTGGTGGCGCGTCAATCCGGCGTTCACGCGCCAGTCCCTGACGTCCGTGGCGCCGTTCCAGCTGGCGTAAATGAACCTCGTGCCGGTCTGCCGATCGCGAGTGGCGGCAATCGCCGGCCGATGGCGGGGGGTGCCTTTCCAGTGAAGCCAGAGCGACCGGTAGGAGTACATGCCTGGCGGGAGAGCGGTGTCAAACAGAAGCGAGCCGTCGGCGGCGAACTCAATCGTGTGTGGCGCGACACCCCAGCCGACCACCACCCGGCCGGAGGGCAGAACCTGGACAGAGCCCATCGAACTCGACAGGGTTCTCCGGGGAGCGGTGAATGCCGTTCCCAGGGTCACCTTTCTGCGCGACTCATCGACCTCGAGCAACAGGCCGCGTGATTGGCGCTCAGTGTCGATGGCACCGTCCGAGCCGTTGTCGAAGAGGCTGAAGACGTTCTCCGAGACCCGGCGGGCATCGTGTTGCCAGGCGAACGCCGTGCCCGGCCCCATCTCAAAGTCGCTGTTCTTGCCGCCCAGCGTCCACATGACCTCGCCCGTCCGGCGCTCGAGCTTGTAGATGGCCCAGGTGTGACGCGCAGACACGAGCAGGTTGCCGTCCGGCAGCAGCTGGATCGAGTTGGGGTGCAGATAGTCATACCTGAGGTCGACCGGCAGGCAGGAACTGCTCAGGGGAATGTGCTTCAGACTTCGCCACTCGAACAGGAGGCGGCCGGTGGCGATGTCCACCTCCTGGATGATCGATTCATAGACCTGGGCGTCACGCCGCCCGCCGATCGAGGAGAGGTCCGCCGGCACCAGCTCGGGATGGCAGGTGAAGAGCGCGGTCCCGGCGGGTGTCAGCACGAGAGCGTGCATGTCCATCGCTCGCCCACCTGCGGCTCGGACTCGCGCTACCTCGCGGTAGGCCCGGTTCAGCAGCACGGCTTCGCCATGGCCATAACCCGTCTGGAGCACCTTCCCCTCCCACCACACCAACACCGGCTCACCCCGATAGGACGACGTAGCGAAGTTCGTCACCTCGAGCCCCGGGGCCACCGGTCTGAACCAGACCAGCTCGTCCCGGCGATCCACAATCAGCGGCCCGTACTGCTCGGTTCCCGAGAGCGAAACCGGCCCCGGGCCAAGGAACAGGAACCCCGGATCCGCATGGTCGCTTCGCTCCGCCTTCGCGCCGGCGATCGTGGTCACGGTCGGCGCCCGAAGGTGGGGCTGGGAGCGAAAGGCGTGGACCTCACCTGCCGGTTTGACGGGCGAGGAGCCAAAGCGCGGGAGGCGGTGCGACGGCTCGCTGACCAGCTCAGCGAGCCCACCCCCGACGATGGCCAGAGCGGCGACACCGCCCGCGCCCTGGAGGACTTGACGTCGCGTTAGGCCAGCGTTCACAACCGTCAGTCCTAGCGGCCCTGACGTAAACCCCTCGTAAGTCAGGGCACGACATCCAGCGGGCAGACGCGCTGCCCCCGGGGGCCGGATAGGGTGGACCCCCTTGTGAATGCCGCTGCGCACGCCGAGGACTCGCCGGCCACCCGTCGCTTCCAGTTTCGCTTCGACCCTCGCTACGCGCGCGCCAGCCGTGGGTTCGGGGTCGCCCCTGACCGGGCCTGGGTCGTCGTGACTTCGGACGAGCTAGAGGCGAGGTTCGGCCCCTGGCGGGTCCGGACCTCGCTTGACAACGTCAAATCGGTCGAACTCACCGGCCCCTACCGGTTCTTCAAGACGGCCGGGCCGGCGCGACTGGGAGTGACTGACCTCGGCCTTACCTTCGCCACCAACGGTGAGCGCGGAGTGCTCATCACGTTCAGGCGCCGAGTCGGCGGGATTGACCCTCTGGGGCTCCTCCGCCACGGGGAGCTCACGGTCACCGTGGATGATCCCGATGAGCTGGCTGAATTGCTACGCGAGCGGACCCGTTCTTAGCCCCCGAAAGCACAGCACCTTCGCCAGCTTCATCACCACTGCCCCGGTATGTAGGCGCCTCCCTACCCGCACGAACACCGCCCCTCCGAGCCCGGTTCCTCGGAGTGCGACGATCCGCGGGTGCACGCTCATTGGCTGAAGGCCGTCGGACACGCGCGGGGCCCGCTTCCCGCGCGCTGGATCGAAGAGGGACGGACGAGCGCTCTGCGGGAGGGCGGTTTCCCGCGCCGCCCGCGCGTGAGTGAGGATGACCGTCTCGTGCTCTACGCGAGTGTGTGGCGACGGATCTTCGGCGTCGTGGTGGCAGTCGGAGAGGTCTACCGAGTCGAGCATCCCCGATGGCCGTGGCGGATAGCGGTTGAGCCACTGCTAGTCGTGCCGGACCTCGATCTCGCTCCTCCGGTCGAGGCGATCGGCGTCGCGGCGCGCTCTATGTCACAGCAGTCCCACATCCGGCTCGAGGCGGTCCACTACGCGCGGGCCGTGGAGGCACTCAGCTCGATCGCCCGGTGACACTCGGCCATCTGGCCGAGAAGACCAGCGCTGTCGCTCAGCCCACAGGAGCGTTGAGTGGCTCGAGCCACTCGGGCGGCAGCACCGCCGGGGTTCGCCCCGGGAAGTGGGGGACGATTTGAGTTGCCAGTCGGCCTGCCGGCCGGTTCTCAATCGCCGGGCGGAGGTCGTCGAGGCTCATGGCCAAGCGCAGGCTGGGTGCGATCTGAAGGTCGGCCGCGTTTGGGGGCTCGCCCCCGAGGGTCCCGTCCGCGATCCAGTCGTCGATTCGTCGGAGCATCGCCGGGAAGACGGCGATCGCATGGCGAACGTTCTCGTCGGTGGCGCCGCGCGAACGGGCATCGAGGGCGATGAAGGGACCTGCCGTCTTCGCGGCGACGCCATGCGGCATGCCAATCTTTGCTCCCTCGAGGTAGCCGGCGAGCCCGCTGTGGTCCTTGCGGGCCGACCAGAGGAAGATCTCGCGGACCCTTTGCTGGAGTACCTCGTCGCCCCAGCGCTCTGCCTCCTTGACGGCGCGTCTTTGCTCCGCGTCGCCGGGGAACAGTGGAGGCTCGGGCTGGCGGCGCTCGAGCTCACGGGCAATCGCCCGCGTGCCCTGCACCCGTTCACCATCGATCTTGGCTGCCGGCACCGTCACGTCGGGGAAGCGGACGGCCTTGAGCACCGCCCAGGAGACGACCGGCAGAAGGTCGGTCCGCTTGTAGTCGATCCCTTTGTGGTTGAAGAGCAGCTGACCCGTCGTCGCGGCGTGCGAGCCGGGCATCGAGTAGAGCCGGACCTTCATCGGTAGTGACCTTACCGGACGCCCGTGCCAGGCGAGACTCGGCGCACCGGCCTTCTTAGCCGGTGAAGGCCGGCGGCTTTCGCCGCTTCAGCGTGGCCTTCACGGGGGAGATGCAGCCGTACTCTGAGGAGGCATGCATCTCCGTGGCGGCGTCGAGGATCGCAGCCCGGATCCGCGGGTAGGTCCCACAGCGACACACGTTGCGGAACCGGTCGAGGTCCGCATCGGTTACCTGCCGGCCCGCGGCGTGGACCTCGTTGACCAGGCCGACCGCGTCCATGATCTGGCCCGGCTGGCAATAGCCGCATTGGGCCACGTCATAGTCGAGCCATGCCCGCTGCATCGGGTGGAGCTCCTTGCCGACGCTTCGGGCGAGGCCCTCGATGGTCACGACGTGATCGCAGTCGCTCAATTCGCCGACCGGGACTCCACACACCTGGCGAGCGCGGCCGTTGATCAGGCAGGTGCAGGCCTTGCAGACCATCAGGCCGCAGCCGTACTTGGGGCCGTGGACGTGGAGCAGATCTCGCAGCACCCAGAGCAACCGGACGTCCGCGGGACAGTTCACGTGGACCTGCTTACCGTTGAGGATGAACGTGTGTGTCGGCGTCCGCTTGCGCTTGTGCTTGGGGTGCGTGTCGGTGGCCATCAGTCTGGGCTCAGCCCGCGCCCTTGACCGTCGGGCCGCTGTGGGTCAGCCCGTCGGTGGGGGACTGCGGGATTGGGGGAACCGTCGGCATAGGCTCGTAGTCGATATCGAAGTGGTTGACCGGGAAGTAGGTCGGCAGCGTGCCGGTAGCTCGCGCATAAGCGCAGGCGACGGCGGCCATCGATGTCGGCACGGCGAACTCGCCCGCCCCGCCCGGCGTGTCTGTGGTCGGCGGCATCACGATCACCTGAACCTCCGGTGGCGTGTTCCACTGCCGGGTGTAGTGGGCGTTGTCCCAGCTGCTCTCCAGGAAATGGCCGTCCTGGAGGTGGAGGCTGTAGCTCAGCGCCTGGGCGATCCCATCCATGATCCCGCCCATCATCTGGGCCTCCAACCCAAGCGGGTTGATCGGCAGCCCCACGTCGATGACGAACACCACCCGGGTGACGCGGGCTCCGGTGTAGGCGTCCACGATCTTTCGATCCACAGTGGACGGGCGGCAATCGATCTCGGCCACGCACGCGGCAAAGCCCTTGTACTCGCGATGGACGGCGATCCCCTGGGCGGTGCCCGGCGGCATCGGCCGCCCCCAACTCGCCGCGCTGGCGACCTGGTCGAGAACCGCCGTCATCCGCGCGTCGCGCGCGAAGGCACGACGAAACCGGTATGGATCCTGCCCCATCACCTTGGCCGTCTGGTCGACCATCAGCTCCACCGCCGTGCTGTAGTCGGAGCCGTAGACGCTGCGCACACTGGAGGTGTTGAACTCGCCCAGCTCGTAGATCTCATTCAGTTGCTGGGTGACCGGCCCGAAGTTGTACGGGACGTTGGCGGTGAGGTTGAAGTAACCCTGCGAGTACCCCAGCGCCCCGGCCTCCGTATGTCCGACCATCGCCGAGAACACGTCCCCGAACCCCTCGCCGATGTCGGTGACCACGCCGGTGTGGCGCTGGTCGAAGGCCAGGACGTTCTGCCCAGCGTAGGTGACCCGCACCCGTGAGGTCGCCATCGGGTGCACACGCCCCTGTCGGAAGCTGTCGGTCCGATGCCACATCAGCTTCACGGGCTTGCCGATCGCCTTTGAGACCACCGCCGCCTCAAACGCCGCGTCGGCGAACAGGTGTCGGCCGAACGAGCCGCCGCCCTGTGACACGTGCACCGTCACCGCCTCCTCCGGCAGCCCAACCAGATCCGCGATCGTCTGCTTGACCCAGATCGGCGTCTTCAGACTCGACCAGATCTCCGCTCGGTCGGGGCGCACGTCGGCCACCGCGCAGTTCGGTTCCAGCGGATCCCCGGGCCGGAAGTAGAACGTGAAGCGCTGGTCCAGCGTCTGGCCAAGCGCGGGGGCCATCGGCAGCTCGTTCGCCATAAGTTCGCCGAGGACATCGGACTCCGAGACGCCGTCCACCGTGCCCGGTCCCCAGTCGACCCGGAGCGCCCGCACCGCGTCGATGCACTGTCCGAACGTGGCGCCGCGCACAGCCACGCCTCCGGCGATGTACTGCGTGTGAGGGATCACAACCACGTCGGTGATCCCGGGCATCGAGGAGACCTGGGCCAGATTGCGCACCGCCCGAGCGGATCCGTTGATCGTCGGCGCCCGGCATAGCATCGTCGGCAACGCGTTCGGTACGTCTAGGTCCATGGCGAACACCTTGCGTCCGGTGACCGCGGCCAGCGCATCCGTCCGCCGCTGCGGAGTGCCCACCACCGTCTGCGTCGACCGTGGCTTCAGCTGGGCCACAACCCGCGCCGTGCGCTCACTCGCGGCCGCGCGAGTCAGCGAGCCGTACGAGGCGCTGCGTCCGTCCGGCGCGTAGACGTGGCCGTCCCGCACCTTGAGCCGGGGCAACGGCGCCTGTAGCGAACGTGCCGCCGCTTGCGTCAGCCGCCCCCGCGCGGCAGCTGCGGCCACCCGCAACGGGGTGTAGAGCGAGTTCATCGAGTCAGAGCCTTGTGTCTGCTGGTTGAACAGCAGCTCGGGTCGGGCATCGGCAAGGGTGACCTTCACGTTCTCCACCGGCACGTCCATCTCGTCGGCGATCACCATCGCCACCGCGGTGGTGATCCCCTGCCCGACCTCCGCCCGGGGGAGCGAGAACGAGACCGTCCCGTCGGGATTGACGGCCACCGTGATCAGGTGGGCCGTCGGCATCGTCGAATCGGTGAGCAGATCGGTGAGGTCGTAGAAGTCGACCGGCTGCACCGTGGGCACCGCCGCTCTTGCCGACTGTGCCGCGGTCATGTCCGCGGCGGTGACCAGGATCGGCCCGGCGAGCACGTAGCCCAGGAAGCGCCGACGGGAAATCCCGTCGGTCCCCTCCTCCCGCGCCGAGTGGGCACCTCCCATCACGCCGCATCCTAGACCGGGCGTGGCAGCCGGCGCGTAGGTCGCGGTGGCCCCGACGCGTCCGGGGGCCGCGGCGACCCGTCCGTCTCACGCGACCCGTTTGGCCGGGACGCCTATTTGACCGTGAAGGCCCTCCGCACCAGCACCTTGGCGTGGCGCCCCCGACCGACCGTCAGCGTGAGCGTGTAGCGCCCCGGGCGGAGGAGGAAGCGCTTGATCGACCGACCGCCGCGCCTGAGGGTGACGCTTCCGCTCGCCACGGCACGACCATCGCGCACGATTTTGAATGCGGCTGTCTGCGAGCCCTGCGTGCTCCCCCCGCCGAACGTGATCGAGCAGAGCGGTTTGCCTGCCGTGCCCTTCCGACACACGATCTTGACGGTCGGATGGGTGCCGGTAGCTCCCTTCGGCCCCGTCGACGATTGTGGGGCAGGCCCTGTTGAGCCGGTCGGCCCCGGCGAGCCTGTCGGGCTGCTTGAACCCTGGCTGGGCGCCGCGCCGGTACCTGACAGCGCCACCGCCGCGGGACTCGTAGAACTGGTTTGAATCTCCAGGGTCGCCGTTCGTGATCCCAGCCCTTGGGGCACGAAGCTGACCGTGATCACGCAGCTTGCGTCGACGGCGAGCGGTCCGAGGCAGCCATTCGACGTCAGCGCAAAGTCCCCACTGTCAGCGCCGGTGAACACGAGCCCGGTGACCGACATCGTCCGCGCATCGTCGTTGGTGATCGTGACCTGCTGCGGCGCGCTCGACGTCTGCTCCAGCTGCGAGCTGAACACGAGTGCCTGCGGCGATACGGCTGGGGGAGGGTTCGTGACGTCCAGGGCGAGCTGCGAGCCCGAAACGGCCGTGAGCACCGGGTAGGGGCCGGTGGCCGGAGGCGAGGCCGCGGTGGACTGGGAGGTGGGAATCTCGTTGGCCGACTGGCCCTGGGCCTCGGCCGTGCTGCAGAAGTTCTCCGCCGCGCCGCAGTCAGTCGCGGCCGGCGTCTGGCCGAACGTGACGGTGTAGGTCTCGGTCGCCGACTGGCCCGGGAGCAGGGTGACACCGCCGGGGAGGGAGGTGCTCAGGTTTCCGCTCGGCGGGCAGCCGGGCGGCGGGGCGCCGGTGGGGCTCGGAGGTCCCCCTGGGGGCGTCACGGTGGCGTTGGACACGCTCTCGGCCACGCCGCCGGTGTCGAGCGAGTCGCATAGCGCGAGCTCGTAGGCCGCAGGTCCACCGGAGGGCGACGTGTTCGTCACGGTGAGGGTGAACGGCACGGTGTCACCGGTCTCAGGCTCGAGATGGCCCGAGGCGTCGGTCCGGCAGCTGCCTCCCGTGGAGTTCGTGCACCCGCTGGCATTGGCCGTGTTCGTGACCGACAGCGTCGGCGTGGCGGCGCGAGTGACCCCGACAGCGCATCCGCTCGACGCTGTACACGCGGCCGTCTCGTCGGTGGCGGTGGCGTCCATGTACACCGGCATGGTGGCCCCCGTGTCATTGCTCACGATCGCCGGCACGGTGATGGTCACCGAGCCGTTGGTCACGCTGGGCGTCACGGCGAGAGTGCCCCCACTGGGCGCTATGTAGTTCAGCGTCGCAGTCGCGCCATTGACCGACACGTCGACGGGCACATCGTCGGCGTGCGGATCGCTCGTCGGCTCGGTACGAAAGACAGCGCCATCATCGGCGGTGCCATTCACGTCCTCCAGGCTGAAGGTGAAGGTGGGCGAGCCCGTGAGATTGGACACCGTCGCCGTGAACTGCTCGCACACCTCCTGGCCGGCGGGCACCGTGCTCGAGGTCTGGCACGAGTCGGTTGTGCCCGGAAGAGATGCCGCCAGCGTCGCCGAGCCGAACGTCACGGTCGACGCTGCTTCAGCAGAAGCGGCAAACACGAGAGGGAAAAAGGTGGTGGCGGCCACGATCATCGCGATCGATACCCCACGCAAATGCCAACCCCGGCCTCGCACCAATCCCGCCATCGCCCCTGCCCTCCTGTCGAGATGGGAACCCGACAAACTCGTGCCCCCCTGATGATCTAAGCCCCGCTTAGAAAAGCCCTCGTGACGATAGCAACGTTTGTCTCGGAGCTTCCAGAAGAATGCCTCGCCGAAATCCGGGGCATCCGGCCACTTCGGCACCATCTTCGCCTTGCTCCTGCCAGCGCAGGCCGTGGCCCGCGACCCGGATCGCGGCTTAGCGCCGCCGCGCCGATACGGCTCTGAGGCCTAGTACCCCCAGCCGGATTCGAACCGGCGATCTCCTGCGTGAAAGGCAGGCGTCCTAGGCCACTAGACCATGGGGGCGATACGTCCCGAACGGCCTTCTTCTTGGCCTCGGGCCGCTGGCGTAACGGTAACGCACGCTGGTCCCAGCCCTGGCCGAGCGTGCCTCCCAGCTCGATCGTCGCGGCCGAGGTCTCAGGGTCCAAACGACGGGGCCCGGAACGGCCAGGCTTGGGTAACCCACCGCGGGACGAACCCGTCGAGCTCGGCCTCAAGTGGCGAACCGACCCACTCGTCAACCACCCACCAGCTGACGAGCGCGTCGCAGGCGTCCTCACCCTCCGGGGGGTCGATGTAGACACACCCGAGCAGCGCGGACTCCTCGGCGTCGAGCACGGCGTAGTTGAAGGACTCGTGGGCCGCGATCTCCCGTTCGTGGCGCGCGAGGTCGTCGCGATCCGCCTCGACAGTCATGTCCGAAGGTGGCCAGCCCCAGGCTTCGCCGTACTTCTCCCATAAGCGCGCTCGTGACCCCATGACCGCGGGGTAGTCGATCGTCACGTCGGCGGCTCGGATGGGGCGCAGGTGAGCCCCGCAGTCGAGATCCACGCGCTCGGGGTGCTCGAAGCTCGGGGGAAGCCAGAAAGACGCGGGCGGGGGATCGCTCGTCACGACCGCGATCTTTTCAGGTGAGGGCGATCCGGCCCCTTCTATGCTGGCCTCGGGCCGCTGGCGTAACGGCAACGCACGAGCCTTTTAAGCTCCGAGATCCGGGTTCGATTCCCGGGCGGCCCATCGAACCTGGCCGGCATGATCCGTCCGCCCGATATGCGAACGTATGTTCGTGCCTGAACACCGGCCCCTCGTTAGCCGCTCCGGACGTCCACCGTCGGCCACCCGGTCATGCCCGGTGGAGCTCCGGGAGTGCCAGCGCCACGGCATGACCGAATTCGGCCAATACTCAGACGGCGCCAGGGGCAGGAGGTGGCGTTGCAAACGCTGCGTCGGCGAGGCGGTGACGAGGCGCCATCAGGCACTGCGGCGCACCCTGATCGAGGAAGCCGGAGGCGCGTGTGCTCTCTGCGGATATGACCGCTGCGTCGTCAGTCTCCACTTCCATCACGTCGACCCCGGGATTAAGCAGTTCGAGATGACGGTTTCCACCGGAAAGTCGATCGCCACGTATCGAGAGGAGGCCCGCAAGTGCGTCCTGCTCTGCAGCAACTGCCACGGCGAAGTCGAGGCCGGTCTGGTTGACAGCCCGCCCGCTGGCGCGGCATTCAAACCAACGGGAGAGTCACGCTGACCGGTTTGCTTCTACCCCACGAACGCCGCCGCCTCGATCTCCACCCACATCCGAGGGTCGATCAGCGCCGCCACCTCGACCATCGTCATCAGCGGGCGCACCTCGCCGAAGACCTCGCCGTGCGCACGCCCGACCTCATCAGAACGTGAGATGTCCGTGACATAGACGTGCGTCGACACAACGTCGCCAAGCCCAGCTCCAGCCCGCTCCAGCTCGTGACGGAGCTTGGCCAGCACCTCCACCGTCTGCTCGTACGGCGTCTCGCCGATCACGGCCCCTGAAGGGTCAACCGAGGTCGTCCCGCCCACGAACACCCATCCGCCCGCGGCGACCACGCGGCTGAACGAGTACTCCTGCTCCCACGGCGACGGAGGGTCGCCGGCCAGGCGCCGCACACGCGCACCATCAGCGCCGCTCACCCGCCCGGCCGCGTCCCCCGCCTCCGCCGAGCTCAATGCCGGAAGTGGCGCCGGTTGGTGAAGACCATCGTCGCTCCGGCGGCGTCGGCGGCGTCGATGACCTCCTGGTCGCGCACCGAGCCGCCGGGCTGGATGATCGCCGCCACGCCCGCGTCCAAAGCCAGCTGGGGTCCGTCGGCGAACGGGAAGAAGGCATCCGAGGCCATCACCGAGCCCTCCAACCCGACCTGCGCCTTCTCGACCGCCAAGCGGACCGAGTCCACGCGGCTCATCTGTCCGGCGCCGATCCCGAGCGTCCCGCCGTCCCGTGAGATCACGATCGCGTTGGAGCGAACGTGCTTGCACACGGTCCACGCGAACTGGATCTCCGCCCACTCGGCCTCCGTCGGCTCACGCTTCGTGGCCACGCGCATGTCCTCGCGCTCGTCCAGGGCGGCGTCCCGGTCCTGAACGAGGACCCCGCCCACGACCTGGCGCACGACCTGCTCGCTCGTCCGCCACGCCCGCGGCTCGCGGTTGTCGAGGATCCGCAGGTTCCGCTTGGCGGACAGGATCTCCAGAGCATCGTCGTCGTACCCGGGCGCGAACAGGACCTCGAGGAACTGACCCGCGATCGCCTCCGCCGCCGCCCGGTCGACACGCTGATTCAGCACGATGACGCCACCGTAGGCCGACATCGGATCGCACTCGAAGGCTTTCGTATAGGCCTCGACGGCCGTCGTCCCGAGCGCCGCCCCGCACGGGTTGTTGTGCTTGACGATCACGCACGCGGGGCGTGGCAGCTCTCCCAGCAGGAGCCGCGCGGAATCCAGGTCGAGCAGGTTGTTGAACGAGAGCTGCTTGCCGCCCAGCTGCGCGACCATCGACATCACGTGGATCCGCGTTCCCACGCGTGAGTAGAACGCGGCTCGCTGGTGCGGGTTCTCGCCATAGGAGAGGTCCATCACCTTTTCGTAGGCCCGGACCATGAGGGGCGGGAAATCGGTTGTCTTCTCCTGGAACCAGCGCGCGATGGCCGAGTCGTAGCGGGCCGTGTAGGCGAAGGCCTCGGCCGCCAGGCTCTCCCGCGTGGCCGGGGAGAGCCGGCGGTCTGACTCACGCAGCTCGTCCAGGATCGCGTCGTAGGCCTCGGGACTGACAACCGGAGCCACGTAGGCGAAGTTCTTGGCCGCCGAGCGGATCATCGTCGGCCCGCCGATATCGATGTTCTCGATCGCGTCGGCATCGGAGACCCGCCTTGCCCCGATCGTCCGCTCAAACGGATACAGGTTGACGCACACGAGATCGATCATCTCGACCTCGTGCTCATCGACCGCCTGCATGTGGCTCGGCTCGTCCCGCACGGCCAGGAGCCCGGCGTGAAGCTTGGGATGAAGCGTCTTCACCCGCCCGTCCATGATCTCGGGAAAGCCGGTCAGGTCGGAGACCTCACGCACCCTCAGCCCGGCCGCGACGAGCTCGCGGGCCGTCCCTCCGGTGGAGACGATCTCGATCCCGAGCTCATCGAGCCCCCGCGCGAAGTCGACCAAACCGGTCTTGTCCGAGACCGAGAGCAGCGCGCGGGCAACCCTGACGTCCGGATCGGTGCTCGTGCCGCCTTCAGCCGCGGTCTGAGTGCCCTGCTCCATCGGCCCCGACTCTACCGTTCGACCATGACACGCCGCGGGTTGTCCGGATCGAGCCTCACCGCCCCGGTGGCGATCAGCCGCACCGCCTCGGGCAGGAGCTCGTGCTCGATCGGCTGCAGGTGCTCCATTACCTCCTCGGCCGAGCCCACCCCCGGGAGCTCAATCGCTCGCTGCAGGAGGACCGGGCCCGTGTCGACGCCCTCGTCGACGTAGTGGACCGTGACCCCGAACACCTTGACCCCATACTCGAGCGCGTGCTCCACCGCGTGCAGGCCCGGGAACGCAGGCAACAAGGCCGGATGTACGTTGATGACGCGCCCGCGAAAGCGCTCCAGGAACCCCGGCGAGAGGAGCTGCATGTACCCGGCCAGGACCACCAGCTCGACCCCTTGCTCATCGAGCCACTCGCCCATCGCCTCATCGCGCGCCGCCCGCTCGTCGTACGCGCCTCCCGGGAACACGGCCCACGCCACGTCCGCCGCCGCCGCCCGCCCCAGCGCCTGCGCATCCGGCTTATCCGAGGCCACGGCGACCACCGACACCCCATCTCGCCCGTGCACCGAATCCAGCAACGCCTGAAGGTTCGTGCCCGTCCCCGAGGCGAGGACTCCGACCTTCAAGCCCGAACCAACGGGAGCTCCGCCTCCAGCGCGTGCTTGCCGGCGGCCTCCTCGGTTCCCGCCAGGGGATACGAGCCGCTGAAGCACGCATCGCAGTGGGAGTCACGCCCCACGCCAACCGCCTCATACACCCCGGCCAGCGACAGATAGTGGAGCGATTCAGCCCCGAGCTCCTGCGCGATCTCATCCACCGAGCGCCCGTGGGCGATCATCTCCTCCCGGGTCGACATGTCGATCCCGTAATGGCATGGGTGCTGAATCGGCGGCGCCGAAATCCGCAGGTGGATCTCCGCCGCACCCGCGTCGCGGAGCATCTGGACGATCTGCCGCGTCGTGTTCCCCCGGACGATCGAGTCATCGACCACGACGAGCCGCTTGCCCGCCACCACCTCGGGGAGCGGGTTGAACTTCAGCCGCAGCCCGTGACGCCGGAGCTCCTGCCCCGGCTGGATGAACGTCCGGGCCACGTAGCGGTTCTTGATGAAGCCGTCGTCCTGAGGCAGGCCGGCCGCCCGCGCCAACCCACGCGCCGCCGGATTGCCGGAGTCCGGCACCGGGATCACCACGTCCGCCTCGACGGGCGCCTCGCGCCACAGGATCTCGCCCATCCGCGCCCGCGCCACCTGCAACACGGTCCCGGCCATCCTCGAGTCCGGGCGGGCAAAGTAGATGTACTCGAACAGGCAGAAGGCCGACCGCTCCCCCTCGACGACCATCCGGGAGCGAAAGCCCCCGTCGACCAGCGTGATCATCTCGCCGGGCTGCACCTCGCGCAGGTACCGCGCGCCGATGAGGTCAAAGGCACACGACTCAGAGGCCACGCAGTACGCCGGGCGCCCCTCCGAGTCGACGATCTCGCCCAGGGCCAGCGGGCGCACACCCGCCGGATCGCGGAAGGCAACCACCGCCTCATCGGTCATGACCACGGTCGAGAACGCCCCGCGAAGCCGAGGCACCACCTCGGCCACGGCGTCCTCGAGCCGCTCCGCCGGATGCGTGGCCAAGAGCGCCGCGATTATCTCGGAGTCCGACGTCGAGCTGAACGGAACCCCGCGCTCGCGGAGCTCGGAGTGGAGCTCGACGGCGTTGATCAGGTTGCCGTTGTGGGCGAGCGCCAGCGTGCGGCGGTCGTCGCGGACGATCGGCTGGGAGTTCTCCCACTCCGACGAACCGGTGGTCGAGTAGCGGACGTGGCCGATCGCCATGTCGCCGACGAGCGAGCGCAGGATGTGCTCGTCGAACACCTGAGCCACGAGCCCCTGGTCGCGGATGGCCATGATCCCGCCGCCCTGATGGGCGGTGGCGATCCCAGCCGACTCCTGGCCCCGGTGCTGGAGCGCGAACAGGGCGAAGTAGGCCAGACGGGCGACGTCGTGATCCGGCGCATAGATGCCGAAGACGCCGCACTCATCCCGCGGGCCGTCGCGAAGATCTCTCACAGCGCCCATCACGCTAGCAACGCGCTCAGACCCTGGTCCCGGGTCGCGGCCAGCTCGGACACCCCGACGTCGAGCCGGCCGACCACCTCGAGGCGCTCGCCGCCCACCCGGCCGATCACCCGCCCCAGCCGTGAGACGACCGCCTCGGGTCCCGAAGCCACGTAGCCGGTGCCCGGCGCTTCGCCAAACAGATCGCCCTCGAACTCGACCCGCGCCCCGATCGAGCCCGCCACACAACACTCGGCCAGCGCGACGGCCAGACCGCCCTCGGCAATGTCGTGGGCTTGATGGAGCGCCCCACTCCGCACCGCGGCGGCCACGGCTTCACGCGCGTCACGGACGGCGGACGCCTTCACGGGCGGCAGGGGGCCGCGGGGCGGGCCGCCCTGGAGCTTCTCGAGCTCGGATCCGGTGCGCGAGGGCGTGAACTCGCCCACGAGGCCGATCGCATCTCCTTCGGCCAGGAAGCCGAGGCGCCCGGCGCGCGTGGCGTCGGGCAGCCGACCCACGATCCCGACCACCGGCGTCGGGAAGATCGGCCCGGTCGGCGCCTCGTTATAGAGCGAGACGTTGCCCCCGACGACCGGGACGCCCAGCGCCTCGCATGCCTCGGCCAGCCCCTCGACGGCCTCGGTGAGCTGCCAGGCCACGTGCGGCTTCTCCGGATTGCCGAAGTTCAGGCAGTTGGTCAGCCCCAGCGGGTCGGCCCCGACGCAGGCCAGGTTGGCCGCGCACTCGTAGACCGCCTCGGCGGCGCCCCGCCGCGGGTCACAGGCCACCCGGCGACCGTTGCCGTCGATCGAGACCGCGATCGCCGAGCCGCCGGGCAGCGCGAGGACGGCCGCGTCGGCCTCCTCGGGGCGGCGCACCGTGCGCGACTGGACGACCGGGTCGTACTGCTCGAAGACCGGCCGCCGCGACGCGATGTTGGCCGAGGCGAGCAGGGCGAGCAGCGTCTCGGCCTCCGACTCTGAGCCCGTGAGCGCCGCTCGCGCCGGCTCGTAGATCTCGATCGCGGGCTGAATCGGCTCGAGGTCGTAGAGCGGGCAATCGTCGACCAGCACCTCGACAGGCAGATCCGCCACCACAGTGCCGCGTTTGAGCACCCGGAGCCGGCGCTCCTGGGTGACGCAGCCGATCGGCGTGGCCAGCACCTCCCAGTGCTCACATACGTTCATGACCTCGCCCACGCGCTCGGGCTCGACGACGCAGAGCATCCGCTCCTGGGACTCCGAGACCATGATCTCGAACGGCTCCATGCCGCGTTCGCGCAGCGGCACCCGGCCGACGTCGATGTCGATTCCCACCTCGCCCTTGCTCGCCATCTCCGAAGCCGATGAGGTGAGCCCCGCCGCGCCCAGATCCTGCAGCGAGCTGAGGAGCCCCCGGTCGAGCAGCTCGAGGCAGCACTCGAGCAGCTTCTTCTCGCTGAACGGGTCCCCGATCTGCACCGACGGCCGCTTGGTCTCGTCGCCCTCGCCGAGCTCGGCGCTGGCCAGCACCGAAGCCCCGCCGATCCCGTCTCGCCCAGTCAGCGCCCCGAGCAACATGAGCACGTTGCCGGGGCCCACGGCGGCCGAGCGGATGAGCCGCTCCCTGGGCGCCAGCCCCAGGCACATCGCGTTGATCAGGCAGTTCTGCTCGTAGGCGGACTCGAAGTAGATCTCGCCGCCGACGGTGGGAACCCCGATCGAGTTACCGTAGTGGCCGATCCCGGCCACCGCGTGTTCCAGCAGGTAGCGGCTGCGCCCGGACTCGCCGGGCTCCCCGAAGCGCAGGGAGTCGAGCACGGCGATCGGCCGCGCCCCCACCGCGAACACGTCACGCAGGATGCCGCCCACCCCGGTGGCGGCGCCCTGGAAGGGCTCGACCGCGCTGGGATGGTTGTGCGACTCGACCTTGAAGGCCAGGGCGAGGCCGCCACCGACGTCAACCACGCCGGCGTTCTCGCCCGGTCCCATGAGGACGTGCCGCCCCTGGGTCGGCAGGCGCCCGAGCAGCTTTTTGGAGTGCTTGTAGGCGCAGTGCTCTGACCACATGAGCGAGAACATGGCCAGCTCGACGTCGCTCGGCTCACGCTCGAGCCGCTCGAGGATGAGCTCGTACTCGAAGTCGGTCAGCCCGAGCTGGCGGTGGCGGCTAGACGGCGACGCGGTCGTCAACGCTCGCTCGCATCGACTCGAAGATCCTCAGGCCATCGGTGGAGCCGGTGAGGGCGTCGACGGCGTGCTCGGGATGAGGCATGAGGCCGAACACGTTCCCGGCCTCGTTGCACACCCCGGCGATGTCGTCCTGGGAACCGTTGGGGTTCTCTCCCGGCGCGTAGCGGAGGACGACGTGGACCGGCCCAGGCGTGAAGTAGCGCCCGGTCGTGTGCTTGACCGGGATCGAGAGGCGCTGGCCAGGCTGGGCGGCGCGGGTGAAGGCGGTGTCTGAGTCGACCACTTCGAGCCCGACCTGGCGAAAGACGAACTTGAGCGAGGGGTTGGGGAGAAGCGCCCCCGGAAGAAGGCCGGCCTCGCACAGGACCTGAAACCCGTTGCAGATCCCAAGTACGAGTCCCCCTTCGCGCGCGAACTCCGCCACCTCCTCCATCACGGGGGCAAACCGGGCGATGGCGCCAGCCCGCAGATAGTCGCCGTAGGAGAACCCGCCGGGAACGATCACCGCGTCGACGCCCTGAAGGTCGCGGTCGGCGTGCCACAGGAGGACGGCGTCGCCGACTCGCTGGGCCGCCCCGAGCGCGTCGACCTCGTCACACGATCCGGGGAAGCGAACGACCCCGAACTTCACCGTGGCGCCCCTGCGGCCACATCCTCGATGATCTCGTAGTCCTCGATCAGCGGGTTGGCCAGGAGCCGCTCGCACATCTCCGGGAGCTGGCTCGCGTCCTCGACGTCGAGCTCGATGAGGCGGCCGATGTGGACGCCCGAGACGCCGGTGAAGCCGAGCGCGGGCAGTGCGCGCTCCACCGTCTGGCCCTGTGGATCGAGGATTCCCTCCTTGGGCCGGACGAGGACGCGCGCGCGCATCAACCCTGCGTACGCGTCAACCAGGCGTCGAACGGCTCGCCGGTGATCCGCTCGTAGGCCTCGACGTACTTCTCACGCGTCTTTGCGACCACGTCGTCGGGGATCTCCGGCGCCGGCGGCGTGCGATCCCAGCCCGTCGAAGAGGCCCAGTCGCGCACGTACTGCTTGTCGAAGCTGGGCTGGCCGCGCCCCGGCTCGTACTCGTCGGCGGGCCAGAAGCGCGACGAGTCGGGCGTGCACACCTCATCGCCGAGGGTGAGCGTCCCGTCGGAGTCGATCCCGAGCTCGAACTTGGTGTCGGCGAGGATGATCCCCCGCTCACGCGCGTGCTCGGCGGCGAACTTGTAGAGCGCGATCGACACGTCACGCACCCGCTCTGCGAGCTCGCGATCGCCGATCAGCTCAACCGCGCCCTCAAAGTCGATCGCCTCATCGTGGCCGACCTCGGCCTTGGTGCTGGGGGTGAACAGGGGCTCGGGCAGCTGGTCTGACTCCCGCAGGCCCGCGGGAAGCTCGATCCCAGACACGGCACCGGTCTGCTGGTAGTCCTTCCAGCCCGAGCCGGTGATGTAGCCACGGACCACGCACTCGACGCTCAGCATCTTGAGTCGTTTGACCAGCATTCCGCGCCCGCGTGCCTCCTCGGGCACGCCGTCGGTCACCGAGACCAGGTGGTTGGGGATGATGTCGCTCGTCCGCTCGAACCAGAAGGTCGAGAGACCGGTCAGAACCTTCCCCTTGTCAGGGATCGGCGTCGGATGAACCACGTCGTAGGTCGAGATCCGATCCGAGGCGACGAGCAGCAGGGTCTGATCGGGCGCCTCGTAGATCTCACGGACCTTCCCCGACGCGATCCGGGGCAAGTCGGCAAGAGCAGTCACGGCGCCGACTGTAGCAACGGGGTCGGCGGCCCCAGGGGTACCCGGAGCCGCCTTCCCGCTAGTTGCGAATGTCGCTCAGCCAGTGGCGGCGGCGGGCGCGCAGATGGCCGTCACGGTCCCGGTCGTGTCCGTAGAGCCGCTGAAGAAATTGGCGGTCCACCCGGTTTTGCCGGCGGGATACGAGTCGTTTCCGTAGGCGCCGCTTGTCTCATCGGCCACCTGGGCTCCTCCGCCGACGACGTTCGTGCCGGCGGGGCAGGTCGCCGTCACAGGAATCGCAGCGGTCGCGCTGCTCGGGACGGGCGCACTGTTCGACACGTACGTCAGCTTTGCGATCGGTGCCGACCCAGCGGAGCCGGCTGTGGTCGCGTTGGTGGCGTTGGTCGCACTCGTCGCCGTCGTGGCGCTGTTCGCCGTCGTCGCGTGATCGGCGTTCTTGGCGCTCGGCACCTTGCCCAGCTTGTTCAGGTTGACCTGGGTGCCGGTGATCGTGTGGTTGCGCAGCCGGTTGCCCGACAGCGAATGCTTCTTGATCAACTTGTCGCCGCTGAACATGTGGGTTGCGGCGGCCGCGGTGCCGGAAGCGGCAAAGACGAGTGCGGTGATCGCGACGATCATCGACGCCGACGGACGGCGTCGCAAGACGTTCCTCATGAAGACTCCCTAGAAGTCGTGCGGGAGCCCTCACGGCCCCCAGCAGGTCAGGCGACGCTAACAGCGCTCCCCGACGGCACGATCTCGTCTAGGCGCCCCACGATGTCATCGGCATACCGCACAAATGGTGCGTAGTCGAAGATCGCCCCAAGGTCGAGGCCGGCCCCCGCGGGGTCGGCCTCTAGCAGCTCCCGCAACGGCCTGCGCTCGGCGATGGCCTGCTGAGCCAGGCGCTGGACAACCCGATAGGCCTCGTCGCGCGTCGCCCCCTGCTCGACCAATGCCAGCAGCACCCGCTGGGAGAAAAGGGCGCCGTGGGTGAGCTCGAGGTTCTCGCGCATCCGCTCGACGTTCACCACCATCCCCTCGACCAGCGACAGCATCCGGCGCTGGACGTGATCGAGGAGGATCGTCGAGTCGGGGATGATGATCCGCTCGACCGAGGAGTGGGAGATGTCTCGCTCGTGCCACAGGGCCACATCCTCAAGCGCGGCGTGGGCGTTGGCGCGCAGCACCCGCGCCAGTCCCACCACCTGTTCGGACTTGATCGGGTTGCGCTTGTGCGGCATGGCGCTCGAGCCCTTCTGGCCCGCCCCGAACGGCTCCTGGACCTCGCCGACCTCAGTCCGGGCCAGGTGCCGGAGCTCCAGGGCGAGGCGCTCCAGCCCCGCGCCGGCCAGGGCGATCGCGGTCAGGAGCTCGGCATGGCGATCACGGGCCACGACCTGGGTCGAGGCAGGCTCGCGCTCCAGCCCGAGCCGCCCCAGGACGCGCTCCTCGAACTCGGGCGAGGTGGCCGAGTAGGTGCCCACCGCACCGGAGATAGCTCCGACCGAGGCCTGCGCGAAGGCTCGCTCCAGGCGCCCGAGATTGCGATGGGCCTCGAAGGCAAACGACGCCAGCTTGATCCCGAACGTCGTCGGCTCGGCGTGGATCCCATGCGTGCGCCCGACGGCGAGGGTATGGGCGTGCTCCCGGGCCCGGTCGGCCAGCGCCTGGACGAGCCGCCGGGAGTCGGGCAGGACGAGCTCGGCTACCCGCCGCAACTGCAGCGCGAGGCCGGTGTCCAGCACGTCACTCGAGGTCAGGCCGTGGTGGATCCAGCGCCCGGCGGGACCGGCCGAGGCAGCTAGGACGTCGACGAAGGCCGCCGTGTCATGGTCGGTCACGCGCTCGCGCTCGGCGATCGCTTCGACCGTGAAGGTGGCGTGCCGGATCGCGTCGAGTTCCTCCGGCGTGGGTCCGTCGAGTTCTTCGGCGGCAGCGACCTCGACCTCGCGCATGGCGTCGAAGCGGGCGTGATCAGACCAGATGTCAGCCAGCTCGCGGCGGGTGTAGCGCGGGATCACGACTCGATTATGGCCGCGGGCTCAGCCGCCAGCCAGCTGGACCGACTTCACGATCAGCAGAACCAGCGCGATCACCATGTAGGAGCCGAGTCCGAGCATGGCCACGCGGCGGGGCGTGGACCACTGAGGCCGCGTCAGCAGCGTGGCTGGTGGCATCGTCCAGCGCTCCTTGGGCACGGTGGCAGCCGGCACCGTTGCTGCCGCGCCCCCGGTGGATCGCGTGCGCAAGGCACTGGCGGCCATGGCGACCAGCGTCACCACCGCGATGATTCCTCCAACCTCGGCCAGCCTTGTGACGTTGACGCTCGGGAACAGGGTGGTGACGGTCAGCGTAATCGAGAGCAGGATGAGGGCCGCGACGATCACACTGGCCAGAGCCTTCAACCACGGCGGGTTGGCCCACGGCCCCAGTACGTCCCGGTCGTTGGAGAGCATGAGCAGGAACAGCGTGGTCAGCGGCAGGAGGATCCCGCAGAGCGCCTGCACTGCCTCGAGGATCACGCCCAGCGGCGCACCGGGAATGAGCACGACTCCCGCCGCGAGCAGGATGAGAACACTGAAGGCGCTGTAGAAGCCCTTGGCCTCGGAGAAGCGGCGGTGAAGCGAGCCCTTCCCGCCGAAGATGTCTCCCATCACGTAGCTGGTGGCCAGCGTGACCGCGCCCGCCCCGATCAGCGAGGCGTTGAGCAGCACGATGGCAAAGAAGACGGCGGCGGTGGATCCGAGCGTGTGCTCGAGCGCCACCGCGACCCCTCCGGCATCCGTGAAGTGTCCGAAGTACGTCGTTCCGCCCAGGGCGAAGGCCGTGATGCAGATGAGCGCTCCGGCGGCCACCACAACCACGAACGCGCCCAGGAACGTATCGACGCGCTCATAGTTGATCCAGCGCGGCGAGATCCGCTTGTCGACGATGTTCGACTGCTGGAAGAACAGCTGCCAGGGCGCCACCGTCGTGCCGACAATCGCGATCAGAAGCAGCACCGCGGTTGAACTGGCGCCACCCCGAATGCCCGGGATGAACAGGTGATGCGCGATCTGTCCCCAATTCGGGTGGGCCATGAAGAAGAGCGGGAAGACGAGCAGGTTGGCGAACACGAACAGGAACATCGAACGCTCCCAGGAGCGGAAGCTGCCGCTCACGGTGACGCCCACCAGCGCGAGCGCGGCCGCGGGGACGGATATGTACTCCGACACCCCTAGGTATCCGAGCGCGAGGTTCACCCCGATGAACTCGGTGACGATGATGAGGAAGTTCTGGAGGAAGAGAAAGCTGGAGATGAACCACCCCCACCCCCGGCCGTAGCGCTCGACGATCAGCCGCGCGTGTCCGATCCCGGTCACCGCTCCCAGCCGAACCACCATCTCCTGGTTGACCACCAGCACGGGGACCAGGAGCAGGAGCACCCAGAGCAGACTCGTCCCGTAGTTCTGTCCCGCCTGCGCATAGGTGGAGACGCCACCGGCATCGTTGTCCCCCACCATCACGATCAGGCCCGGCCCGATGATGGCGAGCAAGGCCAGGAGCCGCGAGCGCAGCGAGCGATGGCCTTCCTCGTGATCGTGCAGGGTCCCGAAGGCCCCCTTGATCTCGCCCCCGTCGGAGGTGTCGAGCACGGGCCGCTCGCGCTCGCCCACGCCACTCGTCGCCATGTGCTCGACCTCCTTTCGCCGTATCAGCCGCGGCGCGTCCGTCGCGACCGGCTGGAGGTCTTGACCCCGGCTTAGATCCGGAGAGAAGAACTCACCACGCCAGCCGCGAACTGACTACTTCGCGGTAGCTCGTCGTTGTCTAAATATCCGTTGCGGTGAGTCATCAGAAGCCTGTTTCCCCCCCATTTGTGAGGGCTATTTGAGGGTACCAGCGACCCGCGGACGCATCCACCGGGAGGCGCGCCGTTCACACGCTGGCAACGGACGCGAGAGCGACCGGGGACCGTCACCGGCCGCCTCCGGCTAAAAATACGGTCCCGTGGAACCTGGCCCGTCAATCTCAGCGCCGCCCTCGGCACCGGAGGCATCCCCGGGCCAGGACTGGCGCCGGGTGATCCACGAGCTCGCAGCCTTCGATCGGCCCTCGGCCTCCGCCGGCGAGCGCCGGGCCGCGGAATGGATCGCGGCGGAGCTTAGGGCTCTGGGCCTTGCCCCTGCGATCGAGGAAGAGCGGGCTCATGGCGGCTACTGGTGGCCGTTGGCCGCGGCCAACGTACTGGCAGCCGCCGGAGGAGCGCTGGCGCTGCGACGCCGGGACCGTCGTGGCCGTCTCATCGCGATGATCCTGGGAGCGGCCGGTGCGACAGCGGCCTGGGATGACGTCACCGGCCGTGGGTTCCGCTTCCGCCGCCGGCTGTTCCCCCACCGCGCCACCTGGAACGTCGTGGCCGAGGCCGGGGACGAGAAGGCGGAGCGAACCGTGATCGTCGTTGCCCACCACGACGCCGCGCACTCGGGGATCGTGTTCCACCCGGCCCTCGGGCAAATCGGCCCGAGGTTCTTCCCGAAGATGCACGCCCGGGCCACCCACACCTTCCCGATCATGCACACCGTGTGGGGCGGCCCGTTGCTGATCGGCGCCGGCGCGATCCTGGGTTCGGCCCGGGTGCTGCGGGGCGGAGTCGCCTTGGCCACGGGAGCAGTGGCCGCCATGATCGACATCGCGGCCCACCCGGTCGTCCCGGGCGCCAACGACAACCTGAGCGCGGTCGCCGCCCTCTTCGCGCTCGCCGAGTCGCTGCGCGACAAGCCTCTCCAGGGTCTGCGTGTCTTCCTCGTCTCCACCGGATCCGAGGAATCGTTCTCCGAGGGGATGCTCGGCTTCGCCCGGCGGCATTTCCCAGCCCTTGACCGCACGCGGACCGAGGTCCTGTGCCTGGAGTGCCTGGGGAGCGCCACTCTGGCCGTGGTCGAAGGCGAGGGGATGCTGAAACTCCACGACTACTCGCCGCACATGCGGGAGGAGCTGGCCGCCGCCGCGGCCGAAGCTGGGGTGGCCGTGACCCGCGGGCTTCGCACGGTGGCGGCCACCGACGGGCTCATCTCGATGCGCGCCGGCTATCCAACCGTGACCCTGGCCTCGATCGACGAGAGCGGGCTACCTCGTAACTACCACTGGCCGACCGACACGCCCGAGGCTCTGGATTGGGACACGCTGCACGGCGCCATCGGCGTAGCCGATCGCTTCCTGCGCCGCCGGGCTCGAAGCAGCTGAGGCTCAGTCCCGCGCGGCGCCGGCCCGCCAGCGCCATTCCTCGGGAATCAGCAGCTCCAGGACGTCGTCCACGGCGATGATCCCTACCACCTCTCCGTCGCCGTTCAGGACGGGGATGGCGATCAGGTTGTAGTCAGACATCAGCCGCGCCACCTCCGGCACCTCGGCGTCGACCGTCACGCTGGGACAGGCCGACTCGGCCAGGCTGGACAGGCTGGCCTCCGGGTCGGCCCGGACGAGTTCGGCCAGAGTCGGCGAGTCGACCAGCTTCCCCTCGTCGACCACGCAAATGATCGACGTCTGCTGGGCGCCGAGCTCGCTTGAGCGCACCCGCTCGAGCGCCCGGGCCACAGTCGCGTCCGCCGGCACGGAGATGAAATCCGGGTTCATCAGGCCGCCCGCGGTGGACGGGTTGTAGCCGAGCAGGCTGCGGATCTTCCGCTGATTGGCCGCCGGAAGCAGATTTAGGACCGGGAGCCGGCGCTCCTGCTCGAGCTCCAACAGCAGGTCAGCCGCGTCATCGGGCTCCATCCGCTGCAGCACCGCCGCCGCCTCGGAGTCCGAGCGCTCGCGCAGGAACTCGACCTGATGCTCGTCGTCGAGCTCCTCGAACACATCGGCCTCGAGCTCCTTGTCCTCACCCACCGCCTCCATGATCTCCTCGCCCTCCTCGTGCGAGGCCGCCTCGACCAGGTCGGCGATCTGGGCCGGATGCAGGCGCCGCAGGCGCCGGGTTCCGAGCTTGAGGCGTGAGGTCGGGACGTGTCCCAAGAACGGCTCGACATCGCTCCAGGGCACGAACTGCTTGTGCTCGGTGTCATGACCGCGGTAGCGCCGCGGGAAGAACCGGAACAGGCGGGGCCGAAAACTGGGGTCGACTCCCGCGACCCGCCACGCCCCGTCTTGACAGACGAGCTCGACCTCGTGGGCCCGGATCAGGCGCGCCGTGGTCACGTTGATGAGGTCCCGGTCCAGCACGTCACCACGGAGGAGGACCTCGCCCGGGCGCCGCTCGAACTGGGCCAGGTTGAGCTTCGTCGTGGATAGCTCCACTTGATCAGGGCCGAACCGCATGACCTGGTCGATGGGCACGAACAGATCGCGACCGCCGATCTGAGCCTTGAGACCGACAACAGGGGGAAGTCCCTGCGTGTCGTCGAGGCGGGCGATCAGGTCCTCCACGCGTCCGAGGCGCTCGCCAGCCGAGTCCACCAGCGGACTGCCCGCGAGCGATGTCAAGTGAATAACGTCGGGCATCTGTTGCCCCCTGGAGAAGGCTAGCGCCGCACCATCCGGACTAGATGCTGAGGATCCGCGCCGCCAGGACGGCGGCGTTGCGAGCGTTATCGACGCCCACGCAGGCGACCGGGACCCCGGGGGGCATCTGCGCGATCGAGAGGAGCGCGTCCAGGCCACCGCCCACCGACATCCGGCTGGTCAGCGGAACTCCGATGATGGGCAGGTCGGAGTGCGCCGCCACGACCCCGGGCAACGCAGCCGAGAGGCCGGCGCCCGCAATGATCACCCGGAGCCCGCGCATGCGGGCGTTGCGGGCGTAGTCGGCCACCTTGTCGGGCTCGCGGTGCGCCGACATGACCCTCACCTCGCTGCGGATGCCGCGCTCGGCGAGCTCCTTTTCGGCGGCCTCCATTCGCTCGAGGTCGCTCTTCGATCCCATCACGATCCCCACCTGGGGAGCGTCCACCTCTAGTTCCTCGAGCTCGGCCTCAACTTCTGGCGCCAGCTCGGCGGCCGCCTGCGGTTGCTCAGTCATCTCTCTCCACGTCTAGTACACGCGCAGCGCGATGTCACGCCGCAGCTGCTTGCCGTCGAAGTCGATCCTGTCGGCGGCAGCATAGGCGGCGGCGCGGGCGTCAGCCGCATCGCCACCCAGAGCAGTGACGTTGAGCACCCGGCCTCCCGCGGTCAGCACCGAGCCATCTGGGCCGCGTGCGGTCCCGGCGTGGGTTACGTAGACGCCATCCGGAACCTGGTCGAGCCCGCGGATCACATCGCCGGAGGAAGAGCTCTCCGGATAGCCGCGGCTGGCCAGGACGACGGTGACCGCGGTCTCAGCCGTCCACTCGAGCCGGGCCCCGTTCAGGCCGCCCGGCTTCTGGCTCGCCTCCATCAGCGAGAGCAGGTCGCTTCGCAAGCGCGGCAGGATCGCCTGCGTTTCCGGATCGCCAAAGCGGACGTTGAATTCGAGCACCCTCGGGCCCGCGGCGGTCATCATCAGCCCCGCGTAGAGCACTCCGTGAAACGGCATCCCTCGCCGGGCGAGCTCGTCGAGCATCGGCTGGTGGACCACGCGTGCCAGGTCCGCCGCCCGCTCGGCGTCGACCTCGCCCACGGGTGAGTAGGAGCCCATCCCGCCGGTATTGGGCCCACGGTCACCATCGAAGATCCGCTTGTAATCCTGCGCCGAAGCCAGCGGCCTGGCCGTGCGCCCGTCGCAGAGGGCAAGCAGCGACAGCTCATACCCCTCCAGGTGCTCCTCTACGACGACCCGCTCGGTCCCGAACCGGCGCTCCTCGAGCAGCCCCTCCAGCGCCTGGCGAGCCTCGGCCTCCTCCTCGGCGATGATCACGCCCTTGCCGCCGGCCAGGCCGTCCGCCTTGATCACCACCGGGTAGCGGTCGATGGCCCGGAGTCCGTCGGCGACGTCCGTGACCACCCGGTAGGCAGCGGTGGGGACCCCGGCGGCGTCCATCACCTCCTTGCAGAACGCCTTGGAGCCCTCGAGCGCGGCGGCGGGGGCGCTCGGGCCGAAGCTGGGGATTCCCGCCTCGGTGAGCCGGTCGCTCAGCCCGGCTACGAGCGGCGCCTCGGGCCCGATGACGACCAGGGATACGTGCTCGCGCCGAGCCGCCGCCACGATCTCTTCCAGGTCGCCGGCCGCGATGTCCAGCAGGCGCGCCTCCTCCCCGATTCCGGCGTTGCCCGGAGCGCACAACACCTCGGGCTGGCGGGGCGAGCGCAGGAGGGTTTGCACGAGCGCATGCTCGCGCCCTCCTTGGCCGATGACGAGTACGCGCTCCAGCTCAGATCGAGCCAATGAAGTCGTCGATGGGGATCGCGGTCAGGGTCTCGTACTTGGCCGTGCCCCGTGAGCTGAGCTCCAGCGAAACGCGGCTGATCGTCTTCTCGTCGGGGGCCTCGACGACGTTGACGAAATCGAAGTGGCCGAGCGTGGCCCACTGTGCCTTGACGGTGGCCCCGAGCTGCTCGACCTCGCGATTGACCTCTTGGATCCGGGACGGATTGTTCTTGATCGTCTGCACGCCCTCGGGCGTGAGCGTGGAAAGCATGATGTAGGTGGGCACTGTGCCTCCTTGGGTGGGTGACCAGTGCCCGACTTCTACACCCTTGCCGCCGCCTCCGCCTTCTCCAGCTTCAACTCGCCTGCCTCCGCCTCGACCCGGACCGTGTCGCCGGGGCCGAAGCGTCCCTCGAGGATGGCCAGGGCGAGTGGGTCGACGAGCCGCTTCTGGATCACCCGCTTGAGTGGGCGGGCGCCGTAGGTGGGGTCGTACCCGAGGTTGCCGAGCAGGATCCGCGCGTCATCGCTGAGCTCGACCTCGATGTCCCGCTCACGCACGCGGCGGATGAGCTGCGCCACCTGGAGGTCGACGATCTCGCCGATCTGCTCGCGGGTCAGCGGCTGGAACTCGACGATGTCATCGAGCCGGTTGATGAATTCAGGCTTGAAGCTCGCCTCCACGCCGGCCCGGCCGCCGGGAATGTTCGAGGTCATGATCAGGACGACGTTCTTGAACGAGACCGTCCGGCCCTGCCCGTCGGTCAGCCGGCCGTCGTCCATCACCTGAAGGAGCGTGTTGAACACGTCCGGGTGGGCCTTCTCGATCTCGTCGAGCAGGACGACCGCGTAGGGGCGGCGGCGGACCGCCTCGGTCAGCTGACCGCCCTCGTCGTAGCCGACGTAGCCGGGGGGCGCCCCGACGAGCCGGGAGACCGAATGCTTCTCCATGTACTCGGACATGTCGATCCGGACCATCGCGTCCTGAGAGTCGAACATGAACTCGGCCAGCGCCCGCGCCAGCTCGGTCTTGCCGACGCCGGTCGGGCCCAGGAACAGGAAGGTGCCGATCGGGCGGTTGGGGTCCTGGAGCCCGGCGCGCGAGCGGCGCAGCGCCGCCGAGACCGCCTCGACGGCCTCGTCCTGGCCCACCACCCGCTGATGCAGGCGCTCCTCCATGTGGACGAGCTTCTCGATCTCGCCCTCCATCAGACGGCTGACCGGAATCCCCGTCCACTTGGCCACGACCTCGGCGATGTCCTCGGCGTCGACGTGATCCTTGAGGAAGCGCGCGCCATGGGGATCGGCGCTTGACTCGGCCTGCTCGGCCGCGTCGAGCTGCTTCTCCAGCTCCGGAATCGTCCCGTACTGAAGCTCGGCGGCGCGACCCAGATCGGCCTCGCGCTGAGCCCGCTCGAGCTCGGTGCGCGCCTGATCGAGCTGCTCCTGGAGAGCAGCCACGGCGCCGACGGTCTCCTTCTCACGCTGCCATTCGGCGTGCATCGCCGCTGAGCGCTCGCGCTCATCGGCCAGTGTTCGCTCGAGCTGCTCACGGCGCGCCACGGTCCCCGGATCGTCGTCCTCGCCGAGCGACTGGAGCTCGATCTCGAGCTGCATGATGTGCCGGTCGACTTCGTCGATCTCGGTCGGCTTGGAATCGATCTCCATTCGGATCCTCGACGCCGCCTCGTCGACCAGGTCGATCGCCTTGTCAGGCAGGAAGCGATCGGCGATGTAACGGTGGCTCAGGGTGGCCGCCGCCACGAGCGCCGAGTCCTGGATCCGCACGCCGTGGTGGACCTGGTAGCGCTCCTTCAGGCCGCGCAGGATCGCGATCGTGTCCTCGACCGTGGGCTCGCCCACGTAGACGGGCTGGAAGCGCCGCTCGAGTGCGGCGTCCTTCTCGATGTGCTTTCGGTACTCGTCGAGCGTGGTCGCGCCGACCGCCCGTAGCTCGCCGCGGGCCAGCATCGGCTTGAGCATGTTGCCGGCGTCCATCGCGCCCTCGGCCGCGCCGGCGCCGACGATCGTGTGCAGCTCGTCGATGAAGACGACGATCTGGCCCTTGGCATCGGCGATCTCCTTGAGGACGGCCTTGAGCCGGTCCTCGAACTCGCCGCGGTACTTCGACCCGGCGACCATCGCGCCAAGGTCGAGCGCCACGAGCCGGCGGTCACGCAGGCCCTCGGGTACGTCGCCGTCGACGATCCGCTGGGCCAGGCCCTCGACGATCGCCGTCTTACCGACGCCGGGCTCGCCGATCAGGACCGGGTTGTTCTTGGTCCGGCGGCTGAGGACCTGGATCACGCGGCGGATCTCGTCGTCGCGCCCGATCACCGGGTCAAGCCGTCCCTCCTGGGCCGCCTCGGTGAGATCGCGCCCGAAGCGCTCAAGCGCCTGAAACTTGTCCTCGGGGTTCTGATCGGTGACCGGCTGCGTGCGCACTTCCTCGAGCGCCTTGAGCAGCTGCTCACGCGAGGCGCCATTCGAGCGCAGGGCGTCACCGGCGGCACCGGGGTGACCGGCGATGGCCAGGATCAAATGCTCGGTGGAGACGTACTGGTCGCCCAGTTCGCGCATCGCCTTCTCGGCGTCGCGCAAGACCTGTACGAGGTCGCTCGAGGCGGCGGTCGGCTCCGAGGAGGAGCCGCTGCTCAGCTTGGGCAGCGCGTCGAGCGCGTGGTTGACCGACTGGCGGATGACCGCCGGCTCGACGCCCAGCTTGCGCAGGATGGGAAGGACGATGCCCTCCTCCTGCTCGAGCAGGACGGCAAGAAGATGCTCGGCCCCGGTCTGCGGGTTACCGCGCTCCTCGGCCAGCTGCTGGGCGGCCTGCAGGGCCTCCTGTGACTTGATGGTGAATCGATCTGGGTGCATATCTCTCGCAGGGCGGAATTGGAAATCTAAGTCTAAGCGACTTAGATTTTACCATCATTCGCGGAATCTTGGGAGGGCTCGATCCGGATTCCCAGACGCTTGAAGTCGGCGGCGCGGATCAGCTGGCCGCCCTTGGCGTAGGGAACGATCTCGGCCCGCAGGTCGCGTCGCAGCTGCTCGAGGCGCTCGACCTCGGCCTTCAGCTCCTTGGCCCGCCGCTCGAGTCCGGCCACCTTGCGGGCCATCGCCTCGAGTTGCTCCTCGAGCTCGAACACGCGCTCCACGCCGGCCAAATTCATGCCCATCTCGGCCGTCATCTCCTGGATCCGGCGCAGGCGCTCGACGTCTTCATGGGAGTAGAGACGCGTCCCCTTGGGCGAGCGCTTGGGCTCGATCAGGCCCCGGGCCTCGTACATGCGGAGCGTCTGGGGGTGCATCTCGGCCAGCTCGGCGGCGACCGAGATCATGAAGACGCCGCGCCGTGAGGAGACGCTCACGCGGGTGGTCGACCGTCTTACCGTCGGCTTGGGCTCCTGCGGTTCACGTGCCGCCATTACGCCCCGCTTCCCGCCCCGGTCTGCGCCCCAGCCTTGGCGAACAGATCGGCCCGAGGATTGCCGTTCATCACCTGCGAGAGCTTGTCCACGGCATCCTGCTGCTCAGGCGAGAGGGAGCTCGGGACGTCGATCACGAACCGGTAGTGGATGTCGCCCCGGCCCTTGCCGTTCAACCGCGCCGGCCCCTCGCCGCGCAACCGCTGGACGGTTCCGTGCTTGGTCCCCGGCGCCACCCGCAGGCGCTTTGATCCGTTCAGGGTCGGGACCTCGACGACAGCGCCGCGCACCGCTTCGGGGATGGTGAGCGGAACCTCAACCTCGAGGTTGTCGCCCGTCCTCTTGAACACAGGCGACTCCTGGACGCGGGTGATCACGTACAGGTCGCCCGGCTCGGCCCCGTGCGGGCCCGACTCACCCTTGCCGGCCAGCCGGATCCGGCTGCCGTCACGCACGCCGGCGGGGATGTTGACCCGCATCCGCTTGACCGTGCGCTGGGCTCCGCTCCCGCCACACGTCGGGCAGGGGTCCTCGATGATCGTCCCCGCGCCCTGACAGCGCGAGCAGGGCTGAGAGATGGAAAAGATGCCCTGGCTCTCTGACTCCACCCCGCGGCCGTTGCACACCGGGCAGACCTTGGGCGTGGTGCCCGGCTTGGCGCCGGTGCCGTGGCACGTCGGGCAGGGCGCCGAGGTGGGGATCGCGAGCGGCACCTGGGCGCCGTTCACGGCCTGATCGAAGCTCAGCGACACCTCGGTCTCCAGATCGCGGCCGCGCTGAGGCGCCCGCGTCCTCGCCCCGCCGGCGCGGTCTCGTCCCGCCCCCCCGGCACGGCCGAGGATGTCGGACAGGATGTCGCCGAAGCCACCGGCGAAGGCCCCAGGGTCGAAGCCGCCGCTCGGAGCGTTGAAGCCGCCGAACGGCCCCGTGCCGCGGTCGTAGTCCTTTCGCTTCTCCGCGTCCGAGAGGACGTCGTGGGCCTGAGAGATCTCCTTAAAGCGCTCTTCGGCCTGCTTGTCCCCCGGATTGCGGTCGGGGTGATACTTGCGCGCCAGCTTGCGATAGGCCTTCTTGATCTCCTCGTCGGAGGCACCCTTGCCCACCCCGAGGATCTTGTAGTAGTCGGGTCGCGCGGCCATCTGTCAGCTCCCTATCCCGCGACGAGAACCCGCGCCGGCCGGATCACCGCGTCACCCAGGCGGTAGCCGCACTGGTAGACCTCGACGACGGTTCCCGCTTCGGCACCTTCCACCGGCTGCTGGGCCACGGCCTCGTGATGCTCGGGGTCAAAGCGCTGACCCCGAGGCTCGAAGCGCTCGACGCCCGCGCGCCCCAGCGCCGCGATCAGCTCGGCCTGGACGAGCTTCAGCCCTGAGGCGACCTCGCCGCCTCCGTCGCCGTTGATCGCAACCGCAGCGACCGCGCGGTCGAGGTTGTCGACCGCGGGTAGCAGCTCCTTGACCAGCTTGGCCACGCCTCGCTCCTGAGCCAGGGCAGCCTCACGGGCCGCCCGCTTGCGGTAGTTCTCGAAGTCGGCCCGCGTCCGCTGGGCCAGCTCCAGATACTCGTCCGCCTTCTCAGCCTTGGCCGTGAGCTCGTCAAGATCGCGCTCAAGGTCAGCGTCCTCGCCGACCTGCGAAGCAGCCGCCTCATTGCCTTCCTCAGCCGAAGTCTGGGCAGGGGCGCTCTCGACAGCCTCCGGCTCGGGAGTCACGCCCGACTCCTCGGCACTCGCGTGCGGTGCCGAGGAGGCGGGTGAGGCTCCCGAGTTTCGATCGAGGGGCGAGTTCATTTACCGCCCCTCGTCCACGACTTCGGCGTCCACGACGTCCTCCTCCTCGGTGCTCGCACCGTCGGCGGCACCGTTGGTGGCGGCCCCGTCGGTGGCGCCGGCCGCCGACTGCTCCTGGGCGCGCTGGTACATCGCCTCGGAGACCTTGTGGAAGGACGCCTGCAGCGCTTCGGCCTTGGCGTTGATGTCGGCCGCGTCCTCTGAGGTCAGAACCTCGCGGACGGCCTTGATCGCCGTCTCGATCTCCTCCTTGGAGGACGAGTCGACGGCATCGCCCAGCTCGGTCAGCTGACGCTCGGCCTGATACGCCGCGTTCTCGGCGTTGTTCCGGGCCTCGGCGAGCTCGCGCTGGCGGCGGTCGTCCTCGGCGTGCGACTCGGCGTCGGACACCATCTGCTTGATCTCATCGTCGGACAGGCCGGAGCCGGAGCGGATCTCGATCTTCTGCTCCTTGCTGGTGCCGAGATCCTTGGCCGACACGTTGAGGATGCCGTTGGCATCGATGTCGAACGTGACCTCGATCTGCGGGATGCCACGTGGAGCCGGGGGGATGCCCGTGAGCTGGAACTTGCCCAGCGACTTGTTGTACATGGCCATCTCGCGCTCACCCTGGAGCACATGGATCTCCACCGAGGGCTGGTTGTCCTCGGCGGTCGAGAAGACCTCCGACTTGCGGGTCGGGATGGTCGTGTTGCGCTCGATGAGCTTGGTCATCACGCCGCCCTTGGTCTCGATCCCGAGCGTCAGCGGGGTGACGTCGAGCAGGAGGACATCCTTGACGTCTCCGGCCAGAACGCCAGCCTGGATGGCGGCGCCGACAGCGACCACCTCATCGGGGTTGACACCGCGGTGCGGCTCCTTGCCCGTGAGCTCCTTGACCTTCTCCTGGACGGCGGGCATGCGGGTCATGCCACCAACCAGAACCACGTGGTCGATCTGCGCGACGCCCTTGTCCTTGGCGTCGTCGAGGGCTTGGCGGACCGGCGCCACGGTGCGGTCGAGCAGGTCGCTCGTCAGCTCGTTCAGCTTGGCCCGAGTGAGCCGCATGTCGAGGTGCTTCGGACCGCTGGCGTCAGCGGTGATGAAGGGCAGGTTGATCTGCGTCTCCTGAGTGGTCGAGAGCTCGATCTTGGCCTTCTCCGCTGCCTCATAGAGACGCTGGAGGGCCATCGGATCGGCGGCCAGGTCAATGCCCTGGCTCTTCTTGAACTCGGCTACCAGCCAGTCCACGACCGCCTTGTCGAAGTTGTCGCCGCCGAGGTGGTTGTCACCCGCGGTCGACTTGACCTCGAACACGCCGTCGCCGATCTCCAGCACGGACACGTCGAAGGTGCCGCCGCCGAGGTCGAAGACGAGGATCGTCTGATCGGACTCCTTGTCCAGGCCGTAGGCCAGCGACGCGGCGGTCGGCTCGTTGATGATCCGCTTGACGTCGAGTCCGGCGACCGTGCCGGCGTCCTTGGTCGCCTGGCGCTGGTCGTCGTTGAAGTAGGCCGGAACGGTGATGACGGCACCGTCCACCGTCTCACCCAGATATGCCTCGGCGTCGGCCTTCAGCTTGCCGAGGATCATCGCGCTGATCTCCGGCGGCGAGTACTGCTTACCTCCGGCCTCAACGCGTGCGTCGCCGTTCGGCCCGGAGACGACCTTGTAGGGGACGATCGCCTCCTCGGCCTTGACCTCGGCCTCCTTGCGGCCCATGAAGCGCTTGATCGAAAAGATCGTGTTCTGAGGATTGGTCACGGCCTGGCGCTTGGCCACGGTGCCGACCAGCCGCTCACCACCCTGTGTGAACGCGACGACGGACGGCGTGGTGCGTCCGCCCTCGGCATTCTCGATGACCGTCGGTTCGCCGCCCTCGAGCACCGCCATGGCCGAGTTTGTCGTCCCGAGGTCGATTCCTATGGTCCTTGCCATCAGTTTCTACTCCTCGTAGGTTGCAAAAATCTAAGCGAGATCGTAGCAGATTTCGATTGGGCGGACACCCCGGCAGGTGGGCCATGGCGCCGGCCCTACACCCGGAAGGCGCTCGGGCAGATCCGGTTGAGGACGCAGTCCTCGCACGCCGGGCGTCGGGCATAACAGGTGCGGCGCCCGTGGCGCAGGAGGTTCAGGTGCAGCTCGAGTTCCTCCCCGTCGGGCGTGAAGCCGAGCATCGTGTCGTGCATCTCCTCGAAGGGCGCGCCGGGGCGGAACAGCCCGAGCCGCGTCCCGACCCGCGAGACGTGGGTATCCACCGGCACATCGTGCATCCCGAACGCGAAGAGCAGGACGCAGGCCGCCGTCTTGCGCCCCACACCCGGCAGAGAGGTGAGATAGGACTGCGCCTCCGGGACCGAGACCCCGGCCAGCCAGTCGAGCGAGAGCTCGCCGCCTGGGGCGGTGTCCGTGATGGCGCGGAGGATGGACTTGATCCGGGCCGACTTGACGTTGGAGATGCCGCCCGGCCGGATCGCCTCCTCGATGTCGTCGACCGGCGCGTCACGCACATCGGACCAGTCGGGAAAGCGGTCGCGCAGGGCCAGGTAGGCGACGTCGCGGTTTCGGTCGTTGGTCGACTGCGAGAGGACGGTGAGGACCAGCTCGGCAATCGGGTGTTCGTGGGGTTTGGCCAGGGGCACGCCGTAGACCTCGCGGAGGCGGTCACGAATCGCCCGCACGCGCCGCCCGGTGGGCGGCTTCCATGTAGACACCGAGCTCACGTGGCGTGACGTTATCCTCGCCTCCCGGGTGCGCGTCGACGAGCACACCACGACGATCGATCACGTACCCGTCTTCTACCGGAGCGCGTCGGAGTCCGGGACCCCTGAGGTCCTCTATCTCCACGACGCCATCACCAGTTCGGAGGACTTCCGCCCCTTCCTGGAGCGGATCGGCGGGACGGCCCCCGACCTGATCGGTTTCGGCGGCTCGGGCAAGGGCGGCCACCTCGACTACTCACCGGCGGGGCTCACGGATTTTCTGGAGCGGTTCCTCGACGCGGAGCAGATCGCCGAGGCCGACCTGGTCGGTCATGGCTGGGGGGGTGCGCTGGCGCTGCTTCTGGCCCAGCGGCGCCCTGGCTTGGCCCGCCGCATCGTGCTGATCGACGCCGTCCCCCTGCTCGACGGCTTCACGTGGCACGGACCGGCACGGCTCTGGCGGCGTCGCCTCGTGGGCGAGCTCGCCATGGGCGCGACGCCTCGTTGGCTCCTGGCTCGCCAGCTCCGCGAAGGAGCGGCGAGCTCGGACACTTGGACCGACAGCCGAGTCGCCGCCGTGTGGGAGGACTTCGATCAGGGAACACAGCGAGCCCTGCTGCGCCTGCATCGCGCCGCCGACGAACCTCGGCTGGCCGAGCTGGGTGGGCGCCTGAACGAGATCGCGAGCCCGACCCTCGTCCTCTGGGGGGATGACGATCCGTGGCTCTCGCCACGCCTCGCCGACGCCTACGCCGAGCGCCTGGCTGACGCCACGGTGGAGCACGTGATCGACGCCGGCCACTGGCCGTGGCTCGACCAGCCGCAGGTGGTCGACCGCGTGGCCGCGTTCCTCGGCCGCCGGTGAGCCGGGAAACCTGGAAGCGGATCGCCCCCACCGCACTCGCGGCGGTTCTGGCCGCCGTCTACGTGATCGTCTCGCCCCCGAGCCTCGACCTGGCCGCGCACATGTTCCGGGCCAGGCTGTTCTCCATCGAGGGGTTCGGCCTGTGGAACAACTGGTGGTACGCCGGGCACCCGGTCGTCCTCTACAGCGTGCTCTTTCCGGCCGTCGCCGCCGCCCTGACCCCGCAGCTCGCCGCCGCGCTGGCCGCGGTGGCCAGCGCGGCGCTGTTCGAACCTCTGGTCCGCCACCACTTCGGCCCTCGCGCCTGGCTGGGCGCGCTCTGGTTCGGTGCCGCTACGGCAATCAGTCTCTACACCGGGCGCCTGACTTTTGCCTTCGGACTGCTGCCGGGAGTGGCGACAGCGCTGGCGCTTGAGCGCGACCGTCCCATCCTGGCCAGCGCCCTGGCCCTGCTCACCGCCCTGTGCAGCCCGGTGGCGGCGCTGTTCGCCGCCCTCGCCGGAGCCGCCTCCGCGGCCGGGGCGCTTACCGGCGGACGCGGCCAGCGGGTCTGGCCCGGGGTAGCTGTCGTGCTGGCCGCTCTCCTGCCGATTGCCGCGCTGGCGGTTGCCTTCCCGGAGGGCGGGACGGAGCCCTTCGCCGTCTCCGCCTTCTGGCCGCTTCCCCTGATCGGACTCGGCTTCCTCCTGGTAACGCCGCGTCGCGAGCACGTCCTCCGCGCCGGGATCGCGCTCTACGTTGTGGGGACGGCGATCTCGTTCGTCGTGTCGAGCGCCGTGGGGAGCAACTCGGCGCGGCTGGCCGAGCTCCTCGCCGGCCCCTTGGCGGCGCTGATCCTGTGGCCACGACGCAAGGTCCTCCTGATCGTGGCGGCGCTCCCGCTGCTCTATCTCCAGTGGCACGCGCCGGTCCGTGACGTCTCGAATGCCGGGGGGCCCGCGATGACGAGCGCCTACTACGAGCCGCTCACGTCGTTCCTCGCGCGCCAGGACGGTCCGCCGTTCCGGATCGAGATCCCGTTCACCAAGTTCCACTGGGAGGCCTACGCCGTGGCGCTACGTTTCCCGTTGGCCCGCGGCTGGGAGCGCCAGCTTGACATCAAGTACAACCCGCTCTTCTACGACGGTCATCTCACGCCGGCGTCCTACGAGCGCTGGCTCCATGAGCACGCGGTGCGGTTCGTCGCCGTGGCCGACGCTCCGCTCGACTACTCGGCCGTCGCTGAACGCGCGCTGATCGACCGCGGACTGCCCTACCTGCACCTCGCCTGGCGATCCGCTCACTGGCGGGTCTACGCCGTCGAGCACCCGACGCCGATCGTGCAGGGCGCCGCACAGCTGCTGGGGCTCGGTCCCAACTGGCTCCTGCTCCGCGCACGGCACGCCGGCCGGGCGCTGATCCGGGTGCACTTCACCCCCTACTGGAAGCTCACACGCGGGACCGGCTGCGTCGCCCCGGCGGGCCAGTTCACCGAGCTCACGGTCCGCCGCTCCGGGCAGATGAGGCTCGGCATCGCCTTTTCGCTGTCTCGAATCGGAGCCCGCTCTCCCCGCTGTAGCTGACCGCTCAGGAACTGAACACGCCACCCCGTTCTGATCCGAGCCTTAGCTCGCCATCGCTACGATCAGCCACGCGATGGGGCAAGCCAAGCGATGGATAGAGGCCAGGCTGCTGCCGCACGGGTGGACGGACATCCTGCGCCAGATCGGCCTGTTCGTCGGTGCCTTCCTGCTCTATGACGCGGTCCGCGGCGCTGTGCTCGACGGCAACCCCTACAAGCCGTTCGGAAACGCGATGAAGATCATCGACTTCGAACGCGCCCTGCACATCTTCATCGAGCCGAGCGTCCAGGCCTGGGCGGAGCACAAGCACGTGCTGATGGACATCCTCGACTGGACCTACCTGAACGGGCACTTCTTCATCACCCTCGCCGCACTGGTGTTCATCTACTTCCGGCGCAACGACTCGTTCTACTTCGTGCGCAACGTCCTGATGATCTCGATGTTCATCGCGCTGTTCGGCTACTGGCTCTACCCCACCGCCCCGCCGCGACTGATGCCTGAGTGGGGCTTCACCGATTCGGTCTCCCAGTTCGTCACGCACAGCAAGGGCTACTGGGACAACACCCCGGCGGGAGCGTTCGCCAATGCCTACGCGGCCGTGCCATCGATGCACGTCTGCTTCTCGTCCATCATCGGCCTAACCATGGTCCGTCTGTCCACCCACCGGCTGGTCAAGATCGCCTGGAGCCTGTATCCGGCCCTGGTCACCTTCGTCGTCGTCGCCACCGCGAATCACTTCCTGGTCGACGTCTTCCTTGGCGCGCTGACCGCCGCCATCTCGTTCGCTCTGGCCCAGCGCCTGTTGGCCCGGGCGCGGCCGGAGGTCTGGGCCTTCGGAGCCTCGCGCCGGGTTGCCAGCGGCCGCCACCTCGGCCAGGCAACGGCGTAGCTTTCTACAGCGATGCCCGAACAGACCGAGGAGCGCGCTGCGCCCAACGGGCGGCGCCGAGCACGGACGCTGCGCGTGGCGCCGGAGACCCAGCAGTTCGTCCGCAACCGCCTGATCGAGTCCCGGCTCACGCCGAACGCAATCTCGCTCACCGGCTTCGCCCTCAACCTGGCCGCCGCCGGCCTCGTGGTGGCCCGCCTCTTCTTCCTGGCTGGGATCGCCTTCATCATCGGGTCGGTCATGGACACGCTGGACGGCCGGTATTCCCGCATGTCCGGCAAGGGGACTCCGTTCGGCGCCTTTCTCGACTCGACGCTGGACCGCCTGGAGGAGGGCATCGTGCTCGTCGCCGTGGGCGCCTATTTCGCCTCCCAGCACAACGAGGTCGCGGTGGCGGCCGTGGTGGCCGCCGTCCTGTTCTCGTTGATGGTCTCCTACACCCGGGCCCGCGCCGAGGCGCTCGGCGTCGAATGCAAGGTCGGCCTGGCCACGCGTCCCGTACGAGTGGTCATCCTGGCCGCCGGGCTCGTGTTCGCCAAGGGGGCCTCGCTGGGACACTTCGAGCTCCTGGCCCCGGCGGTCTATGTGCTGGCGGCCCTCTCGTTCGTCACCACTGTCCAGCGGATCTACCACGTCAGATCCCAACTTCGCGCCGCCCAGACGGCTTAGCCAGCGCCCTCGACCTGTAACCAAATCGGTGGCGAGGGCGTAAGTTTGCTCACTATGAGTGTGATTGAAGCTTCCAGCAACGGCTCCGGCCGCTATCAGCAGGACAAGGTCCGAGTGGCCATCATCGGAGTCGGCAACTGCGCGAGCTCCTTCGTCCAGGGCGTGCACTACTACGCCGATGCCGATCCCAAGGAGTCGGTGCCCGGCCTGATGCACGTTGACCTGGGCGGATATCACGTCCGGGACGTTGAGTTCTCCGCCGCCTTCGACATCGACGCCGACAAGGTCGGCAAGGATCTTTCGCAGGCGATCTTCGCCGGCCAGAACAACACGATCGAGTTCGACACCAAGGTGCCCAAGCTCGGCGTCGAGGTCAACCGCGGGATGACCCACGACGGCCTCGGCAAGTACCTGTCCGAGCGGATCAAGAAGGCCCCCGGCCCCACCGCGGACATCGTCGACATCCTCAAGGCGACCCGCACCGACGTCGTGGTCTCCTACCTCCCGGTGGGTTCCGAGCAGGCGACCAAGTGGTACGTCGAGCAGATCCTCGAAGCGGGCTGTGGGTTCGTCAACTGCATCCCGGTGTTCATCGCCCGCGAGGAATACTGGGACAAGCGCTTCAAGAAGGCGAAGCTGCCGATCGTCGGCGACGACATCAAGTCGCAGGTCGGAGCCACGATCGTCCACCGTGCCCTGGCCCGCCTGATGCACGACCGCGGCGTGCGGCTGCTGCGCACCTCGCAGCTGAACGTGGGCGGCAACATGGACTTCTACAACATGCTCGAGCGTGAACGGCTGGAGTCCAAGAAGATCTCCAAGACCAACGCCGTGACCTCGGTGATGGGCCATGTGCTCCCCGACACCGATGTCCACGTCGGCCCCTCGGACTACGTGCCGTGGCTCACCGATCGCAAGTGGGCCCACATTCGCCTCGAGGGTCAGGCCTTCGGGGACGTCCCGCTGAACATGGAGCTCAAGCTCGAGGTCTGGGATTCGCCCAACTCAGCCGGGATCGTCATCGACGCCGTGCGCTGCTGCAAGCTGGCGATGAACAACGGCCTGTCCGGCCAGCTGGATGGTCCCAGCTCCTACCTGATGAAGTCGCCGATGAACCAGCGCCCGGATTCCGAGGCCCGGGATATGACCGAGGCGTTCATCAAGAAGTACACGCGCAAGCCCCTCAGCAGCGAGAGCAAGCGCAAGGCCAAGGAAAAGGCCGCCAAGGGCTAGGCCGGGGCGCCGCGGCGCCCCCTCGAAGCTCGGCCGGCCGCCGCGCCCTCGGCGCGGCCCCGATAATTACCCGGTGCCTGATCAGCTCGCGATCGCTCAGGTGACCCCGTACGCCTGGGAGGCGTCAAGCGAGGTCAACCACTACATCGCCCGGGTTTCGGAGGAACTCGGCCGGCGCGGTCACCGCGTCCTGATCATGGCGCCGTCCGAGTCGGATGAGTTGGTGGCCGAGACGCGACGGGCGCTGCGCGACGATCCGGCCGAGATCGTCGAGCGTGCGGCCTCCGGTCCCGTCGTCCTCGGCGTGGGCGCCGTCCTGTCCTTCGCGCCGACGCGACGCCGCGCGCCGTCGCTGCCCATCGATGTCGCGCGCACGATCGAGGAGGGCCTGGCCGAGGTCCCGCTCGACGTCGTCCACGTCCACGAGCCCTTTGCCCCCAGCGCAGCCAGCGCAGCGCTCCGCCACTCCCGAGCGCTCAATGTGGGCAGCTTCCACGCGCCGACCGAGAGGCTCCTCTCGACCCAGCTCACGCGGCCGCTGACCCGCCTTCTCTATGGCCGCTTCGACGCCAGGATCGCTAGCTACCGAGCCACCCGGGACCTGATCCAGAGCTTTTTCCCGGGCGACTATCAGGTGATCCTGCCGGGGGCCGACGTCGCGGAGCGGCGGCCCCGCAGCGCCGGCGTCGAGCTGTTCCTGTGCGCCGACGAGGAGCGGGCGAGCCTCCGCGTCGCCCTCCGGGCTCTGCGCGCCCTGCCCGCCGAGCTCGATTGGCATGCCACCGTCTGGGCCAGTGGCCCGCTGACGCTGCCCGGGGCCCTGGTGGGACGGCTGCGAGGACGCGTGGACGTGGTTGACGGAGAAGCGGTCAGCCGGGCCCAGGCACTGGCGGGCTGCGACGTGGCGATCCTCGCCTCGGATGGGGTCCGCCCGGTCCCCGGGACGCTCGTGGCGGCCCTGGCGGCGGGGGTCGTTCCCGTGACCACGGCGCTCCCCGTTTACGGGGAGCTTCTGGGCGACGGGGAGTACGGCTCCGAGTTCCAGTCCGGCGACGTGCAGACGCTGACCAGCCACCTGACGCGGCTGATCTCCGACCCTGACCTCCTGAGCCGGCAGCGTTCGCGGCTGAGCGGACTCACCCGCACCTATGCCTTCTCCCGCGTCGCCGACGAGCTCGAGCAGGTGTACGAGAAACTCGCTGAGCGGCGCCGGGACCCGCGGGGCGATGAGCGCCTCCGCGCCCGGCTGGCCTCGCGGCGGCTGATCGACGTCGATCTCCACATGCACACCGATCACTCCTATGACTGCGCCACCCCGGTCGAGGTCCTCCTGGCCGAGGCGCGGGCGCGGGGCCTGGGCGCGATTGCGGTCACCGACCACAACGAGATCTCAGGCGCCCACGAGGCGCGAGCCAAGGCGCACGGGGTCAAGGTGATCGTGGCCGAGGAGGTCAAGACGGCCGAACAGGGCGAGGTGATCGGCCTGTTCATCGAGAAGAAGATCCCGCGCGGGCTGACCCTTAAGGAGACGATTGCCGAAATCAAGCGCCAGGGCGGGCTGGTCTACGTGCCGCATCCGTTCGATCGCCTGCACTCGGTGCCCGACTATGAGCATCTGCTCCCGGTGCTCGACGAGATCGACGCCATCGAGGTGTTCAATCCCCGGGTGGCGATCTCGGAGTTCAACGACGAGGCCGTTCGCTTCGCCGCCAAGTACCGGATCCCGGCCGGCGCCGGGTCGGACGCCCACGTCCCGCAGGGGCTTGGATCGGTGCGGATCCGGATGCGGGACTTCGACGGACCGGCGGAGTTCCTGCAATCACTGCGTGAGGCCGACATCGTCCGCAACCCGGCCAGCCTCCTCTACGTCCAGGCGCTGAAGTTCCTCCAGACGCGGGCGCTCCCGGAGGCCGCCCGGCGGGCCGCGCGGGACCGGCGGGTGCGCCGCGCCACGGGTCAGGACCGGCGCAACGTGCCGAGCGCTCGGCGCAAGTCCTGATGCAGGCGCAAGGACAAGCTGGGTCGCCGTCCAATCCGAGGGGGATGCCGGCGACCGATGACGAGATCCGCGAGAAATATCTGGAGCGGGCGATCCGCGAGCTGAACGCCTTCGCCCGTGAGGTCCAGGCGTGCCAGGACTGCCCACGCGGCTCGCTCATGCCGGTGCTGGGGTCTGGGCACCCCCAGGCCGACATCTTCCTGCTCAAGTACTCGGCGCGCCCATCCGAGGTCGAAGAGGGCGTGGCCTTCTACGGTCGTTCGGGCAACGCGCTGATGAAGTCGCTCAAGCGGCTGACCATCGACCCCCTGGCCGTCTACGGGACGCTGTGCGTGAAGTGCCCCGTTCCCGACCCGGCGATGGCCGACCCGGCCTGCATCGGCCGCCTGGTCGAGGAGCTGGCGATCGTCGCCCCCAAGATCGTTGTCGTCATGGGGCCTGACGCCCTGGCCACGCTGGGCGAGCTCGACATTCCCCTCCAGCGCGAGGTCACTCCGACGGTGGGAGAGATCCAGACCCTGACGCCTTCGGTCGACGCGCTCTTTGTGCCCAACATCGATGAGGCACTCGACGACGAGACGGCCAAGCGCGCCTTCTGGCGCGCCTTTCGCGTCCTCGGCGAGTGGTGGGAGGAGCTGCCTCCCTACTGAGGCCGCGGCGGAGCGGTTAGGATCGCTCCGTGAGCCTCGAGGAGAAGTCGATCGAAGATCTGTCCGATCGCTGCGAGGAGTGCGGCGCCAAGCTGACGGCGGCCGAGATGGAGGCCGCGATGGAAAGTGGCGGCCCCGCGCTGTGCTCGATTCACGCCGCTGAGGACGAACCCGGCTTGGCGGCCGACGAAGCCGGGCTTGACGAGCAGTAGCTCAGTCGTTCACCAAGACGATCTTCCCCAGCTTTCCGCCGCCCCGGAAGTGCGCGTAGGCCGCCTCGGCCTCCTCCAGCGGGTAGGTGGCGGCGACGGGCACGCGGACCTTCCCGTCACTGAGCAGCGGCAGCACCGAGCGCTCCATGGCCCGGGCCGTGATCGCCTTCTCCTCCAGAGGCCGCGGGCGAAGCGTCGAGGCCATGACTCGACCTCGCTTCTGCATCAAGGCGCCCAGGTGGAGATCGCCCTTCGCCCCGGCGCCGATTCCGATCACGATGATCCGGCCCCACAGCGCCAGGGCATTCACGTTCTCGGCCAGGTTGGGAGCGCCGACGAGCTCGAGGATCACGTCAAAGGGGCCGTGCTCACCGAACCCTTCGGGCTCAAGCACCTCGGCTCCGAACTCCGCCACACCATTGCGCACTTCTGGGTTGCGCACAGTGGCGTAACAGCGAGCCCCGGCGGCATGGCCCAGCTGTATCGCGGCCGTACCCACCCCGCCAGCGCCTCCGTGCACGAGCAGCCGCTCGCCAGTGCGCAGGCCCGCCTGGGTGAAGATGGCGTCCTGGGCGGTCGTAAAGACCTCCGGCACGCCGCCGGCCCCAGGCCAATCCAGGCTCTCCGGCACCGGCATGAGGATCCGCTCGTGGACGACCGCGAGCTCGGCCTGTCCGCCGCCGGCCACGATGCTCATCACCCGGTCACCTTCGCTGAAGCGGTGAGCGCCCTCGCCTCGCTCGATCACCTCACCGGCCAGCTCAAGGCCGGGGATGTCCTGCGGCGCGCCGGGCGGTGCGGGATAGAAGCCCCGCAGCTGCATGATGTCGGCCCCGTTCAGGCCCGCGGCGCGGACCCGGACGAGCACCTCGCCGGCACCGGGAGAGGGATCGGGATGATCCTCGACGCTCAGCGTCTGGTCACGGATGGTGACGGCGCGCACGGGCGGGATCCTTACCTATCGGACCCGCACGAGCTCGGCCACGCACTCGATGTGCGGGGTCTGGGGGAACATGTCCACCGGGCGCACGCGCCGGAGCTCATATCCGGCCTCCGAGAGCTGGGCCGCGTTCGGGGCCAGAGTGGTCGGGTTGCACGAGACGTAGACGATCCGCTCCGGCCCCGCCTCGATCACCCGGCGCACGATCTTCTGGGAAAGACCCGCCCGCGGCGGATCGACGAGCAGGACCTCAGGCTGGCCCGCCTCGGCGACCAGCTCCCGCAGGGCGAGCCGCACGTCACCGGCGAAGAAGCGAGCGTTGGTGACCTCGTTCAGGCGTGCGTTGGCGATCGCGTCCGCGATCGCCTCCTCGACGATCTCGAGCCCCCACACCTCCGCGGCCCGCGGAGCCAGCATCAGCGCGATCGTCCCGATCCCGCAGTAGAGATCGTAAGCCCGTTCGTGACCGCTCAGCCGCGCGTACTCGGCGGCAATTCCATACAGCCGCTCGGCCATCTCGGTGTTGGTCTGAAAGAACGCCTCGGGCGAGATGCGCACCCGCATGCCGCCGATCTCCTCCTCCAGGCGATCGCTCCCGGATAGGAGCTCGGTGTCGCCGCCCTGGGTCGTTTCCCCGACTCCGGTCATCGCGCTTAGCAGCAGGCCGTCACACGGCTGTGCCGCCGCGGTCAGGGCCTCGCGGTCCAGAGCCCCGCCGTCGGCAGCGACGACAAGGCGGACCTGGATCTGGCCGGTGCGGCGGCCCTCGCGGACGACGAGGTTGCGCAGCAACCCCTGGCCACTCCGACGGTCGTACGGCGTCAGCCCCGCCGAGCGGCACCACTCGACAACCCGCTCCCGAGCCGCGTTCCCCGCCTCGGAGGCGAGCAGGCAGTCGTCGATCTCGACGATCTCGTCCCAGCGCCCGGGCGCGTGAAAGCCACAGATGAGCCGGCCGCCAGGATCCGCCCCGAACGAGTACTCGAGCTTGTTCCGGTAGCGCCACTGCTCGATCGCCGGCACGATCGGCTCCAGCGCATAGCCGCTCAGGTGCCCGATCCGTCGCAGTGCCTCCTCCACCTGATCCTGCTTGATCTCCAGCTGGCGCTCGTAGCGGAGGAACTGCCAGGGCGCCCCGGGATGATCGGCCTCGGCGGGGATACGGTCGGGCCCGGCCTCGAGGAGCTCGACGGCCCGCGCTTCGGCATAGCCACGCTTCGACTTCCCCACCACGGCCCGGACCCGGTCGCCGGGAAAGGCGCCGGAGACAAACACGACGTAGCCCTCGAGCCGGGCCACCCCGGCGCCGCCGAAGGCGAGCGAGTCGACGCTCAGCTCAAGCTCGTCGCCGCGGCGCGGGCGGATTGGGGTCGTTGCTTGATCCATCGCCCGCTCAGGATGGCAGGCGCGGGGCGAGGCCGGACTAACCCAGCCGTTTCTCGATCTGCTCCAGCAGCGATTTGCGCTTCGCGTGGCGACGCTCGTAGGTGCGGACCTTGCGCAGGTCGGCCTTGCTCAGCTTGCCCAGCCGCTGGCGGATCTGAGCCACGGTGAGCTCGTCGTAGCCGATGATCGGAAACGACGGACCGACGCCGACGCTGCGCCGAGCGCGGTCGGCGCCCCGGACGATCCGGTCGACCGGCTCGCTACGGCGCGCCCGGAGCGTGGCGGCATCGATTTGCTGTCGACCCCGCCCGACGAACCGATCCAGATCGCCGAACAGCTCGTCGGTCTGCTGGCGGCCACGCTGGACGAGCAGGGCGGTCAGCTCGTTGGCGTCGCTGCGCGTGACCCGTCCCCGCTCTGCCGCCTCCTCAAGCGTCTCCTGGATGCGCTCGCGGCTGAGGACGACCAATCCGAGTGGTCTGAGGATGCGCTCGACAAGCTGCTCGGCGAGCCCGGACAGTCCAGCCGCAGACCGCGTCTGGCGAGACCGACTTAAGGTGGTTCGCTTGGGCGCCACGGCCCGCCGAGCCTATCCGAAGCCGCTCAGCCGACGAGGAACTCAAGCAGCGCCTTCTGCGCGTGACGGCGATTCTCGGCCTGGTCCCAGATCCGCTGCCGAGCCCCGTACAGGACCTCGGCCGTGATCTCCTCGCCCGGATGAGCGGGCAGACAATGCAGGGCCACAGCCTCCGGCGCCGCTCGCTCCAGCAGCGCCTGATCGACGCGATAGCCGGCCAACGCCGCCCGGCGGGCCTCGGCAGTCTCGACCGGGTCGCTCATGCTCACCCAGACGTCGGTGTAGACGGCGTCGGCTCCGCTGACTGCCGCTCGGGGATCGTCGGTGAGAAGCGCCCCGTCGACAGACGGCTCCAGCGTCAACTCCGGGGGCGAGGCAATCCGGACCTCTACGCCCGCCAGTCCACCCAGGAGGGCGAGCGAACGGGCAACGTTGTTGCCGTCACCCACGTAGGCCACCGTCAGCCCCTCAAGGTGACCGAAGGTCTCACGCAGGGTGAGAAGGTCGGCCAGGGCCTGGCAGGGGTGATGGCCGGCGGTGAGCATGTTGATCACCGGCACGTCTGAGTGGGCGGCGAATTCGGCCACGATCTCGTCCGGACCAGTCCGGATCCCGATTGCCGCGACATGGCGCGACAGGACGTAGGCGGTGTCCCGGATCGACTCGCCCCGGGTCAGCTGAAGGTCATCGCTGCGGAGGACCATCGGGTGGCCCCCGAGTTCGGCCACGCCCGCCTCAAACGAGACCCGCGTGCGCGTCGAGGGCTTCTCGAAGATCAGGGCCACACTCCGGCGGACGAGCACCGACGAGGAGTCCGGGGCGGCCTTGAGCTCAGCGGCGCGGGCGAGCAGCGCGGCCAGCTCTTCAGCCGTGAGCTCAGCGCCGGTGAGAAAGTGGCGGGGCAAGCCGAGCAGTCTACGTACGCTCGGAGGGTGCGCGTGCTCAGTTGGAACCTGCTCCACGGCCGCTCGGTTCCCGCGTCCGGACGCGACCTCTACGACGAGTTCTCCGAGCTGATCGCGTCGTGGGCGTGGGACATCGCGCTGCTCCAGGAGGTTCCGCCCTGGTGGCCGGACCGTCTGGCTCGGCGAGCCGGTGCCGAGGCGCGGACCGTGCTCACCTCCCGCAACGCGCTGCTTCGCGTTCGACGAGCGATCGCGGTCCGCTGGCCCGATCTGATCAAGTCAAACGGGGGGAGCGCCAACGCGATTCTGATCCGCGGGGAGCGCGTGTCGGAACATCGCAGGCAGCGTCTCGGCTGGTGGCCGGAGCGGCGCTGGATGCACGCGGTGCGCCTCGACCCAGGGATCTGGGTGGGGAACCTCCATACCAACGCCGAGGCCGCACAGGGCGTGCGGGCGGCCCAGGCGCTCCTCGGCTGGGCGGACGGAGCACCGGTGATCCTGGGCGGGGACTTCAACGTGCACCACCCGGCGCTCCCCGGCCTCTCGCGCGCCGGGGGCAACGGCGTGGATCAGGTGTATGTCGGTGGAGGTGCAGTCGCGGACGGAGCGCCGCACGTGCTCGATCGTGGCCGGCTCTCCGACCACGCCCCCGTCATCGTCGGCGTGAGGGCTCAGCTGTAGACCCGGAATCGAAGGGCGGCTGTGGGTCGTACTCGATGCCCAGCTGGATCGCCTGGGCGATCTCCTCGCCGGAGAGCACAGTGACCCCGCAAAAAAAGGTGCGCTGCGCGCGGTCCCGACTCAGGCGACGCACGTTTTCCCCCGTGAGAGCACAAAACGTGCGCCGGCCAGTTCGCCCCTCCGGGGACCGCACGTTTCGAGAGAACCTCGTAGGGTCCGACGGCATCGAGCGCCGTGATCCGCTCGAAGACCGGGATGACGACGTCCACGGCTAGCCGCTGTTCCGTCCCGCCCGGAGGCCGAAACCGCGCAGCACCAGCAGCGCCTTTTCGCCCAGCGTCCCGCGCGCGGGGAGAACCCCCAGCTGGACCGCGGTGTCGTAGAGATCGAAGAAGGCGCGGGCCCGCAGGACGCACTCGTCTCGGAGCTGGAGGTAGAAGACGCAGTGGATGACGACAAAGCGGTTGGTCGCGGGGAGTCCCTCGAGCGGACCTCGGTGCGTGGCCAGGAGCTTGCACGGCGCGGCGACAAAGCGGCCGTTGCTCAGCCGGTCGCCCGTCCGCTCCATCCGGGCATCGGGGAAAGCGGCCCACAGCCGGCCGGCGTGGCGGCCGAGCTCGGCCGCGCCTTCAAGCGGTTCTGCCGTCACCGGATCCTCGTAGTGGACGTCGGCGGTACAGATGGGCGCAAAGGCGGATGGGTCCTTGCCGGACCACGCCTTCTGCCAGCGATCGATCAGCTCGTCGACCGCGCTCGCGGAGGGCGTGACGCTCACGCGTCGGGGGTGTCGAACACAGGCATTCCCTCCATCGCCGTCGAGGCCTCGGCGTGCAGCCGGCGCGGGATCCGACCGGCACCACGGGCCAGGAGCCCCGCCTCGACGCTGAGCCGTATGGCGCGGGCCATGGCCACCGGATCGTGGGCGCGAGAGATGGCGCTGGCGCAGAGTACGGCGTCACATCCGAGCTCCATGGCCAGGGCAGCGTCAGACGCCGTCCCCACCCCGGCGTCCAGGATCACGGGCACGCCCGCGCGCTCGACCATGATCGAGATGTTGTACGGGTTGCGGATTCCCATCCCGCTGCCGATCGGTGAGCCCAGGGGCATGACAGCGGCACAGCCTACGTCCTCTAGTCGCCGGGCCAGGATCGGGTCGTCGGTCGTGTAGGGCAACACGACGAATCCATCATCGACCAGCGCCTCGGCGGCGCTCACGAGCTCGACGGCATCGGGCAGGAGCGTCCGCTCGTCGCCGATCACCTCGAGCTTGATCCACTCGGTCTCGAACGCTTCGCGGGCCAGCTGCGCGGTGAGGATCGCGTCACGCGCGGTGAAACACCCGGCGGTGTTGGGCAGAATCTGCACCCCCGCTCCCTCCAGGACGTCGAGAATCGATCCCCGGGCGCCCGGGTCGAGCCGTCGCAGTGCGACGGTGCACATTCCCGTCCCGGAGGCCGACAGCGCCTCGGCCAACACGCCATGGCTCTCGAACCCACCCGTGCCCAGGATCAACCGCGACGGGAGGGCACGGCCGGCGATGAGCAGCGGCTCGCTCATCCGCCCTGGACGGCCACCACGAGCTCGATTCGCGCGCCCTCGGACAACCTGGTCTCGGACCACCGGCCGCGGGGAACGACCTCGCCATCGAGCGCGGCCGCCAGGCCGCGTCCTTCCCGGGGGTCGCGCAGCGCGGAGATCGCGTCGGTCAGGCTCGCGTCGGCGTCGAGCTCGTGGAGCTCTCCGTTGATGATCACTCGCATTGCACTATGCCTCGACGCCGACGCGAGTGCGGGCGAAGCGCTGAGGCGCGAATTGGGCGGCGTGATCGGGCGGCGGCTCCCCGGTCAGCCCCGCGATCACGAGCTCGGCCGTGACGGGCGCCAGGAGGATCCCGTTGCGGTGGTGGCCGACCGCCCAGTGCAGCCCGGGAAGCGACGCCGGCCCAATCGCGGGTGCGTTATCCGGGGTACTCGGTCGCAGCCCCGCCGAGAGCTCGTCGATGACCAGCTCGGAGACTCCGGGGATGAGCTCACCCGCGTCGCGGAGCAGCTCGTAGACCGCCCCGGCGGTGACCGTGGTGTCAAAGCCACGCTCCTCCATCGTCGCCCCGAGGACATAGCGGCCATCGCCGCGAGGGACGATGTAGCCGGTCCCCATCCTGAGCACCCGGGTCAGCAGGCCGGGGCCGGCGGGATCGTGCAGGCGCACGATCTGCCCCTTGACCGGGTGAAGCGGAACCCGGAGCGCCTCCGGGATTCCCTCGATCGCCCCCGCCCAGACGCCGGCCGCGATCACCACCTGTTCCGCCGGCAGAAGCTCGCCGTCGCTGAGCTGCACCCCGCACACCGCTCCCCCCGTCGCTTCGAGGCCGGCGACCTCAACCCCCACGCGGAGGTCCACGCCGGAGGCGCGCGCCGCCCGCGCCAGGGCGGCCGTGAGCCGGCGCGGATCAATGGCATGATCGCCGGCGGCCCACAGCGCCAGACGCACCGCCGGGGCGAGCGAGGGCTCAAGCGCCCGGGCCTGGCTGGAGCGCAGACGCTCCACGCTCAGTCCGAGGCCTCGCCGGGCCTCGAGCTCACGCTCGAGCGCCTCGGCCTCGTCACGATCGCGGGCCACCGCGAGTGTGCCGCAGGCCAGATAGCCGGGATCGGCTCCCGCCCTCGCCAGCTCCTCGACAAAGCCGGGGTACAGGCCAGCGCTGCGCAGACCCAGCCCGAGCAGCGCCTGCTCGGTGAGACTGGCTTCGCTCACCGGCGCGAGCATCCCCGCCGCCACGCGCGAAGTCCCCGCGCCGGGCTCGCCGCGCTCGAGGACCACCACGCGCAGCCCGCGCTGACCCGCCCGCCAGGCGATCGCCAGACCGATCACGCCGCCACCCACGACGGCCACGTCAAAAGAGCCACTTGCCTTTGCCAGGATGCCTCCCTACGCCGGCATTAACCGGGTCAGGTTCAGACGGTCGGCGGAACCGTGTCCGCCCTCTCAGCCCGATGGTGGGCTCCCGTTGGAGCAATCCTAGCGCGGCCCAGGCGGCCACCGGGTTGCACTTTCTTGCCAGACTGGCCGTATGGATCCGCGTCGCCAGCGTCTCGCCGATGCCCGCCTCTACCTCGTCTGCGGCGATCAACCCGACGCCTTCCTTAAGGCCGCGCTGCGCGGGGGCGTAGACATCGTTCAGCTGCGCATCAAGGATGGGGACGATGCGAGCATCCTGGCCGCGGGCCACCGCTTCAAAGCGATCATCGAACGCCATCGCGCCCTGTTCATCCTCAATGACCGCCCTGACCTGGTGGCCGCGGTCGACGCCGACGGCGCCCATGTGGGCCAGGACGACGTCCCGGTGGCGGAGGCCCGTCGAATGGTCGGGAGCGATCGCCTGCTCGGGATGTCCACCCATACGCCGGAGCAGATCGATGCCGTCGCCCATGCCGAGCTCGACTACATCGGGGTGGGACCGGTGAACGAGACCCCGACCAAGCCGGGACGCCGGGCCGTCGGGCTCGAGCTTGTCCGCTACGCGGCCGAGCACGCGGCGGTTCCGTTCTTCGCCATCGGCGGGATTTCCACTCTCAACGTCGGCGCCACGCGGGCGGCAGGCGGCGAGCGAGTGGCCGTCGTCCGCGCCCTGACCGAGTCCGCCGAGCCCGAGTCCGCAGCCCGGGAGCTGCGCCGCCGCCTCACCCAGCCACACGAGGTCACGGTTGGGACAACGTAGCCGCAAGCGAGGCCGGCGGGAGAAGCCGACCCCCGTCGCGGTCGCCGCTAGCGGCCGCCTCAGCCGCTCGGAGCGGAAGGACGCCGCGGTCCGGGCGACGTTGACCCCACTCGCGCCGGGCGAGCGCCCATGGCCGCTCATCGTCGGGGCCGCGCTGGCCGCCCTCAGCGGCTTGGTTCAGCTGATCCTGTTCCTGGTCGGAGTGCGGCTGAAGTCGAGCGGACTGAAGGCCTCGGCCGGGCAGACGATCGCGTTCGCCGTCCTGATGTTCATCTGCGCCGCCGGGATGTGGACGATGCGCTACTGGGCCGTGCTGGGGTTCATGGCCCTGCTGGCGATCCTCATTCTGTTCGCGGTCGGGTCCTTGATCAAGGCCTCGACGATCTTGGGCGCCGTGATCGCGGTCGTCATCGTTGGCCTCGGCGGCTACCTGTTCTTCAAGCTGGTGCGAGTCCTGAGCCGGATCCAGATGCCGAAGTACCCCGGCAACTGAGCCGGTCGCCCGCGAGCATCCGAAGCTTGACAGCCGCTTAGTAGGCTGAGCTCCGTGCCCGAATCCACGTATGACTGCCTGGTAATCGGCTCCGGACCCGGGGGCTACGTCGCCGCCATCCGGGCCGCCCAGCTGGGAATGAAGACCGCCGTGGCCGAGCGTGATCGCGTCGGCGGGCGGTGCCTGAACTACGCCTGCATCCCGGCCAAGGCGGTGCTCCGCTCGGCCGACATCCTCACCGAGGTGCGGGAGGCGGATGAGTTCGGGATTAAGGTGGCCGAGCCGGAAATCGACTTCGGAGTCATCATGGAGCGCCGCGGGAAGGTCGTCTCGACGCTCACCGGCGGAGTGGCCGGCCTGTTCAAGAAGAACGGGATCGAGCTGATCGAGGGCGATGCCCGCCTGACCGGTCCCCACCAGGTCGCGGTGGGCGACCAGACCGTCGAGGCCAGGACGATCATCCTCGCCACCGGTTCGGTCAAGCGCTCGATTCCCGGCGTCGAGTTCGGCGGGCGGGTGATCGGCACCGAGGAGGCCTGGGCGCTGCCAGAGCTTCCCGCGAGCATGGCCGTCGTCGGGGCCGGCGCCTCGGGAGCCGAGATCGCCTCGGCCTACGCGCGCCTGGGGGCCGAGGTGCTCTTGTTCGAAGGACTCGAGCGCGTGTTGCCAACCGAGGACGCGGACATATCCAGGGTCGTTGAGCGCGGACTGAAGGGGCAAGGCATGACGATCCACACCCGGACCTTCGTCACCGACGTGGTCGCCGATGGCGACAAGGTCAAGTTCACCCACGGCGAGGAGTCACGTGAGGCCGACTGGCTCGTCATCGCCACCGGCCGCGCCCCGGACGTGGAGGGTCTCGGACTCGACGATGCCGGGGTCGCGCTGGCGGAGACGGGACTGATTGAGGTCGACGGCGCGATGCGGACCAACGTCGAGGGTGTGTACGCCATCGGCGACCTGGTCCGCGGCCCCGCGCTGGCCCACAAGGCCTCCGACGAGGGCGTCATTGCGGTCGAGGACGCGGCCGGGATGAGCACCCACCCGCTCGAGTACATCGACATCCCGCGCGCTACCTTTTGCACGCCGAACGTCGGCAGCTTTGGACTCACCGAAGCCCAGGCGCGGGAGGAGGGTCACGAGGTCGTCGTGGGCAAGGTCAAGTACGGCGCCGTCGGCGGCGGCACGGTCTATGGCGACACGGCCGGTCTCGTAAAGGTCGTGGGCGAGAGCAAGTACGGCGAGCTCCTGGGCGGCCACATTGTCGGGACGCGGGCCACCGAGCTCATTCAGGAATTGGTCAACCTCAAGGCCATCGAGGGCGGCTACCCCGAGCTGGCGCGCATCATCCATGGCCATCCCACTCTGTCCGAGGCGGTCATGGAGGCGGGGCGTGCCGCGGACGGCTGGCTGATACACGGCTGATCCTTGCCCAGGCTGCCCACCGTGCAGGTGCTGCCGAGCGCCGAGCGCGCGGAGCAGCCCGTCTTCTATTACGACCTGGGCGACCCAGCGTGCTACTTCGCCGCCGAGCAGGTCATGACCGCGCTGCCGGTGGTGCCGGAGTGGGAGCCGGTGCTGGCGTCGGAGATCATCCCGTCACCGCGGGTGCCGGATGTCGATCGGCTCGCCAACCAGGCTCGTCAGCTCGGCCTTCAGCCCCTGCGCTGGCCCTCGAGCTGGCCCCCGGACACACGCCAGGCGATGCTCGCCGCCACCTACGCCAAAGGGATCGGGCGCGCGGTCGCCTTCTCGCTGGCCGCCTTTCGCCAGGCCTTCGCCGGCGGCCGTGACCTCTCCGAGTCGGCCACGATCCTGATCGCCGGCGCCGCCTGCGAGATGCACCCGACAGCCCTCGTCAAGGGCATGTCGATGCGCTCGACGGCGACGGCGCTCGATCAGGCGACCGAGCGGGCGCGGCGCGCGGGTGTCGTCTCATTGCCCGCCATCCGGGTCCAGCAGCGCGTGTTCTCTGGCCAGGGCGCCCTGGCCGGAGCGGCCGAGGCGTTGCCGTGAGGGCGAACCGAGCCTATGAGCTGATCGTTACGCGTGCGGGCCGCGAGCCCGCCTTCCTCGCCGACGCCAAGCGGCGGGACCGGGTGGAGGTTGTCTCGGTCGACGACGGCGAGGTCATCCTCTACTGGTCGGTCGAGCCGAAGCTCGCCTCACGGCTGCTCAAGGAGCTTCGCCAGGATCTCATCGCCCTTGACGCCGACGGGTTCATCGACAAGTGGATCGGCGCCGACGCGGAGGACCTGTTCTGAGCTCCGGCGGCGCCAAGGGCGAGATGACGCTCCTGGAGCCGAGCGCCGCCGAGCGAACGGTGGCGCGTCGGGCCGCGGAATCTCGGGCCACCGTGCCGACGCTTGAGTTGAGTGTCGACCTTAGGCCGGGGCAGGCCATTACGATCGCCCGTCTCGTCCGCGCGTGCGGGCTGGCCCTCCGCGCCCACCCGCGGGCCAATGCCGCCTACCGGGAGGGGCGCTTCGAGCTCTATTCGCGCGTCAACGTCGGGATCGTGGTGGCCCAGGCTGACCGCTACCTGATCCCCACCGTCTTCGATGCCGACACCAAGCCCGAGGCCGAGCTCGCGACCGAGATCGGGAAGCTCCTTCGGGATGTCGCTGCCCTGCCTTCAACGGCGTTCGCCGGCGCCACGTTCACGGTCTGGGATGCCTCCCCCCTCGGCCTGGCCACCGCCTCGATTCCGGTCGTCCCGCCGCAGGCCGGCGCGCTGACCGCCGGCACGCGCAGCCTAACCCTGGCCTGTGATCACCGCATCCTCTACGGCGCCCAGGCCTCCGCGTTCCTGCAGGCGATCGCGCATCACGTCCACGGCGACGGGGTTTGAGTCGACGAGCACGAAGCGCCGGCCGAGCTGGCGGCAGACCGCGCCGAGGGTGCCGGATCCCGCAAAGGGGTCAAGGCACCAGCCGCCCGGCCGTGAGGAGGCAGCCACCATCCGCCGGAGCACCCCCTCGGGCTTCTGGGTCGGATAGCCGGTCTTCTCCCGTCCATTGGTGGGGACGATGGTGTGAAACCAGACATCGGTCGGCCGCTTACCGCGCTGCGCCTTCTCTGCGCTGACCAGGCCGGGGGCCATGTACGGCTCACGCTCGACCGCGTCGGGATCGAAGTGATGGCCGCCCGGGGTGCGGACATAGACCAGGATCGTGTCGTGCTTGGCCGGCCAGCGCCGCCGGGGCTTGGCTCCGTAGTCGTAGGCCCAGATGAGCTCGTTGAGGAACGCCGCGCGCCCGAAGATCTCATCGAGCAGCAGCTTGCAGTAATGGGCCTCGCGATAGTCGATATGGAAGTACAGCGTTCCGTGGGGGGCGAGTAGCTCACGCGCCCGGGCCAGGCGCGGTTCGAGGAAGCCCAGGTAGTCGGAGAAGCCATCGTCGAAGCTGAGTCGCTGCAACAGCTCGGACCGGTAGCGGCGGCCCTTGAAACCGACTCGGTTGCCGACGGGGTCCGCGATCGCGCTCAGCGTGTCACGGGTTTGAGCTCGCCCCGTGTTGAAGGGCGGGTCCATGTAGATGAGGTCAAAGCCGCCGTCCGGTAGCGCGTCAAGCACGGCCCGGTTATCGCCGGCGATCACGAGGTCATCGTCGAGAACGAGCGGTTCGCCCGCTGCTTGCACACGCATCGTTCCGGGAAGCTAATGGTGGCGTCGGCTGCAAGCAGAACTTTCGTTCGGCGAGCGCTTTACGCAGCCCTGATTCCCAGCCGCTAGGATCGCCCTTCCGTGCCCATCAAGAGACTGCTGGATCTTCGGCGTTCCGCCCTCGGGGGCCGGATTACGCGTTACACACTAGGTTCGGTCATCGCCGCGGCAACCAGCGGGGTCGTGTTTGCCCTGCTCTACATCTTCGGTGTCGGGACCACCGCGTGCTCGGTGGTGGCGTTCGTCGCCGGGGCGATCCCGAACTGGATCCTCAACCGCCGCTGGGCCTGGAAGGTCCAGGGCAGGATCGCCATTGGGCGTGAGGTTGTCGCCTATGTCGTGGTCTCGGTCCTGACCCTGCTCGCCACCGCCGAGAGCACGGCGTGGACACAGCGTCACGTCCAGAACATCCCCGCCCACCACGGGATCCGGGTGCTACTCGTGACGGCGTCCTACCTGGCCGTGTTCGCGATCCTGTTCGTGGCCCGCTTCGCGGTCTACGAGTTCTGGATCTTCAGCGGTCAGAGCCGCGTGCGGGCCACCCTGCGGGCCCGGCGCGACGCCCTGCGGTCCCGCCGCCAGGTGTGGAACGCCGCCCGGGCGAACCGCACTCCGTAGCGGAGATTCCCATCCTTCTTCGTGTGCCCGGCGTGGCTGCCGCGGTCACGCATGGTCGTCGGGACCTCGGCCAGGCGAAAGCCGTTCAGGGCGGCTGAGATCATCAACTCGGAGGCTTGGTACTGCGGCTGCTCGAGCGTCACCGCGGCCGTGAGTTCAGGCCGCATGGCCCGCAGACCGCAGGCCGGGTCGGTGACCCGGTGCTTGACGGCGAGGCTGAACAGGGCGCCGAAGACGAGCACCCCCAGGTGGCGGAACCGGTCGGTCGTGAGCTCGGCACCCAGCCGGCGTGAGCCGGAGACGAAATCGGCCCGTCCGGCCAGGATCGGCTCGACCACCCGCCCCAGCTCCTCGGGCTCGTACTGCCCGTCGGCGTCGATCGTGGCAATGACCCTGGCCCCCCGCATCCGGGCCAGCCAGTAGCCCAGCTTGAGGGCCGCCCCCTGGCCCCGGTTGACCGGCACGTCACACACGAGCGCGCCCGCCTCCGCGGCCCGGGCCGCCGTCTGGTCCTCGGCGCCATCGACAACGACGATCACCTCGGTTTGGAGGCCGGCCGCTTCACGCGGGATCTCGGCGATCACCTCGGCCACGGCGGGCTCCTCGTTGTAGGCGGGGATCACGACGGCCAGCGGCGCTCCCACGGCCGGGGGATTGGCGGTGAGAAAGGCACCCGCGGCGTCTCGCTCAGCCGGATCGAGCTGGGCCAGTTCGGCGGCGAGATCGGATCCGCTGGCCGAGGACACGGTCACCGGGTGACTCCCACAGCCCCAACCCCGGCGGACACGGCGTCGAGGTCGAGCCGTGACCACTCCTCCCACACTCTGGCAAGTCCGTCCTCAAAGCTGAAGCGCGGCGACCAGCCGGCGGCGTGAGCGCGGCTGGGGTCGACGATCACCGCCGGCATCTCCCCGGCCCGGGGGGGGCCGTGCTGCACGTCGAACTCAGCTCCGGTGATGCGGCGCACCGCCTCCACCACCTCGAGCACCGAGAGTGAGTGCCCGGAGCCGATCACCATCGGACCGCTCCAGACCTCGCTACCCAGGGCCAGTCGCACCGCGGCGCTCACATCGAGCGAATGAACGTAGTCACGGACCTGGGTCCCGTCGCCGTAGACCTCGAACGTGTTGCCGAGGCGGATGGCTCGCATCAGGCGCGCGACGATGCTGTCCTTGGCCTGCATGCCCGGCCCGTACACGTTGGTCAGCCGCACCACGGCACAGCGCACCCCGTATGAGGCGGTGTAGGCGGACATGAGCATCTCTCCCGCCGCCTTGGTGGCGCCGTACGGAGTCAGCGGAGCCAGGGGGAGGCTCTCGGTGATCGCAGGCGCATCGGTCACGCCGGTCACCGCATTGGTCGAGGCGAAGGCAAGCGAGCGCACGCCCGCCGCCCGGGCGCCCTCGAGCACCCGGTGGGTTCCCTCCACGTTGGTGCGATAGGTCAGCTCGGGCTGCTCGACCGAGCGGAGCACCGAGGTCACGGCGGCCAGATGCACGACCCCGTCGAAGCCACCGGCGAAGGCCGCCTCGAGCACCTCGGGCTCGGCGATATCGCCGAGCACGATCTCGACCTGCGGATCGGGATGGGGCTGCAGGTCGACGACGCGAACCCGCGCGCCCGCCTCCCGCAGGTCAGCAACCACCCGGCGGCCGATGAATCCACTGCCGCCGGTGACCAGGATCCTCTGGTCTGCGAGACCGTCCACTACGGAGCCGGCGCCAGCTCGCGTCCCGTGCGCGGAAGCTCGCTCGCCGTCTCCGCCCACTTGACGGTCGCCGTCAGCCCCGCCAGATCGACGCGGTCCCGATGGCGCTCGACCACATCGAAGAGGTGGTCGATCAGCGTGTCCGAGAGCAGCGTCGGCTTGAGCCCGAGGCTCTCGAGCGCGGTATGCACGACCTTGTAATAGTGGTCATAACTCTCAACCCGGGGGTTGTCGACGTGATCGATCGTGACCTCGCCCTGCGCCTGGGGCCATTTCGGGTACGAGCCGGCGACGGTTTCTGCCAGTTCGTTGATCGACTTAGTTTCCGTCATCTGGTTAAAGACACGGAACTCGCCCCGGTCGGCGGGGTTCTCGGAGGCGATGCGGATGCACTCGACGGTGTCGACGATGTTGATCAGACCGCGCGTCTGAGAGCCGTTCCCGTAGACGCTCAGCGGCTGGCCGAGGACGGCCTGGATGATGAACCGGTTGAGCACGGTCCCGAACACTCCGTCGTAGTCGAACCGGGTGGCCAGGCGTGGGTCGAGCTTGGTCTGCTCGGTCTCAGCCCCGTAGACCACGCCCTGGTTGAGATCGGTCACGCGCATGCCCCAGATGCGACACCCGAACTCCAGGTTCACGCTGTCGTGGACCTTCGAGCAGTGGTAAAAGGAACCCGGCCGCTTGGGGTAGATCATGCGGTCGCGCCGGCCCTTGTGCTCGACCTCGAGCCAGCCCTCTTCGATGTCGATGTTGGGCTGCCCGTACTCGCCCATCGTCCCGAGCTTGACCAGGTGGATGTCACGGTCGGTGTCGGCGATCGCGTACATCACGTTGAGGTTGCCGACCACGTTGTTGGTCTGCGTATAGACAGCGTGCGCCTGGTCGATCATCGAATACGGCGCCGCGCGCTGCTCGCCGAAGTGCACGATCGTCTCAGGCCGGAACTCGGCCACCATCTGGTGGACGAAGCCCGGGTCGCAGAGATCGCCGACGTAGGACTTGATCGCGTTACCGCTGAGCTGATGCCAGGTGGAGATCCGCTCCTCAAGCGTGGCGATCGGGGTGAGGCTGTCCACCCCCATCTCCTCGTCGTAGCCGCGGCGGGCGAAGTTGTCATTGACCGCCACGTCGTGCCCGGCCGCGCTCAGATGAAGCGCTGTGGGCCAACCTAGATAACCGTCACCACCAAGAACCAAGATTCGCATTCGGGCGCTCCAAGCTGCCTTTCAGTTCGATGAGATCCAACGGCGCCTCAGTCCTCGCCGGGCGCCTGGCGCAGCCGCAAAGGTGCCGGGGGGCCGCGCGAGCGCACGAGGATAGCCGAAGCCCACTCAAGAGTAGGCGAATTCCCTAACGAGGTTACAGGGAACCGACGCGCTTTGAGGGCGGTCCTGGGCCGCCATTGCTACCGTCGCGCGGGTCCATGTCTGACCAAACGATCGAGGCGCCGCCGGCGTTTGAGCGTCCGGCGAGCCCCCGTCGAGAAGCAGCGCGGCGACGCGAGCGCTCCTTCATCAGCTTCGCGCAGGCCTATCCCTGGGTCTTCTGGGGCGCGGCGCTGCTCGTGTTCTCGCTCATCGTCGTCCTGTGGGCGCGCGCCCGTCCCGGCTATGACCCATACGGGTGGCTCGTGTGGGGCAAGCTGTCGATCCGGGGTGCGCTGGACACGAACGGCGCTCCCTCGTGGAAGCCGCTGCCCTTCCTGTTCACGGTGCCCTACGCGATCTTCGGGCACTACCAGCTGTGGCTGTGGATGGTGACGTCGATCGCCATCTCGCTGTGCGGTCCGATCTTCGCCTGGCGAATCGCCTTCCGTCTTACTCCCGCCGACCCGGCACGGCGCTATGCCGCTTACGTGGCCGGGCTGTTCGCGGCGGCCTTCGTCCTGGGGATGCAGGACCCCCTGCTCCCCGCCAACTACGTCCACTACATCCTCAGCGCCGAGTCCGACACGATGATCGTCGCCCTCGTCCTCGCCGCCATCGACTGCCACCTGAATGGTCGTCACCGGTGGGCTTTCTGGATCTGGTGGCTGGGCTCTTTGGGCCGGCCCGAGGTGTGGCCGTTCTGGCTCCTGGCCGGAGCCTGGCTGTGGCGGAGCGACCCGACCTACCGCCGCTGGCTTGTCTTCTCGGTCCTGTTCCTGCTCTTCATGTGGTTCGGGATCCCCGGGCTCACCTCAAAGAGCGTCTTCACCGCGGCCAATGTGGCTCAGAACTCGGCCCGCGAATGTCACGGCAACAAGGTCACCTGCACGCTCACCCGCTACCACGAGCTGCACGCCAACCCGATTTGGATCCTGGCCGGACTGTCGGTGGTCTGGGCGGCCTGGCGGCGAAACCTGCTCATCCTGGCCCTGACCGCGGGAGCTCTGGCCTGGCTGATCATCGAGGTCGCGCTGGCCATCAAGGGCTTCCCCGGGGTGCCGCGCTACATGTTCGAGTCCGGTGCCGTGGTGGCGATCCTGGCCGGCATCTTCATCGGCCGGCTGATCCTCGCCGTGCCGCCGCGGCTAAGCGTGCTCCTGCGTCGCGTGCGGGGCCTGCACCTGAGCCCGCGCTTGAGCACACAGCTCGCGGGCTGGGCCACCGGACTGCTCGTGTTGGTAATCGCCGGATCGCTGCTTCCCGCCGCCCACCGTCAGTTCCGGCTCGAACGCGCGGATCTGCGCGAGCAGCGGGCTCGCACGGTGCTCATCGGTCGCATGTCCGGCGTCATCAAGCGCCTGGGCGCCGCGCACATCCTCGCCTGTGGGCAGCCCAACATCCCGATCGAGTACCAGAGCACCTTCGCCTTCTACACGGACGTCAAGATCGGCGAGCTCTACGTGAGCCAGAACTATGAGCGCCTCCATCCTCACCCGCTGGTCAACATGTACCCGATTGCCGGAGCGGGATGGAAGGTCTTCCCCAGTGACACAGACGCCGCCAGCGCGGCACGCTGCAGCGGGCTGACGCTGGTCTACCACTGAGCCGCGCCGATGGCCCTGCCGTCCCCTGGGGTCCGCCGGCGGCGGCGAGCGGCTGGGCGGGCCCGCCTGGCGGCACTGGTTGCGGCCCTGGTGCTTGTGGCCGTCGTCCTCGTGGTCGTCCTCTCCGGCGGTGGGCCGCCGCCGCTACCTCTGCCCGGCGTGGGTCGACCGGCCCGCAGCGGCGATCCCTTCGCCTACATCCCGGCTCGGGCCGCGGACTTCGCCAACCGCGCGATCGCCGGGGAGGCCCACGTGCTGTTCACCAAGAGCCCGGGCGGCGTGCTGGCGACGGCCAGCCGGGTGGCGGCGCTGGACAAGCTGATCGCCGCGGCCGCCGCAGGTAGCGGGATCAGCCCAGACGCTCTGGAGGGCATCGTCTTCCTGGAGAGCGCGGGCGATCCGAACGCCATCGCTGGCACCGACCCAGCCAACGCTGCCGGCCTCACCCAGATCGTCGCCTCAACCGGGGTGGCGCTGCTCGGCATGCACATCAACTTGCCCGCCAGCCGCTCGCTGACCACGCGGATCGATCGGGCCGCCGCGCTCGGGCAGGTAGGACTGATGACACGCCTCGAGGCGGCCCGGGCCAGGATCGACCCCCGCTTCGACCCGCGCCAGGCGCTCGCGGCCACGGTGCGCTATCTGAAGCTCGCCGAGCACGACTTCGGGCGCCTTGACCTGGCCATCGAGTCCTACCACATGGGGATCGGCAACCTGACGAGCGTGCTCGACGCCTACGACGGCGGTCAGCCGGTCCCGTACGTGAAGCTCTTCTTCGACTCCGCGCCTGACCATCACGCCCACGCCTACGCGCTGCTGGCCGGGTTCGGCGATGACTCGTGGACCTACCTGTGGCGGGTCCTGGCCGCGGAGAACATCATGCGCCTCTACCGAACCGACCCTGCCGTGCTGCGCCGCCTGGCCACCCTCCAGACGCTCACCGATTCTGCCGCCTATGTGCTCCATCCTCCCGACCAGCTCCACCCCTTCGCCGATCCGGACGCGCTGGACGCGGCCTACGCCCAGCGGAGCATCCTGCCCCTGCCCTCCAACGCCGCCGCGCTGGGGCTGGCCTACGACCCGCAGATGGGCGCCTTGGCCCACCGCGTCGGCTTCACGAGCGCGCTCTATCGCGGCCTACGCACTCCTGCGCTCGACCTCCTGATCGAGCTCGCGGCGCGCGTGCGGGCTCTCGGGGGCGGCAAGGCACCGCTGATCGTGACGAGCACGGTCCTCGACCAGAGCTACCAGCGCCAGCTGGGGATCGACGATCCCGCCGCCGCCGCCGGCTGGACCTTCACGATCGCCCGCCAATATGCAAGTCCGGCCCAGGCGCTCGCCTTCCAGGCCATGCTCGACCGCCTCCAGGCGCTCGACCTGATCGCCTGGCAACGCTACCCGTCGGAGATCGAGATCACCGTGGCCAGCGACGCCGCCCGGGCCATCGTGAACGGGCCCTAGGCAACCTTCACCCCCGCCTGGGCTATAGCGTTCGCCTCGTGACAGACGCAATTCGCACCCCGGACGAGCTTCTTGAGGGCCTCCCGGAGTTCCCGTTCGCACCCCACTACCGGAGCTTTGAGGGCCTCCAACTCGCCCATCTCGACGAGGGCGAGGGGGCACCGGTCCTCTTCCTGCACGGTGAGCCAACCTGGTCATATCTGTGGCGCAAGGTGATCCCGCCGGTGCGCGACGCTGGGTTTCGCTGCATCGCCCCTGACCTCGCCGGCTTTGGGCGCTCGGACAAGCCGATCGATCTCGATTGGTACACCTACGACCGCCACACCGTGAGCGTGGCCGCACTGCTCGAAGAGCTCGACGTCCGCCAGGCCACGCTCGTCGTCCACGACTGGGGCGGCCCGATCGGTCTCCGCGCCGCCGTCGAGCAGCCAGACCGGATCGAGCGGATGGTCATCCTCGATACCGGGCTGTTCACCGGCCACCAGCCGATGAGCGAGGCCTGGATGGCGTTCAGAGACTTCGTGGACCGGACCGAGGACGTCCCGATCGGCCTCCTTGTGCGCCGCGCCTGCCACACCGACCCCGGAGATGCCGTGATTGCCGGCTACGAGGCGCCCTTCCCCAGTGCGGAGGCCAAGGCTGGAGCCCGGGCCTTCCCTCTGATCCTCCCCTTGACCCCCGATGACCCGGGCGCCAGCGCCGGTCAGCGAGTGCTCGACGCCCTACGCGAGGATCAGCGAGCGAAGCTCGTCCTATGGGCGGACAGCGACCCGGTGCTCCCCCTGAAGACGGGAGAGCGCTTCGCCCAAGCGTTGGGGACCCGGATCGACCACGTCGTGGCCGATGCGGGCCACTTCCTTCAGGAGGACGCCGGGGCCGAGATCGGCGGGCTGGTCTCGGACTGGCTGGCCTCAGCTGAGAGCTGAGCGTCCTCGGGGGCCGGCGCTTCGGCTGGCGCTTCCGCCGCGGCCATCGTCTGGCCGATCCGCTGCTCGTAGGCCGCCCGGGCGGCACGATCGGGCTGCGTCATCGCCTCGGTTCCGCCCAGCGCCTTGTTGATCGCCTCGGCGGCACGGCGCGGCAGGAGCGCGCCCAGCCGGATGGTGGCGTTCATCCGCTTCGGCACGTAGACGTCGACACGGCCCGTCTCGAGGGCCTCGACGATGGCCGCACCGACATCCTCGGGCTCGGGCGTCTCCATGCCCCGGATCTGCTGAAGACCGGAGTAGAGCTCGGTGTTGGTGCCGATCGGCATGACGATGCTGAAGTCGATCCCCCTGGGTCCGTACTCCAGGCGCAGAGACTCCGTCAGCCCCACCACGGCGTGTTTGGTGGCGACATACGTCGCGAGGTGTGGAACCCCGCTCTTGCCCGCGATCGAGGCGATGTTGACCAGGTGGCCGCGGCCGCGGGCCTGGAAGCGGTCGAGCGCGAGCTTTGAGCCTAGGATCACGCCGTGCACGTTGATGTCGACGAGCCGCTTGGTCAGGGCATCGCTCTCCTCGTGAAACGGCCCCACGGGCATGATCCCGGCGTTGTTGACCACGATGTCGAGCGGGCCAAGACGGCTCTCGACCTCGGTCAGGAAGGCGCTGAAACTCTCACGGTTGGTCACGTCGAGCGGGAGCCCGACGGTCCCCGATCCCAGCTCGGCAGCGGTCTGCTCGGCCAGCGCCGCGTCGATATCGCCAATCGCCACGTGGACGCCGCGGGCGATCAGCGCCGCCGCGGTCGCCCGGCCGATCCCGCGCGCACCACCGGTGATCGCGGCGACCTTGCCGCTCAGCGGCCGTGGAGCTTTTGCCATGGAAGATGCCTCCTGATCGTTGAGTCAGGCCAAAGGTACCGCCTGAGCTCGAGACTCAGGGCTCACGCTGAGCCTGGCGTCGAGGCTGCTCTCAGGGAGTGGGTGCCGAGGCGACGCCGGTCCGCGCCGGCCTGATCGCCGGAGTGATGTCGGGTGCGGACATCACGGGAGTGGGCGGCAAGGCCCTGACGCGGCGGCGCTGAAGCTCGGCCTGGCCCGAGAATTCACGGCACGCCGGGCAGTCCTGGAGATGACGACGGAGGTTGCCGCGCCGCAGGGCAGCCCCCCGGAGCGTGGTCAGCTGCTCGCGGATCTCGCTGCAGTCGGTCTCACGGGCCGTTTGGGCCGCCTGGAGCGACTCGCGAGCCTGGAAGACCAGCGCCTTCACCTTGGTCGCCGGAACTCCCAGCGTCTCCGCCACCTGCTGGTGGTTGAGCGTTCCCAGCCCGGACAGCACCAGGGCCGTCCTCTGGTCCTCGGGGAGCCGGCGCATGTCGACAAGCAGCTGGCGGAGATCCTCTCGCCGCAGGACGTGCGTCGTCAGTCCCTCGCTGACCGGCTCGGCGAGCTCGGCCGATGGCTGCTCGCGCCGCGCCCGCAGGACCGAGTAGCAGCGGTTGCGGGCGATCGTGTAGAGCCAAGCCCGGAGAAGGATCGGCTTCTCGGACGAGATGATCGCGCTGTAGGCGGCGAGGAACGTGTGCTGGACGACATCCGCCGCCTCCTCCGGATCGCTCAGGAGGTGGCGACAGAAGGAATAGATGCCGCGGTGGTAGCGGTCGTAAATCGACTCGAAGGCGACAACGTCTTCCTGCCGGACCAGGTTTACGAGGCTGGCGTCGGGCGCGAGCGCAAGCGCTCGTGAAGACAGCCTGGACCTCCCAACGGCAGCCTCCAGCGTCCTACCCGATGCCGCATCCGGCGGCACGGCCCGCGCTTCCATGGCCCATTTATACCCCTTTGGGGCGATTTCTTACCCGCTGTGCAGGAATTTCTTTAGCTAAGGCGACGGTTCTCGACACATGGTCGACGGCGCGTACTAGACACCCATAGCAGCAGGGAACGGCTGCCGGCACGGGTATCCTCAAGTTTGATGGCGCATTTCAGCTACGGAGGGCAGCGTCTGGCCTACACGATCCATGGCGAGGGACCGCCGACCATCCTCACCCCCGGCCTGCTGCTCTCGCAGAAGATGCAGACGCCGCTGGCCCGCAGCTTGGCCAAGCGCGGCAATCGGGTGATCACGCTCGACCCCTTGGGGCACGGCGCTTCGGACCGGCCGCGGCAGATGTGGCGCTACTCGATCCCGGAGTTCGCCAAGCAGGTCCTCGCCCTGCTCGATCACCTGGAGCTCGAACGTGCCGTCGTCGGTGGGACCTCGCTCGGGGCCAACATTTCGCTCGAAGTGGCCGCCTCCGCGCCGGAGCGGATGGCCGGGGCGATCATCGAGATGCCCGTCCTCGATCACGCCATCCCGGCCTGCGCCGTGGCCTTCACCCCGCTCCTGTTCGCGCTCACCGTGGGCGAGCCGGTGATGAATGTCGTCGCCCGCGTGGCCCGGCTGCTGCCTCGCTCCCGGGCTCCGTTTCTGATCGAGCTCACTCTCGACTCGCTCGCCCAGGACCCGGGCCCCAGCGGTGCGGTACTCCAGGGCATCCTGTTCGGGCGCACGGCGCCTGATCACCTCGTCCGTCAGCAGATTGAGGTCCCGGCGCTCGTGATCGGGCACCCGCGGGATCCGGTCCATCCCTTCTCCGACGCCGACATGCTGGCCGGCGAGCTCCCGGACGGCCGCTTGATCGATGCCAACTCGATCATGGAGCTCCGCACCAATCCCAAACGGCTGACGGCAAAGATCGCCGATTTCATCGCCGCCTGCTGGCGCGAGGCGGGTGGGGAGCAGGAGCAGACGCGGCTAGCCAGCGCTTAGACCCCCGTGGGCCGGGAGATTTGACTGAGACAGATCGTCTTATCTCCCACGGCCCCAGAGATATCTACTGCGGACGCGGTGGCCCCGGGGGCTCGACGATGTCTCGTCCGGTCGGCGCCAGCGACTCGTCGAGTTCGAGCTGCCAGTAGTAGCGGCTGAAGGTGACGCCGCGGCGGAACTCGCCCACGTGGGGCTTAATCACCTCGCCGCGACCCATGCGCACGATCAGCTCCGGGTAGGTGCGGCCGGGCAGCGCCGCGTACATGGGCGCCGGGAAGGCACCCCCAAAGCGCGTGTTGACGTCGGTGATGCCGAGGCCGATCTCGGCGTCACGGAAGACCTGGATCGTCGCCGGCCCCCGCACCCCGAGCGCCTCGGAGACGCGGGCGCCCAGCTCGATCAGCTCCTCGTCGCCGATCACCGTCCCCTTGATCGACTCGCCGCCCCGGGACTCGATCATCGTGCGCGGGATCGCGTTCAGGCAGCGGCCATCGGTATCGCCGAGCGTGTCGATCGAGAACTCGGGGCCGTCCATGAAGCGCTGGATCATCGTCGGCTCCTGCACGTAGCCGACGAAGAACTCGGCCGCCGCCGCGTCGTCAGCGCGATGGATCGACCGCGCGCCTGACCCCTGCCGCGGCTTGACCATGACCGGGAAGTGCGGGGCCGGCTCGCCGGGCAGAACCGTGGGCGGCGAGGGCAGGCCGAGGCGAGAGAGGAGTAGGTGCGCCTCGTATTTGTCAAACGTCGCTCTCGTGATCTCTGGATCGGGCACCAGGGCGGGCAACTCGCCGGCCATCCGCGCCTGGGCCAGCACCTCCAGATCCAGGTCGGTGAGCGGCAGCACCACTGCCACGTCGTGGCGTTCGCAGAGCTCGCGCAGCGCGGGGACATAGCCCGGGTCCTCGATGCGCGGGACCGGGTAGCGGAAGGCGGCCGCGTACTGGGCCGGGGCGAGCGGGTTGGGATCGGCTGCCACCACCGTCGTGTGCTGGGCGAAGGCCGCGACGATGTCGTAGCGCTTGCCGACGCCGGTAAGGAGCACCGCCCCGTCCTCAGAGCTGCCCATGCCAGCCTCCCCGCTCGCCCTTGTAGAGCCCCTGCCCGCTCAGCACCATGCCCAGCGTGCGCGTGATGATCCGCAGATCGAGGGCCAGCGTGCGGTGCTCGACGTACCACAGGTCAAGCTCGATCCGCTCGGTCCAGGGCAGCGAGGCGCGGCCGTTGATCTGCGCCCAGCCGGTGAGCCCCGGCTTGACCGACAGGCGTCCCCGCTGACGGTCGGTGTACTGCTCGACCTGCACCGGGAGCGTCGGCCGCGGCCCCACGATCGACATTTCTCCCCGCACCACGTTCCACAGATTCGGAAGTTCGTCGAGCGAGTAGCGGCGCAGGAACTGGCCCACTTTCGTAATGCGGTCATCGCCCTCCTGGATGGCGAGGCCGGCGCCGGTGAACTCAGCCCCCCGGACCATCGTGCGCAGCTTGTAGATCTGAAACCGCTGGGCGTCCAGGCCAGCCCGAGTCTGGGTGTAGATGGGATGCCCCGGGGATTCGAGGCGGATGGCCAGCGCCAAGGCTCCGATGAGCGGCGCGGTGAGGATCGTCGCCGGCACTGCGATCGCCAGATCGAGCGCCCGCTTGAGCGGGTCCCTCACCGAGTGCCCTCGGCCGGTTCCCACCCGGCCGGAGTGCCGCGCGCCAGCCAGTCCCACAGCCCCGCGGCCAGCGAGGCCGTGGTGAGAACGTAGTAGCGGGCCAGGAGGAAGGGTCGGGCTGGGATCACCCGGGCGAGCAGCGCGGCGGCCAGGACCGCCACCTGCACCCCCAGGGCCACCTGGTAGACGACACCCTGGCCGAGCAGCGCGATGCTGGTTGCGAACGCGATCAGATGCAGGAAGGGCGACAGATAGCGCAGGATGCGGTGCGAGACGATCATGAGCGCGTAGAGAGGGTCATAGCCGCGGGGCGAGAGCATCCCGCCCCGCACCACGATCGGCCAGGTGTGGCCCATCATCCGGCGCTTGCGCGCGAACTCTCCCTCCAGCGAGGGCACCATGGGCTCGCTCGCCCGGGCGTCGGCGGCATAGAGCGCGCGCTTGCCCCGCTTGACGATCTGGAAGGGGAACGAGAGGTCGTGGCCCATGATCGGGTCGACGATGAGGTATTCCTCTCTCCGAGTGGCATAGATGGCGCCATTGCCACCCGTGATCGAGCGCACGCGTGACTCGAGCGAGCGCAGCAACATCTCGTAGCGCCAGTAAAGACCTTCCTGATTGGTTCCCTCGCGGCTGAGGAGACGGACCTGCCCACACACGTAGCCGACGTCCGGATCCGCGAACGGCGCCACGAGTCGCCGGAGGGCGTCGGGCTCCCAGGTCACGTTGGCGTCTGAGAAGGCGACGATCTCCCCGCGACTGCGTTCGACCCCGGCGTCCTGGGCCCGGATCTTTCCGCCCCGCGGGAGCTCCAGAACCAGATCGGCAGCCGCGTCGCGTGCCCGCTGGGGGGTGAGGTCGGGCGAGCCATCACAGGCCACGATCAGCTCCAGCTGCTCACGTGGGTAGTCAAGCGCGCGCAGGTTGGCGATCCGGGCGCCGATCACCCGCTCCTCGGCGTAGGCAGCGACGATCACCGAAACCGTGGGGGGCGGCTCGGCCGCCGTCACCGGGACCCTGCGCCGTCGCAGGAGTCGGTCGAGCAGCGCGAGCAGGACGCCGTAGCCCACGTGCGCGTAGGCGAGCAGGCCGACGGAGATCCAGAAGACGATGGCGACCGCGGTCACAGCGGCGCCGATTCTGTCAGCCGCCGCTCAGCTCGCGGTAGAGCGCCAGCGTGAGTTCCGCCGCCCGCTCCCAGGAGTAAGCCCCGTCGGCCGCCTCGCGCGCCCCCTGAGCCAGCCGTCGACGCTCTTCCGGGTCGCTGAGCAGCGCGCCCAGCGCCGCGGCCAGGGCCCCCGCGTCGCCGGGGGTGACCAGGCGTGCCGCCCCGGCCTGCGCCACCTCCGAGAAGCCACCAACGTCACTGAGCACGACCGCTTTGCCGAAGGCCAGGGCCGTGGCCAGGACGCCGGAGAAGTCCAAGCGGTCGGTGCGGAGGTAGGGAAGGACGACCACGTCGGCTCGGCGAAAGCTGGCCACCAGCTCAGCGTCGGAGACATACCTTGGGACCCACCGCACCCCGTCGGGCGCGATCGCCCGCAACCGATCCAGATCCATGCGCGGGCGCCCGACGATCCAGAGCTCACCGTTGCTCGCCACCGAGCGCCACGCTTGGAGCAGGACGTCGACCCCTTTGTAGGGGCGCAAGAGGCCGAAGAAGAGGACCACCGGGCGCTCACCCGGGTCCGGCGCCAGCTCCGGTGGCCGGGGACCCTCCGGCGCCCGGGTCAGGAACTCGAATGTGCCGTGATGGATGACGCGCACCTTGCCCGGCTGCACCCCAAGCTCATCCACTAGCCGGCGCCGGCCATATTCGGAATGGGCCACGACGGCGTCGACGGCGCCATAGAGCCGCCGCTGGGCGTGAAGCTGAAACGGGCGTGGTTCCCGGGGCAGGAGGTCATGGGCAGTCAGAACCACGGGCCGACGCGGGAGCAGAAAGCGGTCAAGCGGCTGAACCGCGAGCCACTGGAAGTGAACGACATCGGCGGCGGCGGCTCGGCGGCGCAGGGCCAGCATGTCCGGCACGTGCTCGGCCAGCTTCGTGGCCACCCGCAGACGTGAGGCCGGGTCTCCCACGGCGTGCCGGTAGAAGCGCTCGCTCAGGCGGTAGCCGTCGGGAGCGGGCGCGGCGCCGTAGGCAAACCGGCTCGTGACCAGCTCGACGTCGGCCCCCGCCCGCGCCAGCGCGGCACAGAGCGCGTGGTCGTAGGGAGGCGTGTAGGCGGAGGGATCGACGACCTGAACGCGCATTGACTACTCCAATGAGCGACCGGCCAGCCTGGCCAGGCGCTCGGCCGTGGTCCGGCTGCCCGGGCCGAGCGCGTGGAGCCGCGCCTCCGGATCGCGCTCGAGGCGCCGGACGGCCGGCGCCAGGGTGCGGAGCGGCAGATCCTCAGAGCCCCGCCGGACGAGATCGAGAAAGCTCCTCCGCGGGTGGCGGAGCAGCACCTGCCCGGCGGCGAGCAGGCGCGTCAGCCGCCCATCGTCTTCCAGGTAGTCGACGGCGACACGCCGGGCCACGGCCTGATCGGTCTCACGCGGCCGCCCGCGGGCTTCGACCCGAACCTGCTCGAGGCTGTCCGCCAGTTCAGCCATGGGATCCTCGCGGGCTGGAAAGAGGTCGGCCACGAGCACGACGGCGGCCGCCGCACGCGGGCCGCGCGGCGATCCGGAGGGTCGGTTGGAGAGGGTGAGGCCGGCCAGCTCTTCGAGCGAGAGCAGCGCGTCGAGGGCCAGAAAGGCTCGCGGCTGAGACGAGCTGGCGCCCTCGGCCTCTCCCGCCTTGCGACCCCTCAGGCGGGCCCTGAGCCGTCCCTGGCCACGCCGCACCGCTCGCCTGAGTCCGGGCGTTGGGACGAAGCCGTCGTACCGGCGGGCCAGCCAGGCCCGGCCGGCCGCGTAGCTGCGCCACTGGCGGCGCAGCTCGCCGAGCGTGGCCCGGTAGCGGTGCTCTACCTGCGCCTGCTCACGGAGCCCGAGCCGCCAACCGGCCTCCTGTAGGCGCCAGGTGAAGTCGGTGTCCTCAGCCGCACGCACACCCTCGTAGAAGCCGCCCAGCTGCTCAAAGGCGGCCCGGCGGACGAGCAGATTGGCCGCCGCCGCCCGGGGCCGGAATGGGTGCTGGTGGTGGGTCCTCTGGCCGAGGAAGTTTCGCGCCGTGCCGTAGCGGGCCGCCAGCGTCGCGGCCTCTGGGGCGGGAACGATCTCTCCCGCCAAGGCGCCGATGTCCTCGGTGATGCCCTCGCTCCAGAAGGCATCGAGCAGGCCGTGTCGCGGATGTGTGTCGGCATCCAGGAAGAGGATCCACTGCTTGCTGGCATGAGCAGCGCCAACGTTGCGGGCGTGGGCGGGAGACCGTTCACCCGTGGCACGGACGATGGTGACCTGGGGTTGGCCGCCGTCGTGAAGGACGGTTCCCGAATTGTCGACCAGGATCAGCTCGTCGCCGGCTTCGATGTCGAGCGAGCGCAGCGCCTTCAGCGCGTCACGCGCGGCAACGGCGCTGCCGGCGAACGGCATCACCACGCTGACCTCAGGCCGGCTCACGAGTCTTCCCGCGACGGATGGCCACCTGAAGCAGGTGGCGCGCCTGTGCCAACTCCTGCGGATGCGCGAAGCGCGTGATCCACAGGGCGACCGGGATGAGCGCAAACGCCAGCGCCCGGGTGAGGAAGCCGACGAAACCGTGCGTGGGCAGGGCCACGTCCCCGACCGCCGCGATCCCGCCCATCACGAGGACCAGCTGGGCCAGACGTCGCCATTCGAAGGCCACCCTGAAGGCATGACGGGTGAGCGCATGCATGAGCAGCAGCATGACCACGTAGGCGCCGCAGAGAGCGATCCCGGCGCCGGCGATCCCCAGCCGAGGCACAAGCAGGACGAGCAGGATCACGTTGGCGGCCAGACCCGCAAAGGCGGCGGGAAAGTTTCGCGTGGTGACCTTGGCCCGGCCGGCGATCACCAGGAACACCACCCAGAGACCGTACAGCGCCCAGCCGAGGGCCAGCCAGGGCAACGCCCGGTAGGCGCCGTAGTAGGCGGGATGGGTGAGAAGCCGCAGCACCCAGCGCCCGAGCAGCGTCAGCCCCGCCACCGTCCACCCGCTGATCAGCGCGTAGTAGGTGGTGACGAGACCGTAAAGCCGCGCCGCCTCGGCGTCGTCGGTGACCGAGTAGGCCAACGGCGGCCAGGCGTACATGAACGCGCGCACGATGAAGGCGACAGCACCGGCCAGCTTGACCGCGATCGAGTAGAGACCGGCCTGACGGGGGCTGCGGTCGTGGTAGATGTAATAGCGGTCGACGATGCTGAGCGCGTAGACCGACGCCTCGGCGGGAACGGTGGGCAGGCCGAAGCGCAGAAGCTCCCCGAACCGTTCGACCCGGGCCGAATGCCGAGGGGCGAGGCGATGGCGCATCGTCCACCACAGCCCGAGCAGCACCAGGGTGGAAGCGCCGTAGTTGCCCAGCAGGAGTCCGCGCGGTCCCAGGCCCAGGCCGACCACGAGCACCAGCGAAGCGGCGATCGTGATGGCGACGTTGATCAGCGAGGCGGCGGCATAGGCCCGCACTCGCTCGTCGGCCCGGAGCAGCGCGTAGGCGAGCTCGAGATTGGTGAACGCCCACAGGCCGAGCACGGCAATGAGGAAGATCTGGGTGTCGGTGTAGCCCAGGATCAGTTTCGAGAGTGGGGCGGCAAACGCCGCCAGCACCCCGCAGGTGACGGTCGTCGCGCCGAGCAAGAAGAACACCGCCCGGCGAGCGAGGGCATCGCGTCGCGCCTGGTCGACATCGGAGAAGTGGAAGCGCAGGAACGATTCGATGATCCCGAAGCGGACGAGGATGCTGATGAAGATCACGCCGTTGCCCAGCAGCTCGACCACGCCATAGCCCGCGGGCGGGATGTAGTGCGTGTACACCGGCAGCAGGAGCACGGCGATGAACTTCGAGACCACATCGGCGACTTGATAGGCCGCCAGCGACCGGAGCAGCCGCTTCAGGTACCCCGTCACGAGGCGCTAGGGGAGGACCGTGACCTCAGCGGTGGCGGCGTCCGGCGGCAGCGGAGCCAGGCTCGCCGGAAAGCGCCCCGTGTTGCAGGCCAGATCGGTCACCTCGAGGCCGATGAGGTAGGTGCCGGGAGCGGCGGGCTGCTTGTCGATCAGGCCGTTCCAGACCGTGGTGCGGCCCCCGGTGATGAAGCTCTTGACCAGCACCGGCTTTCCCTGCCCGTTCAGGCGATAGATGAGGACCGTGGCCAGACGGCTGCCGTTGCCCGTGAAATCGACACGCACCGGCGCCGGGCGTGCGGCGTGGATCTGATGCGGGGCGACCAGCGTGACGACCGGCTTGGGCGGCGTGGTGATGATCCGGAAGGGAATTGGACCCGAGCTGTCGGAGATCTTCACAGTGCGATCCTGATGGACTAGGTGAACCTGGACGTAGTAGACGCCATCGGGGGCCAGGGCGCCGTTCGACTCGAACCCGTTCCAGCTGAAGTAGCTGCGGGCGGCCTGGCTCCCTCCGCGCATGTAGGTGCCGCTGGCGAGTGTGGCCACCTTCTGCCCACGATCGTTGACCACCCAGACGTCGACATTGTCGGACTGGTTCAGGAGATAGAACGAGATGTGCATCCGGCGGTAGTCGAGCGTCTTGCCGACCGCCGGGTCGTAGCAGCTGGTTCCACTCACCGGATTGATCCCCGCCGGCACCGGGCGGGGGAAACCGGCTAGCAGCGGCGTGGCCACCTTGAGGTGCTGCGTGATGAAGAAGGCGGCCACGGTGGCCACGACCAGCACGCCAAAGGCCGTGAAGGGAAGCCTGCTCACGCGGGCACCACGCTCGTGTTGGGGACCTTGAAGCTGTGGAAGGCGGCGAGGCCACGGGGATCGGACGCGCACAGAACGACCCGGATCGATCCGCCATGACAGACGGCGAGGGCCGGAAGGCTAGCCTCGCGGCGGATGTCGGCGATGCAGGCCAGGACTCGGTGCTGCTGCTCGAGCAACGATTCGCCACCGGGAAACCGCCAGCCCTCACCGGCCTTCATCCAGGCGGCGTAGAGCTCCGGCTCCTCGCGCTCGACGTCCTCGAACAGCCGGCCCTCCCACTCGCCGCGATTGCCCTCCCGAAGGCGCCAATCGAGCCGGGGGGAAAGCCCAATTCGTCGCCCCACGATCTCCGCCGTCTCCCGGGCCCGGGAGAGATCGGAGGACCACAGGGCGACCAGCGCTTCGTCGGCCATCCGCTCAGCCAGCTCGGCGGCCTGTTGCCGTCCGGTGTCGTTGAGCGGGGTGTCATGCCACCCCTGGAAGCGGAGCGGCGGCAGGTTGTCGTCGGTCTCTCCGTGGCGAGCCAGGAGAACAGCGGCCTGGCTAGCCGCCGACACGCCGATCCACGCCCATGGTGTCCGACCGAAGGCCTAGCCGCAGCGTCTCCAAGGCCAGAACCTCGTCAGGCGGAACGTTGCCGAGGTTCACCTCGGAGCCGAAGCGGCGCACGAACCACACCTGCTGATCCTTGCGCGGCGCGTCGAACAGGATCGAGCCGGGTTCGATCCCGTGCACGATCTCATCGATCAAACCCTCGCGCACCTCGCCGTCAGGCCGGAAGATGCCCGCAGTACCGCTCTCCCGGCCCTCGGCGATCACCTTCCAGGCTCCGGCCCCAAGCTCCTGGCCCATCTGCTCGACCCACAGGTAGGGCGGCGTGATGGCGCCGGTGTCGTCCTTGGACCCGACTTCGGAGAGGACGACGAAATCGCGGGCTAGGCGCTCGATGAGCTCGAGTTTGCGCTCGTGCTCCAGGAGGATTGTCCCGTCGGAGATCTCGAAGTGGCGGAGACCCAGCTGCTGGACCCACTCGACCAGTGTCTCGAGGCGGTCCTGGGCGATCGCCAACTCGGTCAGGCTGCCGCCAAGAACGACCGGAATGCCATGCGACCGGTACCGCGCCAGCTTGGGCTCAAGGTTCTCCGTGGCCAGCGCAGTGCCCCAGCCCAGCTTGACGATGTCGATCGACGCTCCCGCCACCTCGATCAGGCCGTCGACATCGGCCACCGACAGTCCGCGGTCGAGGACGTGGGTGATTCCCTGCTCGCGGGGCTTCGCGCTCCGGTGCGGGAGCTCAAGGAAGTCTGCGTTCACGTGAGGCAGTGTGCCGGACGACCGGCCTAAGGCGCGGTCACGACAGCGTGTTGAGGTCCGCGCCCACGGTGACGACGACGTTCGCCGTGCACGGACTCCCGGGCGGACAGGCGACCTGTTGGCTGCTCTGGTCGATCGGCTGCACCGCCGTCGGCTTCAGGTCAAGCGCCGTCGCGACATGTCGCGCGGCGATCCGGTTCTTGCTCCCCGGCAGATAGGCCACGATCGTCGTCGTCGCCGTCTGGTTGGCCGCCGTGGCGATCCGCCCCTCCTTGTAGCCCGACGTGGCCAGCTTCGCCGCCACGCGGTGGGCAAGCTGGTTGGTCGCGGTTCCGTTGAGGACGGCGACGGTGACCGAGGAGGGTGCAAAGGCAGCGGCGCGGTGCGAAGTTGGTGCGTTGGAGGTTTGGGTCGGAGGCGCCGAGGAGGTCGTCGACTTGGTGCTTGTGAGTACGACCAGCACGACGACTACGCCGGCCACAACCACGAGCGAGACCAGCCCGATGAGGACGCGCCCGGCGAGCGAGCCCCGGCTCTTGGCCGGCGGTCCCAGCGGGGGAAGTTCCCGCCGCGGAGCGCCGCCGGGCATGGCGCCGCGTGGACGCGGAGCGGGCATCACAGGAGCGCCGCCGCGCCCTCCGCCGTTGGTGCCGGCCGAGGTGGCCCCGGCCGAGGTGGCGGGACCCGGCAACCCGCCCCCCGGGGCCGCGGCTACGGCACCGGCGGGGACCGGCTCCGGCGAAGCGGCGGGGCGCGGCGCCACTGACGGTGGCGGCGGCGCGACCGGAGGTGATGCGGAGGCCGCGGCAGCCGAGACAGACGCCGCCGCTACGGCCGGCTGGGGCACCTGAGCCGGCGGAGCCGGTTCGGGCAGCGGAACTACATGGGTGGCCGCGGCCAGCGCCGGCGCTCCCACACCCGCGGGGGCGAAGGGCCGACCCGCCACCCCGCCGCCTCGCTGGTCGGTCACGTGGACGCCCTCGGCCACCGGAACGGCAGCGCCGACGGCCGCCGGACGGCTCAGCTCGGCCACGCGGGCTTCGGCTTGCTGGAGACGCTCAGCCAGAACTGAAGCCTCTTCGCGCAGGTTGGCCGTCTCTCGGGCGTGGGCGAAGTACAGGAGCACGAGCACGGCCAAGCCGATGATCGCCGCGAACCCTGCATCAGCCCCTACCGACGAGATGAAGTTGTGGACCGAGAATGCGAGCGGCATCGAGCCCATCGCGGCCAGTCTAGGGAGCCGTCCGGGCGTTCACGTCTTCCCCGGGAAGGCGGGCCCGCGCCAGGCGGGAGACATGCTGAGCCAGCGCCGCGGCGTCATCCTCCAGCACGAGGAGGTTGAGCTCGTCAAACGTCCGCTCGACCCAGGCCACGTCCACGGGATCACGTGCGGCACGGAGGATCTTCTGGACCGGTGTCGGCTGCGGACGCTCATGGGGGTTGAACAGCTCCTCGCGGAGCTTTTCACCCGGACGGGCGCCGACGATCTCGATGGCGATGTCCCGCTCAGGCTCGAATCCGCTGAGCCGGATCATCGTCTCGGCCAGGTCGAGGATCCGCACCGGCTCCCCCATCTCGAGCACGAACAACTCAGCGTTGGCGAGGCTGAGCGACCCGGCCCGGATGATCAGTTGAACCGCCTCCGGGATGGTCATGAAGTAGCGCTTCATCCGTGCATCGGTCACGGTGACAGGACCGCCGGCGGCGATCTGGCGGCGGAAGATGGGCACCACGGACCCCGAGGAGCCAAGAACGTTGCCGAAGCGGACGCTCGCGTAGGTGGTGGCGGGGTGCCGCACCGCCGCCGCCTCGACGGCCCATTCGGCCAAGGCCTTGGACGCGCCCATCACGGTCGCCGGCTTCACCGCCTTGTCGGTTGACACGAGGACGAAGGTGCCAACCCCGGTCTCCCCGGCCAGCCGGGCCACGAGCTGGGTGGCCAGCGCGTTGTTGCGCACGGCCTCGACTGGGTTGAGCTCCATCATCGTCACGTGCTTGTAGGCGGCGGCGTGGAAGACCACAGCAGGGCGGTGCTCGGTCATCACCTCACGCATTCGCTCGCGTTCCTTGCAGTCGGCGAGCACCGGAACGGCCATGCGGACATGGCGATCTTCCTCGAGCTCACGGGCGATCTCGAACAGGTTGTCCTCCGCGTGATCGACGAGGACGAGGCGGCGCGGCGCCACGCGGGCGATCTGGCGGCACAGCTCCGATCCGATCGAGCCGCCCGCACCCGTGACCATGACCACCTCCCCAGCCAGGTAGGCGCCGGCCCGCTCGATCTCCATCCGGATCGGCTCGCGGCCGAGGATGTCCTCGACCTGGACCGAGCGCAGCTGACGAGTCACCCGGAGCTCGCCGGAGCCGTCCCGGAGAAGCTCGAAAACGGTTGGGGTCGTCCGGACGGGGATCCCGCGCTCCCGACAGGCGGTGACAACCCGA